>Ga0126381_100009808_pt1 | contig 10761 bp, 6 predicted proteins | sample PanSoiMetPlot_28_FD_96465 | JGI IMG/M metagenome (GOLD analysis project Ga0126381, IMG submission 96465) | Tropical forest soil microbial communities from Panama - MetaG Plot_28 | ecosystem: Environmental > Terrestrial > Soil > Tropical forest > Bulk soil | place: Panama | collected 2016-02-17
GATCACTTTCCGCACCTCGCGTGGTTTCCGCTCTGGTACGGCGGGATTCCGTTTGCCGACGCCTATCCGCCGCTGCTGCATTTCATGGTAGCCGGCGTAGCGGCAGCCAGCGGCGCGGAACCCGGCCTCGCCTATCACTTCGTCACGGCGACCCTGTACGCGCTCGGGCCGGTTGCATTCTTCTGGACCGCCACGCGTCTCGGCGCCACGCGAAGCGGAGCGTTCATAGCTGCACTGGGCTATTCGCTCCTCTCGCCTTCATGCTGGCTGGTGCGCGAGGTGCGCCTCGATTCCGGCGGCTGGTTCGGCCCGCGACGCCTGGTCAGCATGGTGCGATACGGCGAAGGCCCGCACATCGCCTCGATGCTGTTTCTGGTGCTCGCCATCGGACTGCTCGATCTCGCCATCCAGCGCCGCAGGGCGCATCATTTCGTTCTGGCCGGATTGGCGATGGCCGCCACTGTGCTGTGCAACTGGATCGGCGCGGTGGAATTGGGGCTTGCGGTAGCGGCGTATCTGTTCGCGGGCGTGCGCAAGCAATGGAAGCCGGCATGGTGGCGCACAACCGCAGTAGCGGTCTACGGCTACGCAGTGGCGATGCCTTTTGTGACACCCTCGACCGTCGCGGCCATCCGCGCGAGCGCGCCGCGGCTGGTGGGGTTCCAATCGGCGGGCTGGCGATACTGGCTGGCGTGCGCAACGCTGCCGTTGCTGGCATGGGCGCTCAAGCGTCGGCACATCGCGCCGCCGCTGCGGTTCGCCGTACTGCTGACCTATGCACCGGCGGTCCTCGCGCTCGCAAGCTTCTGGGCACACGTCGATCTGGTGCCACAGGCCAACCGCTATCACTTGGAGATGGACTTGGGGTTGTGGATGCTCGCGGCGTTCATATTGTCGAGACTCCGCTCACTTACGTTCACAGCTCCGGTGAGGGAGCCGCTCCTCACCGCGGGCTTTATGGTGATGGCTGCGTTGCTCGTCCATGAGCGGCGCATCGCGCGCGGCGTCGAAGCACCCCTCGATATCCACTCCACCGCCGAGTACAAGGTCTCGCACTGGCTCGGTCAAAACATGCCCGGCCGGCGCGTCTTCGCACCCGGAAGCGTCAGCTTCTGGATGGATGCCTTCAGCGATACGCCCATGCTGGTGGGCGGCTTCGATAACGGCATCACCAACCAGACGCTCTGGGATGTGAATTTCCAGATCCTGTTCGGCGACAAGCTGCCAGTCGCGCTCGCCTGGCTCAAAGCCTACGGCTGCGACGCCATTGTTGGCGACGATTTCACCAGCGCCGAGTTCTTCCATCCGTACTCCCATCCCGACCGCCTCCACATTCTCCCGGAGCTGTGGCGCGACGGGTCCGAGGTGATCTATGCCGTGCCCCGGCGCGGCTCGCTGGCGCACGCGATTCACGCCGGCGACGTCGTGTGGCAAAAGCCGGCGCCGTACGAGACCAAGGCGATCGACCGCTACGTCGCGGCTCTCGACGACCCTTCGCTGCCCCAACCGGCTTTCCGCTGGCGCGATCCGTCGAACGCGTCGATCACCGCCAATCTCGATCCCGAATACCTGCTTTCCGTACAGGTGACCTGGGACAAAGGATGGAGAGCTACCGCCGATGGCCGGCGCTGCCGCATGTGGAGCGATAAACTGGGACAGATCGTCCTGGAACCGCACTGCGATGGCCCATGCACGGTCGAGCTCAGCTACGACGGCGGCTTCGAACTGCGGTTCGCCCGCTGGGCAAGTGGGCTGGCGCTGGTTTTAGGCGGGGTGTGGATCGTATGGCAAAAGCTTTCGGGTTCAACGAAGACGAATTGAAGCTGCTGCTGGTCGCAGTGCGGCACATGCGGCGCACGTTCGCCGAGGCGCGCCAGAAGGATCCGGCGCTCGAAGCCTACGCTCAGCTTTACGACGATCTTTTCGAAAAGCTCCGAGACATGGCTGGTCCGCTGCCCGAAAAGGTGGAAGACCTCATCGAGTAGCACCGCGCGCATCCGCCACCATCTTCTTCACTTTGGCCATCAGCTCCGGCGCGTGATACGGAATGCCGTCCTTGATGGTCCATTCCACACCGCCGAACGGCGGTGGATACAACAGCTTCAGGTTCTCCAGCGGATTCCCGTTCACCACGATCAGGTCTGCCGTCCAACCGGCGCGCACGCGGCCCAGCCGCTCCTCCTGCCCGAGTATGCGGGCGTTGTTACCGGTCGCCTGCTGGATGATCTTAATGGGGTGGAAGCCGGCCTCCTGGTGGAGTTCCATTCCGCGGATCAGGCCAAAGCCGTAGATCTGGTAAATGAATCCGGCATCGTCGCCCATCCCGATCAGCCCGCCGCGCCGGTCGAACTCGCGTACCGCCGCCATCCAGATGCGGTAGTTCTCTTTCCAGAAGCTCTCGTCGGTCGATGTCCAATTCAGGAAGTACGAGCCGTGATTCGCACGGTTCGGCCGGAAGTACTCTTCCAGCACGGGATGTAGATAGTCGCGGAACCACGGCTGATTCTGCGCGCGCTGCAGGTCGCGGCTGGCTTCGTAGATATCGAGCGTCGGATCCCAGGCCACGTGCGCATCCACCATCGCCTGCAGCACTTTCGAGAGGCGCTCCGGATCGGCTTCGCGCCACAGGTGGCCGGCGTAGCGGAAGCGGTCGGTCTCGTCGTTGTAGTTGTAGCTCGATGGGAAGTGCTGCACGCCATCGGGGATGGCGGCGTCGGGGATGCCGTACCAGTGTTCGATACTGGTGGTGCCGAAGCGGATATCGTCCCAGGCGTTCGTCTCCTCGACGCCGGCGTGGTGCGCGATGCGCAGACCGAGTTCGTGGGCCTCGGCTTCCATCGCTTGCATCGTGTCGCGGTCGATGCCGAGAATCTTGATGCCGTCGGCCCCCATCTGCTTCAGCTCGCGCACGTGCGCGCGAGCCTCCTGGACGGTTTTGGGGCGGCCGAACATCGGATAAACAAAAATGCGCGGCGCGGCGATCTGGCCTTCTGCCGACATGCGGCGCAGCTCGAGCGCGCGTTTCGTATCGCTGCCCACGTCGCGGACGGTCGTGATGCCGCACGCCAGCCAGATATTGAGCTCGTACTCGATCGGCTGCGGTCTGCCGCCGCGTTCCTCCTGCAGGTGCGCGTGCGCGTCGATCAGTCCCGGAAGCACATACTTGCCGGTAGCATCGATCACGGCATCGGCCTGGATCTGCTGGCGGCCCCCGGCGCGCGCCACCGCCACAGGGTCGAGCGCGATTACATCGGCGATCCGATTGTTCTCAACGATAATGTCCTTGGGTCCGGCAGCAGGCGTGCCGTTGCCATCGACCACAATTGCGTTGTGGATCAGCAGACGGCGGACACGGCGTCCGGAGACTGGCGGCTGGGCGAAGGCGGAAGTCGCCAAAAGCGCGGCGAGCGCGAGCGAGACGGTGCGCGGCATAGGGGAATTATAGCTGCGAGCCATGAGCTCTGAGCCAGGTTCTGCGAGCTATAGTCTCATAGCTCAAGGCTCGAAGCTCACAGCTATAATCACCCAATAGGAGTGCTCACATGAAGAGATGCCGTTTTGTCTCCCTGCTCTTCTGCGCGGCCGCGGTTTTCGCGCAGACGGCGGAAGATGCTCCACAACCTGCGAATAAAACGACGCGCCCCGCGATTCGCGGCACGCAGTACGCCGTGGTCTCGATGAAGCCGCAGGCATCGCAAGTGGCCGAGCGCATCCTTCAGATGGGCGGCAACGCCTTCGACGCCGCCGTCGCGGGTCAGGCGGTGCTCGGACTCGCGGACTTCCCGATGAACGGAGTCGGCTCGGACGCCGTCGTCCTGGTCTACGACGCCAAGATGCAGAAGGTGATCTCGATCAACGCCGAAGGGACCGCGCCCAAACTGGCCACCATCGAGTGGTACAAGAAGAATGCCGACGGCAAGATTCCGGCAAGCGACGGGCTGCTGTCTGCATCGCTGCCGGGCGTCGTAGACGCCTGGTACACGCTGCTCGATCGCTGGGGAACCATGACGTTCGCCCAGGTGCTGGCGCCCGCCATAGATCTCGCCGAGAATGGGTTTCCTATCAGCGACTCGCTGGCGCGAGCGTTGCGCGTGAGTCGCAAGATCCGCAAATATCCGACCACAGTCAAGCTGTTCCACCTGGACCAGCACGACCCCGAGCCCGGCGAGATCTGGCGCAATCCGGATCTCGCGGCCACCCTGCGTAAGCTGGTGGAAGCAGAAAAAGAGGCGGCCGGCCGCGGCCGCTCCGGCGCACTTAGAGCCGCGCGCGACCGCTTCTACAAGGGCGACATCGCACGCGCCATGGGCGAATTCTCGGAGAAGAGTGGCGGCCTGTACCGCTACGAGGATTTCGCCGCATACTCGGCCGAGGTGGAGGACCCAGTCTCCATCGACTACCGCGGATACCGCGTGTATAAGAACGCCTCGTCGAGCCAGGGGCCGGCCGAGTTGATCGCGCTCAATCTGCTCGAAGGCTACGACCTGAAAAAGATGGGGCTCAACTCGGCCGATTACATCCATACGACCGTCGAGGCGATCAAGCTGGCCATGGCCGACCGCGACACGTACCTGGGCGATACCGATTTCATCCAGGTACCGTTCGCCGGCCTGCTTTCGAAGGAATATGCCGCCGAGCGCCGCAAACTCATCGATGCCCAACATGCCTCGGCGGAGTTCCGGCCGGGCGTGCCGCCGGGCGCGGGGACGGCGCAGCGGCCGCGCGACGTGCAGATTCGTGGCCAGGCCGATCACACCGGCGACACCAGCTACATCGCCGTGGTTGACAAGGCTCACAACATGGTGAGCTTCGAGCCGAGCCTCCACAGCGCGTTTGGCACCGGCGTGGTGATGGGCGATCTCGGGTTTATCTTCAACTGCCGCGGCGACTATTACTCGCTGGTGCCCGGCCACGCCAACGCGCTCGAACCCGGCAAGCGCCCGCGCAGCACTCTGCAGAGTACGCTCGTCATGAAAGACGGCCGGCCGCTGATGGTCCTGGGCAGCCCCGGCGGCGACGATCAGGTGATGCGTACCCTACAGACGCTGCTCAATGTCGTCGAGTTCGACATGAACGTGCAGCAGGCCATCGAAGCCCCGCGCTTCAATACGACCAGTTTCCCCTCGTCTCCGTTCCCCCACGTGATGCGTCCCGCCGCCATGGCCGTCGAAGACCGCATCGGCAAAGACGTCCGCGACGCCTTGACCGCCCGCGGCCATAAGCTGACCGTCAGCGGTCCGTGGATCATGGGTTCGAACGGTGCGATCTTCATCGACGCGAAGACCGGAACGCTCAGCGCCGGCGCCGACCCCCGCGTCGAAGCCTACGCGCTGGCCTGGTAGTCACACGGGGCATGCGCCTCTGAGGGCTCGGCTGCGATACGCATTTTTCACGTATCCGCCCTGTATTAAAACACGTAGTTGTTAACTTTGGATATCATAGCAATGTCATCCAAACCGTGATAGACTTTACCCTTCTGGAGGGTTTGAGCGGATGACAGATCAGCTTCCGGTCCCGAACGCCGGATGCTTTCTCTGCGGGCGCGAGGGGGTTGTGCGAATGTCTTCTCCAGACGCACCCAGCTTCCAATATGACTGTCCGGCCTGCGGCCCCTATGAGATCCAAACCATCGTGCACCGGTTCATGGACGCTTTGGAGTTCGGAACGGAAAAGAAAGCGGTGGAAATGGAAGCCGCTGCCCTGGACCGCTGGAACAAGGCCCTCGATGTGGCCGAGCGGCATCGCCGCTTACCCAAAAGAACGAACGAGCCACCAAAGCTCCCGGTGAACTCCGACGCATCCGCCTGTGCCTGATTGCTTCCGCTGCCGGTCCACCTGCACCTACCAGAGTCCGCTTGCAACTACTTCCCGCCGGAGAGCTGCTTTGCAGCTGCGTTCGACGTCACCTCCGCCGGCGACGGAAGATCTGCCACGTTCCAGCCCCCTCCGAGCGCCTGAATGAGCTGCACGGCCCCCGTCATCTCCGTGACGCGCAGGTTGACCACGGCTTCCTGGTTGCTCAGCAGTGCGGTTTGCGCCGCAATCACGTTGAGATACGGATCGATCCCGGTTTGGTAGCGCACCATCTCGATATCCAGGTCCCGCTGCGCAGCGCGGACTGCCTGCTCCTGCCGCACGATCTCATCGGAAACCACCCGCACGGTCGCCAAGCCGTCCTCCACCTGCTGAAAAGCCGTCAGCACGGTCTGGCGGTAGAGGGCGACGTCGGCGTTGTATGTCGCCGTGAACTGCGCCACTGTGGCTCTTCGCAGCCCGCCGTCGAAGAGCGTCTGAGAAGCCGAAGCACCGACGGACCAGAAGAAAGCCGGCGCGGAAAACAGCTTCGAGACCAGGGAAGATTGTAGGCCCGCCGTGGCGCTGAGGTTGAGTGAAGGATAGTATGCCGCCGTAGCAACTCCGATGAGTGCGTTAGCCTGCGCCATCGTGCGTTCTGCGGCGGCGATGTCCGGACGACGCTCCAGCAACTCGGACGGCACGCCAATGGGGATCGAAGGCACCCCAGTGGTGAGCTGCTTGACCGGCATGTTAAAGACCGAAGCGGGGCGTCCGATCAGAGTCGCGATGGCATGCTCGAAAATCGCCCGGTTGGCCGCCAGGCCGGCCGATGCCGCCTCCGCGGTCCGAAGCGTCACTTCAGCCTGAGCTTCCGCGTCTGGGCCGTCAATGCCCGTCTGGACCAGTACGTGTGTAAGATCGAGTGCCTCGCGATAGGCCTTCACAGTGCGATTGAGCAGATCCTGGAGCGAATCCTGGCCGCGCAGTTGGAAGAAAAATGTAGCCAGATCCGCCTGCTCGATCAGCCGTACGTTCTCCAGATCGGCAGCACTTGCCTGCGCGGCATACCGGAATTCACGCACCGTATTGCGAATGCGGCCGAACAGGTCGGGAGCCCACGATACATCGAGCGGCAGCGAATACGTACCAAAAGTGGTCGAGCCCCCCGCCTGTGACACCGTCGTCCCTCCGGGGGTGACGATCGCGCTCCCATTACTTCCGCCGCCCAACCCTACCCCGCTTCGGGTCACCGACACACCGGCGCTCACGGTGGGAAAGTAGGCGGACCGTGCCTCGGCTACCATCGCCCGTGCCGCCATAAAATTCTGGAAGTTCTGCACAATCGTCTGATTGTTGACATTCAACTGTTCTTCCAGCGCATTCAGCTCAGGCTCGTGAAACATCTCCCACCACTTGCCCTTGATGGCCGAATCGCGGGGCTGCGCGGGGCGCCACGTCCCCTCCGGGACGGATTGATACTTCGCTGGCGCCGACTCCTTGTAAGCCGGGGGAACCGGAGCCGAGGGAGGCTTGTATTTCGGGCCAACGCGGCAGCCAGCGAGCAGAAATGCGCACGTCCAGATCGCACCCGTGAACCTACTCGCCATCCCTGATCCTCCGCAACTTCAGGCGCAGGTTGTCCATGAACAGGTAGATCACTGGCGTCGTATAGAGCGTGAGCGCCTGGCTGACGATCAGTCCGCCGATAATCGAAACCCCCAGCGGGCGGCGCAGCTCAGACCCCATTCCCGTTCCGACGGCCAGCGGCACCGCACCGAACAGAGCTGCCATGGTGGTCATCAGGATCGGACGGAAGCGCAGCATGGAAGCTTCGTAGATGGAATCGCGCGTGTTCCTGCCCTCTACGCGTTCGGCGTTCAAAGCGAAATCGATCATCATGATCGCGTTCTTCTTGACGATGCCGATCAGAAGAATGATGCCGGTCATCGACATGACGTCGAGTTCGAGGTGACCGATCTGCAAAGCGAGAATGGCGCCCACACTGGCCGAGGGAAGCGTCGACAGAATTGTCAGCGGATGAATCAGGCTCTCGTACAGGATCCCGAGCACCAGGTAGACGGCGAGAATCGCGCTGCCGATCAGGAAGGGCTCGCTTGCAAGCGACTGCTGGAACGCCTCCAGCGTCCCCGAGAACTGGCCATGAATCGACGCCGGCATTCCCAATCTCCGCTGCATGTCCACGAGTTCCCGTGTCGCCTCGCCAAGCGATACCCCCGGAGCAAGATTGAAGGACTGCGTAGCGGAGGGAAACAGGCCGGTGTGATTGACCGAAACCGGCGTAGTTGACGTGGCGGCAGTAGCCACCGCCCGCAGTGGAACTGCCCCGCCGCCCACATCGGCGATCAGATAGATCTGGTCCAGTCCGGCCGGTGACTGCCAATACCGCGGAGCCGCCTCCATCACGACGTAGTATTGGTTGAGCGCCGAATAGATGGTCGATATTTGGGCTTGCCCGAATGCGTGGTATAGCGTGTTGTTGATCACCTGCGGCGTTAGCCCGTATCGCGCGGCCGTCAGGCGGTCGTACGTGAGCAGCTGCTGCAAACCTCGCGTCTGCTGATCGGTGTTCACATCCTGAAATCCGGGCGTTCGGCGCATTTCACCAAGTAGAAGCGGCCCGAATTTTTCCAGATTCGCGCTGGATTCGGCCAGCAGAGTGTATTGATACTGGGCGTTTGCCTGCCGTCCGCCCACACGGATGTCCTGCACGGCCTGCAGGAAAGTGGCCGCTCCCGGCACGTGCGCGAGTTTCGGACGCAAGCGGTTGACAATCTGCTGCGCGCTCACCTTGCGCTGATCGAACGGCTTGAGCGCTACGAAAACGAATCCGCCGTTCGTGGCGCCCTGCCCGCCGGTGAAGCCCATGACATTATCCACGGCTGGATCCGCTTTGATGATGCTGACCGCCTGCTGCAGGGCCGTGCGCATAGCGGAAAACGAAGCGTCCTGCGGCCCCTGCATTCCGCCCATTAGCGCTCCTGTATCCTGCTCGGGAAAGAATCCCTTGGGAATGCGAGCGATGAGAAACACGTTGAGAGCCAGCGTGGCAAGAAATACCATCAGGATCAGCGTCGGATGATCAAGCACCCACACCAGGCTGCGGCGGTATACGTTCACGATGGCGTCGAAGATCCGCTCGGTTCGGTTGTAAAGATTGCCATGCGGCACTCCCGAATGCGACGCGAGAATGCGCGAGCACAGCATGGGCGTGGTCGTCAGCGAAATGATCATCGAGACCATAATCGCCGCCGAAAGCGTGACGGCGAACTCGCGAAAAAGGCGCCCCACGATGCCGCCCATCAGAAGCAGAGGAATAAAGACCGCAATCAGCGAGATGCTGATCGAAAGAACCGTGAACCCGATCTCTTTGGCGCCTCGCAGCGCCGCGACCATCGGACTAACACCCGCCTCCACGTGCCGGGTGATGTTCTCCATCACCACGATGGCGTCGTCCACCACGAAACCGCTGGAGATCGCCAGCGCCATCAGCGAAAGGTTGTCGAGCGAAAATCCACACAGGTACATCACCGCAAATGTGCCGATGAGTGAGACCGGCACGGCCACCGCCGGAATGAACGTGGCGCGCGGGTTTCGCAGGAACGTGAAGACCACGAGGATCACCAGCACTACCGAGATCCCCAGTGTGATTTCAATGTCTCTTACGGAAGCGCGGATCGTGAGTGTCCGGTCGAGCACGGTGACCAGATGCTGACCTCGCGGAATGGTGGCCTGCAGCGAGGGAAGCGCCGCTTTGATCGCATCCACCGTGGTGATGATGTTCGCCCCCGGCTGGCGGAAGATGATCAGGTTGACCGAGGGCTTTCCATTGAGGAACCCCGCCTGCCGCACCGTCTGCTGCGAATCCACCACTTCGGCGACGTCCTGCAGGCGCACCGCCGCGCCATTGTGATATCCGATCACGAGCGGCCTGTAATCGACTGCTTTCGAGATCTGGTCGTTGGCCAGGATGTCCCAGGTGTTCGTGCTGTTGGCGAACTGACCTTTAGCGAGGTTCGAATTCTGCCCGGCGATCATCTGCTGCGCAGCCGGCAGCCCGATGCCGTACGCCGCAAGCTGGTCCGGGTTCAACTCGATGCGCACCGCAGGCAGCGAAGCTCCCACCGCCAGCACCTCGCCCACTCCGGAGATCTGCGAAATCCGCTGCTGTACCACGTTGGAGACTTCGTCGTAAATGGTGGGAATATCGTGGACCTCGGACTGTACGCCGAGCACGAGGATGGGCGAGTCGGCGGGATTCACCTTGCGGTACGTCGGGTTCATGGGCAGGTTCGCCGGAAGATAAGTGCGCGCCGCGTTGATGCCTGCCTGGACGTCCCGCGCCGCGCCGTTGATGTCCCGGTTCAAATCGAACTGCAAGGTAATGGCGGTCGTTCCAAGCGTGCTGGTCGACGTCATTTCGCTCACGCCGGAAATGTGTCCGAACTGGCGCTCGAGAGGAGTGGCCACGGAAGAGGCCATGACTTGCGGGCTGGCGCCCGGAAGCGTTGCGGCCACCGAAATCGTCGGGAAGTCCACCTGCGGCAAAGGCGAGACCGGCAACACCGTATACGCAATGGCGCCGGCCAGGGCAACGGCGAACGTGAGCAGCGTGGTGGCGATCGGCCGCCGAATGAAGATGCGGGAGAGATTCAGGATGCCCTCCTCCGCCACCTGCCCAATGAAGCGCCCAGTTTGGCAAAGAAGATGTAAATCACCGGCGTAGTGTAGAGCGTCAGCACCTGGCTCACCAGCAGACCGCCGATCATTGCTGCGCCCAAGGGTCGCCGGAGTTCGGAGCCGATGCCCGTGCCGAAAGCGAGAGGAATGCCGCTGAGCAGCGCCGCCATGGTAGTCATCAAAATCGGACGGAAGCGCAGCAGCGAGGCCTGGTAGATCGCATCCGTAGGGCTTTGGCCCTCGTTACGCTCGGCCTCCAGCGCGAAA
>Ga0126381_100009810_pt1 | contig 10760 bp, 9 predicted proteins | sample PanSoiMetPlot_28_FD_96465 | JGI IMG/M metagenome (GOLD analysis project Ga0126381, IMG submission 96465) | Tropical forest soil microbial communities from Panama - MetaG Plot_28 | ecosystem: Environmental > Terrestrial > Soil > Tropical forest > Bulk soil | place: Panama | collected 2016-02-17
CCGAGTGAGCTGATCGACCCGTGCGGTCACGTCAGCCCGTTCTCGGTTATGTCGGTAATCGCTGATGGAGGCGACGAGCTGCGTAAGGCCGCGCGCGAAGAGCTGAGGCGCGGCGCAACGCAGCTCAAGCTGTTCGCCTCTGGCGGGGTCGTCTTTCCCGCAGAAGGTCATCCCACTTTATACGAGTACTCTCCGGCTGAACTTGCGGCCGCGGTTGAAGAGGCGGCAGCTCGCGGCACCTATGTGATGGCGCACGTCTATACCGACGAGGGCATCCGCCGCTGCCTCGCAGCCGGCGTGCGCTCGATCGAACACGCTAATTTTGCGCGCCAGGAGACGATTGCGATGATCGCAGAGGCCGGGGCGATTTTGGATCCGACCTTCATATCTCTGGCGCAGCGCATCGAGAGCGCCCCGCACACCGGTCTTCCTGTCCATATCGTCTCCAATCTCGAGCGGACGATCGCTCGCGACCGGCAGGTCTACCGATGGGCGAAGAAGCATAACGTCGCGATAGCCTTTGGCACAGATCTCTGGGGACCCGAAGCACGCAAATCGCAGCTCCGCGAATTCGCGATGCAGAAGGAGCTCGACACGCCGGCCGAGATCATCCGCTCGGCGACTACGGTCAACGCCGAACTGTTGATGCAAACGGGGAAAATGGGAACGATCGCGCCCGGCGCTTACGCCGATCTGCTGGTCTTGGAGGGCGATCCATTGAGCGATATCGGCGTCATGCTCGACCCCGCGCATAATCTGAAGCTGATCATGAAAGACGGCGTGATTTACAAAAACGAGCTGAATTAGCGTTATGTCTGAAGAAGGCCGGAAGGAGCGCTATACCGCCAATCTTCAGGGCGAAGTTGACGGCGCGGCGCTCTACCGAACCCTGGCGGAGACCGAGAAGAACCCGGAATTAGCGCAGGTCTATGCCCGCCTTGGCGCGGTCGAAGAAGCGCATGCGGAGTTCTGGAAGCGCAAGATCGGGGCGATCGGCGAGCGCGTGCCGGCGATCAGACCCAGCTTTCGAACGCGGGCTCTCGAGTGGCTCGCGCGGCGCTTCGGCCCGACCTTTGTGCTGCCGACGATCAACACGCTCGAGCAGATGGACAGCGGCACATACGATGCTCAGCCGGAAGCGGTCGCGGGCGGACTGCCAGCGGCCGAGCGGTCGCACGCTCGCATCATCGAGGCCTTGGCGGCGCCATCATCGGGCGCGTTCAGCGGCTCGACGATCGCGCGGCTCGAAGGCCGCCACCGCGCACTGGGCGGCAATGCGCTGCGCGCTGCGGTACTGGGCGCCAATGACGGGCTCTGTTCCAATCTCAGTCTCGTGATGGGCGTCGCAGGGGCAGACCTGTCGCCACATGCCATCCTCGTCACTGGCCTCGCCGGCCTTCTTGCTGGAGCCTGCTCGATGGCGTTGGGGGAATGGCTCTCGGTAAACACAACGCGTGAATCGTACCAGCGTCAGATCAAAACCGAGGCCGATGAGTTGGAGCAGGTACCGGCAGAGGAAGAAGAGGAGCTGGCGCTCATCTACCAGGCTAAAGGCCTACCCGAGGACCAAGCAAAAATATTGGCGCAGCGCCTCATCGCGAACAAGGAAACCGCCCTCGACACCCTTGTACGCGAAGAGCTGGGGATCGACCCGGAAGAGCTCGGCGGCTCCGCCTGGGCTGCGGCGGCAACCTCGTTCCTCCTATTCGCGATCGGTGCAATTTTCCCGGTGGCGCCCTATTTTACGTTGTCAGGAATGACCGCCGTCATCGCCAGCCTCGCAGCGAGTGGGGTAGCGCTGTTTCTGATCGGCGCCGGCACAACCCTCTTTACCGGCCTTGGGATGTGGTTTTCCGGATTACGTCAGCTGCTGATCGGCTTTGCCGCGGCTGGCGTGACCTACGGTGTCGGCAAGCTGATCGGCGTCGCCGTTACGGGTTGAACCGAGGCCCGCCGGTACGAGCGAGAAATTCCGCTCGCGCGAGCTGTCGCTGCAATGTGTGTCGTTCGGCCACGCTAAGCGGCTGCCAGGGACCGCCGATGAGTATTTGGCCTCTGCCGTCGAGCCTAAATCGGCGGCCGTCAAAAAGAAGACCATCGAGCCCGCGCTCATCGAGCGTCCAGTTGCGCACCGGCCCGGTGTCAATGTGGATAAAGCCGGAATGCGGGTACCAGCCGACGCCACCACGCTCCATCGCGCGGGCTTTGGTCATTCCCTCGGAGAGTCTCGAATCGAAGCGCACGTCGAGTGCGCGACCGACGATGTGTTGGCTATGTTCGGCGACACCGAATGTTGTGCGGGCCAGCATCGCATTGGTCTCGGCGGTCCGATAAGCGGAAAGGATTGTCGCCCTGGTTTCTCCAACCGAATCCAGAACATCGGCCAGAAAGTCGATTACCCCTACATCGATCTGCGTCTTCTCACCGGAGTGGTGGTCGCGCAGGAATACGCAGAGCTCTTCAATGACCCGAGGAATCGGGCCGCTGTCGTTACGGTAAGTGCCTTCGAAGGTCTCTCCGGTATGGGGGTTCGCGAGGCGCAGCCGGCGCAGCGAAAGTGGTGGTCGGGCCACCGCATGCGCTATTGACGGCCAGGTGGCAGCGCTGCTCGCCAGCATAGAGAGAAACAAACGTCGATCCATTTTCCTTTCAGATCTCGGACAGTTGCCTGAAAGCGATCGCCGATAAGCACGGCAATTCGGCTGAACCCGATGGGAGGCTGAATGCTCGGGGGAAACCCGAGCATGAGTGGATTAAGTCTTGCCGATTGAAAACGGACACTTGCCTTCGGTCAAGATTAAAATCGCTTCAATAGGCGGTCGATATAGTCGAGCTCGATTTCGGGACGGAAACGCTCGCCGGCGCGCCGCCGCAATTCATCCAATATCTCGCGTGCTTTTTGCAGCGTGTTCTGGTCGGGGATTTTAACGTCGCCCTGATCGTAAGTGCCGTTGTTCGACAACGGCCTGCCGAGCGGATCCCGCTCGACGCGGTCGCTCGGCTGACTGTCAGTGGCGCCGACCTCGTCATCATTCGGGTTGCCCCATTGCCCTTGCATACGCTGCTGCATCTGCTGCGCGAAGTCGCGCGCCGCCTGTTGGAGCTGGTCCAACGCCTCGGTCTGCGGGCCGATGGCTTCGCCAGGCTGGCGTCGCTGCAACGCCTCCGTTGCGTCGCGCATCGCCCGTTCCGCGCGCCCCAGCGGTTCCGGGATATCGCCCAACCCGTCACCCAGTCGGCGCATCATCTCTCCAAGCATACGGCGCAACCCTTCCTGCTGCCCTGCGGCGTCGCCCAATTGGCCGTTTGCGTCCGGCTGATCGCCCCCTTGCTGTCCGCGCTGCCCCATTCGCCCCTGCTGGCTTTGCTGCCCCTGCTGGGCTTGCTGCTGAGCGCGAAAGCTACGGTCGAGAAGCTGCTGTTGCCGCTGCATCAGATCGCGCATCCCGCGCATCATCTGCTGCGCCTCATTCGACCCCTGCTGGGGCATTTGACCAGGCCTTGCCATTCGCAAGTTTTCGAGCATGTTCTGCAACTGCGACAACAGCTCCCGTGCCTGATCGCGCGCGCCGTTGCGCGCGAGATCGCGCGCCCGGTCGAGCATACGCTGCAAATCCCGGCTGCTGATTACCTTCGATGGATCGATCGGCTGTTGGAACTGTTCGGGATTGCGCGCCATGTTCTCGGCAAGGGCCTGCAAATAGCGGTCGAGAGCCTGCTGCAGTTCCTTCATCAAGCGGTTGATTTCCTCGTCCGGCGCGTTCTTCGCCAGCGCGTCCTGAAGCTCCTGTTGGAGCCGCCGCATCTCGCGTTCCGCCAACGACATGCGGCCGTCCTCGATGCGCAGTGCGGTATCCCACAGCAGCTGCAGAACCTCGGCTTTTGAGTTCGCGTCGTCGTTGATCCGCAACCGCTCCTCGGCGAGACGCATTGCAAGGAAGGCGACGGTGTCATCGCGGTAAAGCTGCGGCCGTTCACGCAAATCGCTCAACGTGTCTGCCACCGCCAATCGCGAGCCCGGATCGGTCACCAATTCCTTGCGCTGGTCGATGATTGCGCGCGCCACCGGATGCTCGAATTTGCGCTCCGGGAGCGTCATTCGTCCCGCTTCACTCTCGCCGGTCTGGCCCAGCGCGTCGGTTGCGACGAGCCGGATCTCGACCGGCAGGCCGGCCCAGGGATGCGGCGACAGATCGCGATAATTGGTCGCCTTGGCCTCTTTGAGGTGGAGCCCCGGTAAAGGCAATTCGTACTCGATCGTCTCGTCGGGACCACCGCCCTCTCGCCGGATCACGCTCTTGACGGCTTCGATGCCGTAATCGTCGCTCGCTTGATAGTCGACGCGCAGTGCGGCGTGGCTCGTCCCCTCTGGCGGTCTCGCAAAGGTGACTTTAGGAGGGTTGTCGGGGATGATCTCGATGGACCAGCTCCCCAGCGTCTCGCCGGATTGGGTGACCTCAACCTGTTTGCCGCTCGTCAATGTCGCCGCGGCTTGGAAATTCTGCTTGTCAGCTACTTCGAAATCTCTGCTTTCGCCGTCGATCGCTAGACGCGGCACTGATCGTCCGCCATGCACTTGGGCAAGAAGCTTGCTTCCGGTTGGGATCCGGACTGTGTCTGGTGCTCCGGTTCGCAAGAATTGCGGCGGGAGGCCGGTATATTCCGGAGGATTGATCCAAATATCCAAGCTTGCGGCGACCGCGGCGGCGCGGCGGCCTATATCGGGAGTCAGCGCATGCACGAGACGATCTCGCCAGTCTCCGGCTGCGTCGATTGCGCCCAGCAACAGCAGGATCGCCAGCACCGCGCGCAGTCCCTTACGGTCGCGCATCGCGAATCCTGCACGAGGCAGGCCTATCCGTAGCTGCCGCGCCGCCATTTCCATCCGCCGGAGGTGCGCCTGCCAGAGCGCTGTGGCTTGCGGATCCGGTGACCCGCTCGGCCGGTCGGCGAGTGCCTGCAACGGCCGATGCTGCAGCCCGCTGGCCTGCTCAATGCGCCTGCGCGCCGCGACGCGATCCGGGAATACGATGCCGCGAATAGAAAAAACCAAGCCGGTGATCAACGCAGCGACGAAACTGAGAAGAAGGGCGGCGTGCAGCACACCCGGCAAATTCGGCAGCACATCGAAAAGGGCAAGAACGAGGAACGCACCGAGCACGGCGAGCATCGGCCAACATGAGGGCCAAATTCGCTCCCACGCCAGCGCGGCACGCGCCAGACGCAACCTGATGGAAAAATAGACGCTGCCCGCGGACGAACGGTCAGTCATGCGGCACCTCGTTGCGGTGCAATCTCTTCAGCTCGGTCGGAAAGCCACGGAGGGATGGTATCCAGAGCCAGAAGTGAGTCATAGCTCGGCCGCGCTCGGATCACGGCAAAACGCTCACCGGAGGCCAATACTTCAGGCACTAGCAGCCGGCTGTTATAAGTCGTGCTCATGACCGCACCATAAGCTCCCGCCGCGGTGAACGCGAGGAGGTCGCCCTCGGCAACGGACGGCATATCGCGATCGACGGCGAAGGTGTCCCCAGTCTCGCAGACCGGACCCACAACATCCGCGGGGGCAAGCGAGGCTCCGGGTCCGGGTAGGCGGACCGGCACGATGTCGTGCCACGCATCGTAGAGAGCAGGACGGATCAGATCGTTCATCGCGGCATCAACGATGACAAAGCGCCTGGTATTGCTTTCCTTCACATAGATCACTTGACAGATGAGTAAACCGGCTGATGCCGAGAGCACCCTCCCCGGCTCGCACGCAATCGCTAGCTCCAGAGGGCCAAAAATCTCGCGCACCATCTTCGCGTAGCTCGCCGGCTCCAGCACCTTTTCGGAGCGATAACGGACGCCGATACCGCCGCCGACATCAATGCGACTCACGCTGAGCCCGATCTGCCGCAATTCGAGGACCAATTCGGCGACCCGCTCAAAACTGCACCTGTAGGGTTCGAGATCGGTCAGCTGCGAGCCGATATGCACGGCCAGTCCTACGGGCTCGATACCAGGCAGCTCGCCGGCGAAGCGGTATGCGGCGATGGTCTCTTCCAGTTCGATGCCGAACTTATTCTCCTTTCGGCCCGTCGCGATCTTCGCGTGGGTATGAGGATCGACATCGGGATTGACACGAATGGCGATCTGCGCCCGCCGCCCCATCGTGCTTGCGATCTCGCTGAGCCGCGACAGCTCCGATAGCGACTCGATGTTGATCTGATGGATTTCCGCAAGGAGCGCCGACCTCAGCTCCGGCGCGGTCTTTCCGACCCCGGAGAAGATGATCCGCTCGGGTGGCACGCCGGCCGCGAGCGCGCGGCGCAACTCACCCTCGGAGACAACGTCAGCGCCGGCGCCGAGTCGCCCAAAGTGGCGAAGTACAGCGAGATTGGAGTTCGCTTTTACGGCGTAGCAAATCAGCGGCCGATCGGGTGCGAACGCCTCGACAAAATACCGGTATCGTGCGGTAAATCCGGCAGCCGAATACAAATAAAACGGGGTTCCCACAGCCGCGGCGATCTGCGCGACGGGGACGCCTTCGGCATAGAGCTCGCCGGCGCGATAAGGAAAAATCTCACTCACTCGGATAAGGCCGTGGATAGGTGTTGGGTTCGTCCGGCGGAGGCGCGGGCGCGTTCCGTTTGCCGCACCCTGCCAGCGCTAGCGAGAGGATGAGAATCACCATCACAAAACCGCCGAAATTGTGATCGGGGCCGCCCCTCACCCTCCCGCTAACGCGGGCCCCTCCCTCTCCCTGCTTGCGCGGGGCGAGGGACTTTCGGCTCCCTCTCCCCGCACGCGGGGAGAGGGTTGGGGTGAGGGGCATCCGCTTCATGCCAAAAATCTTCTGCGCGCCTCAGCCGCTGCGGCGCGAACCTGCTTCGGGGCGGTGCCGCCAAAGCTGGTCCGGCTCGCCACCGAGCGGGCGGCGTCCAACACATCATACACCGCAGCGGTTATCGCGGGCTCAACGGCTTGCAGTTCGGCGAGCGGCAATTCGGCCAACGTGCGCCCCAATGCCTCGGCGCGCCTGACGATCTGGCCCGTCGCGTGATGCGCCTGGCGGAACGGCAGGCCTACGACTCGCACGAGCCAATCAGCAAGGTCGGTCGCTGTCGCAAAGCCCCGTCCGGCAGCGGCACGCAGCCGATCGCGGTCGGGCCGCATGTCGCGGACCATTCCTGTCATGGCCGCAAGACACAGCTCGAGCGCGTCGGCGGCGTCGAATACGGGAACCTTGTCCTCTTGCATGTCTTTGCCGTAGGCGAGCGGCAGACCTTTCATCGTGGTCAGCAACGCGACAAGCGAGCCGTTCAGTCGCCCGGTCTTAGCGCGTACCAGCTCGGCAGCATCCGGGTTACGCTTCTGCGGCATGATTGAGCTGCCCGTCGCAAAGGCGTCGCTCAGTGCGATGAAGCCAAATTCGCTGCTGCACCACAGCACGATCTCTTCGGCGAAACGCGAAAGATGTGCTCCGGCGATCGCCGCCGCCGCAAGAAATTCGATCGCAAAATCCCGATCCGACACTGCATCGAGCGAGTTTGCGGCAGGACGGTCGAAGCCCAGAGCCGCAGCCGTCGCGTGACGGTCGATTGAAAAAGAGGTGCCGGCGAGCGCCGCGGCGCCCAACGGCGACTCGTTGAGCCGGCGCCGGCAGTCGGCAAACCGGCTGCGATCTCGGCCGAGCATCTCGACATAAGCCAGGAGATGGTGGCCAAGCGTCACCGGTTGCGCGATCTGCAGGTGCGTGTAGCCCGGCATGACGGTCTCGGCTTCCGCCTCCGCGCGGTCGATCAATGCCGCCTGTAGGTCGCGGGTCGCCGTGTCAAGACGGTCGATCGCGGCGCGTAGCCACAGGCGAAGATCCGTCGCAACCTGATCGTTACGCGACCGTGCGGTGTGGAGACGCCCTGCGATGGGGCCGATCAGCTCGGCGAGCCGGGCCTCGATGTTCATGTGGATGTCTTCGTGCTCGGCACTGAAGACAAACTCGCCGCATTTAATCTCGCGCCCAATCTGGTCTAGACCAGCAGCGATCGCGGCGCCATCTTTCGGGGAGAGGATGTGCTGTGCCACGAGCATCGCGCAGTGCGCCTGGGATCCGGCAATGTCTTCGGCGTAAAGGCGCTTGTCAAAATCGATCGAGGCATTGATGCGGCGCATGATTTCGGCAGATTGGGCAGCAAACCGACCACCCCACAGCGCATTGGGCGCAGGGGCCGCGCCGGCCTCGGTTGGTCTTTGGCGGCGGCTCATGAGCGCGCGCTCCACCCGCGACGACAGGACCACCGGATGAAGCGAGCCTGCGCCGCCGCGTTGATCATTCTCCTGCTAACACCGTGCTTCGCCCTGGCGGCAGAAGGCGAAGCGGATACGCCCGAGCGGGCCAAGCTCGGCGAGTTCGTGCCGGCCTCACCGCCGTTTCCCGCACCCGCGACGACCCTTAGTGATGCCGACGGCAAATCCATCGATCTGTCCGATCTGAAGGGCAAGCCCGTTATCGTCAATCTCTGGGCTACCTGGTGCGAGCCGTGCTTGCGCGAGATGCCGTCACTCGAGCGGTTGCGGTTGCGGCTTGGCGATCGGATCGAAGTGCTCGCGGTGTCTGAAGACCGCGGCGGCAGCAAAATCGTCGAACCCTTCATCTCCAAACTGGGGCTTAAAGCGGTCAAGGTCTACCTTGACCCAAAGAGCGAGGTTGGGCACGCCTTCGCGGTACGCGGTCTGCCGACCAGCATTGTGATCGATCGCGACGGCAAGGTCGTCGGCCGCGTTGAGGGCGGAGCGGAGTGGGATTCGCCAAAAATCCTCGCCGTTCTTGAGCCTCTCCTTGATGGCGATGGCGTCGTCAAGGCGTCGTCCCGCTAAGCACGTCTTTCAGGAACTGGCCGCCGCGGCGCAGCCCTTGCTCGTCGATCGAATGGCCTATCCCGACCGACGTCATTGTCTCAACCGGCACCTCGGCCTCCTTGAGCGCCGCTTCTGCCGCGGCGAGCGAGCTATAAGGGACGACCGGATCCTCGGTGCCATGGACGAGCAGGACGCGCGGTCGCGAGCGCAGTTCGGTGGCGAGCAAGTCGGGAGCGAGCAGCCTGCCCGAGAAGCCGACAATCCCCGCCACCGGTTTCTCGCGCCGAAGTCCAACAAAAAGCGACATCATCGTTCCTTGCGAAAAGCCCACGAGAGCCAGATCGTTTTCGGAAAGTCCGCGCTCTGCTAATGCTTCGTCGATAAAAGCGTCGAGGATCGGCGCAGCCGCCCGCACTCCGCCCAACGCCGCCTCGCGGCTGCGATCCTGTGAGCTGAACCATTGGTAGCCGTAGGGCGCCATATCACAAGGAAACGGCGCGTTCGGCGACACAAACTCCGCGGTCGGCAACAAGCGCGACCAATAAGGTGCAAGTCCGATCAGGTCGTTGCCGTCTGCTCCCAGCCCGTGCAACAGGATCACAAGCCGACGCGGTTTGCCGCCCGCGGCGGGCGGCCGGGAAGGGCCAGACAGGCGAGCCATCATTTGTGCGCTCTTTCGTCTTTCGAATGCAAAGTACGCCGCAGCAGCCTAGCCTAGGCGAGCCCCCAGTGTCATCCGCGGCCGAGGATGCGGGGGCCGGGCGCACGCTGGTGACGCGCTTTGCGCCAAGCCCGACAGGATATCTGCATCTCGGCCATGTCCGTTCGGCTCTCGAAGGCTGGCGAGCGGCGCGGCAGGCTGGCGGCCGCTTTCTTCTGCGTTTGGAGGATATCGACCAGACCCGCTGCCGCGAGGAGTACGCCGCAGCGACCATCGAGGACCTCGCCTGGCTCGGCCTCGACTGGGACGGGCCGATCCGCAAACAATCGGAGCATCTTGACGATTACCGCGCCGCTCTCGATCGGCTTGACGCGATTGGAGTGCTCTACCCTTGCTTTTGCACGCGGCGCGAGATCCAGGCAGAGATCGCGCGCGCCGGCGGAGCCCCTCAAGGCGAAGGCGGTCCGACCTACCCCGGCACCTGTCGCGGTCTCAATCCGGAGCAGATTGCCGCCCTGATGCGGTCCGGGGCCGATTACGCGTTGCGGCTCGACCTTGCCCGCGCGCTCACGCTGACCGGTCCGCTTTACTGGCACGAGGGCGAAACCCGTCACGAAGCAAACCCAGCCTTACTCGGCGATGTGGTATTGGCCCGCAAGGACGTGCCGACGAGCTATCACCTTGCGGTAACCGTCGATGATGCGATCCAACGGGTAACATTGGTAACCCGCGGAGCGGATCTAGTGGCGGCGACCCACATCCATCGCGTGCTGCAGTCGCTCCTCGACTTGCCGACACCGCACTACCGGCACCACCCATTGCTGACCGACGCGACCGGCCGCCGCCTCGCAAAGCGCAATGGCGCACTGACGATCAGATCGATGCGACAGCAAGGGATGAGCCCCGCAGAGGTCGTCGCGCGCGCGTTGTAACGGCTGACACCGCATCGGTTCGCTTTCCCGGCGAAAAGACTGTAATCAAATCAATGCTTGCGGGGCCGGCCAATTTGTCCGTTGTTCCCTGTGCAAGCGGGAACCCAGGGATTTCAGTCACTTGCCCCCATTTCATGCCAGGCGAGGGACTGGCCCCGCTTTCACGGGGGCGACAAAGTTTGGGTGGATGTAATTGGATTACACCCGAGTTCAGTCGAGCGGGCGGTGGAGGCCGGTTGCGACATCGAGATATTCGGGGTCATCCGGGCGCAAAATGCCGTGGCGCAACGCAAAATCGAGGATGACGAGATTGACGTTGAATTTGA
>Ga0126381_100009811_pt1 | contig 10760 bp, 10 predicted proteins | sample PanSoiMetPlot_28_FD_96465 | JGI IMG/M metagenome (GOLD analysis project Ga0126381, IMG submission 96465) | Tropical forest soil microbial communities from Panama - MetaG Plot_28 | ecosystem: Environmental > Terrestrial > Soil > Tropical forest > Bulk soil | place: Panama | collected 2016-02-17
GGACCGCAGGCGAGGGTCTAGAACCTCGTCGGCGAGCGCCAGCGCGATCAGGCCGAGCGATCCGGGGATGACGCGCCACCAGGCGAACAGCTTGAAGCCATGGCTCGCGAGGTTGGCGAGCGCGTGCCTGACGGCGTCATGCGCAAACAAACCAACGAGCGCCGCGGGCAGGAAAGCGAGCGCCATTGCGATGACGAAACGACGCGCCGCCGGATCGTCGAGCAATCCAGGCACGAGCCGCCAAAGGCGGACGAAATAGATGGACAGGAGCCCCAGGAGGGCGGCGAGCCGCATCCACACCATAAAGGCAGCCCAAGGCTCGTGCCGCGACCGAGGAACCGCTCCGCCAGCAGGAGATGCCCGCCCGATGATACCGGAGCGGCTGCGTCGCCCCTCGATGCGCCGAGCGCGAAGGCTTTGAATCGATCGAGCCAGGTGAAAGCGAATCGTTTGGTTGTTTGAGCCGTCGATCCCTGGCCCATATCCCGGAAAAATGGATGCCGCCTTTACGGCACATGCGCTAGGGTCGCGGCCCGGCACGAATCGGAGCCCACACCCATGGGCGCTCCCATGCTGACGCTGTTCTACCATTCGTTCTGCCCGCATTCGCGCTTCGTGCGGCTTGCGCTCGGCGAGATCGGGCTCACGGCGCGCCTGATCGAGGAGCGGGTGTGGGAGCGGCGCGAGGAGTTCCTGAGCCTCAATCCGGCCGGCACCACCCCGGTGCTGTTGGCCGAGGGGCTGCCCCCCATCCCAGGCCCCGCGATCATCGCCGAGTTCCTCGACGAGGCCTTGGGCGGCGAGCTCGGGGAGCGGCGGCTGTTGCCGCGAGAGAACGGCCCGCGCATCGAGGTGCGCCGGCTGATGGGCTGGTTCAACGACAAGTTCTTCGCCGAGGTGAGCGGGCCGCTCACCTCCGAGCGGCTCTACAAGCGTCACATGCCCCCGGGCAGCGGAGGCAGCTCGCCGGATACCGAGGCGATCCGTGCGGCGCGCCACAACATCCGCTATCATCTGGCCTATATTGGCTGGCTGGTGCGCACCCGCGACTGGCTCGCCGGCAACCGCATGACCTATGCGGATCTGGTTGCGGCGGCGCATGTGTCGGCGGCCGACTATATGGGCGACGTGCCGTGGAAAGAGGACGAAGCCGCAAAGGGCTGGTACGCGCGGGTCAAGTCGCGGCCCACGTTCCGGCCGCTGCTCACCGAGACCCTGGCCGGGATCCCGCCATCGCCGACCTACGCGGACCTCGACTTCTGAATTCCATCAAGGACGCGCTCCGCGAGGTGGCGCGGCGGCAGGGCTTCGACGTGCTCGGCGTGACGCGGCCGGACGCGGCCCCGCACGCGAAGGCGCGCCTCGCGCAGTTCCTCGCCGAAGGCCTGCATGGCGACATGGATTGGATGGTGTCGCCCCGGCGCGGCGATCCACCGGCGCTGTGGCCGCAGGTGCGCTCGATCGTCATGCTCGGCCTCAACTACGGCCCAACCGATGATCCGCTGGCGATCCTGGCGCGGCGCACGCGCGGCGCCGTCTCGGTCTATGCACGTGGCGACGACTATCACGACCTGATCAAGCCGCGCCTCAAGGCCATCGCGCGCTGGCTCATCGCGCAGGCGGGCGGCGACGTGAAAGTCTTCGTCGACACCGCGGCCGTGATGGAGAAGCCGTTGGCGGAGGCGACCGGCATCGGCTGGCAGGGCAAGCACACCAACCTGGTCTCGCGCCAGCTCGGCTCGTGGCTCTTCCTCGGCGCGATCTTCACCACGCTCGATCTGCCGGGCGACCCGCCCGAGACCGATCACTGCGGCAGCTGTCGCGCCTGCCTCGACATCTGCCCGACCGGGGCGTTCCCGGCGCCCTATCGGCTCGATGCGCGCCGCTGCATTTCCTATCTGACCATCGAGCACAAGGGACCGATCCCGCGCGACTTGCGGGAGCTGATGGGCAACCGCATCTTCGGCTGCGACGACTGCCTCGCCGTGTGCCCGTGGAACAAATACGCGCAAGCCGGCCGCGAGGCGAGGCTCGCCGCCCGCGAAGCGCTCCAAGCGCCGTTGCTCGCCGAGCTCGCGCGCCTCGACGAGGCGGCCTTCCGCAAGCTGTTCGCAAAATCGCCGGTCAAGCGCGCCGGCCGCGACCGCTTCCTGCGCAATGTGCTGATCGCGATCGGTAACTCAGACGAGCTGACGCTGGCCGAGGAGGCCGAGCGCCTCATTGCCGATGCTTCCCCGTTGGTGCGCGGCGCCGCCATCTGGGCGCTCGGCCGGCTCGACCCAGACCGCCTCGCCGAGCTCGCCGCTGCCCGCGCCGACGACGATCCGGCGGTCGAGGCCGAGTGGGCGGCCGCGCTCGCGCAGTAGCGTCAAAACTCCGCAACCGCCGCCAGCAGACGCTCGATGTCCTCCGGCCGCGACAGGCGATGATCACCATCCTTGACCAGCGTCAGCACCACGTCGTCCCGGGCAAAGCGGGCGGTCAGGTCGATGGCGTGCTGCCACGGCACGTCCGGATCGGCGACGCCTTGCAGGATGCGCACCGGACAGCCGGTCTCGATCATGCCCCCGAGCAGCAGGTGCCCGCGCGCCTCCTCGATCAGGCCGCGGGTGATCGGATAGGGCTCGTCCCCGTACCGCGAGGGCCGCAGCCAGGCGCCGCTCTCGGCGATCTCCCGCTGAACCTCCGGCGCGAAGCGCTTCCACATCAGCTCCTCGGTGAAGTCGACCGCGGGCGCGATCAACACCAGGGCGGCGACCGCGGCGGCCGACGGGGCAGTCCGCCGGGCGAGCTCGCGCACCAGCAATAGCGCCATCCAGCCGCCCAGCGAGGAGCCGACCGCCACCTGCGGGCCGCGGCAGCAGGCATCGAACACCGCAACGCTCTCTTCGAGCCACCGGCCGATCGTACCGTCGCTGAAGCTGCCGCCTGATCCGCCATGGCCGGAATAATCGAACCGGGTGAGCGAGCGGCCGTTCCGCGCTGCGAAGCCATCGAGCGCCTGCGCCTTGGTGCCTAGCATGTCGGATTTGAGCCCGCCGAGCCAAAACAATCCGGGGGTACCACCCTTCCGCTGGCGCACCGCGATCGGCCGGGCAGCCGGACCGGTTCCAACATGAAGAATTTTCAGGCATTCATGGTTCATGGATCGTCACCAGCGAATCACTCTCCGACACTCGTGAGCGACGGCTTCGAGGGGACACGAGTGCCGCGGCGCACGCTCGCCGACGCCACCATATTGCAGATCGTGCCGGCGATGGTCGAGGCGCCCGAGACACGCGCCGCCGTCAATGTCGCCCATGCGCTGGTACAGGCTGGTGCGCGCGCCCTGGTGGCGGCCGCCGATGGGCCGCTGGTCGGCGAGCTCAAGGCTTTTGGCGGGGAGTGGGTCAATTTCCCCAACGCCACCGGCAACCTGTTCCGCCTGCGCCGCAATGCCCGCGCACTGGAGAACTTGATCGCGGCCGAGCGCATCGACATCGTGCATGCCCATAGCGCCGGCGGGGCGTGGAGCGCGCGCGCGGCGGCGACCCGGATCGCAGTGTGGCTCGTCACCTCTCTGCCGGACGCGCCCGCACCCGGAGGGCGGACCCCGATCCTGCGGGCGCTGGCCCAGGGCGACCGTATCATCGCGCCTTCGCTCTATGCTGCCGCCCCGATCATACAGCACCATGGCGTCGCCCAGGACCAGGTCACCATCATTCCGCGCGAGGTCGACACGGCGGCGTTCGACCTGGTGGCGGTGCGCCCGGAACGCAGCCAGGCCTTGCGTAGCGGCTGGAAAATCCCACACGATGCCCGCGTCGTGCTGGTGCCGGGGCGGGTCGCGCCATGGAACGGGCAGAGCATCGTGCCCGAGGCGGCGCAATTGCTTGCCGAGGAGGGGATCGAGAGCGTCCTCTTCGTGATCGTGGGCGAGCACGCCAAGCACCGCAAATATGCGCGCCAGATCATGCGGCTCGCGCAGGAGCACCGCGTCGAACGGTGGGTGCGGCTGACCGGCCATTGCCCGGACATGCCGGCGGCGCTCGCCTGCGCCAACGTCGTGGCGGTGACGACGCTCGAGCCGCCGCTCGTCGGCAGCGTCGTGTCGCAGGCCCAGGCCATGGGGCGGCCGGTCGTCACCTCCGATGTCGGCATGTTGCCCGAGAACGTGCTGGTGCCGCCGCGCATGCCCGAGGAGCTGCGCACGGGTTGGGTCGTGCCGTCCGCCGACGCGGGGAGCCTCGCCCGCGCCCTCAAGCTCGCGCTTGCCCTCGATCCACCCGACTATCAGGCCATGGCGGCGCGCGCCCGCGAGTTCGCCGAATACATGTTCTCGCCCCAGAGCGCCGCCGTGGCGACGCGGGCCGTCTACATGTCGCTGCTGGCACGCGACCTCTAGATTTTTTAAGAACGGATAAGGGGCCGTTCGCCGTCTCCGTCCTTGACTTACCCCCGGTTTGTACCGATCCTTCGCCCGCCCGCCCGGCGCGGGCACCCCCGCAACAGCATGAGGAGAGCAAAGCCATTCGCCGCCCGATGAGAACCCAGCAGCCCGTCCAAAAAGACGGCCTGCGCCTCAATGAGGAAATCCGCACCCGCGAAGTCCAATTGATCGACCAGAATGGCGTCAACCAAGGCGTCGTGGATACCCAGGCCGCGCTCACAAAGGCCGTCGAGGCCGGGCTTGATCTGGTCGAGATCGTTCCCACCCAAAGTCCGCCCGTCTGCCGCATTCTCGATTACGGCAAGTACAAATATCAGGCGCAGAAGAAGGCGGCCGAAGCCCGCAAGAAGCAGAAGGTGGTCGAGGTCAAGGAGATCAAGCTCCGTCCGATGATCGACGATCACGACTACGACGTGAAGATGCGCTCCATGCAGCGCTTCTTCGAGGAGGGCGACAAGGTCAAGGTGACGCTGCGCTTCCGTGGCCGCGAGATGGCGCACCAGGAGCTCGGCACCCAGCTCCTCAACCGCGTCAAGGACGACACCACCAAGGTCGCCAAGGTCGAGCAGGAGCCACGCTTCGAAGGCCGGCAGGTCGTCATGGTGCTGGCGCCGCGTTAAGGGTTTTCGGCGGCCGTGCCCAACGCGGGCCGGCCGTCCGACCGGTTGTGTTTTCCACAATCCTCTGCCATAACCCGGCCCTCCCCGCGACCCGGCTCATAAGGGCTGCCGTGGCTGCGGCGAAGTGCTCAATCAGCACGCTTTATCGATGCGATGACCCGGCGAAGGGCCGCGCGGCCTTGAATTCGTCCCGGGCGAAAGGAGAGCCAAATGCCCAAGATCAAGACCAAGTCGGGCGCCAAGAAGCGCTTCAAGGTAACCGCGGGCGGCAAGGTGCTGTACCAGCAGTCCCGCAAGCGCCATGGCATGATCAAGCGCACCAACAAGCAGATCCGCCAGCTGCGCGGCACCAACGTGCTGTTCAAGTCCGACGGCGACAATATCAAGAAGTACTTTTTGCCCAACGGCTGAGCCGACCGGGCAATCCACACATACGCACGAAACCATTGGAGATCTGTCATGGCCCGCGTCAAACGGGGCGTCACCGGACACGCCAAGCATAAGAAGGTCCTCAAGGCCGCCAAGGGCTATTATGGGCGGCGCAAGAACACCATCCGCGTCGCCAAGCAGGCGGTCGAGAAGGCGAACCAGTATGCGTTCCGCGACCGCAAGCGGCGCAAGCGCAGCTTTCGGGCGCTGTGGATCCAGCGCCTCAACGCGGCGGTGCGGCCCTTCGGGCTGAGCTACAGCCGGTTCATCGACGGCTTGGCGAAAGCCGGCGTCCTGGTCGATCGCAAGGTGCTCTCCGACCTCGCCATCGCCGAGCCCGCCGCCTTCGAAGCGATCGTGCAGCGGGCCAAAGCGGCGCTGCCGGCGACCGCCTGAGCCTAATCGGTCATCGTCGGGCTTGACCCGGCGATCCATCCTCTTCGCGAAGTGATGGATGCCCGGGTCAAGCCCGGGCATGACATGCAATGAGCATAGCCATGTCCGAACTCGAATCCCTGGAAGGCAAGCTGCTCGCCGACATCGCCGCGGCCGGCGAGGAGACCGCGCTTGAGGCCGTGCGGATCGCCGCGCTCGGCAAGAGCGGCTCGGTCTCGGCGCTGCTCAAGACGCTCGGCGGCATGAGCGCCGACCAGCGCAAGGTCGCAGGCGCGCGCATCAACGGCCTCAAGGACCGGGTTACCGACGCGCTTGCGGCGCGGCGCGAGACCTTGAAGGCAGCAGCGCTCGATCAGCGCCTCAACACCGAGACCGTCGACGTCACCTTGCCGGTGCGCGAGAGCCCGGCCGAGATTGGGCGCGTGCATCCGATCAGCCAGGTGATCGACGAGCTCACCGCGATCTTCGCCGACATGGGCTTCTCGATCGCCGAAGGCCCCGACATCGAGACCGACGACAACAATTTCACCATGCTCAACACGCCGGTCGGCCACCCGGCGCGCGAGATGCACGACACGTTCTTCTTCCCGCCGCAGCCCGACGGGTCGCGCCTGCTGTTGCGCAGCCACACCTCGACCGTCCAGGTGCGCACCATGCTGGCGCAGAAGCCGCCGATCCGCATCATCACGCCCGGCCGTGTCTATCGCCGCGACTGGGACCAGACGCACACGCCGATGTTCCATCAGGTCGAGGGCCTGGTCATCGACGAGAGCGCGCATCTCGGCCACCTGCGCTGGATCCTCGAGGAGTTCCTCAAGGCGTTCTTCGAGGTCGACGACGTGAAGATGCGCTTCCGCCCGTCATACTTCCCCTTCACCGAGCCCTCGCTCGAGGTCGACATCCAGTGCCGGCGCGGCAAGAACGAGGTCCGCTTCGGCGAGGGCGAGGATTGGCTGGAAATCCTCGGCTGCGGGATGGTGCATCCCAATGTGCTGCGCAATTGCGGGCTCGATCCCGAGAAGTACCAGGGCTTCGCCTGGGGCATGGGCATCGACCGCATCGCCATGCTGAAGTACGGCATGCCGGACCTGCGCGCCTTCTTCGAGGCCGACCTGCGCTGGCTCACCCACTACGGCTTCCGCCCGCTCGATCTGCCGACGCTCGCGGGAGGCTTGAGTGCATAGCTCCGAGAAAGCACGCGCGCGCGCCGCTGGGGCGGGCATTTCAACAATTATGATGTCATGACCAGTCAGGAAGGTGTTCTCACAACCATCGCTTCCGTTCTGGGAGAGGCCGCAGCCCCCTCCCTACCCTCCCCCGCAAGCCAGGGAGCCAGAGGGGCCTGTGTGTATGGCACGGAGCAACTCCTATGAGGTTCACCCTCTCCTGGCTCAAGGAGCATCTCGACACCGAGGCGTCGCTCGGGGCTATTGTCGATAAGCTCACCATGATCGGGTTGGAGGTCGAGCGCGTGGAGGACAAGGCGCAAGCACTCGCGCCCTTCACCATTGCGCGCGTCATTTCCGCCGATCAGCACCCCAACGCCGATCGGCTGCGCGTCTGCGTGGTCGACACCGGCGAGGGCGCCCCGGTGCAGGTCGTGTGCGGGGCGCCCAATGCCCGCGCCGGCATGAAAGGCGTATTCGTGCCGCCGGGCGCCTACATCCCGGGCAAGGACATCACGCTCACCGTCGGCACCATCCGCGGCGTCGAGAGTCGCGGCATGCTGTGCTCGGCCTTCGAGCTGCAGCTTTCCGACGACCATGAGGGCATCATCGAGCTGCCCGCCGACGCACCGGTCGGCAAGCCCTATGCGGCGTGGGCCGGCCTCGGCGATCCGCTGATCGAGATCAACCTGCTGGCCAACCGGCCCGACTGTGCGGGGGTGCATGGCATCGCGCGCGACCTTGCGGCGGCCGACATCGGCACCCTCAAGAAAAACCCGGTGAAGCCCATCAAGGGCGAGTTCCCTTGCCCCGTCATGGTGCGGCTCGACTTCGGCGGCACCCCATCGCTCTGCCGCGGCTTTGCGCTGCGCCTGGTGCGCGGCATCCGCAACGGGCCCTCGCCCGAGTGGCTGCAGCGGCGGCTCACCGCGATCGGGCTGCGCCCCATCAACACGCTGGTCGACATCACCAACTTCATCACCTTCGACCGCGCCCGGCCACTGCATGTGTTCGACGCCGCCAAGGTGCGCGGCAATCTCGTGGTGCGGCGCGGCCGCGCCGGCGAGAGTTTGGTCGCGCTCGACGGCAAGACCTATCGGATCGACGAGACGATGTGCGTGATCGCCGACGATGCGGGCCCCGAATCGCTCGCCGGCATCATGGGCGGCGAGACGACCGGTTGCTCGGAGACCACCACCGACGTGCTGATCGAATCGGCGGTGTGGGACGAGCTCAATGTGGCGCAGACCGGCCGCAAGCTCGGCATCACCTCGGATGCGCGCTATCGTTTCGAACGGGGCGTCGATCCGGCCTTCATGACGCCCGGCCTCGATCTCGCGACCGCCATGGTGCTCGATCTGTGCGGTGGCAAGCCGTGCAGCGTCATGATCGCCGCGGAGCCGCGCGCCGAACATCGCGTCATCGATTTCCCGCCCGACACCGTCAAGCGGCTCGCCGGCGTCGAGGTGGCGCCGTCGGAGATCAAGCGCGTGCTGACGCGGCTCGGCTTCTCCGTCGCCGGCCAGGGCAAGAGCGTGAGGGTCGCGCCGCCCTCGTGGCGTCCGGACGTGCACGGCAAGCCCGATATCGTCGAGGAGGTGTTGCGCATCGTCGGCATCGACCGCATCCCGGAGACGCCTTTCGATCGTGGGCCGGCACCGCGCAAGCCAGTGCTGACGCCGCTGCAGCTGCGCACACGCCGCGCCAAGCGCGCCCTCGCGGCGCGTGGCTTGGTCGAGGCGGTCACCTGGTCGTTCATCGCCAAGCCGGCTGCCGAGCTCTTCGGCGGCGGCAAGGCGGCGCTGGCGCTCGCCAATCCGATCGCCGCCGACCTGTCCGACATGCGGCCGAGCCTGGTGCCGGGCCTCGTCGCCGCCGCGCAGCGCAATGCCGACCGCGGCCTCGCCGATGTCGGCGTGTTCGAGGTTGGGCAGATTTTCACCGGCGACCGGCCGCAGGATCAGCTGACCGCGGCCGCCGGCGTGCGCCGTGCGCTGGCAAAGTCCGAGGGCCGCGGCCGCCACTGGTCGCGCAAAGCCGGCGAGGTCGACGCCTTCGACACCAAAGCCGATGCGCTCGCCGCGCTCGCCGCCGCCGGCGCCCCCACGGGCTCCCTGCAGGTCGTATCGGGTGGACCGCCTTGGCTCCATCCCGGGCGCTCCGGCACGATCCAGATCGGGCCGCAAAACGTGCTCGGCCATTTCGGCGAGCTGCATCCCCGCGCGCTCGAGGCGCTGCGCGCGCAGGGTCCGCTCGTCGCCTTCGAGCTCATCCTGGAGCGCATCCCGGCGCCGAAAGCGCGGGCGACGCGGGCAAAGCCCATGCTCGAACTGTCGCCGCTGCAGCCGGTCGAGCGCGATTTCGCCTTCGTGGTCGACCGCACCGTCAAGGCCTCTGACATCGTGCGCGCCGCCGCTTCCGTCGACCGCAGGCTGATCGAGGCCGTGAATGTGTTCGACGTTTACGAAGGCACCGGCATCGAGGCCGGGAAGAAATCGATCGCCCTCGCGGTCACCCTGCAGCCGCGCGAGAAGACCATGACGGACGACGAGATCGAGGCGGTCGCCGCCAAGATCGTGGTCGAGGTGGGCAAGCGCACCGGTGGGACCCTGCGGGGTTGAACCCCCGCGCCATCATTCTGTGTCAACCGCAAATCGCTGATTATCTTGCGCCAGCCTGAAACGGCCGCATCAGCAGAACACCTTGCTGCTCTGCCGCGTCTGCCGATCGAGGATGGGCCCGTTTTTGCCCCGCCTTGGCGGCGCAGGCGTTCGCGCGCGCGGTTTCACGTGGAAGGAATGGGCTAGCACGCTGGGCCGATGAATTTCGGACCGCTGCCGAACGGGGCGAGCCAGACGACGGATCGCATTACTATCACCATTGGCTAGCAGCACTTGAGCGGTTGATTACCGTTAAGGGTCTGACTGACCGCGCGGCGATCGACGCTCGAAAGGAAGCTTGGGCCGAAGCGTACCGGGGAACGCCTCACGGCAAGCCCGTAGAGCTGGCCTTCACTTCGGGATTCGGGCGCGTTCATCCGCACCGACGAAGTGATGGAATACGGGATGTTTTGCTGCCCGGCGGTCCTTCGGTTTCGGAGTGGCTGGGATCGGTGAATCAATTCAGTGAAATCATGGCGCCCTGACACGAAGTCTCCAGACCCGCAAAGGCCCAACGGTCTCGAACCCGGCCCGACGCGCTGCCGCCAGCTCATGGCCGCGTTCGTAGCCAACCAACGGCAAACCAGGAAAAATCTCAGCCGCCATAGCCGTAAGATTCCGCCAGACCATATCGATAGTGGAACCGAACAGATTTGAAAGGCCGACAACGTCAGCCCCTCGATTAAGGATGCCGCCGCCAACAATCCCACCGTCTGCCTGAATGGAGACGAAAACGACGTTTGTGTCCTCCAGAAGCCGCGGCATAAACACGCGCGGTTCGCAAGTGGCGGCCGCATTGATCCCCTCGCCAGCCCAAGCCTGTTCCCAAGCGATCAGCCCAGCTTTGCTGGTTACACTGGCCGAACGATACGCCGCGGCGGGGTGATCCTTCAGGTCTGGCGGTGGCGGACTCATGGCTACCCATTCGGCGTCGAACAGCGGTTCGAAGCCGAGCGAGGTCAGTTCCAGGCTCTGGAAGCTATCTTTGACGGCCCATTCCCTCTCTCGTGTTGATCCAACCAACGCCGCTATCGTTTCTATCTGCGCTGGCGCGGAATCC
>Ga0126381_100009812_pt1 | contig 10759 bp, 5 predicted proteins | sample PanSoiMetPlot_28_FD_96465 | JGI IMG/M metagenome (GOLD analysis project Ga0126381, IMG submission 96465) | Tropical forest soil microbial communities from Panama - MetaG Plot_28 | ecosystem: Environmental > Terrestrial > Soil > Tropical forest > Bulk soil | place: Panama | collected 2016-02-17
AGTTTATACAGCCTATCAATACCTTGGTGAGCGATTCGATCGAAAGACCCAGTTACTCGGCGCATTTTTGTTTTTGATCCAACGAGGCATCGCTGCCGGGATCACGATCTACGCGCCAGCTATTATTCTGTCCGCGGTACTCGGCTGGCGGTTGAACCTGACTATCTGGCTCGCGGGTGGTCTGGTGATCATCTACACGGTGATCGGCGGGACCAAGATTGTCAGCATTACACAACGCTACCAGATGATCGTGATTCTAGTCGGCATGGCGATCGCATTTGCGATCGCGGTCTATCGCCTCTCGCCCGATCTTTCCTTTGGAAACACGCTGTCGGTCGCAGGCAAGATGAGCAAACTGGAGGCCGTCAATTTCTCGGTCGACCCGCATAAGCGATATACCTTCTGGTCCGGATTGATCGGGGGATTTTTTCTCGCGCTATCGTATTTCGGTGCGGACCAATCGCAGGTGCAACGATATCTCGCCGGGGGCTCGCTCAAAGAGAGTCGCCTCGGATTGCTTTTCAACGCCGGGGTGAAAGTGCCTATGCAGTTCTTCATTCTGCTGCTTGGGGCGATTATTTTCATGTTTTATCAATTCGAAAAGCCGCCGGTTTACTTCAATCAACCAGCATATCAGCGCGCGATGGAAAGCGGCTATGCGCCACAGTTGACCCAGTTGCAGACGCAATTTGATGAGGTCTTCGAGCAAAAACGCGCAGCCATCCGCGCGCTTTCAATTGCATCGGCAAGCGAGCGCGATGCGCTGACGAATAAGGTGCGCGACCTCGATTCGGAGGCGCGCGCGTTGCGCGATCAAAGCAGGGCTGTTCTGGTGCAAGCGGGCGTCGATCCGAAGAGCAAGGAATCGGATTACGTATTCATCACTTTTATTCTTCAACAGATGCCGCACGGAATTGTCGGATTACTCATCGCCGTGATTTTGTGCGCGACGATGTCTGCAATGGCAGCAACGCTAAACGCTCTCGGGTCCACCACCGCGATTGATTTTTATCGGCCATTGATTCGGCCGGACGCGAGCGACCATCATTATGTAGTTGCAGCCCAAGCGCTGACAGCGGCATGGGGTTTAATTGCCATCGGCGTCGCTTCATTTGCGAGTTTGGTCGAGAATCTTCTGGAAGCCGGCAACATTCTGGGCTCGGTCTTCTACGGCAGTAGCCTCGGTCTTTTCCTTACAGCTTTCTTTATTCGTCGAGTCACCGGATCTGCGGTTTTCTTTGCGGCGCTCTGCGCACAAATGCTTGTCTTCGTCTTGTTCGCGACGACGAACATCGGGTATCTCTGGTATAATCTTATTGGATGCGCGGCCGTGCTAATTCTCGCTCCGATCTTGCAGCAAACGCTCTTTCGCAGCGCGGAAGCGTCCGCTGGCGTATGACGCTCGTTCTGAGCCATGAATCATCCGATTATTTGTTTCGGCCAGCAACCGTGCGGATTTTTTCCCAAACGATTCTTATTCGCTAAAATTGTGACGGCTCGCCGATTGCAAAAGGAGATCGGCGGAGAAATCGTCTTTTTCTGCCACGACAGCGATCATGATCCGCGCGAGACAAGCACCGTTTTGCAAGATCACCACAGCAACCAGGAAGTAGCTCTGAATTTTCAGTTTGAGAATCGGATCCAAAAGCAGTTTTCCCCGCTTTATGCGAAACGCGTTGTTCCGGAATGGCACGAGAAAACGGCACGCCAACTTCCAACTTATGTTCCGCGGTCGCTGGTCGAACACTTCAAGGAAACCCAATCATCGAACGTCGCGGATTTCTGTCTCGAGATGTACAAGCGAATGGGGTTGCTGAACGGCATCCGGGTAGAGCGATCCAGTGCACCACACTTCAGAGCGCGTGCAGTCGCAGTCTCGGACTATTTCGTCGATCAGCCGTATAAAGGAGAAATCGTTCGCGCTCGCTATCGCGACGGAAAATTGCTGCTGCACAAGGGCGGCGATCGATTTTTGGAAATTCCCGGAGGCGATTTCGGTCCGGAACAAATCAGCCCTACTCGCGACACGCGTTTTGTTTGGATGCAATCAGTGATTCAGTGCACCCACTATGTTGCCGGTGCCAGCGAGCAGCATTACGTCGATAAGGGAGATGCTCCTGACGTCACATTCGTTAGGCGAGAAGAGATTTCCGAATCCGGCAAAGCTTATACGGAGGGATGATGAAATCAGGGCCGCTCAAAATTGGCATCGCATGTTTCCCGTTGATCGGAGGGAGCGGGATCCTGGCGACGGCGCTCGGGTCAGAATTGGCGCGTCGCGGTCATGAAGTTTATTTCTTCAGTTACGCTCAACCCGTTAGGCTAGACCTCCCGCAGGTCAATCTTCATTTCCATCGAGTCGATGTTGCGCATAACCCATTGTTCCCCTCACCCGATTACACTCTGCCGCTCGCAGTGAAGATGGCCGAGGTTGCGCGTTCCCAGCAGCTCGATCTTTTTCATGTTCATTACGCGGTGCCGCATGCACTTGCCGCGTATTTGGCCTCGCAGATGTTAGGTCCGTCAGCTCCCCGCATCGTGACCACGCTGCATGGAACTGACACCACCCTGTTAGGGCAGGATCCCGATTACCGCATGGCCATCGAGCACGCGCTCGTGCACTCTGACGCGGTGACCGCAGTTTCGGAAAGTCTCCGGAATCAAACACAGGAAACATTTTGTCTGAAACGCCGGATTGAAGTCATCCCGAATTTCTTCACTCCGAACAGACCGAAGCGAAGCCGCGAGGAAGTTCGACGCGAACTCGGCATCACCGACGAATTTCTGGTGTTACACATGTCGAGTTTGCGACCCGTGAAGCGCATCGACCTATTGCTCCGTACGATCGCAATCTCGAAGAATCGGGAGCGCCTTCGGTTGTTAGTTATGGCAGGCGGCCCTTTTGATCCTTACGCGCCACTGCTCGATGAGTTGCGACTTCGGGATATTGTTATTGTTCGCCAGAACACTGCTGCGGTGGACGAGTATGTGAAGGCCGCGGATGCGGGGCTTTACACATCTGAATACGAAAGCTTCGGCCTGAGCATTCTTGAGACGATGTTTTATGGAAAACCTGTGGTCGCCTTCCGCGTTGGCGGCATTCCCGAAGTTATAGGAGATTCTTGTCCTCTATATCCGTTCGGGAATGTGACCGCGGCCGCTACCGGCCTGGACGCGCTCGTCGAATCCCGCGAACTGGCACGCAAATTGGGTGAACGCACTCGCAATCGCGCGATTGAACAGTTCTCGGCAGATCGCATCCTGCCTAGATACGAGGCGCTCTATCGCCGTGTCATTGCCGATGTAGCTTAATACCGATGCTGCAGACAACACTTGCACCCTGTTTGCAACACCTCAGGATCTCAAGTGGTGAGACAACAGCACCTCACTCCGACAGCGGCTAAATCCGAAGTAGCCTGGACGACTCGCGGTTTTTAACGACCGTTGAGTTAACTTCAAAGACGTACTTTACAACTTATGAGCGGCTTCTTCGCGGAGTTGCAGCGGCGGAAAGTTTATCGTGTTGCGGCCGCCTATATCGTCGCTGCGGGATTCATCATTCAAATTGGTTCTGCAGTTTTTCCGGCATGGGAAATGCCGAACTGGACATTGCGTCTCGTCATCGTGCTTTTGCTGGTCGGTTTTCCGGTCGCACTGATTCTGGCCTGGGCCTACGATGTGACGCCGCAAGGGATTCAAGCAACCAGAAAGGTTCCCGGCGGGCATCGCCGCCGCAATATTATTCTCCTCGTTGTCGCCGGCGCGATAATTTCTAGTGCTGCGGGATTTTTTCTCTTGCCGCGCGCCTCGGCCCACAAGGTCGATAAATCAGTGGCGGTGCTGCCGTTTCAAAATCTGAGCGCGGAAAAGGAAAACGTGTATTTCGCCGAGGGCATCCAAAATGAGATTCTGACGAAATTAGCGACGGTCCGGGATCTCAAAGTCATTTCGCGAACCTCGACGGCCAAGTATCAGAGCAAGCCCGAAAATTTAAGGACAGTCGCGCAAGAGCTCGGTGTTTCCAACATCCTCGAGGGGACGGTGCAAAGAGCTGGCGATAAAGTTCGGGTGAACGTCCAGTTGATCGATGCGCGTACCGATACGCATCTTTGGGCGAAAACCTATGATCGCGACTTTAAAGATGTTTTGTCAGTTGAGAGCGAGGTCGCAGCGCAAATCGCCGACGCCTTGAAAGCGAATCTTTCGCCGAGCGAATCGCATGTCCTGTCCGCAGCGCGGACCGAGAATACGGAAGCTTATGATCTTTTTCTACGTGGTCAGTATGAGTTTCACCAGGCAGAGAGTAGTCTGGCCACAGACGCCTACGATCGTGCAGACGCGTTTTACCGGCGGGCGCTGGCACGCGATCCAAACTTTGCTGAGGCCGCTGCGGAACTTGCACGCAGTCGACTATCGCGACACTGGTTCGTTTCTCCCCTCGCGCCAGGGGAATTGGAGGAAGTGAAGTCGCTCATTGATCGCGCTCTGGCGCTGGCTCCAAATTCTCCGGAAGCGCACTTTGCGCTGGGATTATTCTTTTATTGGGGTCATCGCCAATACGACAAGGCGTTGGCAGAGTTCAACCGCACCTTGGAATTGCAGCCGAACAGCGCCGACGCGCGGGCGTATTGCGCGTGGGTTTATCGGAGGCGCGGTGAATGGCAGCGCTCGCTGGCCGATTCTCAACGAGCGGAGGAACTCGACCCGCGCGACGCCACAATCCCGACTAATATCGGCGTGACTTGCTATGCGTTGCGTCTGTGGAAGGACACGGAGCGTGCCGAATTGCGAGCTCTCGCCATCGATCCGCACAACACGCAGGCAGCAATGTTCCTTGTCTTGAATCGCCTCACCACGACGGGCGATGTGGACTCGGCGCGGCGAGCACTCGATGATTTTCCAGAAGTGATCAAAGGCGTTCCCGGCGGCGCCGGCGGTCCACGTGGAGCTACCGGAGCCGGCGACGTCAGTGCAGTCATTGGTTGGCCGGTTTACCTCGACGTGACCGAAAGACGTTTCACCAATGCTTTTCAAGCTGTCGAGAAGAGGGTGATCAACGACGATCGCGCGCATCTTCAGCAGCTCGCCGGACGTGTCGCCATTCGCGTGCTGGCGGGAGAGCCTGAGGCAGCCAAATTATTGGCGGAAGAAGCGCTGCCCTTACTCGAAGCCAGATTCACAGCGCGACCGGATGACACTTTCGCGATGACGGAGCTATCCTGGGTCTACCTCGCTTTGGGACGCAATGCCGATGCGCTGCGCCTTTCCAGACAAGCGGCGGACACAATCTCCATCGAAAAGGATGCTCTGATGGGTCCAAATTTCCAGATCGGGCTCGCGCAAATCGAGGCACGTGCGGGCGCACCTGAAGAAGCCATTAAAAGGCTTCGACATTTGCTCTCAATCCCGGCCGGCGGGGCAGCATCCATCGCTTCTTTGAAGATGGACCCGGTTTGGGATCCGATCCGTAACCGTCCAGATTTCCAGGAGCTGCTCTCAAGTCCGGAGCAGACCGGACCTAACAAGTAAGGGGTTCCGTCATTTCCGTTCCGCCCTTACGCGCTGTTTGCAATTGGCAATCCAAAATCTAAAATCGCAAATGTCGCTGTTCCTGTAGTCGATGAGAGAACAGAGGTGGTGGCAATCGCAATGTTCGGTATTCATGACTTCGGCTTATTTCTCGTCGCGGGCCTTTTACTCAATCTTACTCCCGGTCCTGACACGCTTTACATTTTGGGGCGAAGCGTGTCGCAAGGTCGCGAGGCCGGACTGGCATCAGCTCTCGGAATTTCACTCGGAAGTATTTTCCATACCTGCGCGGCCGCGCTCGGGCTTTCCGCAATCCTGGCCACATCGGCACTCGCTTTTGGTGCGATAAAAGTAATCGGCGGCGCGTATCTGATTTTTCTTGGAATCAAAATGATCCTGGATCGACGTCGCGAACTAATTCTGCCGTCCAATTTCCGTCGTCGGACTGTGGTCGGCGCATTTCGTCAGGGGTGTTGACGAACGTCTTGAATCCGAAGGTTGCGTTGTTTTTCCTCGCTTTTCTCCCGCAATTCATAGATCCGGCGTCGAACATGAAAATCGCTGCGTTTATCACACTCGGACTAACGTTCGTGACCACAGGGACGATTTGGTGTCTCGTCCTCGCCTGGTTCGCGTCCAGTTTCAGTGGGCGATTGCGCAACAATGAGACCATTGCGCAATGGCTCAATCGAACCGCTGGCGCGCTCTTTGTCTTTCTGGGCCTACGTCTCGCTACCGCGAAGTGACCCGCGCGCACGTTGCGGTTATTTGCAATCGGCAATCGCAAATCTAAAATCTCAAATCGCAATTTGTTCCCGTAGTTCAACGGATAGAACGGAGGTTTCCTAAGGGCAAAACGGCATTTTTGCAGCAATTCGCTGATAACATCAGCAGTGAGGAAATCACTGTCTTCGAGCGTGTTGAATAATTGTTATCATCACCCTACGTAATCACGAATCTGCCCATTCTTAACCATCCGGGTGACACAAAAAACTTCCCGAAGATCCCTTAAGCGCAGCCGAATGATCCCATCATCCTCTGACACGACGCGATCAGCGGGTTCTCGGCGAAGAGTTGTGCTGTCTCTTACTGTGACGTTTTGGCCTTTATTTTGCTTTATCTTGATCGGTGTCGCATATCGCAGCGCCGTTGCTTTTCTGCCGCGCCCTCTGCATCATTCCTGCAACGCACGTTTATGAAGTCCCCCCGCGCAAAGAAGCGACGCACCCGCTTCAAGGAACTTTGAGAGTATTCCTAATATCGTTAGCTGCCATCTTTGGTGTGACGGTAGTGATCGGCCTAACGTGGTTTTGCCGATGGGATCCCAGAGTCAACTTTCTCCCATCCGACGTAAGGGCTGAATGGATCTTGTTCCCGGCCGCAGTTGAAGCAGGAACGCGCACAATAGCGAATGCGGACACTATTTTCCGTCGCGACTTCAATCTCGGATCGTCGCCGCCGACAGCACTCCTCAGAGTTCGCGCCGCGAAACGTATTCAATTAACGATAAACGATCAAAAGATCGAGTTCGGCGCAAATCATAATTGGAAAAATGTGTCTTCTGCTGAGGTCTCATCGTTGTTGCGAGAAGGCGCAAATAGAATTGAAGCAAGAGTATTTAATGACAATGGCCCGCCTGCCTTGTGGGTGTCGCTCGACGGCGATCAACTCTCCATTCACAGCGATACCAACTGGACAGCGTCGTGCATGGGCTCGGTTTGGCGACGAGCAATTTCTGCTGCTACGCCAAGACTTCCAGGCCCAGGCAATCCAATTGGTGGTGGGGAGCGAACACTTACTGCTCTAACGAATGTTTGGCGACTCTGGCTGTTGTTCAGTGTTATTGCTCTTTCTCTTGTTTTCGCAACGCATTGGTTAATTAGTCGTCGCGTCATCAATAAAGATCGAATAACACTGCTGGTTGTTTCCGGTTTCGCCGGTCTATGGCTGATTCTGTTTTGGCATAACACGCGGCTGTTACCGCTTAACACCGGGTTCGATTCAAACGGGCACCTGGAGTACATCGACTACATCCAGAAACATGGGAGCCTGCCTTCGCCTACGGAAGGCTGGGAAATGCACCAGCCGCCGCTTTATTATTTGATTGCGGCCGGGAGTCTTTCGGCGTGCAATCTTTCAGTCGATGATTCGCAATCGATCGTCGTTCTGCGCTTGCTCGGAGCACTCTTCGGCGTCGCCCAATTTGTTTTAGTTTTTTTGAGTCTGCGACTCCTCTTCCCGCCACAAACGGCGTTGGTAGGACTCCTGCTGGTAGCCTTCCTGCCAATGTATTTGTACCTGGCGCACTATGTGACAAATGAAATGTTGACCGCGGTTCTAGCGACACTGACTCTCTACCTCTGCTTGCGTCTGCTGAAGAGCGACACACCGCGCACACTTCAATTCTGCTGGGTCGGATTAGCGCTCGGGGCGGTAATGTTATCGAAGGCGACCGGAATTTTGTTACTGCCAATCGTAATTGCCGCAATTGCGGGCAAGCTTGCTTACGCCCGATCGCCAATCGTTATCTCGTTGCGCAATATCTGCCTGTTGCTCCTCATTTGTTTTACTGTGTGCGGTTGGCATTACGCGCGTGTCTGGCTGAGGTTTGGCAGTCCGTTGCTCGGCCCTTGGGATGTGATGAGCGAATTCAGGTTGTGGCAGGATCCCGGTTATTACACGATGGCTGATTACCTCCGATTCGGCCGGGCGTTGACCAATCCCCTCTTCAGCGGTTTTGGCGGATCTGCCGACGGAATCTACTCTACTTTGTGGGGCGACGGTTCATGCGCCGGAGTGGCGGAGTTGTCGCAGCGAACACCTTGGAATTACGGCCTCATGTGCGCTGGCTACTTACTTTCCCTGTTGCCGACTACTCTTTTCCTCATAGGCGCTGTGGCAGCGTCAGTGGAACTGTGTCGCGATCTGCGCTCAGACCTTTTCCTTCTGGTCGCGGTTCCGGCCGCTTTAGCTGCGGCGTTAGTTTATTTCAGCCTTAAGGTGCCATGTTATTCAACGTTGAAAGCCTTTTATGCGTCGGGCATCGTGATCCCGCTTGGTTTCTTCGGCGTAATAGGGTGGAATGTGATTACGCGCGGCCGTACGAGGCGGGAGGTATTAATTGCGATTCTGCTGCTTGTTTGGGCAATGAACAGTTTCGCATCGTTTTGGATTTATGATTCGGTAGCAGACCACATTTGCACTGCGTTCGATCTTTCAGCGGACAACAAACGCGATGCGGCCCTAATCGAAGCCAGAAAGGCCGTCGATACCGATCCGTCCAATGCAACAGCGAGGACACTTTTGGCCACGATTTTGGATGAGGCAGGCCAATCTGAAGAAGCTCTGCACGAGGCGGAGCGTGCAGTTGAAATCGCTCCGCTCAACAGCGTAACACATTCGGAACTGGCGGCGTTGTTGTATCGGCAGAAAAGCTTTGAGAAAGCAATCAACGAAGCTCGTGTGAGTCTAGACTTGGGCCCGGAAAACTCACGCGCGCATTTGGTTCTCCTGTTTTCTTTATTTGATCATGGTGAAGACGCGTCTGATACGGCACGAGAGGCATTGGCTGTTTTCCCGTACAATGCCGAGATCCATCATCTTCTCGCAGCCGCGCTCGCACGAAAGAGCGATGCGATCGGCGCTTTTAATCAACTCGCCTACGCAGTCTTGAACAAGCCAGAATGGACAGAAGCGAGCGCCGATCTTCACAGTCAAGTGCTCACGCTTATCAATTCTTCCGCGGCCGCGAAGTTACTTCATCAGGCTGCGCGTTCAGTTCCCGATTCAACCGCGGCACTCGACGAGCTGGCGTGGGTTTTCGCGACTGATCCAAGCGATGAGTTGCGCGATGGCAACGAAGCGATGCGTCTGGCGGAACACGCGTGTACTCTGACGAAGCGGACGGATCCGATGCTACTCGCAACCCTAGCTGCAGCTTATGCCGAGGCCGGGAATTTCGACCAAGCGATCAACACCATTCAGGAATCGCTTTCAAAAGCGCGGTCAACCGGCAACCCGAATGCCATCGCGTTGGGTGAGAAGCTTCTCGCCTCTTTTCAATCCAACGCTCCTTTCCGCGAAGATCCAAACAGAAAATGACATGGAATCATTCTGGAACGGCAAACAAATTCTATAATTCCGATACCGATCATGATCCGCATGGCTTGCAATCGGGAATCGAAAATCTAAAATCAAAAATCTAATTGTTCCCGTAGTTCAACGGATAGAACGGAGGTTTCCTAATGCCAAAACGGCATTTCTGCAGGAATCGCCTAACGACTTCAGGAGCACTCAACTTGCTGTATTTGAAGTCGTTGACTAATTGTTGCGTTCCTCACGCTTAATCACGAATCTGCCCATTTTTTGCGTCCGGGTGATACAAAGGGTGACACAAATTTCAGAACGCTTTTTGTTATGCTAGCCACTAGTTCGGCTACTCGCTCTCAGTCGAGAGCCAAAGAGAAGCATGAAAGACGTTCTCAACGATCACGTGTCACTTGGCTGACGGAGTGTCATCTTTCGGCGCCAGCGAAGCGACGATTTTCTCGAAGCGCGGATCGCCCCGGAGCGGGTCCCAAAGTGGCAGCAATTTCAACTCGCCGTAGCTGATGCCGCTCGGTCCGGAAAGCGCAAGGCCAAGCTGCTCGCACGCGAGATCTTTCTCGCCAACCCACGCCGCGATCAACGCCAGATATTTTATCAAATCGATGCCCACCGGTAGATCCTTTTCCACGGGCAAGAGCTCGATTGCACGGCGACCTTCCCGAATCGCTTCTTCTTTCCGGCCAAGACCAGCGTCGATTAACCCCAAAACGCACACAGCAGGACCGTAATTTGGTTGAGATTCAACGATTTTTTCCTGGTCGGCGCGGGCAGCAGTGAAAGCAGACCGCGCGGCAGCATCGTTTTGGGTCATGCGACTGATGACACCTTCTACAAATGGCCGACTAAACAACACATTTCCGCTGGCTAAGACGATCGGTCTTTCACCCGCTGCAATCAATGCGTCTTTAGCAGCAGCTGCATCACGTTCAGCCAATGCGCAGATAAGCCACAAATCAGCGTTGCTTTGCAAGGCACCGGGATCTGTGGCCCGAATTGAATAGATTGCTTGATGCAAGGGTCGCGTGTCGGCCTTCCAATCCAAGTCCACCGCTGCACGTGATACCTTTGTATCGCTGTCGTCTCGTCGGATACCCAATAAACGATCCCAAGCCGATTTTGCATC
>Ga0126381_100009814_pt1 | contig 10758 bp, 4 predicted proteins | sample PanSoiMetPlot_28_FD_96465 | JGI IMG/M metagenome (GOLD analysis project Ga0126381, IMG submission 96465) | Tropical forest soil microbial communities from Panama - MetaG Plot_28 | ecosystem: Environmental > Terrestrial > Soil > Tropical forest > Bulk soil | place: Panama | collected 2016-02-17
CTTCAACCGCTTTCTTCGCCTTCTGCAACGCATCGGACTTCGGAGCATCCGCAAACGCCAGCGGATCATGTCCCTCAACTGCCCCGTGAAGACAGTTCACCAAATCTGTAATTGCCGACAACCCGCCGCGCTTCATCCCCTCGGCGCAGAACTCATCCATTGCGGTGGCAGGCAGCCCAGGTTTGCCCATCACCGCGATACAGCGTGAGGCCTCCCAATGCGCGCCAATCTCCTTCACTGCGGTGCTTAGCACTGCAGGCGCCGTGCCCTGGTGATACAGCTTGCGCGTAATCTCAGCGACACGAGTAAATGTCCGCACGTCCGCCGCTGGATCAACAACGGGAGCCGGAGGAGCCGCTGCTGCCGCCGGAGTTGCTGCCGGCGTCGCGACTTGTGCCGGAGGCAACGGAGCCGATCCCGCGTAACGTGGAGTCACTCCCGCCGACATATACAGGCGCTGCAAATCTTCGTTGCGCTCTTCTTCCCGCGGAAACAGTTCCTGAATTCTCTGCAGCCGCTCGACAGCCTTGTTGCGCATCCCATACTGCACGAGGATTTCGGCCTGCAGCATCAGGTCCTGCAGTGTCGATGCACCCAGCGTCGGGCTTTCGGTGTGAACGGGCTCTTCGGCAGGCTTCGACGCTGAACTGAACCGCGACGCAATCACCTTGTAGCGCGCGTCGTCGACGCGGCCCTTGATCATCTCGAGTCGCTTGAGATGTCCGGGCTCGTATGGGTCTACTTCCGCCGAACGGTCCAGGCACTCCGCTGCCTTCGCAAAATCTCCCGTGCTGACATAAAGATCAAACAGCTTCAGCAAAGTTGTGCAGTAATCGGCTTCGCGATTCGACGAGTTGTACAGCTCGCTCAGGAACTCGAGCATCTCCTTCGAAGGACGCCGCGATCCTGTGATGTCTTCCATGATCGCGATGAACTGCCGCCGCTCGCCGCGTCTCCGCTGGAATTGCTCCAGCTTCCGCGCCAGCCCTACTGCCTCTTCGTCTTGCTCACCATCCAGAAAACTCTTGATCAGCCCGATTACCTGCTGCACGCGCGCCGGATTCGTTTCAAACAGCTGCCACACCAGCGGCTCGGCTTCCGCAAATCTCCCCGCTCCCACGAGTGCGTCCGCATAGCTCTCGCGGAACTCCGGCGTCACCGGACCTGAATTCATCTGCGGCTCAAGAATGAAGATGGCCGCTCCGACCTGGCCCTTCGCCAGCAGACTCTGCGCATACGCCAGCGCAATCGATTGATCCGACGCGTCTTCTTGATACGCCCGCTCGTACCACTGCGCCGCGTCTCCGCCCTCGGCCGCAGCCGCCTGCGCCACTCTCTGGAACGCTCCAGCAGCCGTCTTGCGGTTCCCCAACTCCGAGGCCAATTCCGCGACGCGAAGCAGATTCGCCTGCGTCGGCTCGATCGCCACAATACGATCCAGCACCTCGGCAATCTCCTGCTTTTTTCCGAGCTTAGTCAGATCGAGAAGCGCCGCTTCATAGGTCCCTACAGCCAGCTTCTTGTTCGAACCTTCCAGCAACTGCCCGAAGCGGAACTTCTGCTGCCAGGTCGGACTCCCATGCCGCGCCAACTTCTTATATGTGAGACTCGCACGCGTGGCATCATTCGCGGACACCTGCCGTTCGAACAATTCCCCAAGCAACTTCACTGCCTCCGCATTGCGGCTCAACGACAAACACAAATCCGCCGTAAGTTGCCGCACCACATCATTTTCTGGATCGTCTCTGAGAACCAGGATGTATTCTTCGAGGGCTTCGGCGGTCTTGCCTTTTTGCAGCAGCTTTTCCGCGCGTTCGATGCGCTTGCCCAACTCGGCTCGGTCCAGTCGTCGTGTGATCTCAGGCATGCGAAAAGGGCGGAGTAAACCCTGCTCCGATTCTAGGAGCGCCCCCACCCCCCAGCAATGCGGTAACGGCAACCCGCGATTACGAAGGTCACCCCAAGAATGTGCAGAATTGCCTAAAGCCCAGCGCCCTGGAAAGTGAACTCAAGATGGGTGTCACACTGTCTCTAACAGTCTCTAACAGCGATGTCATCCTGAGGAGGGCCGAAGGCGCTCCGAAGGACCTTACGTCGTTGCACACCACCACTGCAGCCGAGAAGAGTGTGCACACTGCTTGCGTCCAAATGCACTCCAATCCGCCTCATCAGGGCCGCAGGCTGCACGTGAGGTCCCTCACGCCGGCTTCGCCGCCGCTCAGGATGACATCGTTCTTAGAATGACAGCACTGGATGCATCGATCTCCGCGTAGCTGCAACCGAGCAAAGCAAAAATCGCGGTATCGAAGCATGCCGACCCTGAAATCACTCTAGCTTTATTCCACCTTCACCACACTTCGATACGTTCGGTTCCGCTCCACCACAATCTCTTGCGCATTCTCCAACCGCTTCTTTAGCAGCGCCGGATTTCCCCACTCCCAATCCCATCCATCTTCAACCGCCATCAGCCGGTACCGCCCGGGCAAAACCTCGAGCAGCGAGAACGTACCATCGCCATCGCTCTCATCCCGCCGAAACTTTGGCAGATTCACTTCCGGATTTTCGGGTACAAGCAGGACCATTGCTCCCGGGAACGGCTTCCCGTCCTTCTGAGCGATCCCCTCGATCTTCGACAAATTCTGCGCCATCACAATGTCCAGTTGGACCGGCCGTCCTGCTGCGATTTCGATCGTCTGCCCCTCAACTCGAGCTCCGGTCGCGCTCAGGCTCGCGATCGTCGAATACTGTCCGCTCTGGGCGAAGACCGAGTAACGTCCAGGCGTGATCCAATTGGAGTTAAAGATCATTGTGCCGTTCGGCCCGACCTGCGATTCCACCACTTCGTTGGTTCGGCTGTTCCACAGCCGCACGTTTGCCTGCGCTCGCGCATTCGGATTGCCTTCCACCCGCACCGTGCCAGCAATCGAGGGCACGGCTGCGCTCCTGTCCGGATCTACCTCCGTATCAGCCACAAGGTCCAACATGCGCGACCTCGTCTCGCGGTTCGCTTCGTACGACTGAATGTCCAGCACGTATCGGCCGGGCGACACGTTGCGAATCTCCAACGAATCGCCGACAGGTACTTCCCTTTGCCATACGAGATTAATTCGCTGACCAAACACCGACTCTTGCAAGGTCGCGCCCCGCTGCTTCTCCGGATCTGAATTGAAGTGGTTCAGCCGGACACGAAGAGCCGGCTCTGACGTCAACGTAAAGTCCGCTGTGAAATCTTCTCCCTCATTTAGCGCGATCGGTGTTGCCGAGGCCTGCTCCGTCACTCCCGCATAAAACGTGGTTGGAAAGACCATCTCCACTGCTCTATGACCCATCGCGCCCGTAGCATCCTCAGGCTGCGCGGGCTGCACATAGGCTGTAAACCATGGACTCGCAGAAACCACCAGGTAATAGCAGCCTGGCTCCAGATGCGCCAATCGGTACATGCCGCGATCGTCCGTTCCAGTTTGCGTGGCCAGATAAGTTTGCCGCAATCCTCCACTCGCGTCCGTACGGAACAAATAAACCACTGCATTTGGCACCGGCTCATGGTCTTCGTCCACAATCGTGCCCAGGATGCGCCCGTCCGGCCTGAGCCGGAAAATCATGTTTTCGGAGTCAGTACCCCGCCCAACCACCACCGCACTCACGTACATACCGTGCTGCTCAAAACCCTGTCTACGAAATCCCCTTGCTTCACCCAGCATGAGAAACTTGCCGGCCTCTGAAACTGTGAATGAAAAGCCGCCGTCGTCAGCACTGAGCATCCTCTGCTGTGTTGCATCGAAATCGTCCGCACTGCCAATCCACACTTCGGCTCCGGCCAGTGGATGTCCATTGACGGCGTTCACAACTTTGCCCTTCACGAGAAATTTTCTGCTGCTCTGAGCGGTCAACTGCGCAGCAAGCGAAAACGCCACCAAGAGAATGATGGATGCCCGTCGCAACATAGAGCTAGCGTCCTTTGGCAATCAGGCTGAGATTGACAGTAGTGTTCCCATTCGGTCTGACACTGACGTGCTGGGCGTCCAACAAATACGGATTCAGAACTTCGGGGTTCATATACTCGAGCTGATCTCCATGATCGATCGCCACAACGGCATACTCTCCCGGGGGCACACCCTGCATATCAAAGCTCCCGCCTTCAGCCCTAACTGCTTTCACATAGTTTTTCTTTCCTCGCGGCTGCACCAGCAGAACGGTGGGTGGCCATGAATTACTGGCTGGAGAGACAGTACCGTTCACGTTTCCGCCATCCTTGCGGAGTGTGATCTCGATTGGCGCCGCCTGTCCTCCCTCTGCAACCGTCAAATCATCACTAAGCAGATCGGTGCTTCCGCTTTTCGCCGACTTCACCCACAAACGGCTCATGTTCTGAATCTGCAAGGAATATGTACCCGGCTCGACATTCTGGATTCCGTCAGGTTCCCTCCACCAGTTCACTCCCTTTTGCAACGAGGACGCTGGGATCAGGCTGACGACGATTCCCGGAGCGCCACCTTGCGCCCGGACGGTCTGTTCTGCACCTGGCGCGCCATTCTCAAAAAGGATATCCACCGGGATACTCAGCCCCCGTGTGAGCGCAATGTGCAAGTCCGGATTGTCGGCGTTGACCGTCACCGATGCTACTGGCGTCGACAACTGCACGCCGTTTTGGCCTGTCGCCACTACTTCATACGTCCCATCCGGCACCTTCACCTCAAATCGACCATCGATTACACCGACGGTCTGCATGAAATCCTGATCGCTTCCGGCTTGGCGAAGGAATGACATCGAGACCACCGTCTCGCCTTCCGCGCTCGCCGTTCCCGACACGTGATACAAGGGCTCCGGTGACAACTCGAAGTTCGCTTCCATTTCTCTGCCGGGGCTCAGTTCCAATGGGGACGCCGCGCTCATCTCTGCCACGCCCGGATAGAATGCCTTGACGAATACCTCTTCTCGCGCGTTCACCGTACCGCGCTGGCTCAGCTTCATCTCTTGCCCACAATCGACAGCAACGTAGTAGGTCCCCGCCGACAATCCCGTGATCCGATATTCGCCTTCTTCGTTCGTCCTTCCCTGATTCGGCAAGTCCGCCCACATTGTCCGCCCGTCAACGTACTGCTTGGCGACCAAATGCACGTTGCATCCTTCCAGTGGCTGCTCGTCACTTGCGGTCACTCGCCCGAAAATCATCGCGGCCGGGACGATCTTGAGAACGACTGCAGGAGCGTCCTTGCCAACTTGCACCACACTCTGCTCAGGTGCTCGCCAGTCGCCGAATCCCGGCTTCGTCACGGAAACAAAAGCCTGACCTTCTTTCAGGCCTGCTATTTGAAAGTGTCCGGCGTCGTCGGTGACCGCGGCTCCGCCGCTCTGATCTCCAATCTGCACGAGAGCACGGCGCACCGGCCCTCCGGTCAAAGCATTGACCACCGTTCCGGAAAGGCTGTAGGCGCTATTCTCGGGACCCTCAGTTGGAGTGGGATCGAGGGGTTCGTCATTCTGTGCGATCGCGCACGGCGTAAGGACTAGGAACACGACGCAAGCAAGAAACCACACGCTGATGAAGGGAATGCCTTTGGATCCACCACTCATACGCACACTTCTCGCCCCGCGTGGAGGCAGCTGCAGATAAGCCTCAATCGTGACAGACGCCGCTCGGGCAGCCCAAGTTCCCGAGGTTCATGCGCCTGCAATACGAAGTGTTGAGTTTTCAGTCTTGAATCTTCAGACGAGCGCAACCGGCGGTGCGCCATCTACCCAACACAAGATGCACACTCCGCGGTTACAGTTACCTCTGGCCTCATGACAATCGACAGGGAGGAGAAAGTAGAGACGTCATCTGGGCGTAGCCGCATTTCAGGCGGAGCGGCGGATCTCGCGCGCATCGATCCACTTAGGTGGGCGAGCGACGAAGCGCCGGTTATTCCTCGCGCAATGTTTCCGCAGGATCGATTCGCGCAATCCGCAGAGTGGGCACAGTAACGGCAATGAACGTCACCGATACCAGGATTGCAACCACACCCAGAATCGTCGGATAGTCATAGAACCCAACGCCGTAGAGCACGCTCCTCATCGCGCGCAGGGCTCCTGTGCAAACGACCAACCCAAGAACGAGCCCGAGCGCCGCAGCTCGTACTCCGGGCGCTCCAATGTTCAACATCGCCTGCCGGATCGTCGAGCCCAGTGCCATGCGGATCCCAATCTCTCGCGTCTTCTGCGCAACGAGATTGGCCACCAGCGCAAAGATTCCAACCGTGCTCAGCAGTAAAGCCAGACCCGCCATCGCGCTCAGCAACGATACTTCGATCCGCTGCATCGCCAATGTCTTCGCCATCAAGTCGCTCATCCGGTAGAAGCCCGAAAACGGCAAGTTCGCATCGACACTCGCCAGCGCGCGTTGCATCTGTGCCGTTAAGCCTTCGACCGGACCCGCCGTACGCACAGCCCAACTTGGCTGAAACCAGATATGAAGTAGAGCCAGGTACCGAGGTTCGACTTGCGTCGCAGGGATATACATCCCCTCTTCCTCCGAAAGCGGAGCTGTTACATTCAATCCCGGCTGGATCGCGACGTCTCCCACCATCCCGACGATGAGTGTGTCCTTGTTCACGAAATGTCCGACAGGATCCTGACCGTAGAAGAATTTCTGCGCAAATGTCCGGTTCACGATCGCAACTCGCTGCGAATCAGCAGTGTCCGCATCGGTGAAAACGCGGCCCTTCAAGATCGGGATCTGCAACGTGGCGAAATAGTCTGGCGTAACGTACGTCTCCGAAGTCACGACCTGCCGTCCGGCGTCCTTGCCATCTCTGAGAGTGATTCCGTCGTTCAACGTGCGCTCGTAGGGCACACTAAGGCCGACCGCTGCGTGTTCAACTCCGGGAATCTGCCGCATCGCTGTGATGCTCTCCGCCAGGAGTTTTCGAAACGCTGCGGCGTCATGAAAGCGCGCATCATCCAGCGACGCTTTCGCCGTCATCACTCCGGTTGCATCGAATCCTGCGGGCAGCGTTTGCAGATGAACCAGTGTCCGAATCAGCAAACCGGCCGCCGCCAACAACACAACAGTCAGAGCAACCTCTGCCACGATAAGTGTTTGACGCAAACCCAACTGATGCGCGCCCGTAACAGCGCGGCTCGCAATCGCTGACCTCAAGTCAAACCGGCGCGCAGTGAATGCGGGCAGCATCCCAAAAAGCACACTGGTTAAAAGCGAAATCGCTGCCGTGAATGCCAGTGCCCGGCCATCGAGACTCACATCGCCCACGGGCAAGAAATGCTCCGGCAGAAATCCAAGCAATGCCCGCAGCGCAACATATCCGACCGACACTCCGGCAATTCCTCCGACCAGTGCCAGCACCAGTGCTTCGATCCAGAATTGCTTCTGAATCTGCCACCGTGAGGCGCCAAGTGCCATTCTCGTGGCGACCTCCGGCACGCGGCGCAACATTCGCACCAGCGTGAGCCCGGCAAGATTTGCGCACGCAATAAGAAGGATCAATCCCGCAGCCAACATCAATGCAAGAACCTGCGGCCGTAATGTCGCTGCCTGTCCTTTTTGCAACGGCACCGTGTAGTAACTTACCTTCGCGGCCGGATCATCGTGCAGTTCGTATTTGTCCTTTCGCGTCCCCCACACCCGATTGATCTCGCTATTTGCCTGCTGCCACGTCGCGCCGTCGCGTAGCCGAACAATCACATCGAAGTTGGTTCCGCTACCTTCGCCTTCTTGGCTCGCCTGCAACGGAGTGTAGAGGTCGGCATTCAACGGCGTTATCGTTCCCTCAGGCAGCACGCCGACGACTGTGTAGGGCTCTCCCCTCAGCAGCACGTTCTTGCCGGAAATATTCGGATCGGAACCAAAAGTGTTCCGCCAGATTTCATAGCTCAGGATCGCCGTCTTCGCACCGTGCGGTTGATCTTCCGCTTCCGCGAAGCTGCGCCCTATCATCGGGCGGATACTAAGAACATCGAAGTAATGCGCGGAGACCCGTCCCGCGTGAACGTACTGCACCCGCGAGTCCGCCTGGAGATTAACCCCAAAACGGCTGCCGCCCAAAATCGCGGAAATCAGCGAGGGCGCGTTGTCCCGCAGCAGTTCCCACTGCTCGCCATTCAGGTGGTGCCTTTCATCGGAGGGAAACGTGCCGGTGATGCGGGTAAAAATCGTCCCCATGCGCTCAGGTTGGAAATAAGGCAGGCGCTTCAGCAACAGCGCATTCGTCACCGAAAATACGGCGGTGTTGGCGCCGATCGAAAGCGCCAACGTAAAGATCACGGTTGCCGTGAAGCCAGGATTTCGCTTCAACTGCCGGCCGGCCTGCCGCAGATTCTGTCCAAATGTCGTCAAGGAAGTCACCCCCGCAGATTCGGTGTATGGCTGCATCCCGCCTGCCGAAGTCGAACACCGGCAAACGCAAGCAACTTAAAGACGAGCTGTACTAAGCCGAGGTTTATCCTGTCCGGTTCCGAACATTCCTGTGCACCTATGGACAGGCATATGGTGCTGTCTGATTTACGTGGATTGCTACTAAGCAGTTCAGAACGAATCGATCACCGGAGCACGTCCGCTGCCGTCGTATCCTTTATTACAACAGGATTCAACACAATTTTTGTTATCGTGCTGCATGCCGTCCGCCGCCTCTCCCGCTCAACAGAACACGCCTCAAATCCACGAAGAAGGTCTCCGCCACCAACTCTCCGCTGCCCAAATGGCTATGGTCGCCGTTGGTGGCTCCATCGGTACCGGACTTCTCCTCGGCTCCGGCGCCGCGATGGAACTCGCCGGCCCCGCCGCAATCCTCAGCTTCCTCGCCGCCGCTTTCATTAATTGGACCGTCGCGATGGCTCTGGGTGAACTGGCCTGCGCGCATCCCGCGGCCGGGTCATTCGGCGTCTACGGCGACCTCTACCTCAACTCTTTCGCGGGATTCATCGCTCGCTCGGGATACTGGCTCGGTCTCGTCTTGGCCATCGGCACGGAAATGGTCGCAGCCGCCACGTATATGTCCGTCTGGTTCCACGGCATTCCCAGTTACATCTGGATCATTGTCTTTGGGTCTCTGCTGCTCGCGATCAACCTCCGCAGCGTGGGCTCTTACGCGCGCGCCGAATTCTGGCTGTCGATGATTAAGCTCGCGACAATCGTCGCCTTCATCGTGATTGGCGCATCGCTTCTCGGCACCGGTCGCGTCCCGCCGCAATACACCATGCATGGCGGATTCTTTCCGAAAGGTATCTTTGCCCCGATCGTCGCCCTCACCTACGCAGTCTACAGCTTCGGCGGAGTCGAGATGGTCGCGGTCACGAGCGGCGAAACACGCTCGTCGAAAGAAATTCCTCGTGCTGTCTGGATCACTTTCCTCACACTCACTTTCGTCTACGTAGGGGCAATGGTGATCCTCGTCGGCATCATGCCCTGGAATCACGCCGGCGTTACTGAGAGCCCCTTCGTCACTACGTTTCGCTCGGTGAACATTCCGCACGCATCGGGCATCATGAACTTCGTGGTCCTCACAGCCGCGCTCTCCGGAGCAAACGCAACTCTCTACGTCGCCTCGCGCATGATCTTCTCGCTCGCCCGCACCGGATGGGCTCCCGCCAGTCTCGGGCACCTCAATCACGAAGGGTCACCACAAAATGCTGTCCTGCACTCTTCGATTGGAATTGCGTTCGCGTTGGCAGTGATTCTCTTCGCGCCGCAAAATGCCTTCCGCTACATGCTGGGCGCCGCATTCACCGGCATGATTCTTTCCTGGCTAGTCTCGTTGCTGGCCCACATCAGCTTCCGCCGCAAGCGCTCCGCCGCCGAGATTGCTGCTCTTCCCTTGCGCTCACCGCTCGGCCTCTGGGGATCCGTCATCGGCTTCATCACCGTTGGCATCTCACTTCTCCAAACCTGGCTGCACCCGCTCGTGAATCTCTGGAGCGGCCTAACACTGTTTGCCATGCTGACCCTTTCATTTCTTGTTTTGCGCCGTCAGCGCAACTCGCGCGATAACATCAACACGACTGCGAGCACCTTCTGAACCATCCACCCTGTCATCGTGAGCGAAGATTGTCCGCTGCCAAGAGGGAAGGGCATCCGGGTCGAAGAGCCCTAACGTGGTCTAATCCCGATCCTCAAACATAAAACATGACCACATCAGCGGCCTTACCACCCGACAATACAGCAACGACCGGATACCGAGTTTTGTCCGGCTCAATGATCATTTTTGTAATTACTCAACAGCCCTAAGTAAATAACGCTATTTTCAATCGCGGGTTTTTCCTCCGCTGGTCTCCCGCCTCTCCGCTTGCGCTGTTCGGCTCCCGACAAGGTCCGCAGCACCCTCCGCTCTTAGTTGTTGACGATGTCAGTTACCGTACGTGTGTCCGAAGTTTGTGCTGGTACCGGTCCCAGAATCCGGTTCCTGCTGCCCGTCCGTAGTTCGTACTTCCAGGAGAATTCCCCAATGAGGTCATACGTTGTTCCGTTCACCCTCGTCGTTACTCTGGCCATTATTTGCTTGCTGCTCATGCCGGCTGCGTCGTTTGGGCAGTCACTGACTTCCGGCGACATCAGCGGCACGGTCACCGATCCAAGCGGCGCTGCCGTCCCAAACGCCACTGTCACTATCAAGAATGAGGGTACCGGCGCCACCCTCAGCACAACAGCGAATGATACCGGCGGGTATCGATTCCACCTACTGAATCCCGGTACGTATACAGTCTCCGCCTCGGCTCAAGGATTCCAAGGTCACGGACAACAAGTCGTTGTCGCTGTCGGCCAAGCCA
>Ga0126381_100009815_pt1 | contig 10757 bp, 19 predicted proteins | sample PanSoiMetPlot_28_FD_96465 | JGI IMG/M metagenome (GOLD analysis project Ga0126381, IMG submission 96465) | Tropical forest soil microbial communities from Panama - MetaG Plot_28 | ecosystem: Environmental > Terrestrial > Soil > Tropical forest > Bulk soil | place: Panama | collected 2016-02-17
ATGTCGGCGCTCGCCCCGATAATTTCATCGCCCTGCCCTCACTGGATGGCCATGGCGGGTCAAAAAATTTCGACTTGCCCCCGGCAAGTAAGAACTACAGCGGACCCAATCAAAAATTTCCGCGAAAATGTAAGCACGGTCACATCAGCCCGGCCAATGCCGCACCCACCTCTCTCGTCGACGGGGAACCCGTCGCGGGCAGGCGGCCATGGAAAACCTGGGCAAACGGACTGTGCTGATGCTGGGAGCGGTTTTTCTAGTCTTGAACCTCGGTTGGTTCATTTGCCTTCGGTCAATGACCGACACCGTCGTGCGATGCACCTACGGTCTTCCGACCTTGACGTGCACCCCCGTCTCGCGGTGAGCCCCGCCGTCAGGCTGCGCCGCCCACTGCCCGTCGGGTGCAGGTGTTGTGCCTAAATCCGATTCGTTCTCACAACGGCCAGCATGAGCTCGTCGCCGGCCTCGATCCCCTGCCCTGCCCGGCGAACAGATCGGCCTGACGCGGATCCGCCGGGCACACGGATGCGCGGGTGCCACAGCAACATCAACGTGACGTTCAGCGGCGGCGGGTTCATCGCCGTCATTGCTTCTGGCACGGGAAGGCGTCGATAAGAGCCGCAAGCAGCTGCGGTCTGGCAGCAAGCAGCTGCGTTGCCGACTCTCCCTGGATAAACCGGACGACGACGTCTCTTATTTGCTCTGCACCCACGCCGGCTGGGAGACAGATCTCCGGAGCCGAGGGTTTGATTATTTGGTCAGCTGCACCCTCAACGTAGCCAAGGCAAATACCTTGGCTGCGTGGGTCTGCGCTTTGGCAATGCTTGAGAATCTGGGTGCCGGTCATAAAGTCGGTCCCCGCACCCGCGCTGATCGCCATCACCGAGCCGGCCATGGCGATGGCCGCGAACAGCCGGATCATTTGAACCTCGTGCCCGGGGTAAGGTTTGACGGGCCGGGCTGTGGAGCAGCCGCAGGAGGCCCGGCTGGTGGAGCAGCTGCGGGAGGCGCAGGCTGGGGAGACGACACCGGCGCGGGCTGTGGGGCAACCGCGGAAGGCGCAGACCGTGGAGGACGCCCGGCAGAAGGCAAGCAACTCCACCAGCCTTGTTTGCAGCCAAAATTGAAGCCCGCATCGACACCTTGCGCAGCGGTGCCGAGCGCGGCGATGACGGCCACGGCGAGAGTGACCCACGCAAAGACGCTTTGCCCGCGGGTCAGGTCGATCCGGCGGCGGATCTCGACAAGATGACCGTCCCAATAAAGCCGGTTCTGGTCGTCGACGCCGAGCAAAGCGGAACCGGCCATCGATATGCCTTTGACATTTTCCGGCCACTCGGGCACCCGATCGCGCGTCTCGCCGGATCGCCTCCCAATCCTCAGCCATGTCCCCAGCCCTCACTGCCTCCGCCCCAGCGCCCAGCGCAGCCGCCGGCGGAGGCCCCCAGGTCCTGCCCGCGATCGCGCCCGTGGGCGCAATTCAGCTCCTCGCTCAACGGGGAATAGCCCTCACGACATCAGCGCGGTGATGACCCGGGATGTTGGGCACGGCGTGTTCCCCTTGGCGCAGTGTCCTGGCATGTCGCCATGACGGCGGGGGAGGACCGTCCACAACGTGGGGAGCCTGCCATACCTTGGCCGCATCGCCACTGGGTGGTGCGAAAACCGCAGCAGCGCTCGGCAAGCGCGGATGGCCGATCAGCCGCATCAACGTGCACCGACGCCGAATCCCGCCGAACGTCCGGTGCCTAGGAGGTGAAACCACGCCGCCCCCGGCGGGAACGCTCATCGATTGCGTCTGACCGGGGCCGGTGTGGGCGCTTGCGGCTCCGCTGAGGGCATGGCTGGCGGCGGCGCAGACATTGTTCTCCCTCCGCCAGAGAAACGGTTGGCTGCGAGACCGTGTCGGTTCTTGGACGGATTGTGGTGCCGGTGTCGAGACGGGGGCGGTTTGTCGATATACAAACCGTTCGTTATCTGGGGTTTGGGAGGCGCAGCAGCCTGGCCATCACCACGCCAATGCGCGAGCGCGCATACGATTACAACCGCAGCCGGTAGCGTCGCCCACAATCACCCAATCCAGCGCGGCGGCGAGGTGCCGCCGCAGACCGGCTCGGCGCTGGCGCGGGCCGCTGGTGCGCGAAAGCGTTTCCAATGTGGGGCTGTCTGGCCGAGCTGCGGTCAGCGCCAATTTCATCGCCAATCATCTTCGCTTGCGAAATCGCGCCGGAAGGCAAAGGCTCAAGGCGGCGCGATAACGCGTTAGTAGCTTGAGCGAACTGGACAAATACGCGGGATGACGATGTATGTGATCAAGCTCCAGCAGAACAATGAGACCCTTTGGCTTCAATCCACCCGACCGGAACGCTGGAGTTCGCTGGATCAAGCAATACGATTCACGACGCGAAACGAAGCGCGTCGCGCCGCGACGACGGTGGGGGTTTCCGGCGACTGGTCGATTGAGGCCTCCCTTGAGCCTTCACCGCCTTTGCGGTAAGCGCTCCTCAGCCTTTGCCCGCTAGCGTGCATGTCAATCTGTGTGACTGATTGGGAAGCGCGCAAGGGATGGAGACCACCCCAAAAATGCGTCTATCGAGATAGCTCGCGACCGATGCTCTCAATTTAACAAAGGTTATTACCGCTGACTTATCTACAACTGTGGACGTGTCCAAATCTTTCAAATGTTTGATGGTTACATTAAGGCCAATACCGATCAAAAATCAGACATCATATCAATCGGTTGTTATATTAATGCTCAATAATTAGGCAGAATCGGAAGCAGTATTTATTACAGTATCTTGTCCAAGAAATGACGAGGTTATCCACAGAACGATCCCCGGGGTCTGTGGATTAAACACTGTATATCTCCTACGCGAGTTCCCAGTTTTGATTTGGGAAGCCGTGCAGCGCGCCGTTGCAGGGAGGCCGGCGACGGGTCACGGAGGACAAGCCAATAAACGCAGCCTTTCGCGTAGCCGCCGAGTGTTTAACTGACGGAGAGACGGGCGCGGGCGGCTAGGCGGGCTTTGCAAATCTCGGCCAAAAACTTGGTAGGCGGCGGTCCTACTTCCATCTTTCGGACCTGCGGCTGCGTGCGGTAACGCTCAGTAAAGGTGGGGGCCTCCGAGCGTTGATGGAACTCCTCGGCAAGGTGCTTCAAGACGAACGTTTAGCCGATCTGCCGCGCCTCGCATGATGGGCGTGATCGGACGTGTCCGCTTGATAGTTCCGGCCAAAAAGTTGATAGGCGCAGCGCCCCGAATCGATCACGTCGCGCTAGCGTTGGCAGCTCTGCTAAGGGTGTGGTTTTCCTCAACTTCGCGGGCGCGTTTTGGCCCACCTGCACCAGCGATGCTATACACGCTCGTTGCTCGCGTAGTTTGACCCGGCGAGCGATGCATCCCCAAAATGCAGCGTCCGGCCCTTTCCCGACAGTTGGGGCCGGACGTTTCTTGTTCCCGGCTTTCCGGTGGCCCGCAAGTTGCAGCGTCCGGAGTTGATCGCGACGGTGCACTGGCCCCGATCCGCGCTCCAACTGTCGCGTGTTTGCGAGCGCGTCGTTTCTTCCCCATAGGCCGCTCGCGGCGCAAACCGAGCGGCCTGTTTTCCTCGTATCGTGAACGTACGGGGCGGTCCTACTTCCACCCTTCGGACCCACGGCTGCGTGCGATAACGCCCAGTAGGTCCATCGCCTGAGCGTTGATGGAACTCGTCAGCCGACATCATCAGCATGGCCGATTTGCCGCGCCTCTCATGTGGGTGCGGCACGGACGGTCGCTTGATAATTCGCCTTAAAAGTTGATAGGCGCGGATCGGCGCACAGCAAGAGAGACGGTACCATCATCGGGTGATTGCGGCGCAGGGTGGGTGGAGCTTACCCCCACGTTGATCGCGGTTTGTGGCACCTCCGCGATCTAACTGGGCCGCTCAGTTTCGTTCAAGCAACGCAGCGGCCCCTTCTTTTGACGTCGCGTGGCGGGCTATCGCGGCGACCAATTTCGGCGCGCAATAGGCCGCTCCCTCGGCTCATCCGCGATCCGCCAACGCTCCTCATCCAGCCATTTCGCGCGGCGTTCGGCCCGTTCCCGCTCGAGCTTCAGTTCCTCCATCCGGGCGCGAATAGCCGCGAAATCGTCCGCAGCGTAAGGCCGACCCATCGTTTCCTCCCCCTGTGTTTGGGCGATACAACAGCAAACAGCCTGGTTGAGCGACACGGATTTTGACGCACGTAGGGGGTGGCCGATTGTTGGTTGGCCACACGGCGCAGCGAGCGTAGCTTTGGGTTGATCGTGGCGTTTGCGACTTGTCGCGATCCGCGCTCCAACTGTCGCGAGCGTGGATGCTCACCCAATCAAACTTACAGGCCGCTCCCGGCGCAACTGGACGGCCTATTTCTTTGGGGCGATCTCTAAAGCGCGCGCCTCATCCTCCAACGAGGCCGCTAGCATCAGTAGTTCGCGATTGACCTCGGTATCACCGCGCACTCGGACACCCGCTACGCGGCGCATAAGCGCGGCCCTTTCGCGTAGCCGCGACGCTTCTGCCGATTCCATCACCGTCTCCGTTCGACTGTTGTAAGTAACGAACAGGTGGGCGCGGTCCGGACAAGCGGGCTTGCTAATCCCGGCCAAAAACTTGTTAGCGGCGGCAAGCGGTCGTCGTCACGGTGCCGAATTCACGTTGTCTGCGACAAGCCGAAGCGGTGTCCCGCGCCGTACACGGGCTTTGCGCCGCTCCCTGACTGACAGCCCGATGGTGTCGGCGATTTCGGCCTCGCATGACTGAACGAGAAGCGCGAGCATTCGGGTTTCGCCGGGAGAATAACCGAGCAGGATCTCGAACTCCGGCGCGGCCACCAGCGCGCCAATGTTCGCACTGACAATTGCTTGAGCATCCGGCAGCGACTCCGCATCGATCTCGTAGCCGTCAGCGACGATACGGCGGAGAACGGCGTCGCGGAGGATGCGGGCTTCCGCGTAAAGGCATTTGAGGCTTGGAGCAACGCGCGGAGCGGTGGCGCGATTCCCTATTTTCCGTTTCATGTCGACAAGAAGGATTGCTTTGCGGCTCGACGCATCGAGTTGGTCCGTGTTGGCGGCATCCGATGTGAACCGTCTAATGTTGGCTGGACCGCCACCGCATTACCGCCGTCACTAGCCAACTGCCTGCAATATCGGCGGCTTCCTGCTCGGCTTCAGTTTCCTTGCAGCCCTGCATGGCGGCTACCAAAGCTTCTTGAGCGGCAACCCACAGGTCTGCGGCCTCGACTAATAGCTTGGTTTTGGCACAGCACTGATCAGTGGCGGTTGGGAACAAGTTGCTCTTGGGGCGTTCAATTTCCCGGCGGATGTCGATCATCATGCGGATCAGCTGCGGTCGGTCGGGGTGGCGTTGGGGAAGCGTTCCTAATTTGGCGCTGAGATTGTCGAGGGCGCGCGACGTGGTCTGCTTTTCACACTGCATGGGCGGTGCTCCTGATTTTTGCGGCGGGTCCAGTTCCCTTTAGGATGGCGCGACTTGTCGTCGGCCTCTTGATAATTCAGGCCAAAAACTTGATAGGCGCGCGAAAGGGGCGATTGGGGATGGCCGCACTGGGTTGCGCCTTGGCGTACGAAGTGTACTCTTAAGTTGATCGCGGTTTCCTTCTAGCCGCGATCCGTGGGAGGGAGCCGCTTAGAACTCTGCAGCGACGGAGCGGCCTCCTCTACCCAAACGATATAACGGCGGACTCATGCGGTTCGCGCTTGGCCTTATCGTCGGTTTAGCCTTCCCGGCATTGGCTTTGGCCGATACGCAGACGTGGCGTTACGCCAAGTGGGGCATGTCACCTGACGAAGTGGTCAAGGCGTCAAACGGACAAGCGTCACTTGCCGCTGACACACCGCTCACACCGGACTCCATAGAAAAACGGAAGGAAGCGTCGAGATCGTCCGACACGTCCCCGCAAGAATTGCAGCAATTTAAAGGGGCGGCGGCTCAATTAGAAGAAGGTGGGATATTCTTTAAAGTCACGTTTGTATTCGATGGGCAAAGCCGAAAATTGACCCAGGTCATCCTCAGCACGGATAAATGTGCTTTAGACACTGATCTGATAAGGCACAGATTAATCAAAGACTACGGAAAGCCCGCAGACCATCACAAATCCCAGTCGACTACGACGTGGAAAACCAACTCCGAGACGATCACGTACGACGTTCTAAAGAAAACGTCGACCAGCAGTGCAAATTGCACGATACGCTATGAGCCGTTACCAAAGCCGTGATGCGTGATAGCGTCCTGCCGCCCTGCCGTCAGCTATCCGCGCGGCGTGTAGTACATAGGCGGTGACGGGGCCGGTGACGTGACCGGCAGCGGATGGTATTCCGGCTGCGGCGGCGGCAAGTGGTATCCCACCGGCACCGGCGGTGGTGGCGGGTAAAACACTGGTGGCGGCGGGGGTAATACGCTGGCACCGGGTAACCATAACCGCGGTAATAAGGCGGCGCTCCGCCCAATATCCAGAACGGCGCGGTGGCAATCGTCGCTGCACCGACTACCACCGCACCCGCTGCACAGAACGGCCAAGCCAACGGGTTCGGTGGGCAAGGTGCATATTGCGCCTCTGCCGCGAGCGGCATAACCGCTATCCCAAGAGCCAACAGGATGGTTCGCATGTCCGCCCTCCGATCTTGGTCGGGCTGATTTTACTCCAAGTCGCCTGCGCGGGCGAAAACTTAATGCCGCAAAGCCCGCATTGACCGGCGTGTTGGCCGATCTGGCCGGCATCGACCAACCCACCGCATAGGGGCCTCTTTTTAATGGGTTGGGAGGATTACGGAAGTTAAATGACTAGGGCGTCCGATGGGCACCTGCTTGACGCCCGCTCAACCCTTAGGCATCGTGGCGGAAGCAAAATAAAACCGACCGGAACCGGGGCCGCAATGACCCGATCGGAGCTTGTCCAACGGCTCGCGGACGCTAATCCGCGTCTTACGCGGTGGGACGCCGAAGTGATTGTCACCGTGATCTTCGAAAAGATAACCGCAGCCTTGTTGCGTGGTGATCGGGTCGAGTTACGCCGGTTGGGTGCGTTCTCAATCAGAAAGCACGACGCACGCATCGGCCGCAACCCGCGCACCGGCGAAAGCGTCGCGGTCAGTGAAAAGCACCGCATTCACTTCAAGATCAGCAAACCGCTTCACGACCGGTTGCAAAAGCAACTCACCGCGTAGGGGCTGTCGTCAACTACTGGCCGCCACCTCCGGAACGCTGAGAGCTAGGAGTGCGTCATGCGTCTCCTGAGATATCTCAAATGCCTCGGTGCCGTTCGGGTCGAGTGGATTGGCCACCTCGGCCCACAATTTCTCTTTCGCGGCTCAGCGCCGCCCAACATTAGGCGATGCTGGTTGGCGAGTTGGCGGAGCGTTGTGAACTCCCGCGTGCCGAGGACGATCCTCTCGTCGATGCCTACCATGTCACGCTCCCGTAAGACGGCCTGCATATCTCGCTAACGCCGCATACCCTCGCCGCGCTGCATCAACCTCGCCGAGCCGCGTAGTCCGACCACCATTAACCTTCATGGGCAAGGAAGCCTTCATCTTTCGCTGCGAACGTACGCTTGTTATGACCCTTGGAATGTAACCAGATGCTCGCAATCTTCATCGGGCTGTTGAAGGACGAGGACGGCGCGACCGCGATTGAATACGGTCTCATCGCCGCCCTGATCGCAGTGGCAGCCGTTACAGTCATGGGCACGGTTGGCACCAATCTGAGCAGCACCTTCAACACCGTCGCCAACAGCCTGTAGCCTGCAATTTAAGACTGAGCGCGAAGAACCTTTATTCTTCCCACTTCCGCCGAAGAGGCACCTCCGGCCTGCGCGTTGGAGTTATGGGGTACACCCCCTACCAAGGAACCTTCTGCGATCTCTGCTGCGCCATGGTAATAGGCCGAGGGGCGCGCTCGCTCGCCGGGACAGCCGCAGGCCGCTCCAATGCAGGCCTCGGTGCGCACCTCATCCCAGAGACACCCCGCGCGCTCACCTGAAGGTTATGGGGTGCATCCCCCTAAGGAACCTTCTGCGGTTCTGCCCTGCGCGGCACCAGTCGGCGTGGTTGCTCGCCTGGACAGCGCAGGCCGAGTCCTCGAAAATCATTTTCGTTCCACGTGGAACCGACCCCGCGTTCAGGAAAGTATGAACGACATTAAAGGACGGGTGGATCCAGCTTCCACCTTCGCGGCCGCGACTTCAGGAGTTTCGAAATGGCGAATGTCTGTCTCACCCGGCTCAATCCATCTGACTATGAGATGGTGCGCGGCATCCTCAACAACGATCTGCCCGTCACCTATGAGGAATGGCTCAGATTCCAAGCGAAGGGAGAGATTGACTTCGCCAGGCAGGGGCATTCCATCAGCTATCTCCCAGTTGATCCTGACGAACTTGCCCGTTATTGCGGCAATAACGGGGACACCGCAGCCATCACGGTCTCTTGCATTTCGTCATAAAGAAGTCACGGGGAGAGAAGTACTGACGCGAATGGCTCAGGCGTCACAGATCGCGCCGCCTTCGCACATCCGCAATTTTCGTGGATCTGGACATTCGCCCCGCAAACGACGTTGAAGACCGTCGTTCTGACCAACCGACGATGGCGATGCGAAACCGACCTTCGACGACGCTTAGCCTTCCCGCGTGGATCAAGCCGCAACTCGCCCAACTCGTGAAAACGGCACCGGATGGACCCGGTTGGCTTCACGAGATCAAGCTGGATGGCTACCGAATGCATGCCCGCGTCGATCCGCGTTCAGCGCAAATCATCACGCGGCGCGGCAATGACTGGACGACCAAATATCCGACGATCGCAAAGGCGCTCGCCGAGTTACCGACGAAGAGCGCCTACTTGGACGGTGAACTCTGCGGCGTCCTTCCTGATGGGAGGACTGCATTCAACCTCATTCAGAACGCCCTCGAACATGGCGACGCGTCGCTGGTTTATTTCGTCTTTGATCTCCTGTTCCTGGATGGCGAAAATCTCACCGGCATCCCCCTCGTCGATCGAAAAACCCGACTGGAAGCCTTTCTCGTCGGTGCACCGAGCGTCATTCGTTACAACGATCATCAGATCGGGCACGGCCCCGAATTCCACAAGGTCGCCTGCGAGCATGGCCTCGAAGGGATTGTCTCGAAGCGCCTCGATGGTCGCTACGAGCCAGACCGTCGTTCCTGGCTGAAGACGAAATGCCTGAACCGGGAGGAATTCGTTGTCGTCGGCTGGTCTGACCCGGAGGGTACCCGTCATCGGATTGGTGCGCTGCTCCTTGGCTATTACATACCGAATGACGGGAAACTGATCTACGTCGGGCGTGTCGGCACCGGCATGCCGGTAACGGAACTTGAGCGCCTATATGGTCGGCTTCAGCCGCTTGCGATCGACCGGATGCCGCTATCGGAGGCACCACCGCGTGGGGGTCGGTTCGGGTCACCTCTCGTGCTGTCTCGGGTGCATTGGGTTCGGCCCGAGATGGTTGTCGAAGTCAGCTATGTTGAAATGACGCCGGATGGTCTGCTCCGGCACGTCGTCTATCTGGGTGAGCGCGAAGACAAGTGAGCGCGCGATGTAATTCGGTCGAGGCCCAACCGAACTGCTGGTTCATGACGCATGGAATTTGGCAGCCAGATTTTTGTGAACTTTAACAAGGGTTGTTGGTTTCGCAATGGGGCGTGAGTACAACGCCCGAAACCAAGCAGGAGAGTTGAGGTGGCAAAACTGCAGTGACCGAGTTGACCGATCACATCGAGTCTATCCGCCGCGAAGCCTACGAGGACGGCTACGCGGCAGCGATGCGGGCAGTGATCGAATTCTCTACATCTGGAACCGCGACATCAAAGGCGACCGTTGCCAAGGCCAGCGCTGCGAAATCGACTACCGCAACGGCTGCGCCTAGGCGGCAAAGACGCACACAAGTCAAACCGGCTCCCCGACAGACCCGTCGCGGAGACAACGCGAGGCACATTGCCGAGGCAATGATGGCACTTCCCGATCACACCGGCCCCGCTGCGGCAATCAAGAAGGCGCTCGCCGAAAAGGGCCATGACATCGCATATCCGTCGATCCGACACGGGCCGAGCGTGGCGTCGAAGAACTTATACAAGGCATCGACGACCGCCTGTCTGTCGTCCCGTTCAGCGGAAGCCAAATGTCCCCTGCGCACCAGGTCCATGACCTCCGAGTCCCTTAGTTCCAACGTGAAACAACGCATGCCGTTTTTTCGGCGATCCCGGCTGCGTCGCATCCGCTCGGCGCTTGTCGAGGTGCTCTCCGACGTGCCGCTATCCACGAGACATCCTCCGACGTTGGGTTCGTTCCACGTGGAACGGCTAACATAGTCGAACTGCCTCGGCTTATGTACGTTCAGCAACATCCAGGGCGAATGGGTACGGCGAGAGGCCAATCGACTGGCCGACGACCTGTCGAAAGCTTAAAGCGGGATGGGGTAAAATTGCAGACACGGGCCGGCTAAGCCAGCGAACTAGTATTGTGCGGGACGCTCAGATCAGTACTGCAGCTTGGAGGACGTGATCGTAATCCACGTCCAGTTCGTCGAGTTGGACTTGTAGCTCGTCAACGCGGCAGCACGTATCAGCTTCGTTTCTGAGCGTTTCCAGTTCAATCCGCCGGCGCTGGCGCTGCATTACAGTGAGCAACACTGAATTTTCAGGCGTGAGCATGCCCTTGTCCCTTCCGGCCTCGACTCGGCATTTTCAACAAATTGTTTGTTAC
>Ga0126381_100009816_pt1 | contig 10757 bp, 17 predicted proteins | sample PanSoiMetPlot_28_FD_96465 | JGI IMG/M metagenome (GOLD analysis project Ga0126381, IMG submission 96465) | Tropical forest soil microbial communities from Panama - MetaG Plot_28 | ecosystem: Environmental > Terrestrial > Soil > Tropical forest > Bulk soil | place: Panama | collected 2016-02-17
AGGGTATCGGTGAGCTGGGTCATTGGAGGGAGAGGCTCGGACGTTCCTCGAGGTACTCGATCACGGCGTCAAAGGCCCGGTTAAACTCAGTGCGCAGGAGCTTGCCAGCCAGTCCGCGTTTAGCGCCATAGAGGGCTTCCAGCTTGGAGATGGAGAGAGTCTTGCAGGCAGCAAGTTCATCGTCACTGAAGGCGACCAGGTGCTTAAGGATGTTCTCGGCCGCGCGCAGGTCAGTGATCTTGCGTACCCGGTCCCCCCGCTCAAGTTTCAGTCCGGGGATTGCGCCCGGGTTGGCCTCGACTTCGGCGGCCAGGGTAGCCAGAATGGTTTTAAGGGCTGGACCCAGGACCTTGATCTTTTTAAAGAGATCCAGCTTGGCACCGGGTTCCAAGGCACTGACCGCGGCCGGCAGGGCATACTTGCTCCAGCCCGAATAGACCCACAGATCCTTGACATGGCCCTGGAGCAGGGGACACGCAATCGCGGCGGGACAGAACTTGCAATGCTCGTTCAGGGCCAGGGGCGCATCGGGTGCTTTAACGGCCTCGGCTAATTTGAGCAACTCCTGGCGCGCGCGTGAAAGATCGGCAGCGTCATAGCTCACAAGCTCCACCTTGCGCCGGACCCAGGGCTGAACGATGCCGACACTGATCGAGCGGAAATGGCCGCTGTAATGGTTCTGGAGACAGACGGCCTCAGTGCGCAGCTGGAGGTTCTTTGGGCTGGCCTCAGGCTCCAGCCGGCCGCTCTTGTGGTTAAGGACCAGGGCTCGGTTACCCTCTAAGTCGATCGCGACAAAGTCCGGCTGGCCACTGGCAATGGGAACCAGTTTTTCGCGTAACCAGTAGCGTTTCTCGCGACTGACAAGGAGGCTCGCGGGCGGGTTCCACTCGGCTAACGCTGCTCCCTCGTCCTCGGTGCACATGGTAGCGGTAGTGAGTTCCTCGGGGGTGAGTTGGACCGGCTCCCGTGCCAGGTACTGGGCGATGCGCCACCCGCTAGAGGCCCAGCGGCTGGCAGGCGGGCCAATAGCGCCTCCTTCGCCTTCCAGGCTTTTCTCTAGGGCAAAACTGCCCGGGCAGGCACTGACCCGCCCCACAATCGAGGCGTGCAGGAGTCCTTTGCGCTCGTCATTCATCTGGTTTGCCAGACCCAGATGGCAAAGCCGATAAAAGCCATTGCCACCAGAGCGATCAGGAGCGGTTCCATCTTACTTGAGGGCGGTTTCGACGCTCTCCCAGTTATCCAGGAGCGAGCGCAAATTTTCCTCACTGATCTCCTCCAGGCGCTTGGTATCGGCGCTAGCCAGATCCCAGAAAACGATCGTTTCCCAGAACCGCTTTAGTCGCCCTGGCTCCTCACCCAGCTTGCGCCCGACCTGGATAAACAGGGGCGGCTCTTCCAAGGGCATATCCGGGGCTAAAAACTCTTCCTGGGCTGGCTCTGGTGCCTGCACTTTCTTGGGCCGGCCTGGCCCCCGGGCTGCTGGCGGCGGGGGAGTCGAGCGAACCGTTTCCTTCAAGTGGGCGATCTCTTTGGCCGCTACTTCGGGCTTGGCCGGCGGCTCCTCCTGCTTAAACTCGGGTTTTTTGGGGGCTGCGGGGAATTCCTCGGCGACGGTGGTCTCCCCCTCGCGCAAGGCCGTCAGCAAGGCCACCATTTGCTTGTAGGCATCGATTCCGATCTCGTCCGCACTCTTTACCCGCAACCACTCGAAAAGCCGCTCTACGGGCACGCCAAGCTCGCGGAAGGCCCGAATTTTGTCTCTCCGCCTGGCCTCCATGGTCTTGGAATCGCCCGCCGCCACCGTGGCAGCCGCTTTGGCTATCGGCCGGACGATTGCTCTGGGGACAACGGTGAGAATCGCGTTACGCAACGCCTTAGAGCACCCGGCTGCCGCGGCCAGAGCAATCCCGTCTGGCCCTGGGATCAGAATTCTCTGGTAAACGTTAACGGTAGTCCGGAACCCGTTTTCCAGGTCACTGGCCACTCCCTGGCAGGAGACAAACCCATCCAGGACCTCAACCACCCGCGATCCGGCATCGATATTGCCATAAGCACTAGCTGCCAGTTCCGCCATCCGGATACTTTCCCCGGTGATTTCTTTAGTTTCCCCGGTCCGCTTGTTTTTGCGCTTGAGACTGTAGTTGCAACTCTCCGCGGTCTCGACATCCAGGGTTGCCAGCTCGAACATCCGCTCTTTAACCTGACCAATCCGGCGCGGGTAGCGGTGGGCCATGAGGATGGCCTGGTTAAGGCTGGCGGCTTCGATGGCGCTTAGGGCGCTGGGCGGAACATGGTCAAAATCGCGCTCTACTGCAGCAGGCAGAGGCTCTTCAGTGGTAGTCTGGGTCATAGAATGAGTTTCTTTCTGATTTCAATAGCGGTCTCGACAGCGTCGTTAGTGATTTCTTCTTGGGTCCAATGTTTGGCTTCAGGATTCGCCCGCATGCCCGCAGCGATAATGGCCGCAGCAAGAATGATGATCTCATCGATGGTCATAGAATAGTCCGGGTTTTATGTTGGCTTAAAAATTCTCGCAGATCGGCGGCAGCCACCCGCATGACACTGCCCGGGATCTTGGTGCCTTTAAGGTGTCCTTCGCGGATCAAGCTTTTTATTTTTCGCAGCCCTAGTCCCGTCAAGTGCGCTACCTCGCTTAAGCGGTAAAGCCTTAGGTCGGTTTGGCCGGCGTTTACTTTTTGGGGAAAGAACTGTTCCCTCTTCCAGGATCTTAAGCTGTTCATTGGCGCCAAGGCGCAGGAACCAGACCAGGATAAAGCGGACGGCCTTACTCCGGGGCAAGCCCAGCCGGGTGCAGGTGCCATCTAGGGCAGCTTGCTCCAAGCGGTTTAGGACCAGGGTAACTCTGATATCCCGTGCGATAGAGTACGACTTTAGTATTACCCAGCCAGTACTGGCAAGACCAATTTAACAGAATTTATCATACCTCTGTTACTAAAATTTAACTTGCCGTAATGCCTTTAACGTAATACCTAAGTGAGTAGCCTGTGAATAACTTCTGGAATGAAGAACCAACCAATCGTGACTGACAAACGAGCTGCCAAAAACAACAAAACCAAGCCCAAAACCCGCAATACCCTGATTGTTTCGGTCTCCCTTGAGCCCGAATTGCACGAGGAAGCCAAAACGATTGCGCGTCGTTACGGGATGAGTATCTCGATGCTGATCCGCCAGCTCTTGCGCCGGCAGATCGCCGATGGGGGAGATCTGACGATTCCGGCCCAGAAAAGCGAAATGCCCTAGTCTTCTTGGGGGCGGGAGGTTTTAAAGGAGAGGGGCGACTCCAACTTTTCGCCTTGCTGGTGATGCCGGATCAGGGCATAGGCGCACCGGCGCAGGAAAGCCGCACTGCGCTCATGGCCATAAGCCTCCAGGGCATCCAGGTATTTCTGGGCATCGCTTTCGGGCAGTTTCAGGATTCCCAGGGAGCGCATCGGGACATCAAGCGGATCGTAATCGGTCATACTTTGACGATTAAATTCGCACACAAGGCCATATTTTACAGTGCGATTTGTGTCCAAATGTGCCCAATTTGACTCAATTAGCGATTGCGCGAAGCTTCCTTTTTAGGTATGACCCTACAAAGCTGTCACCTTATCCCCTACCTATGAAGAACAAGATCCGCTTGACGATTGGTTTAAGTAATTGGCTGGCCAAAGACCTGGCCGCCGCCGCCCGCAAGAATAAACGTAGCCTGGAAGAGCAGCTGGAAGAGAGTTTTCAGGTCGAACTTAAAGTCAGGGGCCTGCCGGCCAAAAACCTCAAAAAAGGCAAGGGTGCCACCGTCGCTCTTCATGGATAAGGACCAGGAGCGCCGGCGGCTGGCCTATGACGATGTCTGCCACCTGTTGCTAGTCTACAAGACCCAGGCTGGCGACTGGAAAGAAGCTTACGAGCGCCTAGTGGACTACACCGTGACGCTCGTAAGCCTTCAGGGGGCCTTAATGCAGAAAATGGATCAGAAGGCCCATACCGATCAGGATGATCCCGATCGTTGAAAGCTGGGTGATCCAGATTGTCTTAATCAACTCGGCAAACTCCTTGCGCATCTCGGCCTTGAAATCGCCAAAGGCTTTGAGCATCTCGGCCTTGAAATCGCCGAACTCCTTGTGGAATTCAGCTCTCAGCTCCAGGACTTCGTCATGTACTTCTTCAGGGCTCATGTAGAAAAAACGCGCCAGGGGAGAAGAACTCAACCTAGCGCGTTATTTGGTCAATGTTTCCTAGTAAGGAAAACGGTTATTGTGCCAATACTGAAATCCTCCGACACTTTGCCCGGTCCAATTGTTTCCCTGGTTGTCGTGATAGTAGTAATTGGGTCCAATTTGTTGCCCAGTTCCTTGGTATCCGTTTGAACCGTGCCAGTAATCAAAGTTGCCAATCCTCTGGCCGGTATAGTTTTGAGCGGACGCCATCATGATTGTCGCTCCCCAAATCAGCAGGAGTGCTTTCATTTTTCGAGGTAAATGATAATTGCTTCTGCATACTTCGCAAGCAAAAAGTATTACTTTAGTCCCAAATATTTTGCAGCTGACTCCTTGGGCAGGAGACTCCTGTAGGTGTTATAGAGAAGGTCCGAATCACAGTGACCCATTGCTAGGGCTGTCTTTTCTGGACCATGCACAACGCTAGACCAACTGGCAAAACTGTGTCTCAGGGCGTCGACCGGAAGATCAAACTTGGCACGGCGCAGACGTTGATAGATAGCTCGGCTGGCAGGGCACACCGGCCCGGTTTGGCGTCGAAACGGTTTAAGGATCTCCACCAGATTTGGAACCAGTTCGACATGACGATGTGCCCTGGTCTTGGCAATCGCCGAACGAATCCAGACTGTTGGGGGAGATTGATCCCAAGCGAAATCCTCCCAGCGAAGTCGTTCTGTTTCCTTGGGTCTCAAGCCGGCCAATGCACCCAGAACAAAATAGGGCAAATCAGCCAACTGTCCCGGCGTTGTCCGGCAATGATCAATAACCCGCTGCAGATACTCAGCACTCCAGATGGGAGGTGCCGCAGCCAGTTCCTGACGGGATTTGCTTTTTACGATGACGCCATCGGCCGGGTTAGCTTCCAAGAGATAATTTTTCTTGCGTGCCCAGGAGAAAAAAGCTCGCAGGTCTGTTCGCCAGTTCCGCCACGCGGTTGAACCCAGAGGCCGCCCTTTTGCGTTGCTCCCCTTAGGTTTGAAGCGACGTTTTTGCAGCCAATCCTGGATAGCTTCAGGTTGAATCTCATCCAGAAGCTGGTCGCCGAAATCCTTGGCGAAAACCTCCAGGCGGAGCCGGGTCACTCGAAGGTAATCTTCAGAGCGATTACGTGCTTCCAGTTCGCTGAAATATTCCCCAATCGCCTCCCCAAAAGCAAGCGCTCTGGCCAACCCCTTGTCATACTGGCGTTGCAGGACCCGGAAGCCTTCTTCAAAGACCAGGCGCAAATCGGCGCCCATGGCTTTGGCGCGCTCATCCCAGTTGGCCAGATCGGCCATACCGCGGGCGCTGATATTTATACCTAATTGCTCCTGGAGCCTGGAGTTAAGCTTTGCTTGACGTTCCCAGTCCAGGGCAGCTTTGAGAGCCGCCTCGAGGTTTTGGAATTTGGTTTGGGGGAATCGTTTCTTGAGGCGGGAACCATTGTGCTGGGCAATGGCGACGAAGGTCACCTTGCCCCCGCCGAATTCCTGGTGTATAGACATTTGGCTACGTTTGTTCGTTTGGTTTCTTCATCATCAGAGGGGTCGGGGAGTCGCGTCCACCGGCCTCTCTTTTTGTTTCTTCCTTCTTTAAGGTAATACCTTACCAGTAGTTGTCAAGTAATACCCAATGTTCCCGGAATTGGGAACCATTTGGGAACGGTTTTGCCAGGATTGGGCTTGTTTGTGTATGGTTTTGTAAGAATGCGTACTACTGCGTAATAGGTAATACCTGGTAGCTGGTCCCTCGGGAATCAAGTACTGGAGCGGCTTGGCGGGCGATTGAAGCGGACTGGCTAGGGGCGGAATCGAACCGCCGACACGAGGATTTTCAGTCCTCGATTTCACCCTTGATAATCAACCACTTACGAAGAGTGGGAATTTCTCGGGAATTGCTAAGGTGTTACCCTTTCAGCGGTCAAACTTGGCCCGCAGCTCCTCCTTGGATTCGTCCAGGAGCGAGTTGACGAATGCTTCGGCCACGTCCAAGGCAGCCGGAGTCGGCATATCGGCCAGGAGTTTCATGGCGACCTCCAGCCGTACCTCGTAAACACTCTGCCCGTAGATAGCGATAAAATCCTGCTCGGTCATTTGCCGTTTCTCTTATCCAGGGTATTGAGTCCAGCCAGGCCAAAGACAAGGGCCGCAAGTGTCGCCTGGTAGCTCCCAAGCGCCCTGAAATCTTCCATTTCCTCCGCAGTCAGAAAACCCTCGCGCCTAACTGCATTGTAGAAAACCAACAGAAATAGCAAGCTGGGCATGGCAAAGAAGGAAATCACCGCTCCCCAGCACAGTGTCCGGCGCCATTTAGGTTCCTCACTCATCGCAGGGGCAGGTTCAAGAGCGGCAGGAGCAGGTAAATCAGGATCAGGGCAAAGATCAAGACAACGAGGAAGCGCGCGATCTGGGCGAAGGGATTGGGCAAGGGGAGATAGGAAAGCGCCCACCAGACGATCCAGAAGATAAGTCCCAGGACCAGAATAACGATGAGCAAGTGGACCAGAAGTGCGACACTCATAACTTATGAACCGCTTCGAAGGCTTCTCTAAAGAGGAACTTGCCTTTCTGCACGGCGCCCTGCAAGTGCCTTCCCTTTCCTTGTCAGAGGAACAGAAGGACTTAAAAGACTCTCTCCAGACCGAGATGGGTAGCCTGGAGAGTTCTTTCCGGGGTGGTGGCCCGATCGGCTACGGGGTCAGGATTCCGGGACTGATCAGCGGTTCCTATCAGCTCTAGGTATAACCGCCACCCCAGAAACCGGATAGGCTCCCCGGTGAGACAGTTGCCCCGCCCCCGCCGCTGGGGGGAGTACCGCCCACCAGTGCCGGAGTGCCGAACTGGTTGGTCGAGCCAATACCTGTAGCTCCAATCCCGGTAGAGCCGCTTGAGAGTGTTGCAGTACCAAAAAGGTTCGTTGAGGCAATACCCGAAGCAGTAACGCCCACTGCACCCGGAGAGACCAGGGCGTTACCGAACTGGTTGGTCGAGCCAATGCCTGGGGAAACCAGAATGGTAGGGCCGCTAGGGTCGACTCCGTTAACCCAGCGATACCCTGCCTGAATGGAGGTATTTGCGACCGCCGCAGGGTTACCGGCATCAATCGGGGGCCAGGTCATTACCCACCAGGCGGGTTGGGAACTGTAGTATTGCGAGGGCGGCAGCCCCTGACCAGAGAGGCTTTCCGAAGCGGGGATGGCGTTATTAAAGTAGTTGTAGTTGCCCAGGATTATCTCGGTAGCCCAGACCTGGCTGTCGTAGGCAGTTGTCCCGCTGCCCGGGTAGGTACTTGCATCATTGGCGGTATTGGTGGCATCCCCATAGCCGGAAATGAAAATGTAGCGTTTGGTATCCAGGGTAGCATTCTGGGCGGCATAGGCATTATGCCAGCCAGCCGTTCCCAAAACGTTCCCGAGGTGGGACCCATACCAGTTGTGGCTCTCCATGACGATACAGTCTGTATTGTCGGTAGTTAGAGTGCCGGCGTTTAAGGCCTGGCCCAGGACCCGGTTGCGGAAGCTGGTCTGCCAAGCGTTGCTGCCGTGGATAAAGTCACTCCAGAAGTTAGGAGTCCAGTTACCCTCCCAGAGGTTCATGGTGCTCGCTCCATGCTGGTAGGTGGTTTCTACCTGCCAGGTCGACGAGACGGTGTACTTGGAATTGTTAACAAAATTGTACCCGAAAATGTTGCCGCTGGAAGTGGCCGCCATGGGGCAGGCTTCGGCTACCGTATCGAAAATATTATCCTCAATTAAGCAGTTGCCGGCATACCAGAGATATGTCCCGTAAGAGCTCGAGGCATAACTGGTTGTGAACTGGATGGTACAGTGCCTGATCTCAATCCGGCAGCACTGGTAGGTATAGGCGATGTAGGCAGTCGAGTACTGGAGGTGACAGTCATTAATCCAGCAGTTATAACAACCTTGGAAGGCAACGTTAGTCCCCTGGTTGGTAGTCGCTCCCAGCGAGGTTGTCAGGTGTTGGATACCGGCATCATGCACAATGCTGGCCGAGGTCCCGATTTGCCAGAGTTGCGGAGTAAGTCCGCTAGCCAGGTTGTTCCACAAAATCGGCCTCTCCAGCGAAATATTGTTTCCGACGATCGCAGTGATCGTCGTATACATACCCTGCATTCTCGTACCGCTTGCTCTTGACTGGCTGGTATCAACACTGTTCTGGCTTTGGATGAAGTTGACGAACCCGATCGAGGTGTCATTAAGCTGATCAATCCCAACCAGGTCTCCTACGGCAAAACCGGTGGCACTTGCCACGGTGACGGTGGTACTGCCCTGGCTCATGCCTGCGGTGATATTAGATACTACCGTACCTGGGTCCTGGAAGGGACCCGGGAAATAGATTGCCCCGTTGTTGACTGCGCTAGTGAAATTTAAATTCGTCACATCCCGGCCCGCACCTTCCAAACACACACCGGACTTCATGTTGAGGGTGGCGCCTAGGGTGTAGGTTCCAGCATTCAGGTGCACCGTCTGACCAGCGGGACAGTTCGCAATCGCGGTATTGATCTGGGCAGCGGTGGCAGTGCTGCTCAGTGTCTGGAAGATTGTTCGCCCAGTGGTGTTGAGTCCATTAGCATCAGTGATCCCAGCCACATTGAGTTTGCACCCCACGTCACTGCGCTTCCAGCTAACTCCTCCCGGCAAGCGGGCCGCCGGTAAGCTATAGGCTGACCCAGTTACAGTTGGGGTGCCAAAGCCAAGAGTCGAGGCAATACCTACGGCCGTAATTGAACCGCCGGCCAGAACCGCACTCCCAAATGCTGCAGTGGAAGCAATGCCAGTAGGGGACAGACTTTGGGTAGCTGGGGTACCAGCCTTAAAGGCAATTGCCATCCCGATCCAACTGGCGCCTTGAGACGGACTCGGGGTATCGGTATAGGTCCCGGTGCTGGTTACAACTTTCTCGTCAATGATGTCGCCAAAGGTCGAGCTCACCATCCGGTTAGTGAACCCGGTGCCAGCTCCGGTATAGCCACCATTGGTCCCGAACGCGGTTAGAATCAGGTCACTAGCGTTCGTTGTCGTGATACTGATCGAACTGCCACTGGTACCAGAAGTTGGCGTTGCGGTAACATCAACCGGAGTGCTCTGGGCTACATTGGAGTACTCCACAACCGCTACCAGACTGAAGGTCAGACTCGCCGAAAGGGTAACTGTAACCGTGTTCGCTCCAATCGCTGCGCCGGCAATATTAGAGCAATAGTACATCGCCATGGTTGTGGCGGTCCCCTGGGTCTTGGGACTGCCCGCGAACTGGGTGTAGCTATTGCCCTTGGTGTCTACGATACTGCTGATGGTGGTAACGGCATCATTCCACCACACCATCACTACATTCAGATTGCCCGCAGTCTGAGCCGTGACGCTATTAGTTGCCGCGCAGGTGGTGCTAGCGCTAGTGTTCTCATGGTAGAAATTTTGGACAAAAGTCGGAGTAGCCATGAGAAGAAGAAGCTCTGTCCCCCAGATTAGAGGGCGAAGATTTTGTTAGCGCCGCTATCCCAGGTGATCGTTATATTTCCGCCATTGGGAGTCACTGGCAGATTGGAGGCGGTATCGATCTTGGCGATCAAGGGTGAGGTGGTTGCAGTGCCGGTATCCTTGTACAGAATGATTTGGGTTACAGTTGTACCCGATACTGCGGTGTAGGTCACTGGAGAAGCTGCGTTAAAGACTCCAGCGCTAACGGTTGGACTGGTCAGTTGCTGGGGTGTACCCACCACATTGGAGCTGCAAGCGCTGAAAAACTGGTCTCCACCGGCACCGGTATTGGCCGTATAGGCCGCGGTGACAAGAGCGGCCTTGATCGTGTCGCTTGCCATGTTGATCGAGGGACTTTGTCCCAGGAATGATTGTTTTGCGTAAGCGTAGAGTGCGTTAGCCATATAAATTTCATCTCACTGTTCCACTAAGCTGGGCGTAAGTGATATTGCCCCCGGTTAAAGTCGCGACATTGAGCCGGATACCGTTAATGGGCGCGAAAATGCCACCACTGACATTGAGACTTCCATTGTAAATGCCGGGCGCGGTTCCGTTAATCAAATTAAAGCTGGTTGCGGTGGCTGAGTTGGGCGTAGTGGCCGTAACCCAGGTCTGGGTGCCGTTAGGTTCGAAGGCCAGGAGCAATTGGATACCGACAATGACGGCACTTACCCCGGCACCGGCCTGGATCACATAATAGACCGAATCGATGATACTAGGGAAAGTGGCAATGATCGGGCAATACTGGCCGGCAGTGGTGATGGCTTGCGGGTTACCGGCATAGTTCATCACCCCGGTAGCGCCACCTCTGGTGGAGTTGTTATTGAATACATTTCCTGCAATCATGACGGGGTGACCTCCTCTAGTCCTCTGGGTTCTCGGTATCCTGGGGTGATCCGATCAGCCTCGGGGCTAACATCTTCAAAATCGATATCAGTCTCTTCTGGGCTATCGGATCGCTTGAGAGCATTATCAGTTCGTGGCTCAACGCTTTCCTCTGGCTCACTGTAGGGATCGAGTTCAAGAGGCTCTTCAAAATCTGGTTCGAGAACGGG
>Ga0126381_100009817_pt1 | contig 10757 bp, 9 predicted proteins | sample PanSoiMetPlot_28_FD_96465 | JGI IMG/M metagenome (GOLD analysis project Ga0126381, IMG submission 96465) | Tropical forest soil microbial communities from Panama - MetaG Plot_28 | ecosystem: Environmental > Terrestrial > Soil > Tropical forest > Bulk soil | place: Panama | collected 2016-02-17
CATAGAGGTGGGCGCTTCGTCGCGCGAGATCCACGCCGTATTGCACGGGCTGATGCTCACTCTCGTCTTGGGAATGCCTCTGATCATTGCTGCGGCGGTAATCGGAGGAGTCCTCATGATGACGCGTGCCTTGCGTCCTCTTGATGAAATAACACGTACGGCGGAGACGATCACTTCGAGGAATTTCGGGGAGCGATTGCCGATCATACGCACCGGCGACGAAATCGAGCGCCTCACAACTTCGCTGAACCGCATGATATCGCGCCTAGAAGACGCATTTCAGCACATCGATCGCTTCTCTGCAGATGTCTCCCATGAACTCCGCACGCCACTTACCATTCTGAGAGTCGAACTCGAATCGCTAGCGCAGAGCGAGCACCTTTCGGCGCAAACCATGGAGGTTGTTGGCAGCGCACTGGAAGAGATCGCTCGCCTCTCGCAGATCGTCAAGCAATTGCTTGAAATCTCTCGCCTGGAGGCCGGCCAAGCGACCAAGGAAGTCATGGTCGTAAATGTCGGCCAACTGGCAATTTCAACCGCAGACCAGATGCGATTGCTGGCGGATGAGAAGTCGCTGCAGCTTGAGTACCGGGTTTCGCCAGACGTCCTGGTAGAGGGCAATGCCTCTCTGATTCGGCAAGTGGTTGCAAATCTCCTGGACAATGCCATTAAGTACACACCAGAAGGGGGTTCGGTGGATCTTCTGGTCGAAACCCAAGGATCGAAGTCGGTTCTCGAAGTGCGCGATACCGGTATTGGCATTCCCGCCGACGCTTTGCCCCATATCTGTGAACGTTTTTATCGCGCGGATAAAGCCAGGTCGCGGCACTCTGGCGGGGCGGGTTTGGGACTATCGATTGTGAAGTCAATCTGCGCCGCATTAGGCGCAGAGTTATCAGTTTCGAGTAAGGAAGGAGAGGGAACCCAGGTACGCTTTGAAATGGCCCGGCTGAACAGGAAGGTATGTGCTTCGGACGAAGGCACGACTGAGCAAACACCGTCCTCGCAAGCACTGATCAGTTAAGGATCCGCCGCGACCTCCCTCTCCTCGACACGGTTGTGAAGAGTAGCCGGTCCGTGAAGCCGGCAACGAGAGGGAGGACTCCCATGAGTCGAGATTACAAACGTCCATGCTTCGCCTTTGCATTAACACTAGCTGCCTGCGTATTTCTGACCTCCTCAAGCGACGGTCAAACCACGGGAGCAACCATCTCTGGCACGGTCGCCGATCCGTCCGGATCGGTGATCCCCGCGACCACGATCGTAATTCGCAATACCGCTACAGGGGTCGAGACAACCGTAACCTCTAATCCGCAGGGCTTCTATACGGTACCCAACCTACAACCGGGCGAGTACGTTTTGCGGGCCAGTGCGAAGGGCTTTAGCGTTAGCCAGGCACATATTGACTTAGAGGTCGGTGAGCAGACATTGGTGAACATCTCCATGCAGCCGGGGACGGTTACGGAGAGTGTCGAGGTGCTGGACGTTACGCCAGCCATGGAGTTAGCCAGCTCACAAATCAGTGATGTCGTAGACGCGCAAACCGTGCGGGAGCTCCCGCTCAATGGGCGCGATTGGACGCAGCTTGCAACTCTGCAGCCTGGTGTTGCTGCCGTTCGAACTGAAAAGGCGGTTGCGGTTGGCGCGGACCGTGGTAATCGCGGGTATGGTGTACAGATCACGGTCTCTGGCGCGCGCCCGCAGCAGAACAATTACCGGCTCGACGGCATCAGTATCAACGATTATTCCAATGGAGCGCCTGGCAGCGTTGTTGGCCTCAATCTGGGCGTGGATGCAATCCAGGAATTCTCAGTGGTGACCAGCAACTACTCTGCCGAATACGGTAGAACCTCGGGCGGAGTGATCAATGCGGTTTCGCGGGCCGGCACGAACAACTTCCATGGCAGTGTTTATGAGTTCCTGCGCAATAGCGCTCTTGACGCGCGTAACTTCTTCGATCTCGCGACTATCCCGGCGTTCAAGCGCAATCAGTTCGGGGCCTCGGCTGGCGGTCCGATCGTAAAGGATCGAACATTCATCTTTGGTGACTATGAAGGCCTCCGGCAATCGCTGGGATTCACACAGGTCGATACCGTCCCCTCGCCTGCAGCCGTCGCCAGTGCCAGTGCGGCCATCAAACCATATCTCGTCTTTTACCCCCTCCCCAACGGTCCAGTGAAAGGCCAGTCGGGCCAGTACAAATTCGTTGGTACACAAATTACGCCCGAGGATTTTTTCACCGTGCGTGCCGACCACAGGGTGAGCGAGAAAGACGCTCTGCACGGCTCTTATATGTTCGACAATGGCACCTTCACGCAGCCCGATTCCCTGAATGATATCTTGCTGCGATCGCATACGCGCCGCCAGGCTGTATCGGCGGAGGCTACGCACACATTCACTCCCGCGTTTATCAACACCGTCCGCGGGGGAGTGAGTCGGGTATTCGCCGACATCAACGGATCGGCCCCAGGTCCCGTTTCTGCAGGCAACGATCCCAGCCTGGGATCGGTTCCCGGGCAAAATGCACCCAGTCTGATCGCGACCGGTCTTACGACATTTGGAGGCGGTGTCAATGGACCCTCCCGTTACCGTTTTGGGTGGACCTCAATCCAAGCCTATGATGACGCGTTTCTCACCAAAGGAATTCACTCCCTGAAGTTAGGGTTTGCATTCGAGCGTATGCTGAACAACATTCTGGCTTTGTCAAATCCCAGCGGCCTGTATCGCTTCAACACCATCACTGACTTTCTGAACGCGTTACCCACTGAGTTCGATGCTACTTTGCCGGGAACAACATCCCCACGCAATCTGCGGCAAAATTTGTTTGGCGCCTATGTTCAAGACGACATCCATATGCGTCCTAATTTCACACTCAATGTTGGCTTGCGATACGAGATGACCATGGTTCCTACCGAGGTCAATGGCAAACTATCGACTCTTCGGAACCTGACAGACACACAGCCGCACCTGGGAAATCCCTATTTTTCAAATCCCACTACCACGAATTTTGAGCCTCGCATTGGTTTTGCCTGGGATCCCTTCCGTACTGGAAAAACCTCGATTCGAGGTGCGTTTGGCATTTTCGACAGTCTGCCGTTGCCATACGAATTCGAGTTACTGTCGTCGCTGGCGGCGCCGTTCCTTGAACTCGGGTCAGCGACGAATTTGACTGCCAAGCCAGGAATCTTCCCCAGCGGCGCGTTTCCGCTTATCTCAGCTTCTTCCAGTGCATTACGACAGACCTACATTCAGCCAAATCCCAGCCGTAATTACGTCATGCAATGGAATCTCAACCTGGAACGACAGCTCGCAAAAGACCTTACAATGACGGTCGGTTATGTGGGTACTCGGGGAATTCATCAGCCCTTCCGTTCCGATGACGTGAATACTGTTTTGCCAATTATGGGACTTACCTGGCCTTCTCCGCACAATAGCGGCATCAAATTGAACCCGAATGCAGGCCAAATCGCGGCCTTGTGGTGGACAGGCCACTCCTACTACAACGGCCTGCAGTTTCAAGCAGTAAAGAGAATGAGCCACGGCTTCCAGAGCCAGAGCTCGTTCACTTATAGCAAAAACATAGACGATGGTTCAGCCACCCTGGCAGGAGATCCTTTTGGAAATTCGATCTCTGGCCTTTTCTATTTCGATGAACGATCTCGGCGAGGGCCTGCAGACTTCAATATCGGCAAGAACTTCGTCCAGAACCTCATCTGGACTATTCCGGTTTCGAACTCGCTGCACGGTCCAGCAGGTTGGGCGGCAAATGGCTGGGAAATAGGTGCGATCTTCCAAGCAAGCGACGGGTTGCCTTTTACCCCGTTGATTGGCGGCGACGTACTTGGTCTTAAGAATACCGCGCCGTACGATGTACCCAACCGCGTTGCCGGCTGCTCGCCGACCAGTCTGAAATACAACAGCCCGGTACCGGGTCAAGTTCAATACATCAACCTAGGTTGTTTCACGGCGCCTGGTGCCTTCAACTTGCTCGGAAATGTGGGAAGGAATTCCCTGACTGGCCCAGGGCTTAAACAACTGGATTTCTCGATCTTCAAGAACAACAAAATCGCTGTCTTTTCGGAAAATTTCAACATCCAGTTCAGAGCCGAGTTCTTTAACATCCTGAACTTCACCAATTTCGCTCCCCCCAGTTCGGGAAAGACACTCCTTTCAGCGGCTTTCGCACCGAATGGAGCAAGCGCGACGTTCAGCTCAGTGACCGGCGCTGGGCTCTTAACCTCAACCCAGACCTCCTCACGACAAATTCAGCTTGCCCTGAAGGTGAGTTGGTAGTTATCGAGAGAGCGGGCATCGGTTTGCTCGTGATGCCATGATGTAGGACGTTAAATCGTGCATGGAGCACAACTACGCAAAGACAATAAGGCGGCCGCGATAACAACAGCGCTTCAGAGAATTTCGATGATCACAACACAAAGCCAGAGCGCTACTCTGCGCGCGCGCAAGCAGCTCGATCTTTTTTCTCATCGCGCGTCTACTGCCAGATCCGTATGTCCTGGCGCGCCTGTCGACGCTTCTTACCGCGATTCTGACGTTCACTTTAACTCTGAGCGATCTGTCGGCACGATTACCTTCGTCTGTTACAAAGGGGTTTTCATCGACTCGGACGCCTTCCAGATGGTAGGGGCAGCTGATTCTGCCCTATTCGCTGTATCGAACAACCATGACTGTTGTGCTGTGCGAATCACACCCCAAGATGCTCCGGCCCATGTTTGCAACGCCAATCCTCTCTATTGCGGGCATGAAAATGCGGCGCACAATGGGCTGCAAGGTCATCACGTTCTTGGGGCAGGTATAGTTTTTCGGGCTGTCCTTGCTTTTGCTGCTGGCACCAAAATTGACGGCCTTCCGAGCTCTGTACAGGTTTGTTGTCGCTTATGAAAAAATCAATCGAGGTCACGCAAATGACTATCATGAAAGTGGCTCTGTATTCGCTGATCCTTAGTTCGGTGATCCTGACTTTTGCTCAAGATCGCGGCACACCACCATCCAACTCGAATCCTTCCATGACGTACGCGCAGAAGCTGGTGAACGAGACCCTTGCCAAACACAAGGAAGTTGTCATCATGGCTTTCCACGTAACTCCGCCAAACCAGACGGAGAATGTAATCATCGCCTCGAACATCGGCCGCATTGGCAAGAAGGCTGACGAAGACGACATGCGCGTAATCAACACTGGGGAAAGCAACCTGGAGGTAAACAAGGCCGGAAACCATTTTGAGGACGAACTCCCGTTGCTGGACGCATCCGGCAACAGAATCGGGGCCGTAGGAATCGTGTTCAATTACAAGTCCGGCGATGACAAACAAAAGCTCGCCAAAAACGCGGAGTTGGTACGTGATGAGATGAGTAAACAGATTCCGTCAAAGGAGAAGCTTTTCGAACAGGTCCAGTAGTCGTATCGTAGAGTGTAACGCGCCCACGCAGGCCCAGATAGGCGGTTCTTCCATGCACTCTGCGAGCGTGATCGAAGCCCGCAGCAAGCGTGAAGTCGCTGCTCATGCTCGGTGACCTTGTGCCCATGGACCGCCTGAACGTCGCGAAGTTTTGCCGTCCGTCGCGAACGGGCAGACTCATAAATCACTAATCGCGAGAAAACGTTTTTCCGGCGTCTGGGCTTGCCCATTTTGGCCGAACAGTTGGATGATTTTGTTTTCCTCTGCGGTAATGTCTATGAGGCGACGGTGGCGAGCACAAAGCCACCGGCTCGACGATATCGTTGTGAGTTCAAATCTCTAAATCCTCACTATAGCTGTTCTTCCGCCAGTCGGAATACCCAATAAACGGGCGATCACAAAAGCTGCCGCGACCAGGGCGACGCTAGTAACAACTCCGAGTGTCCCATTCATCGCGATGCGAGCCCCAGAGCGTGCGAGCAGAAAACCACCGCCGATCACTAACACAAAGGCGGCCGCGACGCTTAACATAGCTTGCAGCAGTCCTCTTCTCGGTTGATCAATCCGAGACGATAGCGCTGGCCGGGGTGCGAATGCCGGTTCGGCTTCTCTCTTCACCAGCGCCCAGAGTCCGTATGCGCCTAGCGCGGTGCCAACCGGAAAAGCAAACAGACATTCCACGGATACACAGATGATCAGTACTCGCGCCCAACGCTTCTTCCGCAGAAGGCCAATCCCGCCAACCAAGGATGGGATGAAAAGACCAATCGTCAGCCAACTGAACAGCCCCAACAAGAAGGGAAGCGTATGGATGTACTCGGGTCTTGCGAAGAAGACAGTTGTCGTTAGCGCAAGTGCTACGAGTAAGAGCCCGCCGCCCATGACGATGTGAATCCAGGCGAGAATCTTGACATGTCGGTTGATAGTTACGACCTCCATGAGCGGAGTTGCTTTCCCGTGCCCCCAAACTGCGCTTTCGGGCCCGAGGGACCGACGAGCTATCGGCGCCGTGGGTTCACGTGCATCCGGGCAGGAAGTTGCGCATGCGCGAGATCAAGGTCGTCGCCTTGCACTGGGATGAGTACCTGCTTGGTATCGGATAGCGACGGAAAATTTTTGCTGAACGATAACTTGAGCGTGCGCGATGGCTCCCGAGACCTGGATTTGCCAGTGGCTGCGACTGACTCGGCTTCAAACGGACCGGGTGGTATCTGCGTAGGAGCGTAGCAGCGTGCCTGGTCCGCGTCGTCGCAGATCGGCAGGGCTTCCCGCAATATCCGCTCTCCCGAAGCATAGCTTAGGACAGCAACGACATTCGGTTGTTTCAGTCGGGTGTCGGAGATTTCGTCCGACGGAACATCATGTCCGATGTAGCGGGTCGCGAGGAACTGTTTCGAAATGGAAAAGCTGACCAGCGGCACGTAGGTATCGAATAGATGCTGGCCCGTTCCCAGGCGGTAGACGGACCACCAGTCCACCTCTTCGAGACCCCGCGAGGCGATGAAGATCGCGTCGTCCATGGTGTGCCCGTCGGTTCCTGAAACGGAGATGGTATATCTGGGTTTTTGGCCGAGGTCGTCGCTGAAACGGGAGGCTTCGAGCAGGATCGTGGCATCAACGCCAATGTCCCCCATCGTTTCCTTCGAAATGCGTCGTTTTTCTCGGCAGCAGCCGCTCGTCTCTCGCTAGGCCGGGAACGTCGGTTCCTGTTACCTCATAGGAAACATTGCAGATTTCGAGAAGTTGAGAGCCGTCGGCCGCCTGGGTCGAACTAACGGTCGATAAAGATTGCGCTCGCACCGGCCGAGACATTGCTTTCTGCGCCGGCTGCTGCTTCGGTGTCTGAGCGGCCTGCGCCAACATCAGACTCGTGCTGGCGATACCTGTACAGAACATGCTTGTTAATTTCAGGTATAAATTCATTCTGTGTCTTCAAAATCTCCCAAGGAGTGCTCATTCAGCGATCTGCAGGTGGCCCGCTCTTCAGTTTGTTTCCCCTCAGTTTGTTTCCCCTCGGCGCAAATGCGACTGCTGTTACGTTGCAAGCAAGCTTCCACTACACTTTGCAGGTCCCTGACCAGTGTTCGTTTGTAGGTCATTAGGGGCCCCCCTTTCGACGAACTGATCTGTAACGACACTCAATGCACCGTTGTGGCTATCGAATGTCCGTTGGTGCGGACTTTGGGATCCACACCGACTGACCAAACGCCCGATTCCGCTATTCAGGTAGGCGAAAATCAGTGGCGGATTTTGCGAGCGGGACAAAGTTTCTTATTCCGCTGCTCCCGAAAAAAAGCGCATTTGGCGGCGAAATTTTCCTCGCGGTTTTCGCCTTACTTCAGCAAGGAGGGAAGAAGAACGGCTCGGCTCCAGACTCCTGCGAATAAAAGGGAGACAATGAACAGTCGGACGCGGTAAGAGACTGTCGGCGCGCGGGATCCTCTGCGCCTCGAGCATATGCAAACCAGCAAAGAGCAATATGGAGCTAAGAGAACGATACAAGAGAAGATTTCCGCTCACCAGCAGGAATGTTGTGGGTTACTTCGATGACCATCCCTCCAGAGTTTCGAGCTGAGGTCGACAGTCTTCCGGCCCCCTTGCGCGCTCTTCTCGATGCCGAAATAGCGGCAGGAAATTCAATCGCTCAGGTCGGCGCTCGTTTCCCTGCCCCTCCTGCTGGAGCGTACGTCACATTGACGAATCCAATCACGACGCGTTCCCGGGAGTCGGGCGGCGGCGTGTTCTATCGCTTTATAAACTCGTTGAACTCCCACTCCTTCAGCGATGAACATCAATTTTATTTCGTTCTTGAACCCCCGGTTCCGCCTCCGCCCGAACCCGACATGGACGCAATTCGTGAAGCGCACTTGCCGAAAAATCGGCCCAACTATACGTCTCCTTTTGATTCCGACTCCGCAGCCGCTCGATTCCGGCGCAGTATGGAACTCGACTACGTGAGGTGGCGCGACGGCGACGGCTACGATCTTGACGCCATCGCCCATGCCTCTCAAGCCGATCGCGCAGTGATTGAAGCGTTCCTTTTGCCCCGCGGCGTAACCGACTGGCGCGACGTCGAGGCGCTGGCGGCTCTCGCCACGCCGGGCGCGCTCGCGGCGTTAGAGTCAGCCTGGTCTCACGGTTCTGCGCGGATTCGCACGGCCATTCTGCGTTACAGCCCTGATCTGATTGCGGAAGCCGATCGCATCCACTCTCTTGTCGAGATTCTCGAAACCGCATCGCTTAACCAGGGCCTTTCGCAAGGCATCGACCTGGCTGCGGAATTTCACCCACAACCAGTAATCAACGCTCTGCTCCGTGGAACTTTGCGCCGCAGCGGTGAGGCCGCGGTCAACTTCGCTGGCTTTCTGATGTTTCTGTACGGCAAAGCCAGGAGCACGTTTGATTGGGATCAGCGCCCTTTCTTCACCCGCTTCAATACGGACAATAGCCAGCAGCGTCAAACCGCATTCCTTGAGTTGTGCGCCAAGATCGGCGTTGATCCTTCACCCTATCTATGAGTTGGCTTCTATGAGTTGGTTGAGTTCATTTTCTATCGGTGCCCTTACAGCTCTTACAGCCGGGACTGCGGGGGGATTTATTGTCGTGGGATGCGTCGACTGGTATCGCATCAGCTCGTTTGAAGGTCGTTCCGGCTATTTCGTTATTGTGATCATTCTCTTGAGCGCGTTCTTCGGTTTCTTCGTTGGCTTGATCGTCTCGCGGTTTTTCGGGGGATTTCTGGCCGGTCTGGGCGCGGCTTCCGCGTCGGTCCTCGGCATCGCTGGCGTAAGCGCGTCGATTGCCTGGGGGCTGGCCGATATACCGCCAACGATCAACCGGCACTCTTTGAATCTGGTGGTCGAAGCCCGCTTACCGAAGGGCGCCGAAAAACCGCTGGTGCTCGAAGGAAAACAGTACATCTGGTTTGAAAGCGGTCCAAGGTTCGGTCCCGCGCGTGCGAGCCAGGTCGGCGTTCTCGACACTGCGAAGGCGCGATTCGAAGACGGACGCTGGGTCGTTCCTGGCTCCGTCTACATCTTCACGACCCGTAACAGTCGGCGGCTGGCTATCGCGCTCGATGACAAGTCGGCGAGCGGCTTCGAGCTTCATTTTCCAGGTCATCCCGGACCGAAGTACAAGCAGTGGAGTCTGTGGCTGCCCGACGCGGGGATTTCCAATTGGCCGGATTCGCAGATGTCCTATCGCTTCCGCATCGAGGAAAACATTCCCGTTACGAAGCCTATTCCCCCGTCTAAGTTCGACACGCTTACCTCGAATTCGCCACTTCGGGAGTGGCTTGAATTCTTCGATGGTTTTGGAAGGGAGCCGGAAAAATACCAAGCCATCATGAAACAGGTGGAATCCCGTCCCGCTGATTTGGCCGAGGTGTTGCGCTCATCCAACGACGAAGACTACCACCAGGCGCTCAATGCCACCTATGCGTTGAACACATACGATCCGCAAGTGGAGCAGGCAATGCGCGACCTGGCTGCCGACTTTGACCAGCAAATCCGTAAGTACAACTCCATGTCCCCTCAGGAGCCGGGATCCGAGGAGTTCGCCGCCCGCATTCGCGACCGCTTCACTCACTGGTGCGCGGTTTGGCAGCAGATGCAGGGGAAAATCCACTCGCATGCTCGCGAGCCGGTCGAAGCAATCCTAAACGTCGCTTTAGTGCGCACCGAAAGCCCAGCGATGCAGGCAGTTGTCATCTGCGCCCGTCATCTTCTCGACGTTCTCCAGTAACCCGCGAGACAGGTTGCCGGTGCGAACCGAACGGTCACGCTGGAAATCGCAACAAGAGTTCCCAGCTCCCTGAAACCGTCTTTTTTTATCGATATACGGAGGCACAAATGAAAGCAACGCCCTTGACAAGAATCGTCGAAAAGTTCTGGTTTACCCTGAGCACTCAGTCGTTGACTCTAGAAAGGCGAAGTGCCTTGCACCGTGCGGTTGTCACCCTGACAGTTGGTCTGCTGACCGTGTTTCCAGTTGCATTTGAATCGGGCCTCCAAGGAAGTCAAGTAGCCTCTGCCGCCAAGATCGCTCACGCTCAGGCGCAGGCCTTTGCAGTAGAGAGCCGCGATAGAAGTGTGGAGACATTGGTGCTCGTCCGCCACGCCGAGAAGCCCAAACAGGGTTTGGGTCTACTGACCTGCAAGGGCCTCAACCGTGCCCTTTTGCTGCCAGACTTTTTCGACACCAACTTTGAGCGTCCCGACCACATCTTCGCTCCCAACCCAGCGGTGAAGGTGACTGAGATCCATGGAAATGGACAGCGGTACGATTACGTTAGACCTCTGCTGACGATTGGCCCAACCGCCGTCCGATTTGGAGTGCCCA
>Ga0126381_100009818_pt1 | contig 10757 bp, 8 predicted proteins | sample PanSoiMetPlot_28_FD_96465 | JGI IMG/M metagenome (GOLD analysis project Ga0126381, IMG submission 96465) | Tropical forest soil microbial communities from Panama - MetaG Plot_28 | ecosystem: Environmental > Terrestrial > Soil > Tropical forest > Bulk soil | place: Panama | collected 2016-02-17
TTCAACAACCTGTACGAAGCAAAGCCGTAAGCCTGCACTGGTGTCGCTCAACGATCAGTGACCTGACGGTTGGCTCTGTACTTTTGTATCGTCGGGGCTTGGTGCACGATCCAGCCCGCGCCGCTTTAGCAACGGCTCGATATAGGGATCGCGCCCGACAAAATTCTTGAATAGCCCGAGGGCGTCGGCGGAGCCGCCGCGCGAGAGCAACATCTCGCGAAAACGATCGCCGTTCTCTCGTTTCAATCCTCCGTGCTCCTTTATCCATTCTACCGTGTCGGCGTCGAGTACTTCGCTCCAAAGATAAGAGTAGTAGCCGGCCGAGTAATCGGCGGCGAACGCGTGCGAAAAATAAAAACTGCGGTAACGCGGCGGCACCGGCGGAAAGTTCACGCCTAGCTTGCGCAGCGCGTCCGCTTCAAACGCGACGGCATCTTTTGGAATCTCGCCTGGATTCAGTTGATGCCACGCCTGGTCCAGCAGTGATGCTGAGAGGTATTCAGTGGTCTTGAATCCTTGATTGAATTTCTCCGCGGCTTCGACCTTATCGAGCAACGCCTGCGGCATAGGCTCGCCCGTCTTGTAGTGTTTCGCATAATTCTTAAGCACCTCGGGCCAGCGCGCCCACATCTCGTTCACCTGCGACGGGTATTCGACGAAATCCCGCGGCACGTTCGTCCCGCTAAAGCGCGGAAATTTGACGCTCGAAAACATGCCGTGCAGCGCGTGACCGAACTCGTGAAACGCGGTGCGCACTTCATCCTGCGTGAGCAAGGTCGGCTCGCCGGGCGGCGGCTTCGGAATATTCAGGTGGTTGGCGACCACAGGTTTTGTGCCGAACAGGTCGCTCTGCTGGACGTAAGCGGTCATCCACGCGCCGCCCTGCTTTGATGGCCGCGCGTAATAATCGCCGATGAAAATCGCCAGCGGTTTGCCGTCGCGATCGTAAACCTCGAACACGCGCACGTCCGGCTGATAAACCGGCAGATCGTGGCGCTCCTTGAACGTAAGCCCGTACAGTTTTCCCGCGGCGTAAAAGACGCCGTCGATGATCACGTGATTGAGCTCGTAATACGGACGCAGCTCCGACTCGTCGAACGCGTATTTCGCCTTGCGCACTTTCTCGGAATAGAAATTCCAATCGTCCGCACCGATTTGAAAGCCGCCTTTTTCTTCATCGACAATTTTCTGCATGTCTCCGGCTTCGCGTTTTGCGTTGGCCACCGCGGGCGGCGCGAGATCAGCCAGAAGTTTGTTTACGGTCGGAACATCGCGCGCGGTCTGATCTTCGAGCTGATACGCCGCCCAATTCGCATAACCGAGCAATTTCGCCTTCTCAGCGCGCAGTTGCGCGGTGCGCACAACAACATTGCTCGTGTCGAACTCGCCGCCTTTGCTATTGCGCGAGAGTGACGCCTGCATGATCTGCTCACGCAGATGTCGATCCTTCAACGAGCCAAGCAACGGTTGCCCGGTCGTGTTCTGGAGTTGAATGACGAACTTGCCTTCCTTGTGCTCAGCTTTCGCTGCCGCGACGACGCCAGCCATTTGATCTTTTGTTAGGCCGGCCAGTTCTTCTTTGCGATCGACGACGACTGAAGAGGCGTTCCGTTCCTTCAGCACGTTTTGCTCAAACTGCGTCTGCAACGTCGCCAGCTCCGCGTTGATCTTCTTCAGCTTTTCTTTGTCGACATCGGACAGCTTCGCACCCGCGCGCACGAAATCCTTGTAATACCGCTCAAGTAAATAGGCCGACTCAGGATCGAGACCGAGTTTATCTCGTTTGTCGTAAAGCTCCTGGACCCGCACGAATAATTTCGGATTCAAGAAAATCTTGTCGCGATGCGAAGAGAGTTTCGGCGCCATTTCCTTGTCGATCTGCTGCCGCGTCGGGTTTGTGTCGCACGCATTCAGGTTCGAGAAGGTTCGCTCCGCGCGATCAAGCAATCGTCCAGTGCGCTCGAGCGCGACGATGGTGTTATCGAACGTCGGCTTGTCAGAACTGTTCGCGATCGGGTCGATCTCTTTCAGTTGCTCGCGCATTCCGGCTTCGATCGCCGGCACAAAATGCTCGTCCTTGATCTTGTCGAAGGGCGGGTAGTGATAGGGCAGCGCGCTTTCGATTGCGAACGGATTGTTGTTAAGATCGGCGGCGGACATGGCGGTGATTTGCGCAAGACCAAGCAATGCGCAACCGAAGATGCAAAGTCGATGTAGCATAACGTGGGGTCTGGAACTTACCGTGTTTTACGCGCCTCACCATCTCGATCTTGCTGTTGATTTTGGTGGTGTCTGCATCCGGCGCTTCCAAAATTTGACGCGAAAAGCATGGCGATTTTTCTTGCCCTAGCTGCGTTGCTTTGTCACGGAAGACAACCGCAAACCGACGACACATTCCGCCCGTTTGCCTCAACCTAATCACCATGTCGATTGAATACGATGCGGTCGTTGTAGGTTCGGGGCCCAATGGGCTCGCAGCCGCGATAACGCTCGCTCGCGCCGGACATTCTGTTCTCGTTTGCGAAGCAAACGCCACAATTGGCGGCGGCGCGCGCTCGGCTGAGCTGACGTTGCCTGGCTTTGTGCATGATGTTTGTTCGGCAGTACATCCTCTCGCAGTCGGTTCGCCTTTTTTCAAAACGCTTCTGCTCGAGCGATTCGGGCTCACATGGATCCAACCGGAAATTCCGTTGGCCCATCCGCTCGAAGATGGAGCTGCGGCGTGTCTGCACCGCGATGTCAATGTTGCCGCAGATTCGTTAGGCGCCGATGCGCGCGCCTATCGCCGGTTGATGAAACCGCTTGCGCGCGATTGGGAAAAACTGGCGACTGAATTTCTGCAGCCGATGCTGCACTTCCCGCGGCATCCAATAGCTCTCGCACGATTTGGGATTCCCGCGCTCTTTCCGGCAACGTTCCTGTTAAAAAGCTTATTCAAATGTGAGCCCGCACGCGCGCTGTTTGCCGGAATCGCCGCGCACTCGTTTCTGCCTCTTGAGGCGCCGGTATCATCGGCGTTTGCACTTGTTCTCGGCACGGCAGGACACGCTGTGGGCTGGCCAATTCCACGTGGCGGTTCGCAGACAATCGCGAATGCGCTCGCCGCTTCTCTCGCCGAACTCGGCGGGAAGATCGACATCAATCGTCGCGTCGCGAGCCTCGACGACTTGCCAAAGTCGCGTGCTGTTGTGCTCGACATGTCTCCCTGGCACTTCGTCCATATCGCTGGCAATAAATTGCCGGCGCGTTACCGCCGACGACTCGAAAACTTCCGGCATGCGCCCGGGATTTTTAAGATTGATTACGCATTGAGCGCGCCGGTTCCGTGGCGAGCGGCAGCTTGCAAGCGAGCTGGCACAATTCATCTCGGCGGTACCCTGGATGAAATTGCCCACGCGGAACGTCAGGTCGCAGGCGGAGAGATACCGGAGCGTCCATTTGTGCTCGTCGCGCAACAAAGTCTTTTCGACGAGACACGCGCGCCGGGAGGAAAGCACACGCTATGGGCGTATTGTCATGTTCCGTTCGATTGCAAGATCGACATGTCGGCACCCATCGACGCGCAAATCGAGCGGTTCGCGCCTGGCTTTCGAGATTGTGTTCTCGCCCGGCACGCGATGAACTGCGTCGATCTGGAAAAATCGAATCCGAATCTAGCGGGCGGCGATATCAGTGGCGGCGCAACGGACCTTGGACAATTGATCGCGCGCCCAACTCTCAGTCCTACGCCGTATCGCACACCGTTACCAGGCATTTATTTGTGTTCAGCATCGACCCCGCCCGGCGGCGGCGTCCACGGTATGTGTGGTTATCACGCCGCGCGCGCGGCCCTGCGCGAAGTCTTCTGAGAGCGATATCAGGTCTGAGGCTTGATCGCTTAACGCCACCAACCACGCGTGAAATAGTCACTGGGCGTCAGCACGATCAGAATCATCGGTCACGCCAGCGGTGCCAAGCGATTAACAGCGCGATTTTTGTTGCCGCGCACCCCTAGCCTTTTCGCTGTGCGAAACGCGTCCCACTCAGCGGGACGGCTATAGCAAAGCAAAGAGGGCTCCGCGGTTTCCCGCGGAGCCCCAATACTGTAGTTAGCTTTTTATGCTCCTGTTGTTACGGACACGTGAATGTGGAGAACGTGGCCGCACACGGCGTGACTGGCACGACCGGTCCGCCGTTGTTAATGGCGTCGAAGCAGTTCTTCAACACCTCCTCGGCGATACGATCTACGTTCCCAGAGAGCGTGTACCCATCCGCTGCTAAGGCGTCGCACGCTGTCGATATCTCATTGTTGATTGTCCCGTTCTGGCAGAGGTCGAACGCGTTGCCGTCGACAAACCCGAAGTTGACGTCCAGCTTCAACGCTGCCAACTGTGCCGAGAGCATGTAGGCCATGTTCGTTGCAGTGGCGCCCAGCAGCCACGTTCTGAATGCCGAGTAGCTGTTAGTAAACGTATGGACTGTCCCGTTCGCGTTTCGCAGCTGGCACCCGTTAAGCAGGGTCACGACGCCTGGCAACAGGGTAGTACCGTTTCCAGAAGTGTTACCTGTTATAAGCTTGTTGCCGTTTTTGTTAGACCAGAAGCCCAAGGTGAGCCCACCACTTGGGACTGTACAGAAGTTGCCGAAGCTCACGTTCTGCGTTTGTCCGCAGTGATCGATGGTGACCTCCGACGGATGCGTTGAATTCACCCAGCTCCCGTCTCCGGTTCCCTCGCTCACTACGTACGTGCCTGGACCCAGATTGCTGAAGGTGACAGAGCCATTAGCACCCGTGGCGCCTGATTGCGGCGTGAAGAAGGGATCCGTTAAAGAAGTCAGGCAGAAAGGCCAGTTGGGCAAACCCTGATCGCTCGAATCTTTGGTTCCATTTGCGTTGAAGTCGTAAAACTTGGAAACGGTGATCGAAGCTCCCGGGCAGCCGCCACCTCCCTGGCATGTGGTATCATCTCCTGTTCGGGCGCAATTACCGTCAAACAAGGCCGTGCGTAGGTGACCTGGCTTGCCGCTCTGAATGGCATCTTGAGCGAATTTCCCAGTACCGGTTAGATCCGCCGGCTGCCCGTTGGAGCTGTGCGTGCAATACTCGATCGGCATGGTCAAGCACTGCGTCGCCACCGTGAATGTGAAGGTGTACTCGCCTTGCACACCCGTCTGGTTTGCCAGTGTGTAGTAATTACCGCCGCTGCTGTTATGGACAATGACCCCGATGGTTGGGTCCAAGCCCGAATCGCACTCGACCCCACTGAGGGTAACGGTATAGGTGCCGCCGTTTTGGATGTCCCACTTCTGGGTTTGTCCGTCAATCGTGGACGCGACGCAGCTAGAACCTGACGTCACGCTAGAAATGTAGGCTTGGCCCACCTGAATCGCGTTCGCCGTGCTGATTGTGAAGCACGTTGCGACGACCGCGATAAAGGCGGTCCATATACATTTGCTGATATTAGTTTTCATTTTGAATTTTTTCTTTTCTGGTTTTGCGCTAATTGTTTGAGTTTATTTTGTGGAGGTTCCGAAAGCACGCGCTTGGGGAATCGGCACAATGATCGCTGAGTGCGAAGCGGCTGCATATTGTCTCTTAGTTCATTGTCCTTTGGGACAATGTGGAAAGTGGGATCAGATGGATCGAGCAGTCGTCGTCGCCGCGACCTCGATGGAAAGAAGGTGGATCGAGCAGTCCCTTGCTCGATGAATGACCAGATTACGAACTAGTTCCCGTAGTTCCGCAGCGTTCTACGAAGCGCGCCAACGTGGCAACGGAGTCCACTTTCATTTTTTTCATCACACTGGCGCGATGCGCTTTGACTGTCCTCTCAGTGATACCAAGTTCACCAGCGATTTGTTTGTTCAATTTGCCACTGACGATGTGTTCGAGCACTTCCCGCTCCCGTGGGGTGAGGGTAGCAAGACGCGCACAAAATTCGGAAACATGACCCCATGCTTGACGCGTAACGCGATTTTTTTCCATTGCCGCGCGAACGGCGCGAAGCAGGCTTTGGTCATTTACGGGCTTGGTGAGGAAATCAATCGCGCCGCCTTTTAGCGCCTGGACACTTTTTGGAACATCGGCATGGCCGGTGAGAAAAATAATCGGCAACGTGCAGCCTCTTTTCTGAAGCGTTCGTTGAAGGTCAAGACCGTTGCCTCGCATCATGATGTCAAGCACGAGGCAGCCCGACGCATCTGGATCATACTGATCAAGAAATTCTTTCGACGACGCGAAGGTAGCGACAGCGAATCGATTCGCGCACAACAGACGCGAGAGCGCCTTGCGCACAGGCGCCTCATCATCCACCACAAATACGGTTTGGCCCGGGAGATCAGTCATCTGTGGCTAGGCAACTGTTTTTTTCGCGTGACTACGTATTGGCAGGCTAAAGTGAAAGGTTGCGCCGCCATCAGGATTATTGGTGACCCAGATATTGCCTCGGTGCGCGTTAATGATGGTGCGGCACACAGAAAGGCCCAGTCCCATTCCTTCTGCCTTGGTCGTGAAGAAAGGTTCGAACACCTGCTCCATTTTTTCTTCCGGAATGCTGCCTCCACGATCGCTGACCGATACACGCACTGCGCCATTCTCTGCTGTAGAAGTAATGAATAACTGGCGCTCCGAGGAATCATAGTCAGTCATAGCCTCGCAGCCGTTTAGCACAAGGTTGAGTAAAACCTGCTGAAGCTGGACGCGGTCGCCTTCGACGACTGGCAAATTCTGGTCGAGTTCTGTGCGCAAAATGACGTCTTGGTTCAGCAGATCGTTGCGCATTAGCTTCAGGACATCCTGCACGATTTCATTGATGTCCAAATCGGCAGAGCGCTGTTCCACGTTGCCTTTTTTGAAAAGCAGTCGCAGGCGACGGATTACTTCGCCGGCGTGCTTGTCTTCGTCCACGATCTCAGCGAGAATCTCACGCAATTCACCAACGTCGGCAGTGCCGTCGCCGAGTAGTTTCTGAGCAGCCTGAGCGTTACTTAGAATAGCGGTAAGCGGCTGGTTTAGCTCGTGAGCCAGCGAGCCGGAAAGCTCCCCTAGCATCGTTACCCGCGAAAGATGCGCCAGTTCATGGCGCTGACGCGCGGCTTCTAGCTCGGACTGTTTCCGCTCGCTTATGTCAATGATTGACGCCAAGACACATAATCCTTCGGATGTGTGAACGGGGTTGAGGCCGATCTCCACTGGGACCTCGCTTCCGTCTTTGCATTGGCCAAAGAGTTCGCGCCCCGCGCCCATCGGGCGCGCCTGAGCGTCGCAAAAGTAACCGTGCCGATAGTCCGCATGGTGAGAGCGGAATCGTTCGGGAATAAGCATCTCCACACGCTGGCCAATAAGTTCACCGCGCGTGTAACCAAACAGGGTCTCGACCCTCTTGTTTATGAGGGTGATCCGCCCCTGCTTGTCTGCCATGATCATTGCGGCAGGCGCCGCATCAACTACCAACCTGAGGCGTTCCTCAGCCAGCTTGCGGTCCGTGATGTCCATTAAAACGCCGCGCTCCCAAGCCGGCTGGCCACCGCCGTTGAACTCAACGCGGCCACGCCTGGTGATCCAGCGAACACGGCCATCACCTAGCACTATCCGGTATTCACCCTGGACTTCTTCGGTGGTTGTCAGTGAATTCTCCACAAGCTTGCGCACCAATTCACGATCCTCGGGATGAATTACGCTTCGGATGCGCGCTGCGCTGATCTTCTCCCTCTGAGAGAAGCCAAAAAGGGCGCGACCTTTTTCCGAAAGCCAAACTTCATCGCGCGCGATGTCCCAGGTCCACAAAGCGAGACTGGCGGTGTCGGCCGCGATCTCGATATCCTGCTCGGTCCTGCGCAGCGCCAACTGACTTGCTTTCAATTCGCGCGCCAGATGCGCCGCTCGAATCGTGTCATCAGCCAACTGATAAGCGAGTGAGGCTACGATGCCCAAATATGCGAAGCTGGAGAAAAACGGAACTTGGATGACTCCCCAAACTACCAGCGCGACCTGTGCTGCTACGATGGTACCGAAGAAAATTATACTGCCGCCAACGAGCAATGCGCGCTGGCGTTCGCCACGCCGCCAAGCAGTAATCGTGGCATCAATAAAAAAAACGAGAAATAGGAGCAACGTTCCCTGACCGAGTAAACTCCAAGGATTTGGAGTCCCCAGAGGAACCGAAGCCATTTCACCGCCCCAAGGAAGTTGCCGAAGAGTAATAATTTCCCGGTATTGCAGATTCGGCGTAAAAACAAAGTTGAGGATTAGTGTGAGGGTCTTCAGGCCGCAGGCAGTCCACGCCAGCCATGATCGCCCGGCGCGGAGATAGAGCCGTGCAAAGCCTACGAGGGATACAACGAGCACCCACACCGGCACATATCGCCAGCGCAACAGTACACCATATTGCTCCGGCGTATCGGCTTCGAGTAATTGGAATTCAAAGATGGCAATGCCGGCCGCGGCCAGGGCGATACAGGAAAATATCAGATGCACCCAGCTTTCGCGCCGTCTGCACCAAACCACCAGATAGGTCGCGGCAAGCGTCAAACACGCGCCCGCGTTTATCGACCAGACAACAGTGATCCAACTCATCGGATAATGGCGACTAACTCTGAGGCTTTGTTTGTTAGTCGGGTTGTCGACTTAACAGAAGACCATTCACGAATAGGAGATCCAGTAACAACCGCGACCGTGGTCGCCAAGAAGGTCCGTCTAGAAGGAGAGGTCTTGCATCCTGAATCGATTCGCAGAGCGCGCGAGTTTCTCAGCATGACGCCCGTGGCTGCCGTGACTGGACCTTGCCACCGTTCCCTGCCGACGCTGATTGGCGCTTCTATTTTCACGGATGTCGAGTGGGCACACGCCTTGTGCTCGGTGCATCCACCTCGTTTCGCTATGATCAATATTCATGCCAATTTGTCGTAAAAAATTGGCGGAATCGGGCGGTCATTTCAATTGGCTTCAACAAGAGCCGGTTATGCAGGCATTTTTTTTAAGAGCAACCAGTCGTCGGTACGAGCGAATGGGTCGCCTGGCTCCATTTTAAGGCCACCGCGTGCCAATTTCTGAGCCAACTAGGTTCTACTTTTATACCAGGGCCGCCTAACTAGCCCGCCTTTGAAACCACTCCAAACTGGCTGCTCGCTACGTCAGTTTCTTCCTGGCCGCGGCTGCTTGTCCGCGTTTTGCATCAACCTCTCCGCCGTTTCGGTCGGACAGATCGCATGCACCGTCAGGATAATAAAACTCGAAGGGCGCACGTTCTCCCTAGGATCTTTGGATGATGCAGGAGTGGTTGCCCGGCGCGCGCCGCTCAAGGAAACTTTATACCGATTGCACGTCGGCGGGTTGATTCACGTTCAGGAAGAATTCTCTCGCTTCCTCTGAAACAGGTATCGGCCCGAGTTTTCCAGTTTTGACCAAGCGGCTGTTTAGCGTCTGCAATGAGAAATCAGCACCGGCAAGCGCGCTGCGAAAATCGATGGCCGCCTCTCGCGGATAAATCGCGGTGAGCGGTTCGGCGAGACTGCCAATTTTCGGAAGAACACCGCAGGCTGGCGCGATCTGGTGGCAAAGGTATCGCAGATAATTTGCGCTCATGAACGGCATGTCGATGGCTAGCACTAGCAGATGCCCGCTGTGCATCCGCTCCAGTGACGCGGCCAAGCCGCTCATAGGACCCCGTGATGGAGGAACGTCGGCTACGAATTGCACGTCGTCAGGCCGCCATGGTGGATCAGTTCTTGCAGAAACGAAAATTTCGGCCGGGTTCAGTCTCCGCAACGTTTCGAGTTGAATTTGCCAGAGCGGTTTCCCATGAAACAAAAGTGTTGCCTTATCTTCGCCCATGCGCCGCGACTCACCGCCGGCGAGCAACAACGCACTGATGCTCATCCGATTGGTTCGAGAATGCACGCCGTCGAGCGGAGTTGACCGTGGTCAAGGATTTTCGCGCGCAAGCCGCCGCGGCCTTTCAGGAATTCCTCTGCGCCCGGAGCGAACGCGCGATCCATCCAGTAACAAGGCGCGCATTGTTCCGTGCCAAAAAAACGCACCCCTTGTATCTCAAATTCCTGGCCGATCAATTCGTTCAGATCGACGTTGCGCGTGTTCACGTTTCGTCGCGCCAGGCCGGGCGAGCAGTCCTGAAGTTGCAGCACGCCGCAAAGCTCATCGAAAACGTCGAGAGAAAAAAATGTGATCTGGCCTTTGTAATCGTCCTTGAAATCGAAGTAGCGATCGCCGCGGATCCCGCGCCCTGGCACGCATTCGATCTCCGGCACCTCGACCATTGGATGCGTGTCCGGCTCGCGACCGTGATGACCGACAAAATTGTGGCCGCGTGAAATGTAAAGATGGCAGATTTCCACTGCGTCTATGATAACATTGGGACGCCTCGTTTCCCATGAAAGAAAGCGGCGTCGATTCGCAAAAAATCATCCGGCGAAACAGCGGCGGCAAATTGGAGTATTTGCCCGACGATCTCACCATCGAAGAACCGCTGGAGATTCGCGTCGGGCGCAAAACGCTGGCAACGACCATGCGCACACCGGGTCACGATGAAGAACTGGCAGTGGGTTTTCTTGTTTCCGAAGCCATTGTCGGCAGGCGCGAGGAAATCACGGAAGTGTTCGTCAGCCGCGAGAACGCGGTCACTGTCAATCTCGCCGGGGGCGTGAAATTGAAAGGGAGTTCGACGCAACGCTTCGGAACGATTTCGTCCAGTTGCGGACTTTGCGGCAAGGCCAGCATCCATGCGATCCGCCAAAAATTCCCGGCGATAACGTCGACTGAA
>Ga0126381_100009821_pt1 | contig 10754 bp, 9 predicted proteins | sample PanSoiMetPlot_28_FD_96465 | JGI IMG/M metagenome (GOLD analysis project Ga0126381, IMG submission 96465) | Tropical forest soil microbial communities from Panama - MetaG Plot_28 | ecosystem: Environmental > Terrestrial > Soil > Tropical forest > Bulk soil | place: Panama | collected 2016-02-17
CGGCTACCAGGGCGCGCAGGTACGGCTTTAATGACGTCGAAGGCGTGCGGATCGCGATGATTCATAACGGAGCCCCGGCGCCGTCCGCTGGCAGGAAGTGCCCAGGTCGCACTTCATCTGGCGTTAGTGCTGGCGCGGAGGCGGACGGTGGAGGCGGACGGGAATCGAACCCGCCAGCGACGCGGCACACAGCTCTCTGGTTTTGAAGACCAGGCACCCGGCCGCCAGCCGTGCAGGTCACCAAGTCAGGTGTGCTGTCTGCCCAGCTCAGCAGGGATCAGCCGAGACCGGCCGGGACGCATAGGGACGGGGCGCGTGTTCCCATCACGTTCCCATAATCAACCTGCCCGGACATGGCAGCGCCCCAGATCGCGGGCAGGTCCACACGGCCCGCACGATCGTCGCGATCCGCGGCGCTCGAGTGCGTTTCGCCTCGCCCTATCAACCCAGCACCGATTTGACCCAGAGCATCCGTAGCGCCGGCTCGCGGACCGGTCTGTGCCCGAGGGGTGTTAAAGATTGGATCATGTCGAATGGATGCGACACCGGCTGCCACGCCGAGCATGTGGGTAGCTTGCTTCGCCCGCCAACGCTGCTGGAAGCGCGGGAGCGGCATGCCGTCGGCCACATGAGTACAACGCGGCTGTGTGAGCTAGAGGACGATGCCGCCCTGTCGGCGATCGCCGCGCAGCGCGACGCGGTGCGTTTCGCGTCGACCGCTCGCGGAAACCTGCTGACCGAGGACGACCAGCGGCGGAAGCTGGAGCTCGTTGCCGAGGTCTCTGACCAAGTGTGGGGATCGTAACGGCATACGCACGGAGCGTCAGCGCTGTGCCGACCGACGAACGGAGAGAAGAGAGATGAGAGAGGTGAGTGGCGGCGAACTCGTCGCAGACGTATTGGAGCGCTCCGGCGTCGAGGTCGTATTCATGCTGCACGGGGCCCACGTCCACGCCGTGGTCCTGGGCTGTCTCGAGCGGGGCATCCGTATCGTTGCCGTTCGGCACGAGGCTGCGGCCGGACACGCGGCGGAGGGGGTCGCGCGTGCGGGTCGGCGGTTGGGCGTCGCGCTCGTCACCGCAGGGCCGGGCATGACGAACGTGGTGACGTCCATGGCGGACGCGTACGCCGACCGGTTGCCGGTGCTGTATCTGAGCGGGTCCGTTCCCGCGTTCCACGATGAGACCAACCTGCTACAGAGTGGTATAGATCAGATCGCGCTGGCATCGCCGATCACGAAATGGGCGGGGCGGGCGCATCGCACCGAGGACATTCCGCGCCTGCTCGCGCAGGCGGTGCGGACGGCACTTACACCGCCGGCCGGTCCGGTGTTCCTGGAGATCCCGATCGACGTTCTCAACGGCTCGGTCGGCGTCCCGCAGGCGCCGGTGCCAGAGCGTGTGCTCCTAGGGTCGAAGCTCGCTCCTTCCCGCGAGGACATCGACACAGCGCTTGAACTGCTAGGCGCAGCGGCTCGACCGGCGATCATGGCCGGCGGTGACGTATATGCCGCCGGTGCGTCGGAGGCGCTGCGCGCCTTCGCCCGCGCGGCAGGCCTGCCGGTGTTCGCCCAGTTCGAGGCATTGGGAGCGCTGCCTTGCGACGACCCGCTCTTCGCCGGCACGTTCTGGCAACTCTCGCAGCTGCCGAAGGAGTTGCAGCCTGACCTCGTGCTGGCCCTCGGAGTGCGCTTCGGCTGGGACGCGCCGGGATTTCAGGTTGCCATCGACGCTGATGTTGTCCACGTCGACGTCGACCCCAAGGAATTCGGCCGACCACGACCTGCCAGACTGGCGATCTTGGCCGATCCGGTTGAGACACTCGCTGCCTTCAACGAACGGGTCGGGTCGACAAGCGTCGGGGCGACCGATCGATCGGGGTGGCTGGCAGACGTACGATCGGCGATCGCTCAAGGCATCGAGACCGCCTGGGCTACTCGAGCCGAATCGGACCATGGCGTCCATCCGTATCGAATCGGGCAGATCGTATGCGACTCGGCCGGGCCAGACGCGATTGTCATCGGCGACGGTGCCCTGACAAAACACTGGCTCGACGACGCGGTCTCGACGACCAGACACGAGCCTGGGACCTACTTCACGCATGGCCATCTCGGGGCGATGGGAATCGGACTCGGCCTGGCGATGGGGGCGCAAATCGCAAACCCAGACCGCCGCGTCGTCTGCGTAACCGGCGACGGATCGATCGGCTTCACGCTGGCCGAATTCGACACGATGATCCGGAACGACCTGCCGATCGTGGCGGTCGTTATGAACAACCACTCGTTCTTTGGACTCGATCGGTTCCCGCGCCTCGCCGACGGGACGATGCCGACCATCGCTACCGATCTGGGAGCCGTTGGATACGGCGAAGTAGCCAAAGCCTTCGGCGGCTTCGGACGTACAGTGGAGCGGGAGGAAGATCTCGCCCCAGCGATCGACGCCGCGCTGGCGAGCGGGCTCCCAGCCTGTATCGATGTTCTCGTCAGCGAAGGGTTTGGTTCCTCGTTCAGCATGGGCGCGTTCCGTGTGATGCAATAGCGCCCCCGGCGTCCTCAAAGCCGCATTTTCGGGCCACGGCAGTTGCTGACCTGGGAAAACACTCCAACGGGCACCATTAGAGGCCAACGGACAGCAGGAGACAGCATTCAGCCGAGCAGGCGCTCGAAAAAACAGGGTGAGCTGGAAGAAACAGAGCGGGCGACGGGAATCGAACCCGCATGACCAGCTTGGAAGGCTGTTGCCCGACTCACGTCGGGTACCCGCGATCGGTTGCTATGACCAGGACATATAACGTACTAGATCCACCGGGCTGCGACTCTGGGTAGAAAATTGGGTAGAAAATCGCTGCTGCCCGGTATCTGTGGAAGCTGCTGCAGCGCAGTCCCGTTCTGTGCGCCCTGATGTCGGGCAATCAGTTACTCGCCGCGGGGGGTCTAACGGTGCGCTCTAGTGGTGTGAGCACGGGCCACGGCAACGAGCACCCCCGCACGCTCCGCGAAGACCCAGCTAACACCGGCAGCGCGAGGCCGCGTCTCGTCCATGCGGGCTGTTAGGATATAGATATTCAGCATCGATTCGATACGCGCCAGTCTCGGGGAGCACGGTGACAGATTCATCAGACGTCTGGTCGCGGCACCCTTCTCCCGACTTCGATCAGGTCAGGCTGGTTACCAAGGTAGCGCGCATGTACCACGAGCAGCGTCTCCGCCAGCCGGAGATCGCTGCGCGGCTCCATATCTCGCAGCCTCGGGTGTCGCGGCTGCTAAGAAGCGCTACCGAGCTGGGCATCATCAGGACGACCGTGGTGGCCCCGCGAGGAGTCTTCAGCGACCTGGAGCAGGCGATCGAGGAGCGCTATGGGCTTGGCGAGGCGGTTGTCGTCGAAACCCTCGAAGGTCACGATGAACGGGGCCTTTTGCCCGCGCTTGGCGCCACGGCCGCCCACTACCTGCACACGACTCTGCTGGGCGGGGACACGATCGGCATCTCGTCCTGGAGTTCCACGCTGCTGGCGGTAGTGGATGCCATGAAGCCGAAGCCCAGCCCGGTCGCCGACCGGGTCGTGCAGGTCCTCGGCGGGATGGGCGTCGCGGAGGCTCAGGCCCAGGCGTCCCGGCTGACGGCGGGCCTGGCTCGGCTCACGGGCGCGTCGCCCGTGTTCTTGTCGGCGCCGGGCCTGGTGGCCTCGGCGGCGACACGCGATGCCCTGACCGCGGACCCGAGCGTCGCCAGCGTCCTGGCGGTTTACCGGACGCTGACGGTGCTGCTCGTCGGCATCGGCAGCCTGGAACCGTCTGTCCTCCTGCGGCAGAGCGGGAACGCCATCGCGCAGCAGGACCAGGACGAACTGCGCAGAGCGGGCGCCGTCGGTGATATCTGCCTGCGGTTCTTTGATGCAGCCGGGCAGCCGGTCATGTCCGGCCTCGAGGGCCGGGTGATCGGCATAACGGCCGACGAACTGCGGGCGGTCCCCCGCGTCATAGCGGTAGCCGGCGGCACCTCGAAGGTCGGCGCTATCCGGGCGGCGCTGCTAGGGAAGTGGATTAACGTGCTGATCACCGACCTGCAGACCGCCAGGGCGCTCGTGCGCTGAGGCGAGGGCGGCCGCCACTGCATCGTGCCAGCGGCCCATCAAGTCCGCGCGGCCGTCATCGCCTAGCCGCGGCTCGAACCGGTCGGCAGGTGGCTGGGCGGAATCCGCTTGCCAGGGCAGTCCGGCGGCGGCCGCCGCGAGCTGCGCGGCCCCGAGAGCAGAAGACTCCACCGAGGCAGGCCGGACGACGGGAACGCCGCACAAGTCCGCCTGGAACTGCATGAGGAGGTCGTTCGAGCTGGCCCCGCCGTCGGCGAAAAGCTCCGAAGCGGTGACGCCACTGCGGCCTATGGCCTCCACGACGTCGGCGACCTGGTACGCCGTCGATTCCAGTGCGGCCCTGGCCAGCTGCGCCAGGCCGGTATCGAAGGTGAGACCGCTGATGTGCCCGCGCACGCCGGTATCCCACCAGGGCGCGCCGAGCCCGGTGAACGCCGGGACGATGTGAATGCCGGGGTTCCCGGTGGCGGCGGCCAGTTCGGCAAGGCGTGCCGCCGGCACTTCGGTTGCCCGGCTCAGCCATGCCAGGGTCGCTCCGGTGGACCGGATGTTGCCCTCCAGCGCGTACGCGGGCTGGCCGGTTTCCCAGGCCAGGGTGAGTCCGATCCCCGGGTCGACGCGCTGCGCGTCAGCGGGGCTGTCCGCGGTCAGCAGGCTCATGACCGAGGTGCCGGTGCCGTACGTCGCCTTGACCACTCCGCGAGCTGATGACCCGTATGCATACAGGGCGGCATGGGAATCTCCGAGAACGCCGCACACGGGGCGTCCTTCCAGCTCCCTGACGGTGCTGACCTCACCGAACATCCCGCTCGAATTGGTGATCCGCGGCAGGATGCGCGCCGGGATGCCGAAGATCTCCAGGAGTTCCGGGTCCCAGCACCGCCGGCCGATGTCCATCAGCTGCGTCCGGGACGCGTTGCCGGACTCGATGAGATGCGCTTCCCCTGGCGGGCGCACGCCGAGCCGGGCCAGCAGGTAGGAGTCGACCGTGCCGAAGGCCACCCGGTCGCCGGGCTGGCGATGATGCGCATCGCGGTACCAGGCGAGCAGCCAGCTGGCCTTCAGCGCGCTGAACATCGGGTCGAGCGGCAATCCGCTGCGGGTCCGGATGAGGTCGCCGTGTCCGCTGCCGAGCAGCTGCCGGGCCAGCGGGATCGTTCGCTGGTCCTGCCAGCCGAGCACCGGGCTGAGGGGCGTTCCGGTGTCCCGGTCCCACAGCAGGGCAGACTCACGCTGGGTGCTCAAGCCGACGGCGGCGATCGTGCCGGCCGGCACGCCGCCTGTGCAGTCCCGGACGGCCTGGACAACGCTCAGCCAGAGTTGCTCCGCGTCCTGCTCCACCCAGCCGCGCTGGGGGAACCCGCTGGCGAGGGGTGCCGTGGCCTTGCGGAGCACGGTCCCGGTGGAGGAGACGAGCAAGCACTTGGTAGCGCTGGTGCCCTGGTCAATGGCCAGCACGCAGGGCTCAGCCATGGCGCCGCGCCAGGACTTTTCTCGCCTCCTGGGCAATGTGGTCAGCGGTCAGGCCGAAATACTCCAGCAGGAAACCTGCCGAGCCGGTGGGCGCGAACGCCCTGGGGATGCCGAGGATGCGCATCGGGACGGGCCGGCACTCCACGACCAGGCTGGCGACGGCGCTGCCCAGCCCGCCGGTGACGGTTGCCTCCTCGACTGTCACGATGGCGCCGGTTTCGGCCGCGGCGAGTATCGCGTCGCGGTCAATGGGGGAGATGGTGGCCATGTTCAGGACCCGGGCTCCGATGTCGTCGGCCTGCAGCTGCGCTGCGGCTTCCAGGGCCCGGGAAACCATGGAGCCCGCGGCGATGATGGCGATGTCGCTGCCCTCGCGCAGCACGTCGGCCTGCCCCAGGCGGAACGGGGAGTGCGGTTCGCTAATGGCGGGGACCTTGAACCGCGGGATCCGCAGGAACGCGCCGCGCCGCGCGGCGGCCGCCCAGCGCACGGCCTGCGCAGTCTGCTGTGGATCCGCGGGGACGACGATGTCCAGGTCAGCGATGGCCCGCAGCCACGACAGGTCCTCGATCGAGTGGTGCGTGGCCCCGAGCTGCCCGTAAGCCATACCTGGGCTCATACCACACAGGACCACGTGATATCCGCTGTAGGCCACGTCGGCCTTGATCTGCTCCAGTGCCCGGCCAGTCAGGAACGGCGCGGCGGCGCAGACAAACGGGACAAGGCCGGCGTTGGCCAGTCCGGCGGCGACACCGACCATGTTCTGCTCGGCGATGCCGACGTTGACAAGCCGATCCGGGTATCGCTCCTTGAACCCGACCAGATTGCTGGACCCTACCGAGTCATTGCAGACCGCGACGATCCTGTGGTCCTCGGCCGCCAGTTCCAGCAAGGTCTCCGCGAACGCCACCCGGCAGTCGAACAGCTCGGACGCCGCTAGCTCGGTCACTGGGCCGGCTCCGCGAGCGCCTGGCTGACCTGATCCTCGGTCGGCACCTTATGGTGCCATTCCACCCGGTCTTCCATGAAGGAGACGCCTTTCCCTTTCACCGTGTGCGCGATGACGACCGCCGGCCGGCCGTCGGGCTCCGATCGGTAGGCGGTCAGCAGCTGTCCGTGATCATGCCCGTCTGCCTCGATGACTTTCCAGCCGAACGCGGCCCACTTGGCGGCCAGTGGTTCGAGGTGGTTTGTTTCCTCAGTACGCGCGCCCTGCTGGAGGCGGTTACGGTCGACGGTGGCCACGAGGTTGGCCAGGCCGTACTGGGCGGCGGCCATGGCCGCCTCCCAGTTGCTGCCCTCCTGGAGTTCCCCGTCGCCGAGGACGACGTACACGCGACTGCTGCCTGCCTGCAGTTTCGTGCCGAGGGCCACGCCGACCGCCTCGGACAGCCCGTGGCCGAGCGGCCCGGTGCTGAACTCGACGCCCGGCACCTTGCCGTGCGCCGGGTGTCCGTTCAGCGGCGAGAGATCAGCGGCGAAGTCCGCTAGGTCGCTGCGGCTGATGAAACCCGCCCTGGCGAGCGTCACGTAGAGCGCACACGAGCAGTGCCCCTTGCTGAGGACCAGGCGATCGCGCGCTGGCCACTCCGGCTCCTCCGGGGTTACATGCAGGACCCCGTTGTACAAGGTGGTGAGGACATCGATGATCGACAGGTCACCGCCGATGTGCCCGAGCCTGGCGTGGCCGATCGTGCGGACGATGTCCCGGCGGGCGGCACGTGCCTCGGCGGCCAGGAGAGCGGCGCGTTCGGCGGGGGGCGCCGCGGCAATCGCGGCGCGGCGTCTGGACCAGGCATTCGCGGCGTGCGGATCCGATCCGAGCGTGTTAGTCAACGTACTCCCTGGCGTTGCGGGCAACGAGCTGCTGCCAGATGGGCGCCCTCATCCCTTGATGGCTCCTGCCAGCAAGCCGGACACAATCCACCGTTGCGAGAGCCCGTACCAGATCAGGATGGGCAGCAGCGCGATCAAGATCCCGGCCGACAGGGCGGGGAAGTTGGTTGTGAACTGACCCTGGAAATTAAGCAGCGACAGCGGGACGGTCCGGTGCTCCGGGGAGCTGAGCAGGACGAGCGCCATGGTGAGCTCGTTCCAGGTGGCGACGGCGTCCAGGATGGCGACGGTGATCAGCACCGGGAGCGAGAGAGGAAGCACGATCCCGAAGAAGATCCGCAGCTCGCCGGCACCGTCAATCCGCGCTGCTTCTATGAGTTCGTGCGGTATGCGCCTGAAGAACGCAGTCAGGATCAAGACCTCGAACGGCAGCCCGAATGCCACGTAAGGCGGCAGCAGGCCCCAGATGTTATCGATCAGTCCCGCCTGGCGCAGCAGGGTGAAGACCGGCACCGCCGCGATGAAGATGGGCACGGTCAGGCCCAGGAGCATGAAGAACGTCAGCGAGGACCTGAAATGGATCTTGAGCTGGGCAAGGGCGTAGGACAGCAGTGCCGCCAGGAGTATCCCGAGGGGCACCTTGACCAGGACGACCAGGCCGCTGTTCCGGAAGGCCGTGCCGAACTGACCCACACTCCATGCCGACTGGAAGTTCGCGAAGGTCAGTGATGACGGCAGGCTGATCGCCCCGCTGGACGCGAAGTCCGCCGCGCTCTTGACCGCGGTGGTGATCAGGATCAGCACCGGCGACACCCAGAAGAAAGCGAAGACGAGCATGACGGCGGTGCCGGCTAGCGCCCGCCGTCGCCTACGTGCTTGCCTGCGGGTGTATGTGGTCATCGGAGATCCCTCGCCTGCGAACGCACGTAGGGAATGCCCACGAGGATGGAAATGAACGCGATGACCACGGCGATGGCGGTTCCGTACCCGAAGCGATAGCCCTGGAACACGTTGAAATACATCCAGGTCCCCAGGACCTGCGTACTATTGCCAGGGCCGCCGCTGGTCATCGCGTATACGAGGTCGAATACCCGGGCGGTCTCGATGAGGGACAGCGCGATCAAGATGTAATGCGTAGTCCGCAGGCTGGGAAACGTGATATGCCGGAATCGCTGCCACCTGCCCGCGCCGTCCACCCGGGCGGCTTCGTAGTATTCGGCCGGGATGCCCTGGAGAGCCGCGAGATACAAGAGCATCGGGAAGCCCGTGCGCACCCAGATGGCGGGCACCATGATGGCCCAGATCGCAGTGGTGCTGTCGCCTAGCCAGGCATGCTGAAGTGATCCGAGCCCGATGTCATGGAGCAGGGCATTGACGACCCCGTCAGGCTGGAACAGCCACCCCCAGATCACGCCTACTCCCACGAGCGGCAGCACGGCCGGCATGTACAAAACCGTGCGTATGAAGGACCGCAGGTAGAGATGCGTGTTCACGGCAAGGGCCAGGGCCAGGCCAAGGACCAGCGGGACGACGATGGTGACGAGCGCCCAGAACAGGTTGTTGCGCACCGCCGTGTGCACGACCGAGTCGTGTACGAGGGCGATGTAATTCTGGAAGCCGACGAATGCCTTGGTCGGTGACAGGCCATTCCAGTTGGTGAAGCTGAGATACGCCGAATTGAGCGCCGGATAGACCAGGAACGCAACGTAGACGATAAGCGCGGGCGCGGCGAATGCCCATCCGGTCAGTGGGCCCCTCGCGCGCAGCTTAGGCCAGCCGGACGGATGGGCTGGCCGGCTGACAACGGGCGGGGCCTGGAGCGTATCTCTTGCCACGAATCACGATCCGGACTTGTGTTGCTCGACTGCCGTCTGCATGGCCTTGGCAGCGTCGGCCGGCTTCTGCGAGCCCTGGACGACGTTGCTCTTGATGCTGAAGTAGGCGTTGGCGAGGGTAGTGGACAGCGACTGGTCCTGGATGATGTAGTGCGGGACCGAGGCCAGCCACTTCTCCCACTGGGCGGTTCCCGTATAGCCCGTGATCGCCGGTACCGCCTTGACGGTCGTATAGGCGTTCTGGATGACCTCTTGGGAGCTGGGCTTGGTGTAGAAGTCCAGGAGCTGCTCCGCCTCGCCGGACTTCGACGATTCGCTCGTGATGAACAGGCCCTCGGTGAATCCCGAGAAGCGCAGCGGAGTCTGGTCCGTCGGCGGGATGAAGGTCCCGTAGTCGGACGCGGTCATCTTGCCGGGGACGAGGGTCTGCTCGATCCACTGGCCGTCGAGAGCCATCGCGCCCTTGCCGCCGAGGAACTCGGCTTCGACCTGGGTGGGGTCGAGCCCCATAACGCCGTTGGGCAGCCAGTTGTTCTTGGCCCACTTCTGGAGGATGGCGAAGGCGTCGACGACGCTGGCGGTGTTCCAGCTGGTCTGCGTGTTGCGGAGCGCGTCGTGTTCGGTCGGCCCGGCGGTCATCTCGAGGAACCACTCGAAGAACCGCATCACGTACCAGCCGTACTTCCCGCCCGCGAGCCACGGCTGGATGTTCGCCTTCGCCAGCGCGGCGTTCGCGCTCTCTACCTCGGCGAAGGTGGTCGGCGCCGGCACCCCGGCCTTGGCGAAGTGCTGCTTGTTGTACCAGACGCCGACCGCGGAGGCCCACAGCGGAAGGCCGTACTTGACTCCGTTGAAGGTGAAGTCCTTGACGTTCGGCGCGCTGAGGACGGAGTCCCAGCCGTACTTGGCGTACGCCGAATCGAGGCTGATGACCTGGTTGGACGTGACAAAGGGCTGCACGATCGTGCCGCCCCAGCACCGGAAGACATCGGGCGCCTTGCCGCCCAGGATCTCGGTCCTGAGCTGGCCGGGATAGATCGCCGCGCCTGAACCGGGCGTGGAGCTGACTGTAGTCGCGATCTTGGTCTTGGCCTGGAATTCGGACAGGAGCTTCTTGGTGAGCGCGGCCGCCTGGGGAGTGTCGTAGTTGGCCATCGCGAGCGTCCCGGTGCCGCCCGACCCGCCCGAGCCGCCCGAGCTGCCGCCCGAGCAGGCGGCCAGAGGCACCGCGGCAGCCGAGGCGCCGAGTATCCCCAGTGCCGCCCGCCGGGTAATCGTCGGTCTATCCGTGTCCGTGGGTCTGCCCATGAGATCTCCTTGAATATATATTCAGATCTGCATTGATAATCAAGGTAACCACGGCGCTGAGTAGCCGTCAAGGTGACTGACCAACACAGTAGGACCGTATTATTCTCGTGACTCTAGCGACATATGTCCTTGTCTTTGCTGATCACGACCACTCACTGGTGGATCGTTCGGCACCTGCCCCTGGCGTCGGCGGACGGTTGACGCCGATCA
>Ga0126381_100009822_pt1 | contig 10752 bp, 9 predicted proteins | sample PanSoiMetPlot_28_FD_96465 | JGI IMG/M metagenome (GOLD analysis project Ga0126381, IMG submission 96465) | Tropical forest soil microbial communities from Panama - MetaG Plot_28 | ecosystem: Environmental > Terrestrial > Soil > Tropical forest > Bulk soil | place: Panama | collected 2016-02-17
CATCATCGAGCTTCAGCAGCATATTCTATCGGCTCAGCAGGCGCTGCTCGATGCACAGGAGACCATAAATGCGCTCAGCAAACAGAAATCCGACTTGGAGGCAAAGTTAGCAAAGCATTCTGAGTGGGAGTCGCGCCGCTCTCAATATCAGCTGACGGAAGTTCGGCCGGGATTGACGGTCTACGTATTTCAGCCACCGCCCGACTCCGCTATGCCCATTCATTGGGCTTGCCCGAAGTGCTTCGCCGAAGAAAAGATTCAGATTCTTCAAAAGCAGTCGCCCTCAAATCGAACATACAAGTGTCCGGAGTGTGAGTTTCACATGATCCCAGATAAGGATTTGCCGAACCCGATTCGGTCGGTCCCCCGTCCACGCAGAAACTGGATGCTGTGAAAGGGGTCTAACCAGGCGAAGCTTAACGGCCACCCGGCGGATGTTTGCACTTTAAGAATCTTCGACATTATGGCTTTGGCCATCTCTCGTTATCGGTGGCTGATCTTGGTCTCGTAGGTCTATAGAGCGTCTTCGATGTTCAACCCGTTCGCTCATTTGGAAGTTCCGATTCCAGAATATTTGGTGCAGCTGTTATCCATCGAGACACGTAGCATGGTCAATCGCCTGCTCTTGAGTCAAGAACACGGGCTGCACACGGACGCTCTCAAACACTTCCCCCCGTTTCTGTAGGGTCTGATTCCGATAATTGTCACGAGAGGTTTTTGCGTTTTGTGTCTAAACAGGGTACATGTTCATTTGATCGTGCACGAGACAAATAACGGTCAGTCGTCAACGGAGCCGCTTCGTTCCAAGCCAAGAGTTCACAACGCCAAGCGTTGCCCGTTAGCAATTCAAGAGCGCATCATCAACGCTCTTGCCAACGGTGATTCCAAGTCCGCCATAGCCCGTGCCCTTCGTGTTTCCCGCAACACCGTGAAGCAGATCGAAGAACAGCAATGGAGCAAAGTGGAGCAACGAAAAGTCCGTATCGCAGCGCTATCCGAGCGCAACGCCACCCGCGCAGCCGAGCGTATCAGCGCCAAGCTAGAATCGACTGAGGATATTCCGCTCAATCTTCTCGTGCCAGTGTTCGGTGTTTCCGTCGATAAGGCTGTCGCGCTTCGCGGCGACAATATCCAAACGATCAAACATCTGCACAGCTTTGAACTAACAGATGATGACCTTATTGCATGGATGACCAATCAACCCAGACCAATCAAAGCTACCGTGATTGATTCTCAAAACTCACAACTGACTCACAAACCCGCCGCCCTGGATGTGCCACTCTCCCCCAAATCCTGAATAAAGGGGGATTGAGGCCGAGATCGTGACAGATCAAGAAGGCTAAAGACTGCTCAGAGACCCGTCATCTCGCGGAAAAACCGTAGCGCAAAAGGGATACGTTCGCTCGATGCAGTTGACGAATAGTTGACGAATAGACGGGTCTTTTGTGCGTTTTCGTGCGTGACCGTTCGCAATCACAAAAATCGCGAATCTCATCAATTTTCCTTCGTGAAATGGCATTTTAGAGGGCAAAAATAGCTGCGCGCCCGGGGTGACTCGAACACCCGACCCACGGATTAGAAATCCGTTGCTCTATCCGGCTGAGCTACGGGCGCAAATACTCTGCGATTCAACGAGCTCAAGTTTGGATTATCGCGGCTGATATGTAACACCGCAATATCACAGAATTCTCGATTGAAGGTGGTGTCTGGACGCAAGATCGCAGCGCAACTGAACGTTCCGACGGGTCAGTGTTGGCAGTTCTTAGTCGCGTCAAAACAAACAGTTCACGGCCGCGGCTGTCATTGGAGTAGCGGGAAGGACCCGTCCAAAAGGCAGGCCGGTCCAAACTCACCTTCTCACGAAGTCGTGGCGGGTTTCGACCCGCCTGTTCGCTTACGCACATGAACCGGCACAAACAAACACGCCGGAGAAAGCAAAACAGAAACCAAACCTAAACAAGAAAAATATGAAAACCAAACAATCAGTAATCAACTCAAACATCCGTTCGACCGTCATAGCCGCCTTTGGCTTGCTCGCAGTATTCGCAACTGGCCAGGCTGCTCATGCACAGGGCCCCTCCAGGTTCGACCTGGTACCGGCTTCAGATCCTATCGCCGCCTGCCTGCCGAACGCGGCGGCGACCGTCGCCGTTTTTCCCAGGGAGGACATTCGCGGTGTAGATACGCTGGATTTGCATGCCGAGGGCCTGCGGCCCAACACGACCTTTGCGGTCTTCCTGACCCAAATGCCGGTGCCTCCCTTCGGCGCGGTTCAGTATATCGGGGACTTCACAACGAATGCGGCGGGCAGAGGCTCTGTCCGCGTAGATGCCATCATCGATGAAGCGTTCGCATTTAATAACATCACTGGGGTCCGTACGGATCTGAATCACATAGTGTTCTGGTTCGCCGATCCAAACGATGACGAAGATTGTGTGCCCGGTTCTGCTCCCGGCCACTTCGATGGAGACGGTCAGTCCGGAGTCGCGGCGATGTCCTCGAAGAATTTTCTCCCTGGCGCGCCACTCCCGTAAGCATGCGGCACCATTCCTAATAATCGCTTGGACAGGAGCGCCTTAATCGGCGCTCCTGTCAGCTGGAAGAGAAGAAAGAAGCCACTCTATGACTCCATTAATCCAGTTCAAACCAACAACCCGGCAGAGAAACGGCGAACGACAGGGTTCCTTCCCACGCATCCTACTCGGTCTTGTGCTTGGCTCAGTCTCGATCCTCCTGGCGCTGCTCGGATTCAATCTTAACTCAACTTCGTCCGTCTTAGCCGCGGCGCCGGATCAAAGAGACGGCCAGCCGATCGTCGGTGCCTCCTATAAGAACGACATCTCCCTGGCGCTCCGAGATGTGGTTCAGGGATGGCCCATTCAATTCAAGCCACAAAATGAAGCCGCTGAGAACCCGAAGATTCCCAATAACCATCACGATAGCCCTGACACGGTGGTCCAAGGTAAATTCGTCTCCGCACTAGCTCTTCTGGCACCACTTATACCTAGCCCGATTCTTGATTTTGACGGCATTCGCTTTCCTGGCGTTGGATGTAATTGCGCGCCGCCCGATACCAATGGGTCGGTGGGAACAACGCAGTTCGTTCAGATGGTAAATGAGGGTTATCAGGTCTTTGACAAGGCCACTGGACGTTCAATCTTGGGCCCAAATAGCATCGAGTCACTCTGGAGTGGCTTCGGCGGTGCCTGCGAGAACTTCGGCTTTGGCGACCCGACGGTGGTCTTTGATAAGGCTGCCAAGCGTTGGGTCATTACCGAATTCGCCAGCAGGAATGGCAACATCCCGACCACTGACTATTGCATCGCGGTCTCGACTAGCGACGATGCGACGGGCACATACAACCGTTATGGCTTTCACCTCAGCAACAACTTCATCGACTATCCAAAGATTGGTGTTTGGCCTGACGCCTATTATCTGAGCGTCAACGTATTCAACTCGTCCGGCGCGGCCTTTCTTGGTCCGCAGCCTTACGCCTTCGACCGCGCGAAAATGATAGCTGGCCTGCCGGCTACGTTTGTTAAGTTTTCACCACTGGGCTCGAGTCACGCTCCATTTTTGCCTTCCGACCTAGACGGTAACATCAAACCACCGCCCGGTGCGCCGAACACATACGTGGAATGGCCTGCAAGCGGTTTTTACAACGTATACCACTTCCACGTAGACTTTGTCACGCCAACAGGCTCAACCTTTACTCTCTTTGCAACCCCTCCCGCTGCCCCCTTTACGCAGCTTTGTCCCACTACCCGCGCTTGCGTGCCCCAGTTGGGGGCAAGTGCATCTAGCAGCTTGGATGGCATTGGTGACCGCCTCATGTATCGGTTGGCTTACCGACGTTTTGGGGATGGGCACGAATCGTTGGTTGGAAATTATACGGTTAGCTCGAACAATGTGGCGGCCGTCCGTTGGTTCGAACTCCGCCGGGTAACGACCGGACCAGTAAGTGTCTTTCAGGAGAACACCTACCAGCCTGACGCAACCTGGCGTTGGATGGGCAGTGCGGCGATGGATAAGTTTGGCAACCTAGTCATCGGCTTTAGCGCCTCAAGCCCTAACATCCACCCGCAAATTCGCTACGCCGGGCGACTGGCCACCGATCCACTAAACACTCTGGCTCAGGGTGAAGCCCATCTTTTTAATGGCGCGGGTAGCCAACTCCGCACCGGTAACCGTTGGGGCGATTACAGCTCAATTGCCATTGATCCAGCGGACGACCGTACCTTTTGGTACACCACCGAATACTATAATACAAACAGCAGTTCCAACTGGCGCACACGGATCGGCAATTTTCACTTCTAGTAAACGCGACATGTAACGCGTAGCGCGTACGCGCGCGAGGGGTAATACCTGCAACCCTGGATGGCAAGGTTTCTCTAAATATTTGATTGAGCACCGGATTGAGTAACACACGCCCATTAGACGTACGGGCGAGGCAGCGGCTTGTTGCCAGTCGAATCTTGTAGAGCCAAAAGTCATGCGCGGCGACTTGACAAAATCCCTATTGAGCGGCTTAGGTCATGGTTGATGAAACTCAATAGGGTTCGATACTTTTCGCCTGTGCTGACAATTCTTATCTGCTGCATTTCGATCGCATTTGCAGTCGGTGCAGAGGCCGCTCAGTCTAGTTTTCCAGATTGGATTGAGCTTTCGCCACACGGTCCTCCTCCGGCACGTTCGTACCTTGCAATGACCTACGATCCAGTCAGCGGGAAGATCATTGCGTTTGGCGGATTCGACGGTACAGGATACCTAAATGACACGTGGAGCTTCGACGGCACGAACTGGACGCAGATCGCCACACAATCTGCGCCTCCAGCCCGTGCTGCCGCCCAAATGACCTACGATTCTGTCGCTCAAAAGGTAGTACTGTTCGGCGGGTACGACGGAACTAATCGCCTGGGCGATACCTGGCTATGGGATGGGACAACGCTACAGTGGACACAAGCCACGCCAGCGCATCAACCTACACCTGTCACCGGTCCGATGCTCTTTCCCGATCCTAATGGTAGGGCCGACCTTTTTGGCGGTTTCGACGGCCAATTTTATCAGCTGACTATGTGGCAATGGAGCGGGTTTGATTGGACGCAGTTATTTCCGCCAAAGGTTCCGTTTGCTCGTTCCTCAGCAGCCGTTGCAACGAATACTTCCACGGGACAGGTTGTTATGTTTGGTGGCCTCGGTGATGTTAACCCGAATAACACCTGGACCTATGATGGTACGACATGGACTCTGCAATCTCCGGCTGTGCAACCCCTCCTAGTGTATGCCGCTTCTGCCGCTTTCGATCCCGGACAGCAAGGAGTCGTTCTCTTTGGAGGTGGAAGCGGCGGTGTAGATCAGAACACGACGTGGTTATGGGACCAGGTTGGCGACACTTGGACGCAGCTGTCTACAGCGCAGTCGCCTCCAGCGCGGGAGGGCGCTGGCATGACCTACGACACGGCCTTAGGCCGTGTGATTCTCTTCGGCGGCCAGGATAACAACGGATATTTCAATGATACCTGGGAGCTCATCCCTACACCTACACCTACACCAAGACCTACCGCGACGCCGCGGTCGCGTCCGACTCCGCATCCTCGGCCCTGACTTCCTCCGATACGCTTAGGGTTAGAGAAACACCGCGCCGGATGGCCGATAAAAGGCGGGCTACATCCCGAGTCACGAACAAATCGCGCTATGACTCCTTGAAATCGCCCTTGTGCTCGGGCGTTTCCGTCACGTTGCTAGCATTAGGGACAACGGACAAGGTGTCAGCCTGCGATACACAACTGTAAGGAAATTCGACATAGCACAGCCGACACAAGCCGGTGTTCCCTAGGCAAACTTGGCTGGCATCGGTCTTGCTGATTTTTCACGATTGTTCTGGGGGGAACACCCGCCCTTCACACCTGTCGGTGTGGGGGGCGGTAATTTTTGATCACGAAATCGGATGAGTTTGGCCCCTCGTTACGACAAAACGACCGAAGGGCAGCACATCCGAGATTAGGTCGGCGCTGCGCTCATCCTTGCGCGGACGAACTTCGTAGGTGTGCATTTATCAGGAGCCAAATAATTTTCTTTTTGAGTTCCGTCTCGGCTTGGAGCCTGCCCATGTATTCTTTTGTCACTTCGCGCATAACCTCGGCCAACGTCCAGCCCGTTTGATCCGAAAGTTTTCTGAGCTCCACCATCGTCTCTTGGTCGAACGAATCTAATGGCCAGCCATCCACCGTGAACGGCATGACGTTCTGCGGCCCACATGTTCTCATTGATCGTCTTCCGCTGCCCTCGGGGGAGATCAAGCAACGGATCGCGCTGCTCAAGAAGGCTCAGGGCGAAGCGGGGAAAAAGAAGCGCTATGGCAGATCTTGCTCGGAAATGCCTTAGTCGGGAAGGATGCCGATCTGTCTTAGGAGGGTTTTTTCGTCGGAGCTTCCCCAACGCTCGACCATCTTGCCATTTTTGAATTTGGAGATCTGCATTCCGCGAATTTTAACTTTCTTACCGGTGGGCGGGATCTTTCCGAGAAGGCCAGTGTGCGTACCGGTCAGGGTGTAGGCGAAGGCAATGGTGTCCCCGTCCTGCACCATTGTCTCGGCAATGACACTCATGTCGGGGAAAGCGGTCCGCATTCCGGAGAAGAACATTCGATACCCGGCAGAGCCGGGGACCTGTCCATCGGCGGGGTCGTGGTCGACGCAGTCAGGGGCGACGACTTGGTCGAAGAGGTCGAATTTACCTGTATTGACGGCTTCAGCGAACTTGTCGAGTGCGACCTTTGCGGATTCTTTGCTCATTGCGAGGCTCTCCCTTGTCTTGTAACTGAAGGGTCGCAGGTTTGGGACGATGTCGCAAGCTAAGGCTCTTTGAAATCGCCATCGCGACGCAACTCGTTTAGGAACCACGCGATCGGCTCCGACAAGCCCTACTCTAGTTCTTGAAATACTGCCCTCATACCGAATGCACCAACGCAAACGCATCATGACAGTCACGCGGCGAATCGCAGGTCACTTGTTCCAGGGCTGCCACTGCCGTGCCGCAAACCAACGCGGTAATTACGAGCGTGGTCGGATGGTTCATTCCGCCCCGTCCATATCACTTTGTCATTGCCCATGTGGAGAGCAAAGAGACAGAATCGCTCCGCGTGGAAAAACTTGCTCTAATCGCCGCTTATCGGTGATGGAGCCCTGACAGCATTCAGTGGCACCCTCTTTACTGATGGCGCTAACACGGGGTTGGTCAGCATTTCGCTCAACGCCCTAACAAGTGGTGAGGAAAACGTCGCGGTTGGCAGGCGGGCGTTGCAGTTCCTCACAGACGGCAGCAACAACACTGTGATGAGTTGGCGTGCCGGCGATGGCCTTACCACGGGAAGTGGCAATACGTTTCTCGGCAGCCAAGCCGGCGCAAACGAAGGCCCGGACGTGGATAATGTTATTTGCCTTGGTACCCTGGGCGATACCCAACCTGCCGGGCAGACTACTCCCAACAGATGCTATATCGGCCGCATCGTAGGAGTGACAACGGGAGGACCATTCCCATCTGTGCCCGTCCTCATAGACCAGTGACGGCCAGCTCGGCACGATCAGCTCCTCGCCCCGGTTTAAAGAAGACATTAAACCAATCGATCAAGCCAGCGAAGCCATCTTAAAGCTCAAGCCGGTCACGTTTCATTACAAAGACCGAGACGTTAAAACCGACCCAACACCGCAATTTGGTTTGATTGCGGAAGACGTAGAGCAAGTAAATCGCGATCTAGTCGTATACGGCAAGGACGGTAAGCTTTGGACCGTGCGCTATAATGCGGTGAACGCGATGTTGTTCAACGAGTTCCTAAAGGAGCACCGCACAGTCCAGGAATTGAAAACGACGGTCGTGCAACAGCAAAAGCAAATTGAAGCGCTAACTGCTGGCCTGCAGAAAGTGAGCGCACAGCTTGAAGTGAGTAAAACTGCGCCACAAGTAGTTGTAAACAAACCATAAAACTCTGAAGTAAAGAGGCCTTATGTGTCAAAGCATGGGCTGAATTGAATTGGACGGCGTTCGCCTCTGCGGCGAACGCCTTTCTTGCTGTGAGTAACCCCAATCAGTTACAGTTGTTCATCGACCGCATTTCTGGAACTGAGATCGGCGATTCTGACAGAGTAAGCCCAAAAGCACTTGCCGTGTCATCCTTCATCGTTTCAGCGCTATTCATCGTAAAGGATTTGCGCTGTGCTTTTTGAAATAACAAGTAATCGGCCATCCACAATACTGCGATCGTCACTGGTCAAAGCGAACCGCACGAAATAGCAGTTCGGATAAGAACGGTAAAAAAAATCGCGGTTGCCACGCACGTGAGAGAAGTTTTCCGGCAGAGTATCCCTGATCTTAAAAGAACGGACAAGTGACGGTCGATATCGGTTGTGAAAGATCGCCAGGGCTTGCTCTCCGTGTATAGGAAATGTCTTCCGAAGGCTGCGCATGTTAATCGACTGGTCTTACTGAACGTCCAGTTTCATCACTGGATGAATTTCCCACACAGTGTAGTCCGGCATCTATTTGCGACGGTTGCCTTGATCTGTTCCGAGGTTGCCGCTGCCGTGCTCCAAAAGAACGCGGCAATAATGAGTGTTTCGGAAACTTCATTCCGGTTCTGTTCATATCATTTGGTCATTGGCCTGTGGAGGACAAAAGAGGCAGAATGCGCCGGGCGGCGCAATGTAGGACGACGCCCTACATATTTCTATTGACAGAGTGTTGGAATTTTCGACAGGCTTGCACTCGCTAACGGATCTGAATCAGGCGGAGGACTTTTTTCCCCGCAAGGTTCTTCGCCTCTTCCGGACCCTGCAATCCCACAATCACCTTAGCGGGGAAATAGAAGGAAGAACCATATGAATCCTCTCACTCAGCTTAAGACAATTGTGTCAGTTCTCGTCGGTCTCGTGGCAGGCGCGCAGGGGGCATTAGGGTACGGGTATCCCGATATCGCTACAAACATTACACTCGATACCCGAACCGTAGCGTTCGCGGCCAACGTGCCATCGTTGACAATTCCGAATCATTTGGTCGACCCGGCAGGACTCGACCTTGGGCTTGTAGTGGGCGTGGCGGTGCAAGCAGCCCAGTATCCGCAGAGAATCGAGGCTGCCTACAACACCGAGATGATGACGCTCAACGTCAGCAACAGTGTATCCGGGATGGGCATAGCAATGTTTACCTTGATGAATCCGCCAAGTGGATTGCATGACATAGTCATCAATTTTCAAGACAACGATGGCAACCCAATTACCGTTAACGCCGCCGCAGCCGTCGCGTTCTCGATGACCGGCGTCAGTCAGACCGGCCCGGTATTAAACGGAAACTTCCTCATCGGTGCCGACTCTAACGCCGCCCTCAGGCTTTTAACTGATGGCGGGAGTGTTTCAGTTGATGTACTCGCAACCACGTCAGGAATCGAGACCACCCCAGGCGGTGGTCAAACGCAGAGTTGGACTGCGGATCTGGCAACGCTGCACGCTGCCGGCAGCGCCGGGGAGAACCTGCCACCGGGTCAAGTCAACATGAGACACGCATTGAGGCCTGCGTCTACCTGGATCAAGGGTAGCATCTCGCTGGAACCGGCCTCGGTTAGGCCCTAGAAGCGACGGCGGCATCGGGCGAGCCGCACGTCTTCACTGTTACGGGCAAAGCGTTGAACGACATCGCGAGCGCGCCAGCAGATCATTCAAACCGACGACATTCGCTAAGGATGAGGCCTTGTAGGAAATTCATCCGGTAATGGTGTCCCAAGCCGAAAACAGTATAAGGATGGTATTCGTGCGACCATAGCTCAATCTCCACGATGCCGGTTGGAGCTTAGGCTAGGTCTCAGCTCTGGATCTCGAAGGGCGAACTATCAGGATTGTGGACGCGCATGGCTACGGAAACGGTTTCATCGTACGCACCGATGAAATGCTAACTGCCTTTGTGGAACTGGAGAGGGCGATACACGTTCGCGGGGAGTTTGATCGTATAATAACTGCGCTTCACCACTCTTTGGAACCGTCCGAGCCGCGTGTCAGGCGAGACCTGATAAACTAAGGTGTAATACAGCCAACTGTCTTAGCAGGTTATCCTGCGCGCCAATTCCCCCCAGACATGCTTAGATTTTTCCACTCGGAGAGATTTTCGAAAACTTCGCCACGGCAAATCTCGGAGAAGAAGGATGAAAGGAAGAAACACATGAAACACTTTAGGAGGTCAAAAATTATGAAACGTGCAAAGTTGATTTCGAGCATTGTTCTGTTTGTCTGCAGTTTTTCGGCACTAATGGCAATAGCCAATCCCAGTTGGAGGCTGTTAGGTCCCAGTGATCTAACGTACCGTCTATTTCGCAGCGGATCGACTACAATCTACGATGTCTCGTCAAATCGGAATATTTTGTTCGCTGGGTTTTCAAACAACAACTCTTTGGACGACCCGCGTTTGAATGACGTCTGGATAGAGACCAAGGCCAACGGGCTAGGAGGCCCTGGTGCGTGGATGAATCTAATTCCGAATGGCGCTCCAGGTTCTCCTCAAGTGCGCTTCAACCATTCGGCGGTGTACGATCAAGCGAACAATCGCATGATTATTTATGGCGGGTGCGGCTCGACCGTGGGATCGGAGGGCTGTCTTCCAATTGCCGATAACGTGTGGGTGCTAAGCCACGCAAACGGCCTAGGAGGAACGCGGGCCTGGACACAACTGTTTCCGACTGGCGGTCCGCCACCGGCGCGACAGGCTCATCAA
>Ga0126381_100009824_pt1 | contig 10750 bp, 8 predicted proteins | sample PanSoiMetPlot_28_FD_96465 | JGI IMG/M metagenome (GOLD analysis project Ga0126381, IMG submission 96465) | Tropical forest soil microbial communities from Panama - MetaG Plot_28 | ecosystem: Environmental > Terrestrial > Soil > Tropical forest > Bulk soil | place: Panama | collected 2016-02-17
CGCGGGTGGACGGATCCTTAGACACCGGGCGGGGCGCGCAGTGGGCGGCGCGGCTACCATGCGTTCGTGACAGCCGATCTGCTCGACCGTGCCCGGGACGGCGACGGCGAGGCGTTCCGCGAGCTCATCGGGCCGTACGAGGGTGAGCTGCGGCTGCACTGCTACCGGATGCTCGGCTCGCGCCAGGACGCCGAGGACGCGCTGCAGGAAGTGCTGCTGGCGGCCTGGCAGGGGCTGACCGGGTTCGAAGGGCGCGCCTCGGTCCGCACCTGGCTGTACCGGGTCGCGACCACGCGGTGCCTGAACGCGCGGCGCGCGGCTGCGCGGCGCGCCGCGCCGGTGCCGCCGGGGATCTCGCCGCCGGCGCCGACCCGGCTCGGCGAGGTCACCTGGCTCGAGCCCTACCCGGACATGCTGCTGGCCGGCCTGCCCGACCGGGCGCCCGGGCCCGAGGCCAGCTACGAGTCGCGCGAGGCGATCTCGCTGGCGTTCGTGACCGCGGTGCAGCTGCTGCCGCCGCGGCAGCGCGCCGTGCTGCTGCTACGCGACGTGCTCGGGTACCCGGCTAGCGAGGCGGCGGCCATCCTCGACGTCACGCAGGAGTCGGTGACGAGCGCGCTGAAACGCGCCCGCGCGACGCTGCGGCAGGAGGCCGCCGACCCCTGCGCCGCCGCTGTGCCGCCGGCGCAGGGGTCGGCGGAAGAGCGGTCACTGGTCCAGCGGCTCACCGCCGCCTACGAGTCCGGCGACGTGGCCGCGATCCTGGCCCTGTTCAGCGACGACGCCTGGCTGCGCATGCCGCCGGTGCCACTGGAATACCAGGGCCGCGAACTCATCGGCGCCTTCCTGCGGGAGGTAACTTTCCGCGACGGGCGGACCTTCCGGCTCGTCCCGACGCGGGCGAACGGGCAACTGGCGTTCGATACCTACCGCCGGGACTCCGGCGCGTCGCACGATTTCCTCGTCCTCACGCTGGGCGGCGGCCATATCACCGCGATGACGCGGTTCCGCCCACTCAAGCGGGTGTGAAAGGAGAGGTTGGACAGGCGCAACGGTTCGTTCGGGATAATTGATTTGAATTTCTTACGCAGGCGATTAGCGTTGCTCCTGATTGCGTGATTAAGCGCACACCCGGCGTGGCGTCCGAATCTGGCTCCATTAGGATCACATCGTGGGAGACCGGATTGTTACCTGGCCCAACGCGCTGAGCGCGTTGCGACTGGCGGGCGTTCCGGTGTTCCTGTGGCTTGTGCTCGGTCCGCGGACGCCCGAGGCCGATCTGATCGCATGTGCCATTCTGGGCCTCGCTGGTTTGTCGGACTGGCTTGACGGGAAGCTGGCCCGGATGCTCAACCAGCAGAGTCGGCTCGGCGCGATGCTGGACCCGGCCGCGGACCGGCTCTACATCGCGGCGACGGTCATCGCGCTGGCCATCCGCGAGATCATCCCGTGGTGGCTGTTCGCGGCGATCGCCGCACGCGAGCTGTGCGTGGGGATATCGCTGCTGGTGCTCAAGCAGCGCACCCCGTACTCCGCGCTCCAGGTGAGCTTCGTAGGCAAGACGGCCACCTTGTGCCTTATGTACGCATTCCCGCTGTTGTTCCTCGGCGATCACGGCGGGACGGCCGCCGAGGTCGTCCGCGTGATCGGATGGGCGTTCGCCATCTGGGGCATCGCCCTGTACTGGTGGGCCGCCACGCTGTACGTCGCGCAGGTGAGAGATTTGTTGAAAGGAGCGACCGCGACTTGAAGGCCGTCGTGATGGCAGGCGGTGAGGGCACCCGACTCCGCCCGATGACCGCCAACCAGCCCAAGCCCCTGCTGCCGGTGGCGAACCGGCCGATCATGGAGCACGTCCTGCGGCTGCTGAAAAAGCACGGGTTCGAGGAGACCGTCGTCACCGTGCAGTTCCTCGCGGCACTGGTGCGGAACTACTTCGGCGACGGCGAGGACGTGGGCATGACGCTGCAGTACGCGACCGAGGAGATGCCGCTCGGCACCGCGGGCAGCGTGAAGAACGCCGAGGACGCCCTGCGCGACGACTCCTTCCTGGTCATTTCCGGCGACGCGCTGACCGACATGGACCTGTCGGAGATGGTGCGGTTCCACAAGGAGAACGGGGCGCTGGTCACCGTCGGGCTGACCCGGGTGCCGGACCCGCTCGAATTCGGCATCGTGATCGCCGACGAGGACGGCCGCATCCAGCGCTTCCTGGAAAAGCCCACCTGGGGGCAGGTGTTCTCGGACACGGTGAACACCGGCGTCTACATCATGGAGCCCGAGGTGCTCGCCGAGGTGAGCCCGAAGGAGTCGGTGGACTGGTCGCACGACGTGTTCCCCAAACTGCTCTCGCGCGGCGCGCCGCTGTTCGGCTACGTGTCCGACAAGTACTGGGAGGACGTCGGCACGCTGGAGAGCTACCTGAAGGCGCAGGCCGACGTGCTGTCCAAGAAGGTGGACACCGACATCGCCGGGTTCGAGGTCTCGCCCGGCGTGTGGATCGCCGAGGGCGCCGACGTCGATCCGGACGCGGTGCTGACCGGACCCGTGTGCATCGGCGACTACGCGAAGATCGAGGCGGGCGCCCACGTCCGCGAGTACAGCGTGATCGGCGCCAACGTGGTGATCAAGGAGGGCGCGTTCATTCACCGCGCGGTGGTGCACAACAACGTGTTCGTCGGCCAGGGCACCACACTGCGCGGCTGCGTGGTCGGCAAGAACACCGACGTGATGCGGCTGGCGCGGATCGAGGAGACCGCGGTCGTGGGCGACGAGTGCGTCATCGAGCCCGAGGCGTACATCTCCGCGGGGGTGAAGGTCTACCCGTTCAAGACCATCGAGGCCGGAGCGGTGGTCAACACCAGCGTCATCTTCGAGTCGCGTGGACAGCGCACCCTGTTCGGCCAGCGCGGGGTGTCCGGGCTGATCAACGTCGAGGTCACACCCGAACTCGCCGTCCGGCTCGCGTCCGCCTACGCCACGACGCTCAAGAAGGGGTCGACGGTCACCACGTCGCGGGACGTGTCACGGGCCGCGCGCACGCTGAAGCGGGCCGTGCAGGGCGCCTTGAACGCGTCGGCGATCAACGTTGTCGACCTGGAGGCGCTGCCGCTGCCGGTGGCGCGGTTCGAGACCGCGCGCGGCGACTACAGCGGCGGGATCGCGCTGCGCACCACGCCGGGCGACACCCAGTCCATCGACATCATCTTCCTCGACGAGAGCGGGAACGAGCTCACTGGCGCGGCGCAGCGCCGGCTGGAGCGGGTCTTTTCCCGCCAGGAGTTCCGCCGCGCCTTCCCCGGCGAGATCGCCGAGCTTTCCTATCCGCCGCGCGTCGTCGAGTGGTACACCCACGAACTGCTGCGCACCGTGGACCTGAACGGGGTGCGCGGCGCGGGCCTGAAGGTGGTCGCCGACTGCGCTGGCGGGACCGCGTCCCTGGTGCTGCCCACGCTGCTCGGGCGCATCGGCGTCGAGGTGCACACGCTCAACAACCGGCTCGACGAGGTGACACCGACCCCGACCGTCGCACAGCAGCGGGCCGGCCTGCAGCGGCTCGCCGAGGTCGTGTCGTCGTCCCGGGCGGCGTTCGGCGTCCGCTTCGACCCGGTCGGCGAGCGGATTCACCTGGTAGATGAGAAGGGCGCCCTGGTCAGCGACGCGCGCGCGCTGCTCGTCGTGCTCGACCTGGTGGCCGCCGAGCGGCGGCACGGCCGGGTGGCGCTGCCGGTGACCACGACCCGGGTCGCCGAGCAGGTCTGCCGGTTCCACGGCGTGCAGGTGGACTGGACGCCCACCTCGCTGGACGCGCTGACCACCGCCGCGGCCGGCGAAGACGTGATCTTCGCGGCGGACGGGCGCGGCGGGTTCGTGGTGCCCGAGTTCGGCCGGACGGTGGACGGCATCGCTGCCTTTGTGCGGCTGCTCGGCCTGGTCGCGCGCACCCGGCTGACGCTGAGCCAGATCGACGCCCGCATCCCGCCCGCGCACCTGCTGCGGCGGTCGGTGCCAACCCCGTGGGCGGCCAAAGGCAGCGTGATGCGGACCGTGGTGGAGGCGGCGGGCACCACCCCCGTGGACACTACGGACGGTGTCCGGATCGTCGACAGGGACCGCGGCTGGGTGCTCGTGCTGCCCGACCCGGCGGACGCGGTCACTCACCTGTGGGCGGAGGGGAACGACGCCGATTCGGCGCAGTCGCTGCTCGACGACTGGGCCGTCGTGGTCGAGCAAGCGGAGCAGTAGCACCTGCGCGGGGCTACTCGGGGCTGCCCGTGCATGGCCCGGTGGCCCGCCTGGAGCTGCGGTTAGGGCTGGTTAGCGCCGTTCGACCTGTAAGAGCAGGCGAATTATGGACGCGCCCTCAGGTAATCTGTGTTAATTACGCAGTGGTAGGAATTAGCGTTGCCTTAGGAAAGCAGGCATGCGGAACCTGCCGCTTGCGGTGCGTGACCCGGAGGTGAAGCGGCTGTGTGGCGGAAACGGCGCGAACGAGGCGGCAAGCGCAGGCTGTTCGCGTGGCGCATGGACCGGCAGCGCTCCGCACAGGTACCTTTGGCTACATCGCCTGAGGCGGTGTTGCGCGAAGGCGCTATGCCAGCAGAGGGGAGGCCCGGCGGCGACATGCCAGGTGTGTACTGCTCCCGCTGCAGCCGGCCCAATCCGGACGACGCCAGGTACTGCTCGAACTGCGGCGCGCCGCTGATGCGCGCGGGCGGCGATCGCGGCTGGGGATCGCCGCAGCAGGGCTGGGGCGGCGGTTCGGACAGGCCGGGCGAGACCACGTCGGTGATCTCACCCATCGCGGGCGAACCCGATTACGGCGACGAGCCCTCTCCCGACTACTCGGTGGCCGACTCGCTGCCACCGGGCACGGCGCTGCTCGTCGTGCAGCGCGGACCGAACGCCGGCAGCCGTTTCCTGCTCGACGACGACTTCACCAGCACCGGACGGCACCCCGACAGCGACATCTTCCTCGACGACGTGACGGTTTCCCGGCGACACGCCGAGTTCTACCGCACCGGTGACCGCTTTACCGTGCGCGACGTTGGTAGCCTGAACGGCACCTACGTGAACCGGGAGCGGATCGAGGAGGCCGAGTTGTTCGGCGGCGACGAAGTGCAGATCGGCAAGTTCCGGCTGCTCTTCCTGACCCGGAGCCCGGAAGTTGGCAGGCGTCGCGGACCTGGAGCCCAGGATTACGCATGACGGGCGGGCCACGCCCGGGGCTGGGACAGGGTCCGGCCCGGGCTAACGTCGGCATCGGGCAGGTCCTCGCCGAACTTCGCCCGGAATTTCCTGACATAAGCCCGTCGAAGATCCGCTTCCTCGAGGCCGAGGGCCTCATCCAGCCGGCCCGTGCCGAATCCGGATACCGGCGCTTCGCGATCGCTGACATCGAGCGACTGCGCTTCATCCTCACCGCCCAGCGCGATGAGTACCTGCCGTTGCGGGTGATCAAGGCCAGGCTCGACACCATGGACGGGATCGCACCGCCGGAGCCCGACGCGATGACCCGCAGCGAACTGCTCGAGGCGACCGGCGCGGACGAGGAGATTCTCGCCGAACTCGAGGACTACGGGCTGGTGCGCCGTGCCCGGCACTACGGCACCGACGCGCTGCTTGTCGTCCGGTGCGCGGTGGCGCTGCGCGAGTACGGCATCCAGCCGCGCCACCTGCGTGCGGTGAAAGCTGCAGCCGAACGCGAGGTCTCCCTAGTGGAGCAGGTGGTGGCGCCGCTAGCCAGGCAGAAGGGGAGCCGCGAGCCCGCGCTGCGGGCCGCCCGCGAGGTCGCCGGGCACATCGCCAGGCTGCACGCGACATTGGTTGAGGACGGACTCAACGAGGCTGGCCTGGCATCGGGAGCCCCTGCCCCGGGTACATATCAGACTGCATCCCAAGCCCCGGGGCTGCGGTCGGCTTCCGGACGATAGCGGGTGTAGTTTGGCAAGAGGAGTGATTTCGGTTCGCTTGGCGTCGCTCAGCGTCGCTTAGCGCCTGCGAGGACGGAGCACTAGTGCGGCGGATGGAGGTCGTCGGCGTCCGAGTCGAGATGCCGTCCAACAGCCCGATCGTCCTTCTTAAGGAAGCGCAGGGAGACCGGTACCTGCCTATCTGGATCGGGGCGGTCGAGGCGACCGCGATCGCCTTCGCGCAGCAGGGCATGGTGTCGCTGCGCCCGCTGACCCATGACCTGTTCCGCGACGTGCTCGAAGTGCTGAACGTCCAGCTCCGCACCGTCAACATCACCGCGCTGCGGGACGGTATCTTCTACGCCGACCTCGTGTTCTCCAACGGTGCGGAGGTGAGCGCCCGGCCTTCGGACTCGATCGCGCTCGCGCTGCGCACCGGAGCGACGATCTTCGCCTCCGACGAGATACTCGACGAGGCAGGGGTGGCGATCCCTGACGAACAAGAGGACGAGGTCGAGAAGTTCCGCGAGTTCCTCGACACGATCTCGCCCGAGGACTTTGGCCGGTCCACCTGACCCGCGCCCTTGGCCGCCGGCAATGCCCAGGACCGGCCACAGCAAGTCTCGAACCGGCCACAGCCTGCACGTTTTTGCACCGCAATGTCGCGACTCGCCGTGCGTGATCGTTGACGCGGCTGGCCGCAGCGGCTTACGGTGCGATTGCCGGGAGTAGTCACAGGAGGTGGCCGTGTCGGAAACAAGGGGTGGGTCCGGTGACTCTCAGGCCACGCCCTACGACGGCGACACCGAACTCGGCTACCGCGGCCCGACGGCCTGTTCCGCGGCCGGGATCACCTACCGTCAGCTGGACTACTGGGCGCGCACCGGCCTGGTAGAGCCGAGCGTGCGCGCCGCGCACGGGTCCGGGTCACAGCGCCTGTACGGCTTCCGCGACATCCTTGTCCTCAAGGTGGTCAAGCGCCTGCTCGACACCGGGATATCGCTGCAGCAGATCAGGATCGCGGTGCAGCACCTGCGCGACCAGGGTACCGAGGACCTGGCCCAGGTCACCTTGATGAGCGACGGGGTGAGCGTCTACGACTGCACCTCACCCGACGAGGTGGTGGACCTCATCGCGCGCGGCCAGGGCGTGTTCGCCATCGCGCTAGGACGTGTCTGGCATGAGGTTGCCGGTGAACTCGAAGAGCTTCCCGCCGTCCGCGCCGAGGATGGCCTGGTCGCCGCGGGCAGCGACGAGCTCGCGACACGCCGGGCCGCCAGGAAAACTGGCTGACCCGCGGAAACGCTGGCCGATCTTCGGCTAGACTTTGTGACTGGCCAACAATCCCGCCCGGGAGAGTTCCCGTCGTGGCGACAACGACCGCGTTGTTCGTGGCGATGGGACGCCGAAGGGGCAACACTTCCCCGGAACCTCTCAGGCACCAAGGACCGGGCGGGACAGGCACTCTGAAGCCGATTCGGTGACAGACGGGGAGCCGTAACCGGGGAGGCTCCTTGACCGCCGATTTGTCCGCTTTCGCGAATCGCCACATTGGCCCGTCCGCCGAAGACCAGCGTGCGATGCTCGCCACGCTCGGCTACTCGTCTCTCGACGACTTGCTCACCGCAGCGCTGCCGGTCGGCACGCAGGCCCCGGACGGACTCGCCGTCTTGCCCGCCGCGCGCACCGAGCAGGAGACGCTGGCCGAACTGCGCCGCATCGCTTCCCGTAATACGGTGCGCGTGTCCATGATTGGCCTGGGCTTCTACGACACGATCACCCCGGCGGTGATCCGCCGCAACGTGCTGGAGAACCCCGCCTGGTACACCGCTTACACGCCCTACCAGCCGGAGATCTCGCAGGGCCGCCTCGAGGCGCTGCTCAACTACCAGACGATGGTCTGCGACCTGACCGCGCTGCCGGTCGCCAACGCCTCCCTGCTTGACGAGGCCTCCGCCGCCGCCGAGGCGATGACGCTCGCCCGCCGGGTCGCGGCCAAGGGTGCCGGGAACGTCTTCCTCGCCGACGCCGACTGCCTCCCGGCCACCCTCGACGTGCTGCGCACCCGCGCGGAACCCCTGGGTATCACCTTGCGCGTCACCTCCGTCACGGCGCAGACGTCCTTCGACGACGTCTTCGGCGTCCTGCTGCAGTATCCCGGCGCGTCCGGAGAAGTACGCGACCTCACCCCGGTCATCGAGGCCGCCCACGCGGCTAAGGCCACGGTAACGGTGGCCGCCGACATTCTGGCGCTGACCCTGCTCAAGCCGCCCGGCGAGCTGGGCGCCGACGTCGCGATCGGCTCCACGCAGCGCTTCGGCGTGCCCATGTTCTACGGCGGCCCGCACGCCGCGTACATGGCCGTCCGCGAGGACCTGCGCCGCCAGCTGCCCGGCCGTCTCGTCGGCGTCTCCGTCGACGCGGACGGGCGCCCCGCCTACCGGCTGGCGCTGCAGGCCCGCGAGCAGCACATCCGCCGCGAGAAGGCCACAAGCAACATCTGCACCGCCCAGGTCCTGCTGGCTGTCGCGGCCGGCATGTACGCCTGCTACCACGGCCCGGAAGGCCTGGCCGCCATCGCGCGGGGCGTGCACCGTAGCGCCGCTACCCTCGCCGCCACGTTGCGCCACCATGGCCTCCGAACGGGCCGTGCCGCCTGCTTCGACACCGTCCGGGTCCTGCTGCCGGGGCCGGCGCAGGCGGCGGCGGCGCTGCGGCGGGCCAGGGAGGCCGGGTACAACCTGCATGACGCCGGGGGCGGCGTGGTCCAGGTGGCCTGCGACGAGACGACCACGGACACGCAGCTTCGCGACGTGGCCGCCGCGCTCGTCGGCGCGTCGATGGTCGGCACCGGTCCGGACGCCCGTGACGTCGAACTCGTCCGCGACTCCGCCGAAATGCTGCCGGCCACTCTCCTCCGGACCTCCAAGTTCCTCACCCACCCGGTGTTCAGCGAGCACCGCAGTGAGACCGCGATGCTCCGCTACCTGCGCCGGCTCTCCGACCTCGACGTCGCGCTCGACCGCTCGATGATCCCGCTCGGCTCCTGCACGATGAAGCTGAACGCGACCACCGAGATGGAGCCGGTCACCTGGCCCGAGTTCGCGGCGCTGCACCCGTTCGCGCCCGCCGCGGACGCGGCCGGCTACACCGAGCTGATCACCTCCCTCGAGCAGTGGCTGTGCGCGGTGACCGGATACGACGCGTGCTCCGTCCAGCCGAACGCCGGCTCGCAGGGCGAACTGGCCGGCCTGCTCGCCATCCGCGCGTATCACACGTCGCGCGGTGAGCGCGATCGCGATGTCTGCCTGATCCCGGAGTCGGCGCACGGCACGAACGCCGCGAGCGCGGTGCTCGCGGGCCTGCGGGTCGTCGTCGTCAAGTGCGGCGAGGACGGCGCGATATCGCTGCCCGACCTGGCCGCGGCGCTTGACACGCACGCCGGGCGGGTCGCGGCGATCATGCTGACCTATCCGTCCACCAACGGCGTCTACGAGACCACGGTGACGGCCGTGTGTGACCTCGTGCACGAGGCGGGCGGCCAGGTCTACATCGACGGCGCCAACCTCAACGCGCTGGCGGGGCTGGCGTCGCCGGCGCTGCTCGGCGGCGACGTGTCCCACCTGAACCTGCACAAGACGTTCTGCATCCCGCACGGCGGCGGAGGCCCGGGCGTCGGCCCGGTCGCGGCCCGCGCGCACCTGGCGCCGTTCCTGCCCGGCGCCGAGGGCGCCGGCGCCGGGAGTGCCGGCGGCCCGCTCACCGCGGCCCGCTACGGGTCGGCGGGCGTGCTGCCGATCTCGTGGGCGTACATCGCCATGATGGGCGCCGCCGGGCTGCGCCGTGCGACGCAGGTCGCGGTCCTGTCCGCCAACTACATCGCGCGGCGGCTCGCGCCCCACTTCCCGGTGCTGCACACCGGCCGGGGTGGCCTCGTCGCACACGAGTGCATTGTCGACCTGCGCAAGCTTCCGGGCGGCGTGACCGTGGAGGACGTGGCCAAGCGCCTGATCGACTACGGCTTCCACGCGCCGACGATGTCGTTCCCGGTGGCCGGCACGTTCATGATCGAGCCGACCGAAAGTGAGAGCCTGGCCGAGATCGACCAGTTCTGCGACGCGATGATCTCGATCAGGAGCGAGATCGACCGTGTCGCGGCCGGCGATTACGACGCCACCGACAACCCGCTGAAGAACGCGCCGCATACCGCGGAGATGCTGATCGTGGGGGAGTGGAAGCACCCCTACCCCGCCGCCGACGGCGGCTACCCGGGCGGTCTCGCGGTCGGCGGCTCGGCTCAGGCTCGCCGGGCCAAGTACTGGCCCCCGGTTCGCCGCATCGACCAGGCATACGGCGACCGCCACCTGGTATGCGCCTGCCCGCCTCCGGAAGCCTTCGAATAACCCGGTCGCGGAGCCCGGCCTGACGCTAAGCTATGTCGCGGTTACTCCCCTTAGGGGGATTTGGCCGCGGTCCCCGCTGCTACACCAGCGGGGACCGCGGCCAACCTGCGGTGAATCCGGTGGTGGGGGAGACAAGCCCCTGAGCGCCGCTGCGGAGGAGGGAGTAGCGGCGTTCCGGTTCACCACGTTCCCCGCGGGAGGCGGACGCGGGGAGGCGGTAATTCCTCGTTACTCCTGGACGGCGACGGGCAGGCTGAGCAGGTCGGCTAGGTGCCGCGGCAGGTCTACCACGACGAGGTTCTCCTGCTCTTGCTGATCGGTGCGGGCGACGATGGCGATCGTCATGACGTCACTGCGGTTCACGGGCAGGTGCGGGGTGCCTGGCGGTATGTACATGAAGTCCCCGGCGCGCACGACGGTCCGCTTGACCAGCCC
>Ga0126381_100009825_pt1 | contig 10748 bp, 11 predicted proteins | sample PanSoiMetPlot_28_FD_96465 | JGI IMG/M metagenome (GOLD analysis project Ga0126381, IMG submission 96465) | Tropical forest soil microbial communities from Panama - MetaG Plot_28 | ecosystem: Environmental > Terrestrial > Soil > Tropical forest > Bulk soil | place: Panama | collected 2016-02-17
CAGCGTTCCGAAACGCGGGTTCTGATCCATTCGGCAAACCCGGGCGTGGGGCGACCGCGCAAATGCAGGACAAAGTCGTGGTCGACGAGTTCGACGGCGGCCAGGAGTTCTTCGAGACCGCGGCCGGGCCCGAGCGTCGTCGAAAACCAATGCAGCGATGGAATATCCCGTTGGCGACGATCATCCCGGCTCGCGCCGTCCCCCACGTGGCGGCCCGACCAGGCGAACGCGTTGTACACGACCGTGGGCGGCGGGCAGTCGTAAGCGGCGGCAATCGCGCCGCTCATCGCGTCCGATGGACACGAGGCGTGGATGCCCTGGCACAGCAGCTCCCGCTCCAGTGAGCGCAACAAGCCAAGCGGCCGGTGACGCCGTGCCTCGGGCAGCAAATCTTCCGAAAACCAGTCCTCCATATCGACGCCGACGCGCCTTCCCGCCCGCAGCAGGCTGCGCGCGACGGCGAGGCATGGCTCCGAATGCGCCAGGTAGAGCTGCGCCGGGATGTTCAGCGCCAGCCGCAACATCCGTCCCAGGCCGACACCGAGCTGCAGCGGGTTCTGCACGCCGGCTAGGTCATAGGCGAGCTGGGCCGTCTTGCGGCGTGCCCGTTGTGCCAACTGCGTGAGGGCGGCGCGCGCGCCCGGCATCGCGACGTCTACCACCGGGGTAAAACGAAACGGCAGTTCCTTGAGCAGGCACTCGTCACGGGCCTTGAGCTCCGGGTCAAGCCAAGCGCCCAGCACATCGACCTGATATCCGGCGCGCGCCAGCGCCGCAGCCTCTTTCATCGCCCGCGGGTTGTGGCACAGGCTGTTGCCGGTGAGCAGCACGATCCGGAGCGGACCGGCGGCCATTACCGTCGGTCTGCGGCGATCGTGGCGAGCCCCCTCACGCGCCACCACGCCGACCGGCAACGTTGCGCGGCTCGCCAGCCGAGCCACCGCGCGACGGCGGTGAATACCGCACCGCCTTGCGGGCGCAGACCGCTGCCGCCGAGCTGCGCCGCCCGGCGTTCTGCTATGGTGACAAGGTCCCGCATCGCGGGGTACGCGTCATAGGCAAAGCGCTGATACTGCATCGCGCAGGCCCGCGTCGCCCGGGCCGAGCCGCAGCGTTGCAGCAGGCTGGCGCAAGAGAGCTCGATAGCGGTGAAGGCTGACGCAAGCGCTTCGCTGTCCCGTCGCCGGCTCAGTGTGGACGCGCCGCCCGACCGGTAATAGCCGCGCGCGCCGTCGCAAAACGCGATCCCCGTTGCGGCCAGCGCGACCCGGCAAAAAAACTCACCGTCATCGTTGAGGCTGAGCTGCTCGTTCCAACGCCCTGCCTTGGCCAGGATCGAGCGCGGGACGAGCCAGGCGAAATTGGGCATCATCCCGCCACCGGACCAGGACGAGATCAAGAAGTCCTCACCGGACAAATCCCGCCAGACCGGTTCGGCAGCAAAGAGAGCCTCATCCACCCGCCGGGAAAAGCGGGCCCACGCGCCGGACGCCACAACGCCTGCGGGCAGCGCCGACAGCCGTTCGACCTGCACCCGGATCTTGTCCGGGTCGAGCATATCGTCTGCATCCAAGAATTGGATGTAGTCGCCGTGCGCCTGCTCGATACCGCGATTGCGCGCAGCGCTAGCACCCTTGCGGTGACATTCGAGAACGGTAACAGATGCCGATCGATAGCGCTTTGCCACTGCGAGGCTTGCGTCAGTGGAACCATTATCGACGACGATGATCTCAATATCGGGCCATGTCTGGCCGAGACAGGATTCGATCGCTTCGCCCAGCCAGGCCGCCCCGTTCTTGCAAGGGATGATGATGGACACCAGCAAGGTTGCACTTCACCGAACAGGCATTCGCCGATACCACGCATCGTTAATCGGATAGGCGCGGTATCGGCGTTCATAACCGCGACGCTGCATCAGCGCGTCAATCTTCTGTTCACTGGCCGTCTGGTTGTGTTCGACCGCGAACAGCTGGACGTTCCAACGGTCGAAATCGAAGGACTTAAGGATGTCGTATTCCGATCCCTCGGTGTCGATCGAAATAAAGTCGATGTCGCGAGGTGCGGCGTGCGCCCTCAGAAGATCGTTGAGCGATACCGTCTCGACCTCGATGATGCGATGGTCTGCGCGCGACCGCGCGTGTCCGTCGCAAGACATGTATGTCGCAACGGTGGCCAGCGCCGATGCACGGGTCGCCGCAAACTTCACCCGATCGCCGGTCGCCGAAAGGACGCAGCGCAAATCGATCGCGCACCCGCGGTTCTGTTGTAGATCTGACTGCCAAATCGGGTTGGGCTCGGCAACGATACCGTGCCAATCGTAGTCCTTTTCGAGCAGATATGTATTGCTCAGCATCATGCCGTCGGCGGCGCCGAATTCGACAAAAAAACCCGCATTCTTCCGACGCGTCTCGTGCAGCACCCAAAGAACGGTGTCCTGGTCGTCGATGTTGACCAGGTCGCGCACGAACCTCGCCTCATCGTCGGTCGCATTGCGCAACAGGCTAACGGCGCGCAGGAAGAACGGGTCATAACGCGGATCGAAGGTGCCGAGGTCGTGACGGAACTGCCCGCTCCGGATCAGGACCCGGGCCAACTGCCGAAGTGTCGCCTTTCGTAGTCTCGCGATCACCGCTCGCGCGCCCAGATATTCGCCTCCTCCAGCATAGAGGACGGCGCGAGCGGGCGGCCGAGGACGTCCAGAACCTCATAACTCCTTGCGGAAAGGAAAGCGTGCACCTCCGCCATGTTTTCCCATGACTTCTCCGCGAGTGCCGGCTCGTATTCCATAATGATATTCCGCGGCCGGAACGGTCCGGAAAAGTCAATTCCGGCCAATACTTGCGGCTCGAACCCCTCGGTGTCGATCTTGATCAGCACCGGCCGTATCGGCGGATCGACAAGCCGCGAGAGCATTTGGTTCAGCGGGATCGTCGTGACCCAATCAACGGCGTCGTCTGCGCCGGGCTCGACCGCGATAGTGCCCGAATTACTATTCGCCCGTCTGACGATAGGAACGATAGCGAAATCACGAGCCGCGGCAGCGTTGACGACCGCGATGTTCGATCGGTTATTGAGCGCGATATTCGCGCGCAGGGCGGCGCAGTTATCGCAATCAGGTTCGACGGCAATCACCCGCGCCCGAGGTGTTGCCGCTATAGCGCAGCTGAAGAGGCCGACATGCGCACCAACGTCGACAAACAGACCGGGTTCTTCGATCATGATTCGCAGCGCCAGACGCAGGCTCACAGGTTCGTAACCGCCGTGCGTGACAATCGCCCAGCCGATGTAATCGGCGGGATCGACCGTCGCGACAGCGTTCGGCGCATAGCGAACCTGGACCCGGCCGCGAGCCAGATGACGAAACAGCCAGCGCACAAAGCGAAGCTTCATTGGATGCTCGAACGAGCGGGCATAGGCGAGCAGGACGATATCGATCCATCGTCTGCCCGCAGCCGCCCCGATTAGGTCGTTCGACGTCAGCGCGATCTGCTTTCCGCTGGATAGCCAAGGCTCTGGTCAAAAATCTGCCGCCAGCGATCGATCCAGGCCGTCCGATCCGGCGGGCGATTGCCGAGCAGGAATGGCTCGCGCAGATGGCGTAGATACAGGTCGTCATCGCGGTCGATCTCTATGATCCGCTCGACAAGCCGATCGAAACCACGCCACGCCCAGAAGCGCTGCTCGGTATCGGATATCATCCGATTTGCCCGGCGTGCGACCCGGCCCAGCAGACCCGGATTGCCGGCGCTCTTCAGCGAGTGCGGGCGGTACGGCAGGCGGGGCAGCAACCTGCGCTGCCTCGGCAGGTAGTCGTGCGCCTTGATAAAACGCGCGGCATTGAACGAACGGCCGATCTCCGGATCACCCCAGTAGATCGGCACGCAGTCCGCCTCGATCGCGTGCGTGAGTTTCTCGGTGTTGTATCCCGGCCAAGAGGAATTCTCAAAAGCGATGACGAATTTGTAGTTCCTCAGAAAGGCGACCTTTGCGTCCCAGTCTACTTTGCCCGGCAGCGGATCGATGCTTGGCATGTTGTTCATCGATTGGCCAGGCGCATCCACTTGCTTGTAGCCCGACAGGGCGCGAAAGAACGTCTCGCGGAAATGAACCTCCTGGCGATAAATGAAGGCGCAGAATCGGGTCTTGCCAGGCAAGACCTCGCGCCAATCCCGCGATCGTTGGACGAAATGCGCATCATCTCCCCAACGCGCGATGCGCATGTAGCGCGGATCGCCAACACCGTCCTCGTGCTCGACTCCAAAGGCCCAATCGCATTCGCTCATGAGGGGCCGAACATTCTCGCAGCCGATAAAGACCTTGACGTACTGACCCGAGGGCAGCTCGCCTGGATAGGGGCCGTAAAGCACGACTTGCGGGCTGTCCGAGATGGTGAAGTCGTAGTAGGGCTGCAAATCGGGCAGCAGCGCCTCGATGAGTTCTTCAGCCGCACCCGGCCAAAACCGGGCGACATTGATGCGGACCTGGACCTTTCGGCAGCTTGCTGCGGATCCCGCGCCGGCCTCTTTAATGGCAGCGTTCACGATGCCCGTCGTTACTTTCCTGCCGTTGTCGCGACGCGCGAATGGGCCGGTTGAGACGACGCCTCATCAAGCAGCTCGATAAAGCGCGACGAGCATTTCTCCAAGGTCAGGTTATCGAGCACAAAGTCCCGCGGGGCAAACGTGCCGGCGTGCAGCCGATCGAGAAATTCGTTGAGCTTGTCGGGAAAGTCGGCAGCGTCCTGAAATGTCAGGCCGCAGCGATGGTCGAAATAGGGCACGCTGGTCGCCGCGATCTCCGGCTGCCCCCAGACAAAGCGCTCCGGATCGAGACACCTGCCCTGGTCCCAGGCAAGGATCGGCACCCCCGAGGCAAGACATTCCTGATAGGCGATCCCCTGGCTCTCGTGCTCGCAAAGAAAAATCATGCAGGAGGCGCTACGCAACGCCGCTTTATACGTCGCTTCGTCGTATTGGCCGTAGCGCAACTCACAGAAACTCAGACGGCGCCGCCGCAATTCACGACGGATCGGCTCGAGCAGCTGCGGCACCATGATCTCACGCTGCCAACGAAGCTTGTCGTAAACGAGAAAGTCGGTGGTTGTGGCTGCAACCGGCGCCCCTGACCAGAACCGCGTGTCGATCCCAACCGGCCAGATGCGGCAGCGATCGCCAAAGTAGGGCTCATAGATCGCGTTCGCCCATTCACTGTGCTGAAGATAGGCGGCCACGGGATAATCATCGCACAATGTCGGCCATTCGCTGGGATGCGTCATCAGCCCGATACCGGCGAGGATCGGGCTGGGTCGATCGTATCCTGCCAGGCCATACCGGCCGCGGCCGAGGACCCCAACCCGATCATCCCGCTGCAACTGGGGAAAAGGCAAATTGACCTCGTACCGGACGTTGAGCCGGTCGAGCCCCAGGCACAAATTGGTGAAGACCTTGTCGATGCCGCCGGGCGGCGGCCTACCGTGCACCATGCGGCGTATCGCCGGGCGTATGTACCGGTCGCCGCGCAGCCAGCGGTCTCGTGGCGGCTCTTGCCGGTAATAAAGGCAAATCCGGCTCATGCTGACTCAGTGTCGGCTAGCTTTGCGGTGCGATGCACGAACCCGACGCTCGCCATGGTCGTCTCAAGCCGCGGATTTCATTCCGAGGCGATCGGCGATCAATGCGATGCTCTGCGCCACCGAATGCTCACCCAAGGCCCGCTGCTGCGCGCGTGCGCGCATCACCATCCGTCGTTGCGGATCGGCGCGCAACTCACCGAGCTTCGCCGTCAACTCCTCAGCCGTGCGATAAGTTTCGATCTCCTGGCCGAGATCGTAGAGCCGCTCCAGTCCGGCGGTCCATTCGGTGAGGTAGCACGCACCAAGCATCGGCGCCTCGATATCGCGCAGGCGGGAATACGCAAGCGGCCGACGATCGGAAGCCAGCAGGCTCGGCACCCGGTTGATGCCCAGCGCCACTACCGCGCCACGCAACACCCGGTAATATTCGTCACCAAGACACGGCTCGCCGATGTTGCTCTTTGGCATCGGTAAAGGGCGGACCGGGCGGAGCCGCCGCTCGGCCCATCGCACCAGCGTGCCGGGGCCACGCTCGCGCGCGACGGAGAGGCGGAAGGCGATACTTTCGGTAAGCGGCAGCCGCGGGTGCGATGTCTGTGGGCGTCCATCATCTGCTGGCGGCCAACCACGGCCGCGAACCACGAAATCAGCACCGACACGGAGTGCGCGCGCCAGGAGGTCACTTCGCAAGACGTCGGCACTGCCGACAAAAGTTGGTGGCTCGGTCTCTTTCTCGGGCGGGATACGCAGCTCGCGAGGAACCCAGAACGGCATCGGTGCGTGAACGAAATCCAGCCCGGCCTTAGCGTAAAGAGGCAGTGCCTCGAACTCCGGCACCCAGTGCAGGGCGAAGGCTCGGTATTCGGGCGGAATGCGGCGGAACTCGCGCACATTGTCGCAAAAGAAGTTGACGCACAGCGTGCCTCGGCGCTGCAGCTCGTGGATCGCGGACGGTTCAATCTGTCCGGGATAAAGATAGCCGATGAAAAGGTCGACTGGGCCCCGCCCACGTTCCCAATGGACATAGGCGAGGACGGCGTCCCAGGTTCGTGCGCGCCAAGCGTCGAGTTCCGCGCCGGGCGGATAAGTAAGTCCCTCGGCCCAATCCACCTGGGGCACCTCGAGAACCTCGTGACCGGCCTCCTCAAGCGCATTCACAAAAATCGGCCGCCAATAATCATAAGCGGGAAGCACGTGGCCTTTCCGCCCTTGCAGGCAGCTAAGGATAATCCTCACGCGCGCAGGGCCTCTTCGCGACCGCGCGCCGCATCCTTGCCGAATTCGAAGATGCCGCACGCGCAATCCGCAGCCGCGGCTTGCGCGGGCGCGATGTTCGGATGAAGCCGTGCATCGTCGAGCACCGCGGCGAAGGAAAGCAGCCGAAGTCCTGAAAACGCATCGAGGACGCTCTGCGGCGAAAAGACCCGATGAGCATTAAACTCGACCCGCTCACGCCCGACGGGCACGGAAAAATACAATCGCCCGCCCGGCGCCAACACTCTCGCAAGGGCTTTCATGAAGCGGAAACACGCGGCGGGATCGACCGGATCGCCATATCGCCCCAACCCGAAGTGCTCCGCCGCATGCAGGCTGGAAACCGAATCGAGGCTGTCGTTCGCAAACCCGCATAGGTCAGTCGCATCGGTATGAACGACCGTCAAGCCGTCGACATTGTCCGAAACGGGCCGAAGATCGACGAGCTCGACCGGCATGAATGTCAGCAGATGCGCGACAAAGCCATCGATACGGGAGCCGATATCGACGTGGCGAACCGGTTGACGGGCGAAAATCTTTCGGGCGACCAGGAGGCCTTGGTGGAAATAGTGCTCGGCTGCAATACCGGCATTGCCGTGAAATTCGGTCAGGCAAGGGTAAAGCGCGCGCTAAGCCGCAAAGGAAAGCGGCCGTCCCTCCCTCCAAGACGGCGATAGGTCCGCAAATCGCGCAGGAAACGGGGGAGATGCCGGCCAGCCAGAAACCCTCGACGCAGATCGACACCGCCCAGGTCGAGATAAAAGCACAGTTTGCGGACGGCACTATTCATCCGGCCCTCCGCCCCTGCCCACCGCGGCGTCGGCGCGCCGCCAATCGAGAATGGTCGACAAGTATCCCCGCCGCCGATTGCCGCTCGGCGTGCGCGTATCGTCGATAACGAACTGACCAACGATACCTGGTCGATCAATGTCAGGGCCGGCCGGATCCAGACCGGACATGAAGGTGATCACGATGTGGTACGTACCCGCGCCGAGGATCCGCGGCGGGATTCCGACATGGATGGTGCCCTTTCCGGCAGCCACATCTTCGAGGGGGTCGATGTCGGCGTCACGGCTTTCGCCATCGTAAACGACCGTCCCATCGATCCGCTGCAGTTGCACATAGCAGCATAGTCCGACGATGCGGCGGGTCGCCAAATAGTCGATGCAGATGAGAAACCGCTGGTCGCAGTCGAACCGGTTGCTCGGGTCGGCCTGCGGTGAGAGCCGGGTGCTGACGCGCCTTATGAAAAATGGTTTGTCCGCGCTCGGCGGTGCGCTCCGCACAAAGAAACCGTCGGTCAGACCGTCCGCGGCACGTGTCAGATACAAGCTGATCGCATCGTCGACCGACGCGTCGAGTTCGACCCGTCCCCGCTCGAGCAGAATGCAGCGGTGCGTCAGACGCCGGATCGCCGCCATGTTGTGGCTGACAAACAGCACGGTCCTGCCCGTTCCGGCGATTTCTGAAATCTTGCCGAGGCACTTACGCTGAAACTCCGCATCGCCGACCGCCAGCACTTCGTCGACGATCAGGTTTTCCGTCTCCAAATGAGCCGCGACGGCAAATGCCAGCCGCATATACATGCCCGACGAAAACCGCTTTACCGGTGTGTCGAGAAAATTCTCGACACCGGAAAAGGCAACGATCTCGTCAAAGCGCCGAACGATCTCTGCGCGGCGCATGCCCAGCACCGCCCCGTTGAGGAAGATATTTTCGCGACCAGTGAGCTCGGGATGAAAACCGGTTCCGACTTCGAGAATGCTGGCGACACGGCCCTCGATTTCGGCACGGCCCTCTGTCGGCTCGGTGATGCGGCTGAGTATCTTGAGCAGGGTCGATTTGCCCGCGCCGTTGCGACCGATGATGCCGATCACCTGGCCACGCTCGACCTCGAACGAAATATCGCGCAATGCCCAAAAGTCTTCGGCGAATGGAGTATTTGGGGTTCGCGCTGATCGAAATAACCCGCTCACACCATTTGCAATAACGTCGCGCAACGCGACATATCGTTCCTGTGATTGATGACGAATGCGGTATTTTTTGCCTATGTGATCGAGGCGGATAGAGATATTGGACATATGATCATTAATATTTTATTCTATAATAGATATATTTCATGATTTCGTTCTGAAAGCTTACAATGCCGACGTCGGTCTTCCACCAGTTGTCGGGGCGCATATCGCTTCGGGCAATCTCCATCACGCGGAGGTCAGCGTCGCCGTTAAACTCGTGGTTCAGTATCCAGCGCAGGCGGCGGGTGCCAAAAGACTCGGTCGGGACGATAATGCTGTGAACATTCTGCGCGCGTGCCCAATCGTGCAAAGCGACCGCCTCTTGCCGCGTGCTTTTCAAGTTGGCACCAAAGATCTCGATGTCCGCCTCGGGCACACCGAGCTTGAGCAGCACGCTGCGGTTTGCCGTGACGGAGGAATCGAGCACACCCAGACGCTCGGCAGGACCAGGACCGACATTCGATATCACGATCTTCCGGACCAGTCCTTGGCGATAGTACTGGGCTGCGGCAAAGGGTCTGTCCTCAATACCGCCGCCGAATACCGCAACCGCGTCGGCGGGTCCGAGCCCATCGGAGACGATCCAGGCATTCGCAGCCGAACGCAGCAGCGCCTCCTTATCGAACCAGCAGAAGATACCAAGCGCGACGGTCGCGCAAAGCAACGCCAACAGCCCGCGCCACAACACTTTACAGCTCGAACTCCCGACATCGCCCGGCACGCGACGCCCGCGGTCAAATGACGTCCGCGAAGCCGTGTTCCATCCGGCGGAAGTACCAGATGCCGAGAAGCATCATCAACACCGTCACAATCACGGATATCCAGAGAGTACCGGGCGGTAGCGCATCGCCACCGAGCAGGGACCAGCGAAACCCATCGATGATCCCGACCATCGGATTGAGTGAATAAAGCATCCGCCACCGTTCCGGGACGTCTGCCGTACTGAACGCGACTGGCGAGATGAACATGCCGAATTGCACGATGAACGGGACAACATAGCGGAAGTCCCGGTACTCGACATTGAGCGCCGCAAGAAACAAGCCGAGTCCCAGCGACAAGGCGAACGACATCGCCACGACCGCGGGGAGAAAGACCAGTTGCCAGCCCGGCATAAACCCGTACCAGATCATCAGCGCCGCCAGCAGGCCGAGGGTGATGCCGAAATCAACGAGGCTGGTGACGACCGCGGCGCCCGGGATGACAAGACGCGGAAAGTAGACCTTGGTCAGGAGGTTAGCGTTGCTGATGAGGCTTTCTGACGCCTCGGCCAAGGCTGTGGAGAAGAACTGCCAGGGCAGGACAGCCGCGAAGACCAGCAGCGGTTCCGGTACCGCGCCGGTCGGGAAATGCGCCAACCGGCGGAAACCGACAAAGACCAGCATCGTCGCGCCTGGCCGCAGCAGCGCCCAGATGATCCCAATCGCCGTTTGCTTGTAGCGCACTGCCACATCGCGCCAGGCAAGAAAGTATATGAGCTCGCGGTAATGCCACAGGTCCCGCCAGTACCGCCGCGACGTCATCCCGGGCTCGATGATGGTTTTCACGCCGCTTCCTGCCGTGTTGCCGGGATGAGGTAGGCGGTGACCAGATCGCGCAGATGGCCGGCAAACTTGTCGCGTCGAAACCGCTGAACTTGCATTGGGTCCGGCCCACAGCCACCGAGCGCCGTCCTTATCGCGGCGACCAGTTGCATCTGGCTTGTCGGATCGATCGTCATGCCGATAATCCCGTCGGCAAGCGCATCGACACTGCCGTCGCTGTTGCCGCCGATCGGTACAATCCCCGATGCCGCCGCCTCGAGGAAGGCGATGCCGAACCCTTCCTGGACGCTGGGCATGACGAATGCTGTCGCCAACCGGTAGTAATCGGCCAGCTCCTCCGGCGCAACAGCCCCGGCGAATACCACA
>Ga0126381_100009826_pt1 | contig 10748 bp, 12 predicted proteins | sample PanSoiMetPlot_28_FD_96465 | JGI IMG/M metagenome (GOLD analysis project Ga0126381, IMG submission 96465) | Tropical forest soil microbial communities from Panama - MetaG Plot_28 | ecosystem: Environmental > Terrestrial > Soil > Tropical forest > Bulk soil | place: Panama | collected 2016-02-17
CGTTGCAGGGTCGTTTAAAACCACTTCTTCGGTCACCTCGGTGCCGTTACTCTCCCCGCGAATAAAAACGCGCTGCAGGCGGTCCAGAGGGCTGGAAGAGGCTATTGAGAGAGCCTCTGGATTCGATGCGGGCAGCACACCGATGCCCACCGGGGTGAGCGTTGTGTAATAATACGGCGTCCCATTGGATTCAAAGACCTCCGGCTGCACCGCGAAGTGCCACTGTATCTCGGTGGGCATCATCATTAGCGAGTCGGGGCTGCGCACGGCGAGCACCCTGTCGATGTAATGCGGCAGGATCATCTGCTCGCAGGTGACCGGCATTTTAACCACCACGGTCGATTCAGGCCAGAGGTTGAGGTCGTAAAGGCTGATGTAGTTCCGGCGCAGGAACTCCTTTACGAGAATCCGAATGTCGGGCGTCCAGCTGTTGCAGATGGCGCACACCGCGTCCGTCATCTCCAGGAGCGAGTTGCCTACGACCGTGAGGTTCTTGTTGCGCCGCGGCTTGTTCGCCTGCTGCACCTCGAGCGCCTTGGCCGACTCCAGGAGCGCCCCGGCTTCCTGGAACTTGGCCTGAGCCTTCGCGTATTGCCGGAGCCGCTCGAGCATATCCGCCATGGCATAGGCAATGATGGCATTGTCGCAGTTGCGGAGGAGCGAGAGATCGGTGTCGGCGATGAGCCCCGGGCAGGCACGCTTCCCGAAGACGTAGATCGAGTAGTTGATGTCCGCCTGCGGGTAGACCTTTACGCTGTAGGAGGCTGCGGCGGGACCTGCCGGCGGCAGGGTCAGCTCGGAGTAATACTGCGGTTTGCCAACCGTGGTCGCATCCAGCATCGTGGGGTCGGTCTCGATCAGGAAGGTTTCGTCCACAGGGTCGAGGAGCCCGTCGGGACCACGGAGTGTCACGACACGCTCCATGGGGCTCGTGAACGTGTTGGTGCCCGCGTTTAGGGTGACGGTCGAGGCGAGCTGGCTGTCCCTCCAAAAGTAGCCGTCCCAGATGATGCGGTAGCGGGCATCCAGATACCGCTTGCACAGCGCGATGGAGGTGGCGTCGAACTGTCCGATCTTCCCCGTAATGAAGGAAGCCATTTGTGCAAGGGTAAGCATGACATTTAGAAGGCGTTGGTTGAGAGCATCCAGCCGAAGTAGAACCCGTTGATGTTGGCGAACTCAAAGATCGACGTGGCCGTGGCTGAAGGAGTAGGCACAACACCGCCCTGCCACCGGACGTTAGCCGGCCATGCCACCGTCCAGCCGTTGTTGGTAAGAGCCACCAAGATGCGCTGACCGTCCCCCGCGTTGATGAACGTGAAGGTGTGGTTGCCAGTCAGGTTCTGGAAGAAATGCGTGGCAAGGTTCCAGTCAATGGTGGCCGCAGCAATCACCACGGTGGGATAACGGCTGTCGCGCACGTCACGTGCACGCATGGTCGGTATGCTGCTGTTGCCGCTCGGATCGCTCGCCATCACCTTGTTGCCACTTTGGGCGACGCGGGTCACGTTGAGGCTGCCGTTGGCGACAAGGGGCGAATTGGCCACGGCAAAGTCTGACGGCATCGAGAGACCCACCGAGGTGAGCCCGATGCCCCCGCTCGTGCCCACCGCGCTGACCGTGGCCCGTTTCAGGGCTCCTGACTGAAGGAGAAGTAGCTGATCGGCTCCGGTCGGTGTGGCGGATGGCCTGTCCCCGATGATTCCGGGCTGCGCCAGCGCAGCGTTGATCATGTTGTTGAGCCGCGCGGCGTTGACCGTCTGGCCGTCAACATACGTCTCAGCTGAAAGAACGTCGCTCATCGGTAGACAATGAAGAAATCAGCCGTGCCTGCGGTCCCGGAAAACGTAACGTCTATTCCGTTCGTCATCTCGATCCCGACCGCGCCCTGAAAGATAGGCACCGTTCCGAGGGCGGCAGTGCCCGTCCAGAGCGTCCGCGGCGTGGACTCCTTGGTTTTCACCGTGATCACCCACGAGGTGCCAATCGCGCTCACGTTCATAACGAGCACGTTCAGCACGCAGGTGCTGGCCACTGGCGTCCACGTGGTGTTGCTGGTCTGGTGGGTGCCGCCACGCGTCCAGGGAATGTTGGCGCTATACTCCTGGGCAGCAAGACAAGCACCCGCCAGGTAGATGCTTAGCAAAAAGGTCAGTAGTTTTTTCATTTTACCATTCAGGTTTGAGAAGCTTGAGTCCGATTATCACGAACAAAAAGATCGTGATGACGTTGCTTGCCAGCACCCAGTGGGGCTGTGTGGCCGGTGCGAACGTTGCGATCACAATGATCAGCACCAGTATCCAGTAAAAGATGGTCAGTAATGTCATGTATCCTCCTATCCGCAGCTGGGCATATCGGGGTATTTGGCGCAGACCTTCCTGCGCACCTGCGCTGCCACGGGTTTCCCGCTTGACCTACTCAGCGCGTTGGCGGCATGGCGGCGATCCGGGATCGGATAGCTACCCGGACCCGCGCCTTTCTTGCCCGTGCCGCGCCCCGGAAGGGCAAAATCGCTGCGCGGGAGTGCCTGCCGCTGCTTTGCGCTAAGCACGTTGCTCGTGCCCTTGGCGTAACCCGGAGCTGGCATCGAGACCGCGTGTTTCTTGGAACTCGGGCCTCCCTGGGTCTTGCCGCTCACTTGGCTCGTGCCAAGTCGGTATCCTCGGCGGCCGCGCATCACGCGCTGCCGAAACAATGCCGACCCGATGTTCCTCTGTCGCGGCTGCATGACCGATGCTCCCTCCATTGGCGGAAACGCCGTCACAGGCGCCCCGCCTTCGATGAATCCTCTTGTGTTCATAACTGCCTTCCTGTTTGGTCGAATAACTGCAAGCGACGGTCATGGACCGCCTTTATCTGGTTTTTGGTGTATCCACTGCGAAATCGTGACCCCTGCTCGCACTCTAGGGAGTAGTAGCTCCGCAACAGCGTCTGGCTGAAGTGCCTGTCCGGCCGGCGTTCGCCTCGGGGAGTATGGACAGCTCTCCCCGAGACGATGCGTCTGATTACCTTGCCTTTGGGGCCGAGCTTATAGGCGGTAACCATGTTCCAACCATCTTTCTAGTAGCCGATTCCAGAGCCGCTGGTGATGTCGCCGACCGGCGTCCCAGCCATGTCCATTTCCCTCGCCTGGTTCGCTATCGCCTGGCCTTCATTGTCTCCGACCGGCTTTTCGATGTCGTTGTCATTGGCTTGATCCACCGACACGTAGGCGCAGTCGTCGATGATGCGGCTGATTGTGCCGCTCACCTTCACGTCCACCTGGTCGCCCACGTTCGGGCGTTCACCGCCCACCATGAGGGTGTCGAGCTTCACCGGAAGCTCGTCGCCCTGCTGGATGGGCTCATCCTGGTCGTCGTCGGGCATGGGCACGGATTCGTCGGCCATTGGATTACTCCGCCGGCGGCGGGGCTCCTGGTGGTGTCGCCACCTCGAACGTAAAGCCGTCCTCAATCGCATCTGGGTGATGAGACCTGAATACGTTGTAGACGCCTTCCTTGGTCACCGGCGTTGGGATGAAGGTGCTCAGATCGGTTATCTCTCTTCCGTGAAAGGTTTTGCCTGTCAGGTTGAAGAACCCCTGGAACATCTCTCCCGCGTCCGAAGACGCGACCTTTGGCACCGGAGGGCCTTCGCCGGGCGGAATGGGTGTTACCCCGTCGCCCTGATACGTCTTGGTCGGCTCGGTCACGCCCTCTGGGGCGATGACCGCGTGCTCCGAAGCACCCGTGGGGCGCTGCGGAGGCGTGTCGGCCGGTGCATCTGCTTCTCCCTCGTGAGATTTCTTTTTTGTTGGCATGGGTTTGGGTTTGGTATGTGCCTTTTGTTTGGGGCGAGCCCTCCCGCTCTTTCGCAAGCGGGAGGGTGCTCGCCGTTTCATGTGAATTATCCGCTGTATTGAGACTTGCTCGACAGTGAAACGATCCACTGGTTGTTGAGTGTTACCACGCACCAGAACGTTTTAAGTCCCACGGTGATAAACTTGTTCGTTGGGTCGCTCTTATCGGGTTTGTCGCAGATCATCACGCTCGGATTAAACGGACTCTGGCCTCCCATCTGCGGGATGCCAAAGGCGTTGCTGCCAAGAATCCAGGTTCGGTAGATCGCGTTGGCCGCCGAAGCAGGCACCGAATAGGTGCCCTGCGTGCCGGTGCCGTCCTCGATGAACGGATTGGTGTTCTTGACGAAGCTGACGTCATACCATTTGCCCACCTCGCCGGTGATGAGACTCTTGGAAGTCCCGTATTGGCCGGCGAGCAAGACCTTGGGGTCAGCAAGCACGTCCCGCCAGACTTGTGGTCCGCAGAGCGCGTAATACTGGCCGTTAAGGTATGGTGCTCGGGTAATGGTGAGCCGGGTCATGGCGTCCAGAATATCGTTGATGGTCACCGCGCCCTGCGCTTGCGTGAGGGCTTGGAGACCGGCGAATGTCTGAGTGGCTCCGACGTAGCGCCTGTTGCCAGCGCCAGTAATGTCCGCAACCTCCTGGTTGCGGATGATACCGTCTGCGTGCAACGCCACGTCTTCACCCATGACTCCGATCATGTTTTTGAGCGTGTCGAAGAGGTTCGTCCAGGAGAGGACATCGCTGATCTTCGCCGCCATGTCGTATTGCTGCAGCGTGGCGTCGATGAACGTGTAGTTGTAGTCCCTAAACGTTGTCGTTGCGACACCTTCACCGCTTTGACCGACATTGGAAGCGTTGGCGACATCACCTCTGGTGAACCTCATCTGCGTGGCACCCTGTTCACGTGGAAAGGGCACCTTTTGACCGAACTGAGCCATCACCAGAAGTTGAACCGCGTGCGGTTGAAGCCGGCGGTTGAAATACTTCTGGTATTGACCCACGATACCGGATGAGCCGGTCGTAAGTAATGGCATTTAGATTTTTCTCCTCTTAAAGGTTAGCGCCCCATCATGGCGTCTTCCCTCCTCGTCAGGTCACGAAGGTAGGCCTCCTCCTCGTCCTTGCTCATGTCTTCTTGACGACTCGGCGGACCCTTTGGCGGTTTTCCTGGACCGCCCCTCGCGGGTTGTGACGAGGATTGATACTCCTCGATCTGGGCGCGTAGTTGTTCGTTTTCTTCCCTTAACTCGGAGTCCGAACCGGCCCCAAGGAGCAGCATGGCGATTTCCACGGCCTTGTGGAAGCCCTGCGGGATGTAGAAGAGGTAGGGATGTTCGCTGATGATCCGGTCGGTCTCCTGCGTGAGGGGACTGTCCGGGTCCATCAGCTCGGGAACGTGCTGGATCGCGCTTTCCATGTCGTTTCGCCAGGAAAGCTCCTGCGCGGCCTCCTGCTGCTGGGCGACGTACTGCCTGCCCGTGCCTTCCAGCTCGAGCACCGTCTCCAGGCTCTTCATGGCGTTCTCGTAATCTCCGCGCTGGCGGAAATCGAGATACGCGTTGTGGTAGCCCTGCAGGTCGATGCCGTCCTTTTGCAACGGCGGCATCTGGCTCTGCGCCTGAAGCTGCTCCATGCGCCGCTGATCCTGCCATTGCGCCTGCTGTTCACGAAAAGCGTCCTTTTCGCTCTGCAGGGCACTCCAACTGCGATCCTTGCGTTCCCTTTCCCTTGCTTCCCGGTCGCGGGCCTCGGCATACGGGCTCCTCTGGGGCTCCGGGTGCTGGGCCTGACCGTTTTCCTGCTGTGCTGCCTCTGCTGCCTCTGCTGCCTTGAACCTGCCTCTTTCGTCACGCTCACGAAGCTCTGCAGCCTGCGGCTGCGGCTCCTCGGCGGGAGGTGTCGGCTCGGGTTCCGAGTCAGGGGTTTGTGGTGTCGTTTCCGGGCTTGGAGGAGGCGGCTCCGGTGCCTCTGCCGGCGGCGCGGGTATTTCCGGCTTTGTCGCGCCTTCCGGAGATACAGGACGACCTTCGGTGAGGTCCTGCTGGCGACCGAGGTCGCGCAGCTCCTGTTCTTCGGCGTCTACTTGTAGTGTTTCCACTATTTAACCTTTTCGAGGGTCATCTATTCACGCTGCGGAACTCCCCCTCTATTTGTTGTTCCGTCAGTGTCTCCGATTCGCTCGGAGAGGGCGAAAGTTCTAAAAGACTGTCCACGAAAGCGACCATCCCTCGGGTTCCCCATGCCACGCCGGCCATGTATTCCGGGTGCGCCTGCTCCATGATGGCCCGCTGGGCACTCATGTGCACCTTTTCCACCCACTGGTGACGCAGCTTGATGCCGGTGTCGGACACGAGAAAGTTGCTCAACGCACGGGCGTTCTCGTTCGTCCAGTAGTTGCTGGGAATCTGGGTCGGAGGAAAGTGCTTCCAAAAGAACCAGGCGGCCCGGAGCCTGCGAATAAAGTTATTCATGGCGAGACCTGGGGTGTTGCAACCGCCGGTGGAGGCTCGGGAGGCACGGCTGGCTCATTAAAGGGAGTTATGGGAGGCAGATTCATGTCTGTCAATACCTTGTTAACATCCTGGGTGGTCACCTTAACACCTGACTTGATGAGTGCGGCAACCGCATTGGCCACCGCAGTTGCGTCCTTCACCCTGTCGCTTTGCATCCGGCTCTGGTCCACCTGCACCTTGGAAAGATCGGTGGCTGACGGAGGCTCCTGGGGCTGCTGCGGCTGCGGCATTTGACCTGATCCGGGTCCCTGGATGACGTTCCCAGGCTGGGGCTGAGCCATCTGGGCGATCTGCTGAAGGTAATTGACCAGCGGAGCGATTTGCTGCCGCACCGCGTTCAGGTTTGGATCATTCTTCTGGTTGAGGGCCTGCATATGTCCCCCGATGTGTTGAAGGAAAAGGTTCGCCGTCTGCGGGTCGATGGACTTTTGCTGCTGCAGCTGGGCGTCCACGTAGCCCTGCAAACTCTGCAGGTGCGACTTGTCGTCGTCGGAAGGCTGAACGATGGCAGGGAAACCAAGCAGCATGATGGAAATTTCCTCCGCCTGCTCCTCCATCTGGTTTTGCTGCTCGAGACCCGGGTCCTGGTAGGCCCGCTTGATGAGCCGGGGATCGTCGATCTCCACCAAGTTCTTTTCCAGCTCGTTGCGCTTCCAGTACGGGCTGCTCCCGAGGAGTTGCAGTCGGGCGACCGCTTTCTGCATGGCAGCGGGCTTGTTCCACGAGTCGGCGGACCCATTGGGGTGGATTTCGTATTCGCCCTGGAGGGCATCAGGAGGCACCTGGCCCACCACGTCGTTGAGGACATAAATCAGGCTTTCACTGTCGTACTGCTTGTAGAGCGACCAGCACATCCTGAAGAGGTCGGCCAGGTCCATTCGGAAGACACGGGAGCGCATATCGTCGGAAAGACCGCTTTGCCCGATAATGGCCTGAATCTGGGTAGCTGTGACGGCACCTTTTCCGCTCGGGGTGGGTGCCAGGTGCTCGGTGGCACCCAAATCCGGGATCGCCACTCGGTATTCGGCCAAAGCACGGGTCATTTGCATCTCCTGGTCAAACGAAATGGGCGGAGAGGGCATCACCACGGGCTCAATGCCCTGCGGGAGGCTGGTGCCCGGTAAAACATTGACGTTCCCGGTGTTCACGATGCCCTGCGTGTTCTTAAACAGGGGTTTGTTGACGTAATCCATGTAGTCGTGCTTGAAATTCCACTGACGAGTGATCGAATCCTCAAAAGAAGCCACGATCTCGGGAATCCCGCGCGGCGAATACCAGCCCTCGTCCTTGATCTCGGCGCGGAAGGACACGAACGGGAACATTTTGTGGTCGTAAGGCAGGAACTGCCGCTCCCTGATCCACTGCCGGGTATCCAGTTGCTGCGGAGAGTAGGTGTCGAAGTAGACCTTGCCGTCGCTGCGCCCGTAGACCTCCCAAACAATGACCTGGTCGTTGGTTTTGCTAAAGGTAATGCCCTCCCGGCGCTTGATCGTGTCCCATTGGGTCCCAACCCCGTAAATGCCCGTCTCGGCGGTGGTGTTGCCGCGAATCTTGTCGATGAAATCCTGATCCTGTCGGAAATTCGGGTTGGACTTGTATTCGTCCACGCTCATCAGCATCACGTGCACGCACCACGGGGCGTCCTGAAGGTCTTCCACGTCGGAGGGAAGAATGAAGTAAATGGGCGCAACAGCGGAGAAGCAGAGCTTCTTCTGCGCAAAGTCCCAGTAAATCTTCATCGGGGCGCGACCTGCCATGAGCATGGCGTCAATCGAGGTGAGGATTTTGCGCTCGAAATTGGTCTTCTGCTTGAGGCGGTAGTCGAACCAGCTCGCCACGGCGGAGGTGGTGTCCGAGGGCTGCGTTTTGAGGGAAACGAAGGCGGCGAACTGGTCGGTGGCGTAGAGCTGCTTGTAGTAAAAGGGCTTCATCCGCTCGATGAGCGAGTCGATGAGCGGAAAATGGAGGTCCGCGGCTCCTGTGTATGGCGGGCTGATCCGGCGAATGCCCGTGTGGCGCATCTTATACCACGTCTCCTGGCGCATATCCCACGTCGTGCGGTCTTTCAGCGCGTCCAGGATTTCCGTGCAGTTTTCAAAGTAGGTCGTTGGCGTTTCCATGTTTTACCTCCATCCGGCCGAGGCACCCATTTCCTCAAGCACCCGGTGATGCGCAAGGTCGTCCTCGCGGCGCCAGCTCGTCATGTCCACCACCTTTTCAAAAACCGAATAGTCCACGGCGGCCATCGCACCGAGCACGGCATCCGCCTTGTTGGGCGAAGGGATGTTGCGCTTGCGCATCTCGTACTTCTCCTCCGCCTGCCACTTGCCCGAGGGATGCAGCCGCTTCTGGCGCGTCGTGAGTTCCGCGAAAAGCCCGTCGTCCCGCGGGAGAATCCACTCGCACCGCGAGATGGACGCAGCGCCTTCCATCCACGCTTTGGCAGACCAGCTCTTGTAGGTAGGGTCGTGCGGAAGCGGGTGACCGAAGTTCTGGCGCCCGATTGGCCACCCTCCGCCGGCGAGGAGATCGAGCATCTCCTTGTCGCTCGCGTCCCCCGCTATCTGGTTGGATCGCACCTTCATCTCCACAAAGTGGCGGATGAAGCGCCCTGCGGCCGCCTCCTTGTTGGCCTCCTTCCATGAGGCGACAATTTCGATCTTGTTGCCGTCCCTCTTGGCGATCACATTGTCGTCATGGCCTCCACCAAAATCACAAAAGACGAAAACGAACCCTGGTTTGAAGGGCGGCGGATTATCGAGGCACCTGCGAAGGTCGGTATCGGAGAGGATGTACTGGTCGAGTTCGTCCTGATCCATAAACTCTCCAAAGATGCAGCTTCGGGTGAACGGATGGTCGATACCGTAGGTGGCGATGACTCGCTCCACCTTGTCTTTCGAGATATGTGGGCAATCCTTCAGCCCCGCCTGGATCGTGACGTACTGCTCCCGGTGTTCCGTAAATGCTTTGAAGAATACGCCATGCTTGGTGCCGGGAGAGCTAGCGAGCAGCTTCGCATTGTAACTGCAGCGGTCTACACCGGCGAAGATGCCGTCCTTAACGTTTTTGGCTTCGTCCACGATCCACAGCAGGGGCGAATGGACATCGTTGCCCTTCTGGAAGCCTTCAACCCTGCCTGCATCGTCTGTGGTAAAGAAGACCGCCCTGCCTCCGGTTGGAGTGGAAAGGCGGTAATATGGACTTTTAACGCTGTGCCAGCCCATCTTCTTCTCGATTCGGTCAAGAGCGGGGATGATCTGCTCACTAAGCTGCTTTTGGTCGGCGGTAGTCCCCGCTACCTTGCCCTCTCGGTGCATTGCGAGCCACCACCCGACGAGCCCGGCGATGATGAGTGAGCTGCGACCGCCCTCGTTCGGGGAAACGCAGGCCACCTGGACGATGCGTGCCGCCGGACCCGTTGAGAGGATGAACGGGCTGAGCGCGTCGCACTGCCACCCGTAAAGCTGCGGGAACCCGAGGACTCCCTCGCAGAACCCCACGGGGGTGGCGAGCAATTCGTTCATGTCCGACTTCTTGCGGAGCGGTTTCCCCGTCCCCTTGGGGCGGCCTCTTGGCGGAGCTGTGACGGGTGCGGTTTTCACTGCGGATGGATTTGCCCGATGGTGTGACCGAGGACGGTGCCCGATGAGGCCGGCCGCGCCATGAGGGCCGCTGGGTTCGGAAGACCGTGCTGCTGCCAGTAAGCCCAGTTGGCCATTTGCTGCCCGTAGGGCACCGGGGTCGTCCCTGGGAGCTGCCCCTGCGAAAGGTTCCACTGCACCAGCCGCGAAGCCGCCTCGGGGCTTGCCAGCGCGTGCCGCAGGGTGAGGGCGGCGATGGCGTTGGACGCACTGCCGAGGTTTCCACCGCTACCCGCACCGATGTTGGAAAGGGCACCTGGAAGAAGCGTCAGGCCAAACTGACCTGGGCTCAGCCTAGACCCAAACGGCGTCCCGCCCACCCAGCCAGGCTCGTTCGGGTTGGAGGAGAGCGGACCCGCACCTTCAGGTGCCGCCCATCGGACAAATTCTGGGTTATCCCCCGGGTTCTGGCCAAAGTAGCCCAGGTTCCTCGGCATATACGTGGTGTCGCTGGGCTGGCCGCCCGAGGGTGCCTGGGCGGGGGTGCCGCGTGCAGGGTTGGGGCTGCCGAAGCGGATTCGGTCGGCAATGTTGTAGAGGCTGCGAGAAAGGTTGAAGGCGGGACCGACGCCGTAGGGGAGTGCTCCGGCCGCGAGCCGCGCGAGCATCGGCCAGTTGTTGGAGCCAAGGAGTCCTGGACCCTGGATATACGGCAGGTTCGGAGGGTTCACGAGGTCATCCATCCCAGCCGGCATCTGCGGAGCTGGCAAGTTCCCAGCCGGCGTTGCTTCGGGCGTGGGAGAGGCA
>Ga0126381_100009827_pt1 | contig 10747 bp, 6 predicted proteins | sample PanSoiMetPlot_28_FD_96465 | JGI IMG/M metagenome (GOLD analysis project Ga0126381, IMG submission 96465) | Tropical forest soil microbial communities from Panama - MetaG Plot_28 | ecosystem: Environmental > Terrestrial > Soil > Tropical forest > Bulk soil | place: Panama | collected 2016-02-17
ACGCCGACCACCGCGATGTGGGTGTATCGGCTCGGTCTCGAGCGCGCGAAACGGTATCTCTTGACGGGCGACGAAATCTCCGCCGCCGAGGCGGTGCACATGGGCATGATCCTCGAGGCCGTTGCAGACGCCGAGCTGCTCGGCCGAGCCACCGCCTTAGGCGAGCGCATCGCCCGCTTGCCACTCAACCAGCTCGTGATGTTAAAGCTGCTGTGCAACCAGACCGCCGAGCACATGGGTCTCGCCCAGACCCGGCTTCTCGGCACCCTGTTCGACGGCATCGCACGGCACACGGAGGAGGGGCTGGGCTTCGTGCGCCGGGCCCAGCAGGTGGGCTTCCGCGAGGCCGTGCGGGAGCGTGACGACCCCTTCGGTGACTATGGAAGCCGGCGCAAGGAGTAGCGCCTGCCGGCGATCCGCTAGGCGAAACGCTTCAGCTCGCGGCGCGCAATCACCATCTTGTGCACCTCGTCCGGGCCGTCTGCGATGCGCATCGCCCGGCCGTTGCGCCACATGGCGGCCACCGGCGTGTCGTCGGACATGCCGAGGGATCCCAGGCACTGGATCGCGCGGTCGCACACGTTCATCATCATGTTCGGTGCCACCACTTTGATCATCGAGATCTCCTGGCGCGCCTTCTCCTTGCCGTAGGTGTCCATCTTCCACGCCGCATAGAGCGTGAGCAACCGCGCCTGGTCGATCTCCATGCGCGAGAGTGCCACCCAGTCCTGGACGAACTGCTTTTCGGAGAGCGGCCCACCGAAGGCCTTCCGATGCACGGCGTGCTTGCACATGATCTCGAACGCGCGCTCGGCGGCGCCGATGCAGCGCATGCAGTGATGGATCCGGCCCGGGCCAAGACGCGCCTGGGCAATCATGAAGCCCCCGCCGACCGGTCCCAGGGTGTTGGACACGGGCACGCGACAGTCCTCGTATCGGATCTCGCAGTGGCCCCCTCCGCCGGCGTGACCCATCACGGAGACGGCGCGGATCAGATTGAAGCCCGGGGTGTGGATGGGAACGAGAATCTGGCTCTGGCGCTGGTGCGGCGGCGCGTTCGGGTCCGTCACGCACATCACGATCGCGATCTTCGCGCCGATGGCGCCCGAGGTGTACCACTTGTGGCCGTTGATCACCCAGTCGTCGCCGTCGCGCACCGCCCGGGTCTGCAATCCCGTCGGGTCCGCTCCGGAGACCTCGGGCTCGGTCATCGAGAAGCAGGAGCGGATCTCGCCGTCGAGCAGGGGCTGGAGCCACTGCTTCTTCTGCTCGGGTGTACCGAACTCCGCGAGGATCTCCATGTTGCCCGTGTCGGGTGCCGCGCAGTTGAACACCCGCGAGGCGATCGCACTTCGACCCATGATCTCGGCGAGGGGCGCGTACTCCAGGTTCGTGAGCCCCGCACCGTACTCAGGGATGGGAAGAAAGAGGTTCCACAGGCCGAGCGCCTTCGCCTTGCCCTGGAGCTCGTGGAGCACCGCGGGCAAGTGGTGCGGGTCCCCCGACTTCTCGACCTGCTCCTCCGCGATGCGCTCTGCGGGGTACACATATTCGTCCATGAAGCGGAGGAGCTGGGCCTGGATCTGCTTGACCTTCTCAGAGGGCTCGAAGTCCATCGTGTCTCCTGGGGGTGGCATTTAGGGGAATGGCAGGACGCTCACCTTCACAGCGCCCGCCTTCTTGTCGGAGGCGATCTCAAAACCTCGCTCCACTTCGCCGAGCGAGACGGAATGTGTCACGAGCCCTACCAGGAGCTCGCGCTGTCCATCCACCAAGGCGACCGCGTCTTCGAAGTCCGCGCGCGGGCTCCCCGACCAGGAGCGCGCGTAGCAGTTCGACCAGGCGAGGGTCGCTTCCTTGAGCAGCAGCGGATAGGGGTCGAGCTGGACCGAACCCAAGAACACGCCGAGGACGCTCACGCTGCCTCCCGGTGCAAGCGCAGCGCCTGCCGCGCGCAGTGTGTCCGCTCTGCCGCCCACGGTCTCGAGCACCAAGTCTGCAGGCTGACGCTTCGCCCGGGCGGCGAGTGCCTGCGGCGTGGCCTCGGCTTCGTCGAGCACCTGGGTCGCACCGAATCTCTCGCCGAGCGCCCGTTGGTGGGGGTGCCGCGCGGCGAGCCACACCTCGCCGGCGCCGAGGGAGCGCGCGGCCAACACACCGAGGAGGCCCACCGTGCCGGCGCCGAGCACCAAGACGCGCTGGCCGGGGGCCAGGTTTCCGCGTCGCAGACCATGGAACACGACCGCCGCGGGCTCGGTCAGGGCGGCGATGCGTGGATCGAGCTCCTCGGGCACACGAAACAGCCGGTGCGAGGGGACCACCACGTACTCCGCCATCCCGCCACGCTCGTGGAGGCCGAGCAGGCGCAACTCCGCGCAGATGGAGTCGCGCCCCGCCTGGCATTCCCGGCAGCGCCCACAGGTTCGAAGCGGCTCGACCACGACGGCCCCGCCTTGCGCGAACCCCGACACGCCGGGGCCCGCGCGGTCCACACTCCCCGCGATCTCATGTCCGGGCGTCATGCCAGAGGGAAAAAGGCCTGCATGAAAGAGATGGAGGTCCGTTCCGCACACGCCACAGGCCGACACCCGGACGCGGACCTCGCCGGGGCCCGGCTCGGGCAGCGCGAGCTCCTCGACCGGGAGCGCCCGGCGCCCCCGGGAGACCGCGGCACGCATGCTGCGCTTGGGAAGGGAGGCGCCTCGGGTCGCGGGCAATGCGGCGGGGGGCTCCGTGGGCGGCATCGCGGGGGAGGCTAGCAGCGCGGCCCGGGAGCGCCGCGCCGGGGCGGGCGGTAAGGCAGGGCGCAGGTTCGGCCGAAAGGCCCCGTGTGGTCGTCGAGATCGGTCTCATCGGAGCGCTGGTCGTCGCGCTTTGGATCGCGATCGATGCGGCGCGTTCGCCGTCGCCTCTCGCACGCCGGCTGCCTCTGATCCTGGTCGGACTCACCTCGGGCCTGTGGTCCTTGGGCGAGCTCTTGGCCGAGCACGCGCTCACCCCCGCGGAGACCCTGGCGGCGCGACGCGTGCTGTTCGCCGGCGCGAGTTTGCTTCCGGTGGTCTGGGTCTGGCTTGCGGTGGACAGCGCCCGCGCGGAACGCCTCGCCTGGCTCCGGCGCGCCCTGGGCTGGCTGGCTGTCCCGACACTCCTTGCGTACTCCTGCCTGTACTGGGACCACCAGGTGCGCTTCGTGGCGTGGACGGCGCACCCTCCCCAACACGGGCCAGTGTTCTGGGCGGCCGTGGCGTACGGCTGGCTGCTCGTGACCGTGGGGACCGTGGTCTTCCTCGTGGCGGCGCGACGCCGCGGGCGGGTCTCGTGGCTCAAGCTCGGTGTGCTGGCCGGTGGGGTCTTCCTCCCGCTGATCGGCCACATCGTGTTTCTCGCACGGGGAGGGGGCGCCGCCGACCCGACCCCGATCTTGGTGGGCTTCGCTGGCCTCATTCTCCGCCTCATCGTCTTCGACTCGGGAATCGCGGTCTTTCTACCGGTGGCGCGGCGGGATGTGATCGAGCAGCTCGAGATCGGCGTGCTGGTGGCGGACATCGACGGCTGCGTGGTGGACGCGAATCCCGCTGCGGCGCAGCTCGTGGCGCCGTCGCCGGTCCTCGGACAGCCGCTGTCCACGCTGCTCGCCGCCGCGCGACGCGTGCCCGAAAAGGTGATCGAGATTCAAAGCGCGCCCGTGCGCGGCCAGTTCGGCGAGGTCGGACGCTTCGCGGTGCTGACCGATCGCACGGCCTCGTCCCGGGGCGACCGCCAGCTGCTGCAGGCCCACAGGCTCGAGGCGCTCGGCATCCTAACGGCGGGCATCGCCCATGAAGTGAACAATCCCCTGGCCTTCGTGCGCGCGAATCTCTCGGGCCTGGAAGAGCTGGCGCAGGGCCTGCGGGATCCCACGCTTCGAGCGACGCTCCCTTCCAAGCTCGGGGAGCTCGCCTCGGACGCCCCCGAGCTCGTGGCCGAGGCGATCGAGGGGGTGGAGCGGATCGGTCGCCTGGTGCGGCGCCTGCGACGATTCGCACGAGGGGAGGGCGTCCCGACTCCCTACGGGCCGGTCGATCTGCGGGAGGTCGCAGAGAAGGCCTGCGCCCTGTCCGGGGTGGGCCTGCCCGGAGGCGCAATCCGCCGCGTGCTCCATCCCGTTCCCCTTGTGCCGGGCAACGAAGACGAGCTGGTGCAGATCGCCGTCAATCTGCTGGTGAACGCGGTTCAGGCAAGCGGTGGGCGGCCGGAGATCGAGGTCGAGGTGCGCTCGGCGCGGGGCGGGGTGACACTCGCGGTACGCGATCGAGGGGAGGGCATTCCTGCGGCCGCGTTGCCGCGCCTTTTCGATCCCTTCTTCACCACGAAACCACCGGGCCAGGGCACGGGTCTTGGCCTCTCCCTGTCCTTTGACCTTGCGCGTCAGCACGGCGGCACCCTGGAAGGCGCGAACCGCCCCGGCGGCGGGGCCGAGTTCGAACTCTGGATCCCGGCGCTACGCTGACCGTATCCCATGGCGCGCCTCATCCTGATCCGACACGGCGAGAGCGTGGCGAACGCACAGCAGCGCTTCACCTTTGGTCCCTTCGAGCCTCTGACCACCCGGGGTCGGGCGGAGGCCCTCGCGATCGCAGCGCTCGTGCGCACCCACTTCGATCCGGTGGCGCTCTATGCGAGTCCCTTCGTGCGTGCACTCGAGACCGCGCAGCAGGTGGGAGGAGTCCTCGGCCTCCTGCCGAAGGTGGTGGAGGAGCTGCGCGAGCAGGACTTCGGGACGTTCCGGGGGCGGCCGTATGGGGAGTACGGCAGGGATCCCGCCGCCCAGGGCCTCGGGCGCTGGTCCCATCGACCGCCGGGCGGGGAGACCTTGGCGGAGGTCGCGCGCCGGGCCGGAGGAGCCCTTCACACCATCGCGCGTGCACACCTCGGGGAGGACGTCGTCGTGGTGAGCCACGGGGCTGTGATGGCCGCTCTTCGCGGCTTCGCGGCGGGAAGCTACGAGGACGCGCCGGTGCCGACACGGAACGCCGCGGGCTACGTGCTCCACTACCACGCGGCGCGTTGGAGCCTCTCGGACCTCGCCGAAGCGCGCGCTGTCCGCTAGCCCCGGTCGGCCGGGCTCGCTTCGCGCCGCGGTGCGGGCGGGCGCCTGCGCTCGCTCCAGCCCTGGAGCACCACAAAGAAAACCGGTACGAACAGCACGGCCAAGAAGGTCGAAGTGATCATGCCCCCAAACACCGCCGTTCCGAGCGCCCGGCGGCTGGCCGCTCCGGCACCCGAAGCCACGACCAGGGGGTAGACCCCCAGGATGAAGGCGAACGAGGTCATGAGAATCGGGCGGAATCGCAGCCGCGCGGCCTCGGTGGCGGCGGTGACCAGGTCGAGGCCACGCTTGCGCTGGGTGCGCGCGAACTCGACGATCAGGATCGCGTTCTTGCTGGCGAGCGCCACCAGCAATACCACACCGATCTGTGTGTATACGTTGTTGTCCATGCCGCGCACCGTCACGGCGATCACCGTCCCGAGCAGGGCCAGGGGAACGACGAACACCACCGCGGCAGGATTGGTCCAACTCTCGTACTGGGCCGCCAGCACCAGGTAGACCAGGAGCACGGCCAGGGAGAAGATCAGGAGGGACTCCCGGCCGACCCGTTTCTCCTGGAAGGAAACGCCGGTCCACTCGTATCCCATGGAGTTCGGAAGTTTGGCGTCGGCCATCTGCTCCATGATCTGCAGCGCCTGCCCGGAACTCCGGCCGGCGGCCGCCTCGCCCGAGACCGCCGCCGCGGGATACAGGTTGTAGCGGCTGATGATCTGCGGCCCGAGGATCTCCTTGACGTCGGCGAGTGTCGAAATCGGCACCATCCCGCCCTCGGGATTGCGCACCTCGAGCTGCTTGATGTCGCTCGCCGTCCTTCGGTAGGCGGGCTCGGCCTGGGCGCGCACCTGGTAGGTGCGCCCAAAGCGGTTGAAGTCATTCACGTAGGTGGATCCGAGGTAGCTCTGGAGCGCGTCGAAGACGCTGCCCAGCGGGATGCCGAGGGTCTTCACCTTGGTGCGGTCGATGTTGGCGTAAAGCTGGGGAACGCCTGCGCGGAAGGTCGTGTTGAGCGCGGTGAGCCCGCTCTGCGCGCTCCCGTCGTGCATCATGTCCTGCACCACCTGCTGGAGGGTGGTAAGTCCCGCGGAGCCCCGGTCCTCGATCTCCATCTGGAAGCCCCCCGTGACACCGAGGCCCCGAATCGCGGGAGGAGGAAACACAAAGGCTACCCCCTCCTGGATCTTTCCGAACTCTTGGCGCAGATGGGCGAGGATCGCGGGTTGTTGGAGCGCCGGTTTCCTGCGCTCGTCCCACGGCGTCAAGGTGGTGAAGAAGGTCGCCGCATTTGAGGACGCGGTGCCGTCGAGAATCGAGAACCCGCCAATCGTATTCACGTTCGCGACCCCGGGAGTCTCGAGCAGAATCCGGTTCATCCTCTCGACCAAGGACGTGGTGCGGGGCAGCGACGCCGCGTCGGGCAGTTGAATGCCCGCGATCACGTAGCCCTGGTCCTCTGTGGGAAGAAAGCCTGTCGGGAGGGAGAAGAACCACCACAAGGTGACGGTGATGAGCCCCGCGTAGAGCAAGAGCATGGCGCGCGGCCGAGCCACCATCCGCGCCACCACGCTCACGTAGGCGCGCTCTGTCCAGGCGTAGACGGCGTTGAATCCCCGGAAGAACGCGTTCTGGTAGCCCCCGGTCGGACGCAGCCAGACCGCGCACTGCGCAGGCTTGAGCGTCAGTGCATTGACCGCGCTGATGGCCGCGGTGACGGCGATCGTGAGCGCGAACTGCCGGTAGAGCTGGCCCGTGATACCTCCGATGAACACCGCGGGCAAGAACACCGCCATCAGGACCGCGGTGATCGCCATGACAGGCCCGGTCACCTGTTCCATCGCCTGGATCGTCGCCTCCCGTGCGGGCAGGCGCTCGGCCTCGATGTGGTGCGCGGCGTTCTCGACGATCACGATGGCGTCGTCGACCACGATCCCGATGGCCAGGACGAGGCCGAAGAGGGTGAGCAGATTGATGGTGAAGCCGAAGATGGCCATGCCGGCGAAAGCGCCGATGATGGTGACGGGCACCGTCGTGGCCGGAACGAGCACGGCCCGCCAGTCCTGGAGGAAGACCAAGATCACCACCAGCACCAGCGCGCTCGCCTCGAACAGCGTCCGGTAGACCTCGCGGATGGCCTGGCGCACGAAGAGCGTCGTGTCGAGGGGCACCGCGTACTCGACGCCCTCCGGGAAGGACTTCTTCATCCGCTGCATCGCTTCCCGCACGTGATCCGCCACCTCGAGGGCGTTCGCTCCGGGGAGCTGGTAGACGGCGATGCCTGCCGCCGGCTTCATGTCCTTGAGGAAGTACTGGTCGTAGGTCTGGCTGCCGAGCTCCACCCTCGCCACGTCCCGCAGCCGGGTGATCCGACCCTTTTCCGTCTTGACGACGATGTCTTCGAACTGCTCGACGTCGCTCAGCCGTCCGAAGGTCGTCACCGTGTACTGAAACTGCTGTCCTTCCGGCACCGGAGGCTGGCCGATCTGCCCCGCCGCGACCTGGACATTCTGCTCCTGCACCGCGGCGACCACGTCTTCCGTGGTGAGACCCCGGGACTTGAGGCGCGGCGGATCCAGCCAGATCCGCATGCTGTAGGCAGCCGCTCCGAAGACGCTGACGTCGCCCACCCCGTAGATGCGGGAAAGCTCGTCACGGATGTGAAGCGTCGCGTAGTTGGCGAGATACAGGCTGTCGTAGCGGCCGTCTGGCGAACTCAGCGCAACGAACATGATGATGTTGGTCGACTGCTTCTTGGTCGTGATGCCCTGGCGCTTGACCTCGTCCGGCAGGAGCGGCTGCGCGATCGCCACGCGGTTTTGCACCAGCACCTGCGCGATGTCGAGATTGGTTCCGACGTCGAAGGTGACGGTGAGCCGGTAGGAACCGTCGCTTGCGCTGCTGGAGGACATGTAGAGCATGTTCTCCACGCCGTTCACCTGAATCTCGATGGGCGTCGCCACCGTATCCGCGACCACGCTCGCATTGGCGCCCGGGTAGGTGGTGAAGACCGTCACCGTCGGCGGGGTGATGACCGGATACTGTTCGACCGGGAGCTTTCGAAGCGTCACCAATCCGAACACGATCGTCACGATGGCGATCACGTTCGCGAAGATCGGGCGGTCGATGAAAAACCGTGAGATCACCTCGGGGGGCTCACGGGCCGCCTTTGGCGGCGGTGGACGCTTCGGTTGGCGCCTCGGCGCGCGTGGGCTTCACCTCGCTTCCCGGACGTGCGCGCTGAAGGCCGTTCACGACAACCCAGTCACCTGGCCCCACCCCTTCGCTGACCACGCGCATCTCGCCCTCGACCACTGGGCCCACCTCCACACGCCGGTACTCGACGGTGTTCTTGTCGTTCACGACGAGCAGATAGCGGCCGCCTTGATCGGACGAGACCGCGACCTCGGGAATGAGCAGCGCCGGGCCGTGGCTCATCGGGAGGCGAACGCGCGCGAACAGGCCCGGGACGATCAGGCGGTCGGGATTCGGGAACACCGCGCGGAGCTCGATCGTCCCGGTGTCGGGATCGACACGGTTGCTCGTGTAGTCGACGCGCCCGACGTGGGGAAATCCCTTGTCGGTCGCGAGGGAGAGGTACGCGACGTCGCTCGGGTCCTTGGCCGGCCCCGCTCCCTCGTGCAGCCACTTGCGGTAGTCGAGCAGCTCGCGCTCGCTCATCGTGAAGTAGGCGTAGATCGGGTCGTAGCGCACGATGGTCGCGAGCAGCGTGGGGCTCCCCGAGCCCACGAGGTTGCCGATGTCGACCAGGTTGCGGTCGATCAAGCCGTCGAAGGGCGCGTAGATGTGGGTGTAGGAGAGGTTGAGCGCGGCCGCCTCGAGCAGCGCCCGCGCGTTCTCGACCTCGGCCTTGGCGAGGTCGCGCGCCTGCGTCTTGTTCACGAGGTCCGCACGGCTGCCCGCGGACCTCTGGTAGATGGCTTGGGTGATTTCGAGCTGCTGCTCGGCGGCGCGGTACTGCGCCTCCTTGCCGGCGAGGTCGGCCTTCGCCTGGTCGAACTGGGTCTGGTAGAGCGTGGGCTCGATCACGAACAACAGGTCGCCCTGTTTGACATCCGAGCCCGGCGTGAAGTTGTAGCTCTGGAGGTAGCCCTGCACCCGCGCGCGGATGTCTGCGCTCGCCACCGCGGTGGTGTGGCCCGAGAACTCGGAGTAGATCGTGACCTCCCGCGCGACGGGCTGCTGCACCGTCACCTCGGGCGGGGGCGGAGGGGCGTAGCGATTGCTGTTGCCGCAGCCCAGCGCCGCCATGACACAGAAGACCAGGGATCCACCGAGCCGGTGGCAGGAAGTCCGCGCCCTCCGCCTCACCACTTCGGCCACCACCATCGCCACTGCCACCACGCGCGCTTCTCGGTGTCGGATTCGGCCTTGTCGACGTCCTGCGTCTGCGCCTTCGTCGAGAGCAGTCCGCCCCAGTACGTGCGGTCCTGCATCTGCGCCCGTGTCTCCGCGGGTACGAAGTCCTGGCCTTCGCGCAACTCCCAGCCACCGCCCAGCGCCTTGTAGAGTGCCACGACGCTCAAGGCGACGATGCCACGCTCGTTCACGAGCTCATCGTCCACCCGCAGCTTCGCCTGCTGGCTGTTCAGCACGGAGGTGTAGTCCGTCGCGCCCTCGCGGTACTGGATGATCGACAGGTCCACCGCACGGTTTCCCGCTTGGACCGCTTCGTCGAGGCGCTGCACGCGCTCCGTCCCGCGGAGGTAGCCCACCAGGGCGTCTTCGACCTCCTGCTGCGCGAGAAGCACCGTGTTGGAGTAGGTCGTGGCGAGCTCCTGGAACGTCGCGTCTTGCAGCCGGACATCGTTGATCAGGCGGCCGTAGTTGAGGACAGGCCAGTTGAACTCCGGTCCGCCCACCGCCTCGAACGAGTTGCCCTCGAACCACCGTTCGGCTTGCTGGGCCGAGACCCCGATGGTGCCCGTCAGCTGAAAGGCGGGGAGAAGCTGCGCGGTCGACACGCCGATCCGTGCGCTCTGGGCCGCAGCGGCGAACTCGGCGCTGCGCACGTCGGGGCGGCGCCGGAGCAGATCCGCGGGAACCGCCACCACGACGCTCACGGGCACCGCCGGCAGCTTTCCCGGGCCTCCCAGAAGCTCCGTGAGTTCCTGCGGCGGCATGCCGAGCAGCACGCACAAGGAGTCGATGGCCTGGCGGCGCTGACGCTCGAGATCGGGAATGGTCGCCTCGGTGTCGTGCAGCAGCGTCGCCGCCTGCTGCACGTCGAGCTCCGAGGTGCCCCCCGCCTCATAGCGAACCCGCGCGATGCCGAGGCTGTCCTCTTGCACCCGCACGTTGTCTCGCGCCACCTCGAGCCGCTCCTCGAGCGTCCGAATCGTGAGATAGGTGGCGGCGACCTCCGAGACCAGACTCACCAGGACATCGTCGTAGCTCGCGACGCTGGCGAGCAAATCGGAGTCCGCGGCTTCGACCGCCCGGCGGAACTTTCCCCACAGGTCGAGCTCCCAGGCCGCGTCAAACCCCGCCAGGAAGTTGTTGAATCCCCGGGGCGGGGTGGCGGAGAGGAAGCTGTTCTCGCTTTGCAGCGTGTGGGCGTAGGAGCCGACGACGGCCTGCTGCTGCGGAAACAGGGTTCCGATGGCCACGCCGCGGCGCGCCTGCGCTTCCACCACGCGCAGCCCG
>Ga0126381_100009828_pt1 | contig 10747 bp, 9 predicted proteins | sample PanSoiMetPlot_28_FD_96465 | JGI IMG/M metagenome (GOLD analysis project Ga0126381, IMG submission 96465) | Tropical forest soil microbial communities from Panama - MetaG Plot_28 | ecosystem: Environmental > Terrestrial > Soil > Tropical forest > Bulk soil | place: Panama | collected 2016-02-17
GGCGAGCCCGCAATCGCTGGTATACAGAATTGGCTGTTAACGAATGATGATCACGTCGTTGCCGTCCAGTTTCCGCATCACGCCAATGAGTTGAAATACTCGGTGCAAGGCTATGAGAAGTTTCTGGATCCCGATGGGTATCCTGCGACAACACCGCCCTGGGGTACGCTCAGCGCCATCAATTTAGATACTGGCGCGTATGTCTGGAAAGTTCCGCTGGGCGAATATCCTGAACTCGTCGCTAAAGGGATGAAAGAAACCGGCACTGAGAATCACGGAGGCGGCGTAGTGACAGCGGGCGGCTTGCTGTTTATCGGAGCCACTCACTACGACAATAAATTTCGCGGCTTTGATAAAGAAACGGGAAAACTGCTCTGGGAAACCGTCCTTCCCTTTGCGGCGAACGCGACGCCTTCAATCTACGAGCTCAACGGAAAGGAATACGTCGTGGTGGCGGCAGGCGGTGGAAGAGATCGCGCGTCCGGCGACCAATTTATCGCCTTCGCGTTACCGCAGCACGAGCAACCGCGCACGGAACCTCCCACGCTATCCGGCACACACCCTTAGTTATGCGTTTGTGCGCTAGGACAACCGGGAAACTCTGTCCACGCCATGCGTCCTGTCGAGCCCAGTTCGGCTAACCCTTTCTGCGACGACCAGTAGGCATCGGCCATCCATTCCTTCACGAGTTGGAAATCGTGGTGCAATCGGACGCCTGGCGCTGACGCATGGATTAAGATTTCATCCTGCACCGCGGCACTGAGCTTGCCAAAGCTCTGCCCTTGCCGGCTTTGGGCCTCACGATCAAACGCGGTCAGAGATTCTAGGAATTCACGTTTGTTTTTGTCGGATTCGATCGGCATCACAAGATCGATCAGGCGATTGCAAAGAGCCTCCGCACTGCCTGGGATGATTCGTTCCCCGAGCGCGATGACGGTCTCGTTTTGCGCAACGCTGAAAAACTGCGGTTCCCAGCCCGTTGCAGCCTCCGGTCTGGCAGAACCCTTGGGCAGCAGGCAAAGAGCCGCTATGCGCAACATCCATTCGCGTCTGTCCATTTCTTGAGCCGTTCTCTCTTCGCCTCCGCAATATATCATCGGGGAAGTGCCGCCACGATACGACGCAATTGTAGTAGGCTCCGGTGCCTCTGGAGGTTGGGTTGCGAAGGAGTTATCCGAAAACGGTGCGCACGTTTTAGTGCTGGACTGTGGACATCTGCAAACCGATCGGAATTTCACCGAGCATGTCCCCGCATATAAGCTGGCGTATCGAAACCTGAAGTTCCGCGAGCCCGTTTCTCCCCTCATTCGGCAGACGCGTCCGATTCAAGGGCAGTGTTACGCCTGCACCGAATGGAATTACCAATGGTTCGCCAACGATCACGATGAGCCGTACACAACTGCCGAGAACATGCCCTACAGCTATTTTGGCCGATTGCGTGTCGTGGGCGGGCGCACGAACGTCTGGGGCCGGCAGTGCTATCGCTTGAGCGATCTCGATTTCAAGGCGGCATCGCACGATGGCTTCGGCCAGGATTGGCCAATCGCTTATAAAGACGTCGCTCCTTACTACGACAAAGTCGAACGCTATGTCGGCATTACGGGAATGCTTGAGCAGAATGAGGTATTGCCGGATGGCCCATACCTTCCTCCCATGGGCATGACCTGTTCCGAGTGGCACGTGCGCGGCGTCCTCAAGAAAAGATTCGGGCGAACGATGACGCTTGGCCGCTCTGCCAATCTGACGCGGCCGTTGAATGGGCGTCAGGCCTGCCATTACTGCGGCCCTTGCGAGCGAGGATGCATCACTCATTCCTACTTCAACTCTTCTTTCACAACGTTGAAGGACGCGCTCTCCACTGGCAAGTGTGAATTGATCACGAATGCCATGGCCTACAAGGTGCTTATGGATTCGGCGGCCAATCGCGCGACGGGAATTCTATACATCGATCGCGAAACCAAGCAGCCGCGTGAGGTCTATGCGCGAATCGTAATTGTTGCGGCAGGCGCCCTGGAATCGACACGCTTGCTATTGAATTCTGCAACTCGCGAATATCCGAACGGCCTGGCCAACTCGAGCGGGGTGTTAGGGCACTACTACACCGACAGCCTGAAGGGCGGTGGTGCGGAAGCAACCGTCCCAGGCTCCGTCAAGAACTTCTCCATTGACGGCCCTCATCGACCAAATGGTGTTTACGTCATTCGCTTTCGAAACGTGGATAAAGCGTCCCGCCCATCGGGTTTTCTTCGCGGCTATGGCATGCAGGGAGGCACGGGTATCGGATTTAAAGCGTCCGCGCCAGGCTTTGGCGAAGCGTATAAACAAGCCGCCAGGCAGCCAATAGAGACTTTTCATTTCCTCGCTTACGGGGAGGCGTTACCGCGCTTTGAGAACTATGTTGAACTGGATCCGAAAGTTCGCGACATCTTTGGCATTCCCGTGCTGCGCATGCACATCGCCTGGGGAGAGAACGAACGCAACCTGGTTAAAGACGCGGGCGAACAAGCTGCAGAGATGCTCGAAGCCGCTGGCATGAAGAACGTCAGGATGCACGCCAGCATTCATCTGCCTGGCGACGCGAATCACGACGTCGGCACAGCGCGGATGGGCAGTGATCCGAAAACCTCCGTCCTTAACCAGTTCCAGCAAACCCACGACGTCACGAATCTCTTCGTCATGGACGGCTCCTGCTTCAACTCACCAGGCTGCCAAAATCCCACGTTGACTATCATGGCGCTTGCCGTGCGATCGTGCGACCACGTAAGAGAGGCAATTCGCCGAAACGAGATCTGAGATAGACAGCAGAAAAGCCGGGTGGATGAAAATCAGTCAGGTTCTAAAGTTGCGGGTGACCACTCGACTGACAACACGCTCGAATTCAGCTTTAGCTCTCTCGCTAAATCGTCAATCAGCGCTTTGTTTCGTGTCTCCGCTTCAACCAAGGCTTCTAGTGTGACCTCTCCGGCTTCATCATTTTCTTCGGTCCGCAGCTCACGTAGTGCCAGTGCACGCCTGGCCAGAGATCGAACCACAAGCGTGCTTATCGTCTGCTCATTTTGGCGCTCGGAGACGATTGCGAGACGGTAGATGCCGGCAGTGCTTACAGCCTGAGCCGATCGCCGGTCAATGCTGCGTGACAACGGGCGAAGTGCCAGATTTATCGTGATAAGGACAGCCGTCATAAAAACGGCATCAAAGAGTTCACCGGCACCGGCACAAGCGCCTACCGCAGCAGAACACCACAGAGTGGCCGCGGTATTGAGCCCACGGATGCTTCCACCCTCTTTCATAATGGCCCCCGCACCGAGGAATCCAACTCCGGAGATTACGTAAGCGATCACGTTCGTTGTATTGGGGCCCCCAACTGTAGACCCGAGGTCAACGAACGCCGCAGCTCCGAAACACACGAGAGCGTTAGTCCGCAAGCCCGCCGCTCGCTGGCGCCATTGTCGCTCTGTCCCGATGACGCAGCCCAGAAGCATCGCCAACAAAAGGCGCGGAAATGTCGCTTGGTTCAGGAGTGAAGCTTTGTCTGTCCACCAGTCCAGCCACGGATTCGCCATTTGTTACAGCCTATCCGAGGACATAACCACATGCTCCGCACGCGACAAACAACTATTCTGCTGAAAAATCGTTTGGCGGGCTCTATGGGTAGCCGACAATCCGTATCACCACGAGACTGCCAACGAAACAAGAATTCATATAAGCCCAGGATGACGGGCAAATCGTGAGTTAAGAATTTGGCGGAGGTCATCTGACAGCCGTCACTTCCTCAAACGGGACGTGCTGTGGGATCAAGTCTTGCTTATTACAACTTATGCGATGCCCGGACAAGCGCGTATAGCGCCTGAATTTAGTACAAATAAAAAGCCCAGAGCGTCTCACCTGTTGCGGCAATCAGGTATTGATGTCCGTCAAGCATGTATGTTTGCGGAGGATTGGATACAGATCCGATGCGCGTGTGCCATAACGGTTTTCCATCCGTTACATCGTGAGCAATCAGGTTTCCCGATCCATCGCCCGCGAAGAGAAGCCCTCCGGCGGTAGTTAACAGGCCACCGCCGCCGCCGCTATCACCGTAGTAGGAACGCCGCCACGCGGCCTTGCCGGTTCGATAGTCAATAGCAGTGAGATACGCCCCGGCAGAGCCGACTTCATCTTCCTGCTTACCGCCGAGCCCCATAGATCCACGTGGATCGGTATCCGTAAGGTAAAAAATCGAATAGCCGTTTTTCTCTGCCACGTAGAACAACCCGGTATCCGGCGAATAGGCAGGGGGCTGCCAGTTAATTGTTCCGCCTGAATTTGGCGAGACGAGCGAACCGCCGACCGTCGCGTCCTTTTCCGGATTGCGCTTAGGGCCGCCAAACTGGTTTAGCCCCTCGGCCCAGTTGGTCTCCTGGCCGTATTTTGTCGTCAGCAAATGTTCCCCGGTGGTTCGATCGACTACAAAGAAATATCCATTACGTGCCGCCGTGAGCACGAGCTTTCGTATTCTGCCGTTGAACATGCCATCCATCAGAACTGGAGTCTGCGCCGAATCATAATCGTGCATGTCGTGCGGCGACGTTTGAAAATACCAGGCCATCTTGCCGGTATCCACATTTACTGCCACCAGAGAACAGGTGAAAAGATTATTTCCTTCTCCACGCGTTCCAGTCGTGTATGCGGGCGTCGGGTTCCCAGTGCCGAAAATGTACAGCTTTGTCTCCGGATCATATGCACCCGGAGCCCAGGTCTGGGCGCCCCCATGTTGCGCCGCGTCCAGGCTCTTCCATGTGTCTAATCCGGGATCCCCCTTCTGCATGGGGACCGTGTAGTGTGTCCATTGCACTTCGCCGGTCTCCGGATCGTAGGATTTCAGGAACCCTGGAGAGTCAATGTCATTGCCTGTTCCAACCAGCACATGATTCCCGACAACAATCGGCGCCGGCGTCGAGAAGTATCCCTGATCTACATCCGCGATAACTTTGTGCCAGCGCTCATTGCCGGTTTTGGCATCGAGAGACACCAGATAGTTATCAGGTGTCTCCATATAGAGATAGTCATTCCAAATCGCCAGGCCACGGTTACCAATGTGCGTACCGCCCTTGGTTTTCCAAAAGTAATGCCACAGGATATGTCCATCCCGCGCGTCAACTGCCCACGCGTTATCAGGCATTGTGCAATACAAGGTGCCGTCGACTTCGATCACGGATGCTTTGATCGTGCCTCCACGAACTGCGATGTCTCCGGGCCCTTCGCCCCCAACGATCAATTTTTCTTGCGGACCGCGCCTCCGGCGTCCGCCCGCTTGAGGTTCATCCTCACCAGCCGCAAAGCGCATACTCCACGCGAGGGTCAGATGCTGAACGTTTGTCCGATCCACTTGCTTGAGAGCGCTATAGCGTTTGCCGGAATAATCTCCGTTGTAGGTCGGCCAGGAATCCTTAAGCGGCTTTAGAAGATCCTCGGGTGTGACTCCCTGACCTTGGCCAAACATGAACGCCGGCAAGAGAGAAGCTATAAAGAAAAATTTTGGGAAACTCATTTTAGGGTCACCAGGTAGGTGGTGACATCGTGGATGTCTTTATCTGTGTATTCGGACAGCATTTCCCGATGTTTTTCTAGCAGATCGTGAATCGTGATTCGCGGGTTCTCACGGTCGACTCGCGCAACGCTGCGTTGTGCGCCATCGGATAGTTTGAGCGTGATCAAGAACTCGTCGATATGCACGACGTGACCCGTTATGTGCTCTCCGGAGGGAAGTGTGACATCTGCGGTGGGCAGGCGGTCCTCGGATTCCTCGCCGCGTTCAAGTCCACCGGCAACCCAAGTACTTTGTAATTTTTTTTCATCAGGGATTCTGCTCGCGAGCCCTTTCAGATCTCCGGTCGCCGAGTGGCACCCGGCGCACTTGGAGGCGAAGTATGCCTTACCTTCATCGACATTGCCAACCAGGATGCTGGGTTCGCGACCTTCCGCTGGAGGCTTGCCTTGAACTCCGATACGGCCAATAACGGTACGCACGTAAGCGGCAACGGCTTCGCCATCTTCGCTGCTCAGGCCAATTGCCGGCATTCCCATTTTTTGGCGGCTTCCCTGAATAATCGGCACAATCAACTCACCATGTTGATCGGCTAAGGCGACCTGCGATCGCAAGAGGTTGGGGCCGCCCATATCGCCTCCGCGAAGATCGGCCCCGTGGCAACTGCGGCAATTGATTTCAAAAAGCGTTTTGCCCCGCGCAACCTTCGCCGGATCTTCAGGCACGCGCTTCTGTCCCGGAACAAATCCGCCGGATCGCTGATGGACTCCGGTCGGTGCCGCCGTCACTTGGGATGGTGCACTTGCCTGCGCCCCCGTAAGACCCGCTGCGGCTATGAAGACCAATGACGGTCCAGTCAAAAGGTTTGGTCTTTTCCAAATGAACATCGTAAGAATTGGCTTTCCATCTCTAAACTGCAGGAACTACCCTCGCGGCGTAATCTTCCGCGGCTGCTGATGAGACAGCAAAACCGCAACCGATTCAAATGCATCGGGCTGAAATTACTCAAATTTCGTGTGATTCGATGGCTTCCTCAGAAGGGCGACGGTTCAGGGCAAGTCATCATCAACACGAACCCAGAGAATAACACTTCATTTCGACGGTGGAGCTAGTTGCGGCACTCGTGCGAAATTGGAATAGGGTGTTTGCAGAGTAGAAATCGTATTCATCCTGATGCAGCGCCCCTCTTCGGGTTCTCGCGAATTTCAAAAAAGCGTGAACAAAGACGGACTTTAAGGAATACAGACAAAAGGATACAACGCCTGTGGGCCGATGGCCCGCACACGCATATGAAATGAGTGGATGCTCTGCCAGGCCACCCCTTTGTTGGCTTCATGTACGGTTAATGGATAGCGAATTCTATTCCCTGACCTTACGTTTTCTAACTGGAATCGAGGAAGCTTCGACTCGACCTTGCGTCCTCGGTGTCTACAGCCTCTTTGTTATTGCCAGTGTGGCCACTCTGGCATCGTGCGGGAGGACAGGCCATAGCGATCCTGGCGTGGTCTCGTCCCAGAGGGTAAAGCCGCTTGGGGCGCCGGTCGATCTAACGGTGCCGTTGGGTTTGCCCCCGGTTCCGGTGCCGCGAGATAACCCAATGACAGTCCGGGCCGTGGCGTTGGGCCGCAGGCTCTTTTACGATAGACGGCTGTCGCGCGACAATACCGTTTCCTGCGCATCTTGCCACAACCCGCTGTTCAACTTTACAGACAGGCAGCCGCACTCTATCGGCGTTGCGGGAAAGACGGGAACTCGCAATGCTCCCACCTTAATAAATACGGCGTACAACGCAGCCCAATTTTGGGATGGGCGAGCGCCAACTCTGGAAGCACAGATCGGAGGTCCGATGGAAAATCCGGTCGAAATGGACCAGCCGCATGAGTTGGCCGTTTCTAAACTGAACGCTGATCCAGAGCTAAGACGGCATTTTGAGGAGGCGTTCGGGCCTGGTCCAGTGACGCTCGGAAAGATTGAGCAGGCCATCGCCAGTTTCGAAAGAACCCTTATCAGTGCTGATTCCCCATTTGATCGGTATGAATACGAAGGTGACAAAACAGCTTTGAGCCCCGCGGCAATTCGTGGCCTAGCTGTTTTCAAGAATCCGGAAAAAGGGAACTGCGTCTCATGTCATACGATTACCGGTAAATACGCTCTGTTGACAGACGGGTTGTTCCACAACATCGGTGTAGGAGTAAATGACGAAGGAGAGCTTACCGATTTGGGCAGATTCAGCGAGACCAAGCATGATGCGGACAAAGGTGCGTTCAAGACCCCAACACTCCGCGGTGTTGCTGAGAGCGCTCCCTACATGCACAACGGAAGTCTCAAAACACTGAAAGACGTGGTGGATTTTTATGCCGGAAGGGGTAACTCCAACCTTTATTTGGACAAGCGTATTTCCGCTATTCAACTTTCAGGCCGTGATCGTTTGGACCTTGTTGAGTTCTTGAAATCGCTCTCCAGCAAATTGCCGCCGGATGCAGGTCCACTGCCGACAGGAGAATAAGCAGAACCGAGATGAAACACCTCGTGCTTTCGATTTTGTTAACCGGGGTTTTCCTTTTCGCGAGTTGCAGTAGCGCGAATAAGAGTGAAACCCAAAATAAGCCGAAACCAGCCCCGCCGCCCCCGTCCTATTTCAGGCCGGACCCCGCAACGGTCGGCTCGTTAGTCGGGGCCATCCGATTTACAGGAAGGGTGCCAGCGCGCAAGCCTATCGATATGAGCGATGATCCTGCTTGTGTCGAAGCTCATCACGGCAAGGCCTATGACGAACCAATCGTGATGAATCCGAATCATACGCTTGCGAATGTGTTCATATACGTCAAGTCGGGACTCGAAGGTAAGGAATTCGAAATACCCTCGGAACCAGTAACTATAGATCAGCGAGGCTGTTGGTTTCATCCGCGGGTAATCGGCATTCGGACAGGACAGATTCTGAAGGTTATCAATTCCGACCCCGTAACGCACAATATCCACCCGCTCGCGCAAGTTAATCGTGAATGGAATCACAGTCAAGGTCAGGGAGATCCGCCGATAGCGAGGAAATTCATACATCCTGAAATAATGATTCCGGTTAAATGTAACATCCATCGCTGGATGCACGCCTTCATCGGAGTTGTCGACAATCCGTACTTTGCCGTATCCGGATCCGACGGGACGTTTATGATTTCTAATATGCCGCCGGGAGACTACTTAATCGAAGCTTGGCAAGAAGTATTAGGCACACAGCAGCAGAAAGTGACCATTTCTCCATCCGGGAAGACTACTCTTAACTTCAGTTTCAAGGGGCATTAGTCGAAGATGAAAACAACCTACGTTGCTAGCTGTTGCGTTCTTTCGTTGCTCTACGCAGGCTGCTCTAAGCCAGTATCTAAAGAGACCGCACAGGTAGAACAAAAGCCGCCGGTGGAGTCGACTGCCGATCGGTTGTATGTCACCAACGAAGTCTCCGGCGATATGAGCATTATCGACTCCGGCACGTATCAAGTACTAGCAACAGTGCCCCTGGGGAAGAGACCTCGCGGCATCCATGCCAGTCCCGACGGCAAAACGATTTATGTTGCCTTAAGCGGCTCTCCTATTGCCGGACCCGACGTTGACGAGAGCACCCTTCCTCCACCAGATAAGAGCGCTGACGGCATCGGTGTCTTCGACGTGAAACAAAACAAGATTGTTCGGATTATTCGTGCCGGTTCCGATCCCGAAAATTTCGACGTAAGTCCCGACGGGACGAAGTTATTTGTCTCCAACGAAGACGATGCGGCGGTCAGCATCGTCGATCTCGCTTCAGGCACAGTGGCGAAGACGCTGAAAATGGGTGAGCAACCCGAAGGGGTCAAAGTGACGCCTGACGGCAAATACGCTTGGGTGACCTCGGAAGAAGCGGGAACAATTTCGGTAGTCGATCCAGAGGCCGGGAAACTTGTTAAGACGATCAAGGTAGGACACCGCCCTCGTTCGATCGCTTTTCTTCCTGATGGCTCCCGTGCGTATGTCAATGCTGAGAATGACGGTACGGTCGTTGTTGTTGACGCAGTGAAGAAAAGAATGATAAATACCATTCCTCTTGGCAAGCCCGGTTTAGTGAAGCCGATGGCCGTCTTACTTTCGGCCGACGCCAAGACCCTTTACGTCAGCACGGGACGAGGCCGAAGAGTGTTCACCATCGATACGGAGACGAATAAACCGATCGCTTCCCTCGAAGTCGGAAAACGGCCTTGGGGTATCGCCCTCTCACGAGATGGAAGGACCTTGTATTCAGCCAATGGACCTTCAAACGATGTATCCGTCGTCGATCTCGCGACCAATACCGTCACGCATAAGATCAAAGTGGGAAGCAGCCCCTGGGGTGTAATTGTTCTCCCGCGCTAGCCTCCGGAAAGTTGAAATGGCATCGAGATCAATGGGCGGATGGTTCGTCTGTCTTGCGCTGACGGCTATCCCGTTATTGGCGCAGGCTGCGAGTTGGCGGATCGACCCAATGCACAGCAGTGCCCAATTCAGCGTTCGGCATATGATGATCTCGACCGTTCGCGGACAGTTTGGCGGAGTAAAGGGGATGGTGCTATATGATCCCAAGAACTTAAGTGCTTCTAACGTCGAAGCGACCATCGATTGCACGACTGTGAATACCGGCGAACCGAAACGTGATGCAGATTTGAAATCGGAGAAATTTTTCGATGTAAAGCGTTACCCGGTAATGAAGTTCAAATCGACAAAGGCCGATGCTGCGGGTCCCGGCAAGCTAAGAGTCACCGGCGATTTGACGATTAATGCCACAACCCGTCAGGTTGTTATCGATGTCGATGGCCCCACGCCGCCCATTCACGATAACCAGGGTAGAGAGAAGATAGGCCTCAGCGGAACAACTACCATCAGCCGCAAGGCTTTTGGCATTACGTACAATCCGATTCTGGAAAATGGCGGAGTGACTGTAAGCGACGAAGTTTCCATTGTTCTAGAGATCGAGCTCATTAAGGCCGAGCAACACTGAAACATCACGAATAAAGGCGGCCCAGTACACGGTCATGGCACACATTCCACTGCGGAAACGACCCCGCCTGATCGGTGTACGCGACCCATTTCGATAAACAGTGGCTAAACAGCTTGCTTCGCAATGAGCTTTCTTCAAAACAAAATCCTGAACAAAAAGCGGTGCAAAGGAATATTCAATCGGAAGATCGCCTTGAGGGGTCATGCGGGAAAATGTAAAATCCC
>Ga0126381_100009829_pt1 | contig 10746 bp, 15 predicted proteins | sample PanSoiMetPlot_28_FD_96465 | JGI IMG/M metagenome (GOLD analysis project Ga0126381, IMG submission 96465) | Tropical forest soil microbial communities from Panama - MetaG Plot_28 | ecosystem: Environmental > Terrestrial > Soil > Tropical forest > Bulk soil | place: Panama | collected 2016-02-17
GCCGGCCCCTGGATGCCCTGCTGGCCGTCCGGGCCAGCCGGCCCAGGCGGTCCCTCAGCGCCGGTCACACCGGGCGGCCCAGCCGGTCCCGCCGAACCAGAGGGGCCCTGCGGCCCAGGAGCACCCTGCGCGACGAAGAACGACCAGTCGGTGGCAGTGGAGCTGGGTGTTTCGGTGGTCGAGGTCGCAATGCAGACGTAGCCGTGATTGTCTGGGGCGACGACATAATCGTTCTTGTAGTAGGTGCCGGCGATCCAAGTGCCGCGATAGTTCAGGTTGGAGAACGCCGTCGTGCCGGGAGGTCCGGCGGGGCCGGTCACACCCTGCGGTCCCTGCGAGCCGGTGAGGCCCTGGCTCCCTTGCGGGCCTTGCGGGCCGACTGGCCCGACCGGGCCGGGAATGCCCTGCGGACCTTGTGAGCCGCCGCCGATCACCTGCCACGCGCCGGCGACGGTCGGGTCGGGCTGCACCCAGATCGACAGATGCCCGGTGGTCGGGTTCCACCACAGGTTCCCGTTGATCGGGGACGTTGGTGCGGTGGCCGATTGCTGCGGGATCGACTGGAAGGTGGCGAGCGCCCATGCCTGGATTGGATCGATGATCACCGTCTGGATCACGTCGGCGGTGAAGTAGCAGTGCCAGAACTGATCAAACGCATCGCGCACGAACTTGGTGGTGGCGAGGCGCGAGGAATAGCTCTCCAGCTCCGGGGTCGGTGCGGTCGGACAGCCCTGCAACATCGGGCTGTCAATCGGTGCGCCGCCGCCGATGATGATGTCTTGCAGCAGCAGGCTGACCTGACCAACGCGCCCGTTGAAGGTGTTGACCATCGGGATGGCGTTGACGAAGTCCTGGGTGGCGACAGGAACGCCGGACACGGTGAACCCGCCAGCGTTGGCGGTGCCGCCAATCTCCGCACCCTGCTCGATCACGAGATTGCCGCCGGCGTGAACGTAGCCGAGCACGTCGAGATTGCCCTCGCCGGTGATGTGGCCGCCGATCCCGAGCGCGCCGCCGACGTTGACATCGCCGCTGGTGCCAAAGGAACTGAGCTGCAACGGCCCGGTGTAGCTGACGATCAAGTCGGTGGGGCTGATGGCAACATACGGGCCGCCGAGCCCGCCTTGCTGCATGATCAGCAGATCGCCGGGACCTACGCCGGTGGTTATCGGATATTGCCCAATCTGGCGGACTGAAACGACGAGGTCATCCATCGGGATGCCCTTGATTGTGCTAGGCTGATTTTTAACCTACCACATCTTGCGTCGATGGGGAGAGTACCTATGGGCTGCTGCTGCACACCGACCCCCTGCCCGGTGCGGATCAACAAGACCGACATCGAATGCGTCGGGTTCAAACCACTGAACAACGTGGGTAATACCATCGGCCTGACGACGATCCGGATCATCGCCCTCGACCTGATCATCCTCGACATCCCGCTGCACGCGCAGGGATCGGTGTTCTGGGTGGACGTGCTGGAGCCGCTGTTCTTCAACAACCAGACATCAGAGAAAACCTGGAGCGATGCGGTGGTTTTTGCAACGCGGTGTGCGGGCTGGATCGGCGATGCCGCCGTCACCCAGGCCGGCGCTGCCGGCGGCATTCCGATGCCGCCCGCTCCCGGCATTCCGCCGGCGCCGCCGTTCGTGCACTAGGAGGTCGGCGAGCACAGCAGCAACGCGGTGCGCGCCATCTCGTTACCGTCCGTATCGACCACCGTCCAGACAAAACGATAGTCCTTGCCGGCCACGCCGCCGGTCATCTGGCAATACACCGCACGCCCCTCGATTGACGCATCGAAGAACCCAGGATCATGCGGATCAGACGGTCCAGACCAGTCTGCGCTCGCATCAGCAAGTGCCGAGTTGTTGGTCAGGATTGCGAGGCTCGCGGAAGCAATGCCGACTCCGGGCGGGATGACCTGCGAAAAGTCCATGCCTATCAAGGCTTTTTCGTCAGGTGACCATTCAGGAGTATATCGTCTACTAAGCGGCATCTACTACAAATCCTCATAACCTTCTGGTGTCTTCAGTAATTGTTGCGGTGACCATTCGACTGATCCAGAGCGGTGCTTTCTCACCAACAACAACACCATCTGCGTCGATCAGCGGCAGCACGATGCCGGGAGCGAGCTGCACCGGACCGGTGCCATTGGTCGGTAATGCTGACGTAATTCGCCGACGCCCGAGCGGACCCGGAGTTCCCAAACTGGAACCCTGCGGGTCGATGAAGCGCCGGCCCAGATTATCCACAAAGAACTGCGGACGTGGGCTCAAGAACGTGGACATGGCTATTTGCCTTGCGCGGATCAGGGCGCGGGCGTAGCTTCGCACAGTCAGGGAGGAGATGAAAAGGGACCGGGCTGTGCTGTCCCGGTCCCTTGGAAGGTACGGCCCCCTTGGCCGCATTTGCTCTGGCAGCGCCCTACCAAGGAACCGCCAATCCGAACGAAACAAGGTGTTCAGATGCTTACCCCCATATGCGGTTCTGCCTGTCATGTAAAGCGTTTTTCTTTTACCCCAGGTTATTGCGGAGCGTGACATGCAGCCACGCACCCCGTTGGAAGCACGTCTGCGCCTCGCCCACTCCGGACACTCCCCCATCCCCACCAACGGCAAAATTCCGCATGCACGCGGTTGGCAATCCTGGCACCACCGCGAGGACGAGGTCATCCGGCTGTGGGATCGCGGTTACCCGGATCATCACAACACGTCGGTGCTGACGCGCGACACCCCGTTCCTCGACATCGACATCCGCAACCCCGAAGCCGCTGAAGCAGCAGAGCTTTTCGTCAAGGATCGATTTGACGGGCATTACATCATGACGCGGGTCGGAGCTTGGCCGAAACGCGCAATCCCGTTCCGTACCGATGCCCCGTTCGACAAGATCGTGATCACCCTGATCGACGCCGGCGGCGGCACACACAAGCTGGAGTTCCTGGCCAGCGGTCAACAAATCGTCGTGCACGGCGAGCACCCCGACACGCATCGGCCCTACGAATGGCACGGGCCGTTCTTTGAAACCGCGCGCGACGATCTCCCCGGCATCGACGCGACAAGCGCCAAAGACCTGATCGAGGCCCTCGCCGACATGCTGTGCCGCGAGCACGGGTTCACCCGCCCCGGCGACGGTCCCAAGAACGGCGGCGGCAATCATGGTCCGTCCGACCAAGAAGACCTACTCGAGGCCATCATTCGCGGCACCGCCCTGCACGACCCGCTGATCATCCTCGCCGCCAAGCGCGCCAAAGTCGGCATCCAGCGCATCGGCATCATCAAAGAACTGCGCGAGGCCATGCTCGCCTCACAGGCGCGAGCGGCACGGCCCGACGATTGGCAGGAACGGTTCAACGACATCCCACGCTACGTCGATAGCGCGATCAACAAATACGCGCCAACACCAACACCAACACCAACACCAACACCAATCCCACCCGTGCAATGGTACGCAGAACTCAAAGGCGAAACCTTCATGCCGCTGCAATGGATCGTGCCCGACTACATCCCTGAAGGGGTTTCCCTGCTCGCCGGCAAACCCAAGATCGGCAAATCCTGGCTCGCACTCGCCATCACCATGGCCTGCGCCGAAGGCGCCATCGTACTCGATCAACGCTGCGCACAACGTGGCGTGATCTACTTCGCACTGGAAGATACCAAACGGCGAATGCAATCACGTACCGATAAAATGCTTGGCACCGGGCTCGACTGGCCCGCCAACGCCGGCGCCGTCTACGAGCTGCCGATGATGGACAAAGGCTGCATCGAACGCCTGCAACACTACGCCGGCGCTCACCCCAACGTCGGACTGATGATCATCGACACGCTCGCCAAAATCCGCGGCCCCAAGCGCAAGGACGAGGATCAGTACGCCGCCGACCACCGCACCATGAGCGCACTGCTCGATTTTTCACACCAGACCGGGATCGCCATCGTCGTCATCCACCACGTCCGCAAGCAGACCGCAGAGGACGTGTTCGACACGATCAGCGGCACGCTGGGGCTCAACGGCGGCGCCGATACGTTAGTGGTGCTGACCAAAACCAAAGACAGCCAACTTCGCCTCGCCGTGCGCGGGCGCGACCTGGAGGAGCAGGACAAGCTGGTGTTCTTTGACATCGAGATGGGAGCCTGGGGCGTCACCGGCGACTACGAGCCAGAGGAGGATGTCGCCCTCGGAACCAAGTCGCTGATCATTTCCGCCCTGACAGCAGCCGGCACCAGCGGCATGTCTCCAGCCGACATCGCCAAAAAAACAGCGCTACCAGATACCGCCGTGCGTCAGCAATTAAGCCGGATGACCAGAGCCGGAAAGATCAAAAAGACCCAGTACGGGACCTACGTAGTGTGACATTCCCTCGCGTATGTCACACGTCACACTGTCACGAACCGTCACACTATACTAGGCTACTGTGACATATTGTGACACTGTGACTAAAAAGGGTGAAAGAGAGATGTCACAGTTAGTGTCACACTTCCATCCGCGCTGGTAACCCCCCACCGCGCCAGTGTGACACCCGGTGGAGGTAACATGGAGAGGATCACGTATGCCCGACCCTGACGACTGGCACGAGTGGCTGAAAGCCAACCCGCCCCCCTGCCTGCAAAACCTCGTCGCCCTCTACGGCGGCTACGACAAGATCACCCCCGAAGCCTGGAGCCTCTACGACGAAGCGCGTGAGGAATGGAACGCCCGCCGGCTCACCCGCCTCAACGGCCCCAGCGCCGCCACCCGCGAGGCCTTGGCCGAAATGACTGCGCGGCCCTCGCGGAGAAAGCGATGAAACCCTGTTGCGAACCCGGTAGCTGCCGGCGCAGTGCCCTGGAAGACGAGAACCGCCGGCTGCGCAAACTGCTGATCCACATCCAGGGCTGGGAGCCCACCCCCAAAGCCGTCAAAGACCTGATCCGCAATCAGCTCTTCCCCACCCCCGACAACGGGAACGAACCGAAATAGCCGGGGATAAGTCACCGACCGCAAAGGAACAAAAAGAAAAAACCGGGGAAAAAACTGGAACAAAATGCCGGCAACCCACACGGGCCGCGCAAAGTTCCTAAAATTTGCGGCCCGAAAAAGTTGTAAAAATTTTTTCCGCAATTTGCAAAAATCCAATGGGCCTTTTTGGGGAAATCCGGAATGGGGTCGAGCCGCAGAAAATTGCAACGGTCCCGGAGCCGTTCGGGCCCTCCTCCCCCTATAACCAGCGTTATATAATCCAGGGTAGGGGTTATGGAGAGGGGGGTAAGGCGTTCTTGGCCGGCAAAAAAATTTTGCAAAAAAAAAGAACAAAACGAGTACTGACAAAAAATGTCAGCAGTCGGACCAAAAAGAAACGGGCGGTTTAGCGTCATGCCCAGGACGGAGCCATCCACAGCGCTCAGTGAGCGACGGTTACCGGCATCGCTGTCGGTGCAGTTCTTTGTGCTGCCAAACAGCCAAGGTTAGCCGGCCTGTGCCTTGGCATTCCTCCTAGCGGCAGGTGTCGCTCCTGCTGCGGTACCGGCGGAAACTCGGAGCGGGCGGGCGGGAGTGACCTGGGAGTGGAAGTATTCATGCAGATACTTACCAATCCGCTCCCGCCCTTGAGCCGCACAACTCGCCAGTCTGCGGCCCCCACCCGTCAGCCCAGGTCGCGCAGCGCGTCGTCAATGAGTTGCTTTGCGTCCGTGAGCTTGCGGCGAATGTCACTCTGCCATTGTGTCAATGATGTGGGGGTCCGGTACTTGGCCGGCGCGAACCGGGCAACCTCCGTTGGTTGTTTGTTCTCCAGATCGTTGCTCAACTTCTCCAGGTCAACATCGACGTTTGTCATGCTACAGCGTCTCCCTCGGTTTCAAACTTCCAGTCAACTTGTCCCTTGCCGCTGAGGCCAATTTTCTTTGCAAGGTGCGGTGATAGATCAATGCCAGCCTTATTCGACGGTACTCGGCCTTTGTTTGGTCCCGATGGGAGAGGCGCACCCTCCAGATAGCACGTCTCAGCAATCGGCCTCGACGTGCCTTCGACATATGCTGTGTCATCTGTTGTCCACGGCCCCTTGTCAGCTACAACACCAACCGCCGATAGCTCTCCCTTGAACACGCGCACTTTAGGAGGATTGGCTGGGAACATTGAATTGGGAAATGAGTAAGGTAGGGCGACAAAATCATCACGGTCACCATTGAGCAAGGCGAAGGGCGGGTAGGCAGAATTGTTAGGATCATTGCTGCCACCAAACACAGTCGCTTCAATGTCCTTGTGATTGTTGGGGATCGTCGGCTCTGTCGGCACATTGGTTTGGAAATCCTCGCCGTTGATGGTCAGCACGCAATCGCCAGTCACACTTATGTCGAATTTGGCGACATGCTCACAGCCTTCGTGACCGACGACCATCTCGCCGTTGACGTAGATCGTCACGTCGCCGGTGATTTCGGATGTGATGTCCACGCGGTTTTCTTCGGTGTCGGGGGTGGGTGGCTCGATAGGCGGCTCAACTGGGGGTTCGACCGGTTGACCGCCTATCGTGATCCGACCAACAACTTCAGCAATGCGCTTGCATATCTGATCGAACTTGGCGGTATAGAGGTTGCTGTCCGCCGTGCTGTCGCAGAAGCAAACCTCGATCAGGATCGCCGGCTTGGCAGTGTTGTTGAGGAAGGCGAGGTCGGATCGATATTTGGCTCCTCGGTTGATGAAGCCCGCTTCTGCAATAGCTCTAGACGTGTCAGCGGCCAGTGTGGACTGGGTTTTGTAAAGTACCTCAACCCCCATCGGTTTGGACGTGTTGGTATAAGCATTGAAGTGGACCGACACGTCGTAATCGCGGGATTGTCTGTTGTGCCAGGAGGTGATGGCGTTGAGATTGGCGCTTTGCGTCGTCGATACATCATCATGAAATTTCACCGACGTGACGCCGTTGGCGTTCCATAGCTCGTTGACCTTGTCCACCACGCGGCGGGCCTGATCGACTTCGTCGAGCTGCGGTGGTACTGGATTTCCTCGGGCGCCGCGAATTTTCTTGCCGTGCCCGGAACTGATCGCGATCTTCATGGAGGCTCCTATGCCTTTGCGCGGGTCGGTGTCCGACCGCATTCGGGAGTTGACACACCACGGGAGTAGACCACGGAGCCGTAAACAGATTATTGCAATCGCCCTGAACTCGGCGCGCCGAGACAAGCGAAAGAGCCGCCGGCGCAGACGCTAGACCAACAACGCCGGCGGTAACCTGACGTGTCCATCACGGCACTTCCACAAGTGCAGACAGTGCGGATGGTTGTTGATATTCTTTGCCTTGGGCGGATGAAACTGGATCACCAGTTCGTCCTCGTCCCAGAACAGGTCCTTGACGAAACACATCTCCGTCCAGTTGGGGCATCGCCTTTCGATTGAGACGGAGACGTGTTCCCAGTTCTTCGCCTCCTCCAGGCTCGCCTCGCCGGCCAGGATCAACAACTCGGCGCCGCACGGTCCTTGAATGCGGAAAGCGCCGCAGGTGCCGTAGCTCGCATCGGAGGCGTAGTACCCGACGCGGACGCGACCGCTCTCGGCCTTGTCGGGGAGGACCTTCCTCATGCGCGTGGCGAGCCGTCCTCGTGCCGGGTAATGGCGACGTTGACCCACATGGCGACCTCGCGCAGCTTGCGCAGGATGTGGTCCTTATCCGGCCCGTCAGGTACGTTGGTTTCGATGCAATCCCCATACTCTTTCGCATGGAGCCGCATTTCTTGCATTACCTCGATCTGCTCGGGCGTGGGTTGGAGGTAGTCGAAGGTGCTTAGGTGCATGGGTTCCTCATTTTGGTAGCACCAGCCGGCGCGGCGGGCACAGCCGTCCGCTGATCTCGTCGGCTTTGAAACCGGTGAGCGCGGCGATCTTCTTGGAGAACTTCTTGTCCGGGCGGAACCAGCCCTGCTCCCAGCCGTAGAACGTCTGGCGGGCAACGCCCAGCTTTTGCGCCTTTTGCACCGGACCAAGCTCCGGCCAGAGCTTGGCCAGCACGGTACGCATCGGCAGCTTGAGCCGCTCGCGCATCTTCAGGGCATAGGCCAGTGTGCTGTCATCGGGCTGTAGCTCGATGATCTGCTCGACCAGTCTCAAAGCCTCGGCTTGTCGTTCGATCAAAGTTTCCATGTGTCGCACATATTCTGTTGACATGAGTGGGTCAAGGGCTTACGGGTTTGGAGCCGACACACGATGTCGTGCGGAAACGAGAGGAATGATGAAATGAACGACACAGTCAAGCAAAACCTCCCGACAGTGCAAAACCAGTCTCTTCCGGCCCAGCGCGGCCCCAATCCCATGACCCAGGCGACGGACGAGGAGGGCAGCTTCGACAAGCTGTTGAAGTTCAAGCGCGGGGTCTATTACGTCGGCAAAGACGAGGTCGTGCCAGCGGGAACGACATACCGGGCGCATTGCATCGCTTGGACGAAAGTGTGGATCAAATTCCACAATGGCGAGCGCAAGGAAAGGCTGGCCTATCCGGTTGTCACCTGGGAGGGCAGCATCATGAAAGCCGGCCCGCGTCCGCCGGATCGCGAGCAACTGGACGAGCTGGCGCGCGACGACACCGGAGCGCCGTTGCCCAATGACAAGCAACCGAGTTGGGAGCCGGGGCTCGACGGACGACCGGCGGACCCGTGGGTCTATCAGTATTTGCTGCCGCTGGAGACGGACGACGGCGAAATCGTCGTGTTCGCTACCGCCTCTATCGGCGGCAAGCGCTCGGTTAGTGATCTGTGCCGGCTCTGGGGTCGGCGCTATGATCGCACCGGCGGCACCTGTGGAATGCCGATCATTGCCATCGGTGTCGGCAACATGCCGTCGAAGCGGTTTGGCAACATTCCCAAGCCAATTTTTAACATCAAGGGCTGGGACGACAACAACGCCGGCATTCGCGACTTCAGTCCGCCGGATACGCTGAAGCAGGAAATGGATGATGAGATACCGTTCTGACCATGAGACAACAGGTCCCATCCGTTAAGATGCAAACTTGTATGCGGCGTGGCGGCGACATTCAGGTGGACGTTTTAGGTCCACACGCAAATGGAATTTCTGTCGCCGCTCACCGCATGACACTACGCGATGCTATTGAGCTACATCGTCAATTGACGCTTGTGCTTGAAGAAATCTCAACGGCGTTGAGTATGTATCGGGTTCACCAGAGAGGGAGTGTGGAATGAAAACGGCTCTATTGTTGTTGATGTTGTCAGGGCATCCGCCGGCGACATACGTGCACAAGGCGATGTGTCAGACGAGTTGCACGCAGTGTGACCCGGCAACGCATAACGGCTACTGTCCGCCACAGCAATGCACGACGACGTGTTACTGACATGAGATTTCCACCTGATCGCTTTTTTGCCGTCGAGCAATACAGCGACAAGTGGAAAAAGGTGCGGTCGGGGTTCCCGACCGCATCTTGTTTCCACTGGGTCATCACTCCCGGCGGCAAGTCGTCCGACGCAAAGGAACGCAAGAAATATCTCTGCCGGCTCGCGGCGGAAAAAATCATTGGCGATGCGCTGGACCCGGAGTGGTACGGCAACGAGAACACGGAGCACGGCACCAGGACGGAAGCACAGGCGCGCTCCGCGCTGGCCAAGTTCCTCGGTCACAGCATCACCGATGGCGGATTTCTGCTCGACGAAACCAAGCGCTACGGCTGCTCGGTGGACGGAATGCTGAAGGGCCAGACCGAAGCGGTCGAGATCAAGTGTCCAACCCTGGCCACGCACATCGGCTACATGGTCTATGGTCCCGGCTTTCCCTTCGACAAATACAGGCCGCAGGTGCAAGGGCATTTGCTCGTCGGCGACTTCAGGTGCGTCCACTTCTGGAGCTACTATCCCGACCCGCGTTTCCCGCCGGTGCATGTGACGACGAGGCCGGAGCCGCAGTACCAGCACGATATGGGCACCTACCTCGACAAGTTCTGCAACGATCTGGAAGCGACCACCGAATGGGTGCGCAGCAAGGGTAATCTGCGCGCGGTCATATACGAGCAATTGCGGGAGAGCGCGCGTGGATGATCTGTTTGGCTGGAAGGGCGACAAGGACCCGGGCCGGCGCGCCAAGCGCAGGGGCATGAAGCGCGTCGCCAGGAACAGCGGTCCCTGGTGGGAGCTGGCCATGGCCGCCGTTAACCGGATCGAGGAGGGCTGGGTCGGGCTCGGCGAGGATGTGCGCCATCGTCTGCTCCCCATTGTCGGCAAGCCGCATAGTCAGAACGTCTGGGGCGCGCTGATCAGCCATTGCAAGCGCAAGAACTTGTTCGTCAATCCGGGACCGTGGGGACAACCGAAGGACGTCGAGAGCCACGCGCGCCCGACGCAGTATCTGCGCAGAACGGCAGTGCGGGGATAGGGAGAAGACGATGGCCAAGAAAGCAAAGCCTAAGCTGAAGACCCACAAGCCGCGTGAGACGATACCAGTACCCGGATACGAGTACGACTACATCGAGCTGAGCGCGACGATCTCCAAGGACGAGATCATCCAGTCCCTGAACGACATGGGCGATAAGGGGTGGCAGTTCATGGAGATCACGGAGGGCGGCGGGCTGTATCGGATTTGGTTTTCGAGGGAAAAGTGACAACCGTCACTGTATTACCGGCGCGGATGCTGAACATGCGTGCGGCGCGGAGCTTTCCACCGCACCCTCCGCGCCGCGTTTGCGACAGGGCAAGGACCCCGGTGCAAGGGGAAGCTGTCCCATCACAGCTCGCAGTTTACCCCCGGACATTGGCTGACGCGAGGCCGGCGAGGATATAGGCC
>Ga0126381_100009830_pt1 | contig 10746 bp, 8 predicted proteins | sample PanSoiMetPlot_28_FD_96465 | JGI IMG/M metagenome (GOLD analysis project Ga0126381, IMG submission 96465) | Tropical forest soil microbial communities from Panama - MetaG Plot_28 | ecosystem: Environmental > Terrestrial > Soil > Tropical forest > Bulk soil | place: Panama | collected 2016-02-17
TGCACCGTCCTGGGCTGCGAGATCAGCAGCGGCGAGGGGAACCGGTCAGGCCGCGTCGAGTCGGGCCAGTTCCGCCAGTACGACGTGCCGTCGTAGTCGAGGTCTCCGCCGGTGCAGCCGGTCACCAGGTCCGGCGCGGAGCTCAGCGGGCCGTGGGTATCGCCGGCCGGGAAGCAGGGCCCGTCAGCCGTCTCGGCGCTCGCGGGCGTGTCGGGTGCCGTGGTGTCCTCGTAGGGGCTGTTGCACAGGTTCCAGGACGGGTCGTTGTAGCTGCCCACCGGGATCTGGAAGGGATCTGACAGGCTGGTGCACGGCGTGAAGTGCCCGATCTCGTAGGCCACGTTGATGTTGGCGAGCGCCCAGCCGCCCTGGTTCGCGTGGCTGGCGGTGGAGTAGAGCGGCCGGAAGCTCCATGGCGTGCCGTCGCAGGTGGTGATCGAGGTGCTGGCGAACCCGTTGGCCGCCGACGCCAGCATGTATCCCGACTGGCCGGACGTGAGGTCCTGGATGCTGGTCTCCAGCGCCCCCGCTCCGCGGTTGTCGAAGACGCGGATCTTCAGCTTGTCGCCCGGGCCCATGCGCAGGGTGGCGCGGTTGGGCGTGAAGCTGGCCTCGTCTTGGAGCTGAGGGCTGGGCGGGCCGGCTGGTATCCCGTTGGTCTGCACGAAGGCGAAGTTCACCGGCTCGATGCAATTGGAGTTGCACGAGGCGAACCCGTTGGTGCATTCCAGCGAGTCGATCGTGAGCGCGGCGCACCAGTGAACGCCGTCACAACTCAGCGCATCGGAAAAAGGCGCGAACCCTGGCGGATAGAACTGGAGCTCAAGAAATGCGCTGCCGCCTCCTGGATTGCTTCCGCTGGGCGTGTTCGTGTCGCTGTCCGGCAGGCACGGCAACTGCGGATAGGATCCGGGGTCACACAGGTCCATCGAGTACCACAATGCCGGCATCAGCTCGAAGAAGTGCGTGACGTCCTTACCGGGCTCGCGGACGCTCGGCGGGGCGACCGGATCGCGGGGGAGCGTCTGCGTCCAGGTAACGTCGGTGGATGAGCCGGGCTGGCTCGAGTAGAACTGCAGCGTCGGCTCGTCATGGCCGATGTAGTGGCCGTTGTCCCACAGGTGACCATCGGCGCTGCCGCCGTGCACCTCGGCGCATACCATGCCGTCCGCCTTGGCCGGGAGCTGCGCGGGACTGTAGCCGTTGCAGTCCAGGCCCCCGGTGGCCGCCGGCTGGATGGCCGCGCCGGCGCCATTGCCGGGAGCTGCCGGATTGGCGTGTGCTGACGCCGGGATTTGCCCGGTGAACAGCCCCGTGACCAGGACCGCCAGGGAGCCGGCTATCACCAGTAGCCGCTTGCGCCCGCGGAGAAAGTACGGCCGGTCAACCATTATGGCTCCCTTATAGCAGCGCCCGCTGGAGCGGCAAGTTATTACGCAGATCATAAAATCGCGGTCCGCGGGGTGCAATCGGCTATTTCAGAGAACGAGCGGTGGTATCACGAGCCCGGCGGTAGCGGCCGCACCGCGTCGGGGTCGTAGACGTAGTGCTCTGTCCAGGTATCGGTGAGCGCGGTCCATTCCAGATGGCAGATCCACCGGCCGTGCCGGTCGCGCTGCCAGCTGAGCACGGTGACCGGCCGCCAGCTGCCGTCGCCGAACCGTGCCTGCGCCCGGCTGGTCGCCGGGTCCAGGTGCTCACCGCCGCGGACCATGTCGGCGGGCAGCGCCCGCCGCATCGCCGGACGCTGGTCTTTGCGTGGCGGCGGCACGGATCAGTCCGTCATCGTCCAGTTGCCCCCTGGGGGCATTTACCCAGGTCAGTGGCGTGCATACCCGCTGCGGGCCGGGGTGGGCGAGCGGACGCCCGCCCGGTCTGGCAAGATCATGCTCATCACTGACTGCACTAGGCGGAAATGACCGGATCACAGCAGACCGGCAACGGGGTCCCGGCGGGCATTCGCACGGACATCCCGCATCCGGCCCGTGTGTACGATTACTGGCTCGGCGGCAAGGACAATTTCGAGATCGACCGTAAGGCCGCGACCGAAGCACTCAAGCGCGTTCCTGAGTTCCTGGACTACGCGCGGGGTAACCGGCAGTTCCTGGTGCGCGCGGTAAGATTCCTGAGCGAGGCGGGCATCCGCCAGTTCCTGGATATCGGCACCGGGTTTCCCACCAGCCCGAACGTGCACGAGATCGCGCAGTCCGCCGATCCTGACACGCACGTGGTGTACGTGGACAATGACCCCGTCGTCTTCTTGCACGCCGAGGCTCTGATGGCGAAGAACGACGGGACCAGCGTCATCCGGGCCGATATGCGTGACGTGAACGAAGTCCTGCGGCAGGCCGGGGAATCACTGGACTTCAGCGAGCCGGTCGCGCTCATGTTCGTGGCCTGCCTTCACCACATCACCGACGACGATGATCCGGCGGGCATCGTCGCCCGTTACCTGGACCGCATGGCGCCCGGCAGCTACCTGGTCATCTCGCACTTCACCGACGACTTCCATCCGGAAAAGGTGCGGAGATCCGCGATCGAAGCGGAGCGGGCGGGCCTGACCTTCGTGCCGCGCGGCCGCGACGCCATCCACCGCCTGTTCAACGACCGGCCGCTGCTGGATCCCGGGCTGGTGCTGGTCACCTACTGGCGTCCGGACGGAGATCCCGTACCGAACGCGAACCGTGCGTGGGCTTACGGCGGGATCGCCCGCGCTTCCGGCGGACCGGGAGTGACTTGATGACGACCGACGATGCGACCCGTTCCCTGCTTGACCGCTTCATCGGTGATGTCAGGAGCGTGCTTCCGCTCGTCGCGCTGTGGGCGCATGGGTCCCTGGCGCTGGGGGACTACCAGCCGGGCCGTAGCGACCTCGATCTTGTCGCCCTCACCGGTGCGCAGGTAACCGGCCCGCAGCGCCAGGATCTGCAGCGCATGCACGAACTGCTCCACAGCGAGGTGCCGCTGGCCGGCCACCTGCACTGCTCGTACGTGGTCAGCGGTGAGCTGGGCGATGCCGGCCAGGACCATCTGACGTGGGCGCACGGCGAGCTGTTCGAGCGCCCGGTGTCGCCGGTCAGCCGCCGGGAACTGTCCGCGGGCGGGGTCAGCCTGTTCGGCGTCGCGCCGGCCGCCGTGGTCCCGGCCGTGACCGACCACGACCTCCAGGACTACATTCGCGGCGATCTCCGTGACTTCTGGTACCCGCATACCGCCCGGGCCGATCTATGGCTGCAGGACATCTGGGTCGATCTGGGCATGCTCACGTTCGCGCGGGCCACCGTTACCCTCCGTGCGGGGCGGCTGATCACCAAGCGGGAAGCACTCGAGGTCCTGGCCACCCTCGACGCGCCAGCCGACGTGCTCCGCGACATCTACCAGCGCCGCTACGGTCCCGCCGAGGCGCAGCCGGTTTCTGAGGACTGGCTGGCTAGGCGCGGCCAGCTGACCAGAACGTACCTCGCGGACAGTATCAGGGATGCGCTGGCGCTCGCGGGGGAGCCGGCCCCGCCCAGCCATCACCACTGAGCCATCACCACTGATAGGGCAGGAATTTCCCGTCCAGCACGACAACGACCCGGTTTTCAGCGGGCGCCCTTGCTCCAGACATCGGTGCTCTTGGTGCACCCCGCGTACCTCACCGATGCGCTGGCGACGACCTGGTCCGACCGCAGCCCCGGGCAATCGTTGCTCGTGGTGCGGATGGCGAGCACGAGCACGCCGAGCATGCTGATGACCATGACACAGATCAGTACCGCCCGCCGGACCGGTCTGCCGGGGATGACCTCGGCCGACGGCATGGCCTGCGCCTGCGCCACGCGGCCGAAGGCCGTGAACATCGACGCCAGCCGCGCATCAGCCGCCCGGAGGGCTTGCTCCATCTGGTCAAGGATCAACTGCTGGCGAGGGGGCAGGCTCATGGCAGTCCCGGTGCGGCAAACAAACGAGGGATCTTGCCCTGAAGGGTAGCCGATGACGCGGATTACCAGCCGGCGGCATCAGATCATGACGGCGTGCTGGCCTGTTCTCCTGCCAGGGGCTGGAGGCCGTAGCGCTCCACGTGCTCGGGGTCGGACAGGCTGATCAGGCGAAGGCCCTGCGCCTCGAGCCGCTCGTTGATCTCGTCAAGGTGGTCGCGGACAAGCTGCCTCTCCGCGTCGGTGATCTTGCCTTTGTGCGGCTTTCCGGCGTGCTCCATGGTCGCGTAGTCGATGCGATCGCGAGCCGAGCCGTTCGTTGTCGCTCGCGCGGCCCGCCTGGCGGGCGGTGCGGTGAACAGAACCTGAGCCATCGCCCGCTCTGTCGAAAGCTTGTCGAATTCGTCGGCATCGATGGCGATACGGCGCGGCTCGTCGTCGCCTGGGAGGTAGAGGTCGACGACCGCTATCCGCAGAGCTCCGTGCTCGATGGCCTTGGCCTCGTCGACGAGCGCTTCGATTTCGACCGGCCCCTCGCTGAGCTCGGGGTGCTCGTGGACCACGACGCGTGCCACCGCGTCATCCTGCATGATCAGCTGGCCGCTCAGGTCGCTGAACCGCACAGTCTTCTGCCCCATGCTCGATCCTCTCCGGGTTGATGGTGAGTCGTTCAAGTGTTGGAAGATTCTCCTGCTTTCCGTGAACGCATTGAACACCCTGCCGGAAGCGTGCGGCGTTGTCAAACGTAGGTTCGACCGGCGTGTCGCGGCACGAAATCACCCGTCGGCTAACCTTTATGATAGCTTTAAAGGGTTAGGGGTGGTTATGGCGAATGACGCGACGGGCCTGTTGTCGGTGAACGTCGGCCTGCCGGAAAACGTGTCCTGGCAGGGCAAGACCATCTACACCGGCGTGTGGAAGCACCAGATGCCTGGCCCGGCGATGGTCCGCCGGCTCAACATAGACGGCGACGGCCAGGGCGATACCGCGGGCCACGGCGGCGAGCAGCGTGCCGTGCTCGTCTACCAGATTCAGTCTTACCGGCACTGGGAGCGGCACTTCGGCCGCGATGACTTCAGCTACGGCATGTTCGGGGAGAACCTCACCGTCGACGGACTGCCCGACGACGAGGTCTGCATCGGCGACCGATACCGGATCGGCGAAGCCGAGTTCGAGGTTACCCAGCCCAGGGTTACCTGCTACCGCGTCGGCCTGCGCCTCGGTGAGCCGGAACTGCCTGCCCTGCTGGTCAGCCACCACCGCCCCGGCTTCTACATGCGGGTTATCCGTGAAGGGCAGATCCAGGCCGGCGACCAGATCGTCAAGACCAGGACCGGGCCTGGCGCGCTGACCGTGGCCGACACCGACGCGCTGCTCTACCTCCCCGGCCGAGACCCTGGCCGGCTCCGCCTGGCCACCCAGATCCCCGCCCTGAGCCCCGGCTGGCAGCAGTCGTTCCGTGACCTGCTCGCGGGCGCCGAGGGTCCGGGCGCCGCGACGCACGCGGGCAGCGGCCCGGCCTGGGCGGGGTTCCGTGCGCTCCGGGTTGCCGAGGTCGTGCCGGAGAGCGCGACGGTGTTCTCCATACATCTCGCTGACCCCGACGGGACCAGGCTCCCGCCCGCCCAGGCTGGCCAGTACCTGACGCTGCGGGTCCCGGGCGCCGGTCAGCCTGCCCCGGTCCGCAGCTACTCCCTGTCCTCCGCACCCGGCGCCGACGGCTACCGGATCAGCGTCAAGCACGAGCCGCACGGCAGCGCGAGCAGCTACCTGACCACCAAGCTGCGGCCCGGCGCCGTCATCGAGGCCGCGGCGCCCCGCGGCGAGTTCGTGCTCGGCGAGGGCACCGGCCCGGTCCTGCTCATCTCCGCCGGCATCGGCCTCACCCCGGTGCTGTCCATGCTGCACGAACTCGCGGACCGGCACAGCGACCGCGAGGTCTGGTGGATCCACGGCGCCCGCTGCCCGCGGGAGCACCCGCTGAGCGCCGAAGCGCACGCCCTGCTCGGATCGCTGCCTAACGCCCGTGAGCACGTGTTCTACAGCGCCGCACCATCCGGCGAACGCCGCGGCGCCCACGTCACGTCCGGGCGCCTCACCGAAGACAAGCTGATCGAGCTGTCCGTCCCGGCCCGCGCGACCGCCTACGTCTGCGGGCCGGCCTCCTTCATGGCCGATATGCGGCACGCCCTGGCCGCCGCCGGGATCGAGCCGGCCCGCATCCATACCGAGCTGTTCGGGGCCCTGCCCGCCACCACCCCCGGCGTCACGGCGCGGGACAGGAAGCCGCCGCACCAGCCGCCGGGGCCAGCAGGCACCGGTCCGATGGTGACGTTCGCCCGCAGCGGCATCACAGCGCCGTTCGCGGCCGGCCGCGGGAGCGTGCTCGAATTGGCCGATGCCTGCGACGTCCCCGCCCGCTGGAGCTGCCGCACCGGCGTGTGCCACACCTGCGTCACACCCCTGCTATCCGGCGACGTCACCTATTCTCCCGACCCGCTGGAGGCCCCCGCCGAGGGCCAGGTGCTGATCTGCTGCGCGCGTCCAGGCACCGACATCGTCCTGGACATGTGATGCTGGCGGCTAATTCTCCGGCAGCCGGGATGCGAGGTGTGCACGCGCCCGGACTTCCATCCGCCACTTTGCCTCCTGACCGCCACTTTGCCTCCGAAGTGGTTTTAAAATGTCCCGGCTTACCGGGTACGTGCAACCACTTGGGCGGCAACGTGGTCCTAGGCATCGGAATTCTAGGTATCCATATGCCCTTTTCCCGGCAGGGGGACGGCATTCACGGCGGTCGCCGCGGCCTGCGGCCTCCCTTCCCCTTCGCGGGCCCGCTCATAATGGCGGCGGGCTTTCAAGCGGTTGCCGCAGGTAGCCATCGAGCACCACCGGGCGGTGTTCGGCTTGCTGTGATCGATGAGGAACAGCTGGCATTCGGAGTTGGCGCAAGGACGCAGCCTGCCAGGGCTTGAGACGCGGAGGGCGTCCCACGCGAGCACGGCCCTGGCGGCGGCGGCCCGCCCCTCGGGCAGGACCAGTTCCCAGGAGATGCCGTCACCGGCGACCACGGGCCGGTAGCTGACGCCCGCCATGAACGGGCTGACGGCGTCCGTGGGCCGCTCTTCGCGGACCACGGCCTGAAGCGCGGAACGCACCTCTCGCAAGGCATGCCACTCCTCGGCTGAGACCGGCTGGCCGTGAGCAGCAAGCCAGGCAAGCCCGGCGTCCACGCTGGCGAGGTGATCACGCGGGTGGCCGTCAACCACCGGAGTCGTGTTCAGCAGGTCAAGCAGCAGCCCCTCGTCTCCAGGCAGCGTCACCATCGTCCTAACCTCCAAAGGCCTCCCAATAGGTTATCGGTTCGGCCGGTGATCAGGGGCTGCCGTCCTGCGTGACCGGGGGTTATGGCCACAGCCCCTGTTCTTCCGGGGGCGGCGGGCCACAGCTCACGGAAACCCGCGATCTCGGGTCAGCCGCCGGAGCCGCGGTCATCGAGTTCCAGCTTGGCGCGGGGGCCGACGGTGTACCGGATGTGGGTCACCTCGGGCGTCTCGATCACGCGGGTCGGCGTGAGCTCGATTCCCTCGCGGATGTCCAGCCCGAGGCCGGCGTCGAACAGCCGCATGCCGTCACCGAGCAGCACCGGGGCGATGTGCAGTTCGAGTTCATCCAGCAGCCCGGCCGCGAGCACCTGGCGCAGCAGCGTGCCGCCCCCGGCGACCGCGACGTTCTTGCCGTCGGCGGCGGCTTTCGCCAACTCGACGGCGCGCTCGATCCCGCCGGTCACGAACGAGAAGGACGTGCCGCCCTGGCGTTGCACGACCTCCCGGTCGCGGTGGGTCACCACGAACACCGGCGCACGGAACGGCGGTTCCTCACCCCACGGGATCTCGCCGCCGTCGAACATGCGCCGGCCCATGACGTAGGCGTCGGCCGCGGCGAACGTCTCCTCCACTATCTGGGAGTTGACCGACTGCTCGCCGCCGGTGAATCCCAGCCGCTCCCGCCAGGCCATGGCACCGATGACCCACCGGGTGACACGGAAGAACCCCGGTCCTTCTGAGCTTTCCAGCCACGCGGCCATGTCGTGCGGGTCGGTCGAGGTTCGCGGTCCGGCGTAGTAGCCGTCGAGCGAAACCGACATCTGGGCGGTAACTCTGGTCATCCCTGCTCCTCCGGGCTGTGGGCGGCCCTGGTGGCCGCCCGGCACCGGTTAGTCGGAGCCGCTTGGCCGGCCTCGACACGCGCGTGAATTAATGACCCCTTAACATCGCGGTGGCCGCCGTAGAAATTCCATGAACGATTTCTTTCTCATCGCGGCCGCGGCACGCGGCGCCATCGGCGAATCACCTGGTAGCGACATCGGGCAACGTTGTCAGCCGCGGTGCTCCGCATGCGGGCCGGGCGCGGGCCGCGGGTCTGGGGCCATTGACACCCTCGTACCGACGTTGTTTCATCCCGGTTACGAACTTTCTTTGTTGTCGCATAAAGCAAAATGCGGCATCCGCTTACCGGGCCCATGCCTGCCTATCGCGGCCGACCGTCGGCAACGCACCGCCCCGTGCCCGCAACCCAGGATTCAGGTCCGCAGATCGCTAGGAGGCATCGTGCGCACACCCCGCACCGGCCGGGTCGCCTTCATGACGGCCGCTCTCGTCGCCCTGTCCGGGCCGTTCCTGGCGGTTTACGGGGCCGCGCCGCCCGCGTCCGCGGCGTCGTGCCCGTGGGTGGGGTCGAGTGCCCCCATCTCGCAGCGGGTCAGCCAGCTGCTGGCCAGCATGTCGGCGTCGCAGGAGGTGAGCATGCTCACCGGCACGTCCGGTACCGGGTACGTCGGCGGCATCCCCGCGATCCCCTCGCTGTGCGTTCCCGCGCTTCACCTGGAGGACGGCCCGGCCGGCGTCGGCGACGGCATGACCGCGGTGACCCAGCTGCCGGCACCGGTCGACGTGGCGGCTACCTGGGACACCGCGGCTGAGCAGGCTTACGGCCAGGTGATCGGGGCTGAGCAGCTGGCCAAGGGCAGCACGATCGATCTGGGCCCGACGATCAACTTGGTGCGTGATCCGCGATGGGGCCGCGCGTTCGAATCCGTTAGCGAGGACCCGTACCTGAACGGCACGCTCGGCTCGGCCGGCATCCAGGGGGTGCAGTCCACCGGGGAGATGGCGCAGGTCAAGCACCTTGCCGTGTACAACCAGGAAACCAACCGCAACACGCCCTCTGACAACGCGATCGTCAGCACCCGGACCCTGCAGGAGATCTACCTGCCCGCGTTCCGTGACGCCGTGCAGCAAGGCGCGGCGTCGTCGGTGATGTGCGCTTACAGTACCGTCAACGGCACCTACGCCTGCCAGAACCCGTACCTGCTGACCACGGCGCTGCGCCAGCAGTTCGGTTACACCGGATTCGTCACCTCTGACTGGGGTGGCACGCATTCCACCGCCGCCTCGGCGAACGCGGGCCTGAACATGGACATGCCGGGCAACGACGGCTTCTACGGCAGCACGCTGGCCAGCGCGGTGTCCAGCGGCTCGGTGTCCAAGGCCACGCTGGACTCGCTCACCTCCCAGGTGCTGACCCAGATGTTCGCCTTCGGCCTGTTTGACAAGGCACCGTCCGGTGCGACGTCGGCGACCGCGACCAGCTCGGCCCACCAGGCGACGGCGCAGCAGCTGGCCGAAGAGGGCACGGTGCTGCTCAAGAACAGCGGCCCGGTGCTCCCGTTCGGCTCGGGTGACACGTCGATCGCGGTGATCGGCGCCGACGCCTCCACCAGCCCGCAGACCGACGGCGGCGGCAGCGCCGGGGTCAACTCCAGCGGCACCGTGACCCCGCTGCAGGGCATCACCACGCGGGCCGGCAGCGGCATCAAGGTCAGCTACAACTCCGGGTCCAGCGCCAGCTCGGCGGCGTCGCTGGCCGCCTCGTCGTCGGTGGCGGTGGTGTTCGTCAGCAAGTTTGAGTCCGAGGGCAGCGACCTGAGCAACATCGACCTGGCCGGTTCCGACAACGCGCTGATCTCCGCGGTGGCGGCGGCCAACCCGCACACCGTCGTGGTCGTGAACTCCGGCTCCGCGGTGACCATGCCGTGGCTGTCCTCGGTGGCGGGGGTACTCGAGGCCTGGTACCCCGGGCAGGAGGACGGCAGCGCGATAGCCGCGCTGCTGTTCGGCGACGCCGACCCGTCCGGGCACCTGCCGGTCACCTTCCCGACCTCGCTGTCCCAGGTCCCCGCCAGCACCGCCGCGCAGTGGCCAGGCACCGGCGGCACCGTGCAGTATTCAGAAGGGCTCGACGTCGGCTACCGCTGGTACGACGCGAACAACCTCACCCCGCTGTTCCCGTTCGGGTACGGCCTGTCCTACACCGCCTTCTCGTTCAGCAACCTGTCCGTCGGCACCTTGGCCAAGGGCGGCGCCGCGACGGTCACCGCCACCGTGACCAACACCGGATCGCGGGCGGGCGCCGACGTCGCCCATCTGTACGTCACCGACCCGGCCGCCTCCGGTGAGCCGCCCCGCCAGCTCGAAGGCTTTGCCCGGGTCAGCTTGCCACCCGGCCAGAGCACCACCGTGACCTTCCCGCTCACCCAGGCCAGCTTGCAGTACTGGAACGCCACCTCCTCGGCCTGGGCGGTCAGCACCGGCAACTACGCGATCTCGGTCGGCGACTCCGACCGCAACCTGCCGCTGACCGGCACCCTCGCGGTCACCTCCGGCCAGCTCGGCCAGCCCGTCACCGTCACCAGCCCCGGCCCGCAGGAAGGCATCACGGGGACCGCGGTCTCCGTGCCGGTCACCGCGACCGACGCCACCGCCGGCCA
>Ga0126381_100009831_pt1 | contig 10746 bp, 8 predicted proteins | sample PanSoiMetPlot_28_FD_96465 | JGI IMG/M metagenome (GOLD analysis project Ga0126381, IMG submission 96465) | Tropical forest soil microbial communities from Panama - MetaG Plot_28 | ecosystem: Environmental > Terrestrial > Soil > Tropical forest > Bulk soil | place: Panama | collected 2016-02-17
TATAAGTAACACGTGCGTCCTCTCCTTCTTGCTGGACGCATTCCCACACCAGGGAAAATTCCGGCCCGGCGCCCTTCACGCCGGGCCGGGGCTATTGCCGCCAATTTGTTCTGTGCAGTCCGCCCGGCCGCCGACGGTATCGCGACCGGGCGGGATCAGATCGATAGGCACCGCCGGCTGCCCCATTCGCTGCTTACGCAGAATTGCGCGGTTGGCGGCGGCTACTGCGGCTCGCGCCCGCTCCCAGATCTCGAGGTCGGACAGCTTGCGGTACCTCCGTCCGGCGATATCGATCTCGGCGGGGAGAGCGAGGTTGGGGTCATCGGACCAGCGATCAATAGTGCGCGCTGAGACGTTGTACCGCTTCGCCTGGTGGCGCCGCGTCAGAAAAATGTCGTCTGGCATAGCGAATCACCGTCAAGTTGCGACGGTGCGGACGCTACCTCATGCGCTCAGATTTTCTGGCGGACAATGGCGGGGAATGGCGGGTAATTCGGCGGTAATGTGGTCAGCGCCGCCGCGCGCTATCCCATTTCGATATTTTCTCGCGCACCGTGTCGACGCTTGGCGTCGGCTCCATTCCGGCTTCCGCACAAGCGTCGCACACTTTCTCCGCGAACTCGCGGTAACTCTGAATTTGCGGCCATCCATCTTCCTCAATGAGTCGTAGGAATTGAGCAAAAACGTAATCCCATTCATATTGCTCACGGCGCCCTCCGCCGCGTCTATGTTGAGGCGCGGGCGCCGGCTGCTGCTTCGGTAAATCGTACCCATTCGGCAGCAGTTTCCGCAGGTCCTCCTGTGCGACCTCGATGCGATAGAACGTAACCGGGCCAGCGTCTTCCGTCTGCAGCGTCGCCGAACTGTCTTGCCAAAGGATCCGCAGCTTTCCAGAGTATGGCGTCGAGTCGGGCGCAAAATACTCCCGGCGCCATAGATCACTAAGTTGCAGATTGTGCTCATATTCCTTCCATTGCCCTTGCTCTTTTATCCATCCACCTTGCGCGCGCGCAGACCTATTTCGCAACCGGCCACTTACAAGGGCCTCGCAGAGTGTTCGTTGAGCCATGTTCGAATTCTGGTAGGCGTCTACAATCAAAGCGAGGGCGCCTTTCAGCAGCATCCACGAAACTGCGCTTTTGGGGCTGGCATGGCTGGCCCGCTTTTGGGGCCTTGTTGCCTTGGTTGCCATCTTCGGCTTGGGTGCCTTCACCGGTTTAGTTGCCCGCTGCAACGCCGTCACCGCCGCCGCCCGTGCAACGGCACCACTGCTGCCGGCTCGCCAGTGACGAGCTGCTCGACCTGATCGGCCCAGCGCTGAAGGGCGGTCCGCCGCTCGTCGAGGTAATCGTGCCGCTGGTAGACCCCGACGATCCCTCGGAATGTACCACTGCGATGATTGAGACACGCCTCGATCACCTCGACCGGGACGCCGAGGCGCTGCATCCCGGAGGCGCAGGTGCGCCGCAGGTCGTGCAGCCGCCAACCCTTCGCGATCTTCGCGCGCCTGTCGAGCTTCCGCTTGACGTGGGTGAAGCCGCCAACGGGCCGGCGACCTTCCGCGGTGAACACGAAGTCGCAGCCGGCGAAGCGAGGCGTCGACACGACGATGTTGAAGGCCTGTGACGAGAGCGGCACCGTGAACGTCCGACCATTTTTGACCCGCTGCGGCGGCAGCGTCCAAACGCGCTCGGCCTGGTTGATCTCGCTCCAGCGCATGCCAGCGACCTCGCCGCGCCGCGCGCCGGTGAGCAGCAGCGTCTTCGCGAAGGCGCCGCACAAGCCTTCCTCGCCGCATGCTCGCCAGAGCGCGGCCACCTCGGGGTCGTCGAGCACGCGCTCGCGTGGCACGTTGCGGCCCAGCCGCTCGATGCCCAAGCACGGCGACGCGGCGATCACGTCTCGGGCAACCAGCCAGGCGAAGAACTTGCCCAGCACGGCTCGCGCTTTGTCCGCCATGTGCGGCCCGTGCTCGGCCGCGATGTCCTCGACGAGCGCGATCACGCCGCGGCGACGGACCTCGTGCACCGTATGGCCGCGCCATGCGGGCAGAACGAGGCGGCGGAGGACGTCCTCGGTCTGCTGATGGGTGCGCGGTCGGGTTCGCGGCTTCGCGTAGAGGCTCAGGAACTGCTCGGCCAGCGCCTCGACGCTGTCGGCCGTTCTGAGGACGGCCAGCCGTGCGGCCGACGCCTTCGCCTGCCGCTTCTGCGCCGCCGGGTCCATCCCTTGCTCGACCTTGTGCCGCGCCTCCGCGGCCGCCTTGCGCGCGCCGGCGACGGTGAGCGCGTCGCCGCCGGGTACCTCGTGGTCGGCGAAGCTGCCGAGTTCCGGGGCGCGCCGTCGAAGCGGTAGCGCAGGGCCCACGACTTCAAGCCGCTCGGCTGCACGACCAGGTAGAGGCCGGTGCAGCCGCGGTCGGGATACTCCGCGCGCACGAGCGCGCCGGCGGCGTTGCGCTTCGGCTTCGCCGCCTTCGCCGCGAGGACGGTGAACACTTTTGCCGACACCTCTCTCCTCTCGGGGTAACCGCGGGTAATGAAAGCGACCCAAAACGGCCTGTCTGCACATGTCGCGTTGTGTCGCGCGACATACTGCGACGAGCGCGCACAAGTCAACGTTTTTACAGGGCTTCGGCTGACGCTGTGGTGGAAAAACGGCGGTTGTTGTCCGCTTGTGTCGCGGGTTGCTATCTCTCGACCATGGAGCGGCCCGAGGCGGTGAACAGGGCGCTCGTCGAATGGATGGAAAGCTAAGCGTCGCGACGGCCTGCCTTGGTTGTGCGATGCTATAGATCACCATGACATCTGTGCTCGATCTCATCGGCAACACGCCTCTTGTCGAGGTTACGCGGATCGATCGTGGACCCTGCCGGCTCTTTCTCAAGCTCGAAAGCGCAAACCCCTCGGGCTCGCTCAAGGACCGGCCGGCGCGCACCATGATCGAGGCGGCGGAAGCCGATGGCCGCCTCAAGTCCGGCGGCACCATCGTCGAAGCCACCGCCGGAAATACCGGGCTCGGATTAGCGCTAGTCGGCGGCCGCAAGGGCTATCGCACGCTGCTCGTCGTTCCCGACAAGATGGCGCGCGAGAAGGTGCTGCACGCCAAGGCCATGGGCGCCGAGGTCGTCACCACGCGCTCGGACGTGGGCAAAGGGCACCCCGATTACTATCAGGATCTCGCCGAAGCGATCGCGCGGCGCACCCCCGGCGCTTTCTTCGTCAATCAGTTCGCCAATCCGGCCAATCCGCAGGCGCACGAGACGACGACCGGCCCGGAAATTCTGCGCCAAATGGATGGCGAGGTCGATGTGATCGTGGTCGGCGTCGGCTCGGGCGGCACGCTGACCGGTGTCGGCCGCTTCATGCGCCGGGCCTCTCCCAAGACGGCAATGATCCTTGCCGATCCGGAAGGCTCCGTGCTCGCGCCTTATGTCGAGACCGGGAGGATGGTGCCGGCGGGAAGCTGGGCGGTCGAAGGCATCGGCGAAGATTTCGTGCCGCCGAATGCCGATCTCGGTCTTTTATCCCAGGCATTTGCGATTCCCGATGCCGAAAGTTTTGCCTGCGCGCGCGACCTGTTGCGCGCCGAAGGCGTGCTCGCCGGCTCTTCTTCCGGGACGCTTCTTGCCGCGGCGCTGCGCTATTGCCGCGCGCAGGCGACGCCGAAACGAGTTGTGAGCCTCGTCTGCGATTCCGGCGCGAAATATCTGTCCAAAGTATTCAACCCCATCTTCCTCGCCCAGGAAGGCTGGAGCCACCCCGACCGGCACGGCACCGTGCGCGACGTCGTGGTCAGCCGCTACAGCGAGGGAACTGCGGTGGTGGTGCGGCCCGAGGATAATTTGCGCACCGTGTTCGCCCGCATGCGCTCGGCCGACGTCTCGCACGTTCCGGTCGTCGACGCGAGCGGGCATGTCGTCGGCCTGGTCGACGAGAGCGACGTGCTGGCCGCGCTCATCACCGCGCGCGACGATCCCAACGCGGCCTTTGCGCGGCCGGTCGAAGAGGTGATGGTGACACGGCTCGAGACGATCTCCGCCGACGCGCCGATCGCCGATCTTCTTCCCCTGTTCCGCAAGGACTACGTCGCGATCGTGATGGACGGCGATCAATTTCTCGGCGTAGCAACTCGCCTCGACCTTATCAATTATTTTCGGATTGCGATTTAACTCGAAAAGTACTCCTGGCCGTAACGCGCATGCGCGCTAAATTAACGTTGTCATGGCCGGCTTCATGGCGGAATGCGAGGCTTGAATGGCGCAAACAAACCAGCTCGATTTCTCGACGCGTTGCATCCACGCGGGTCAAGAACCGGATCCCACGACCGGCGCCGTCATGATGCCGATCTACACCACCTCGACTTACCTTCAGCAGAGCCCGGGAGTGCACAAGGGCTACGACTACGCCCGCACCAAGAACCCGACGCGCATGGCATTCGAACGCTGCATTGCCGATCTCGAAGGAGGCAGCGCGGCTTTCGCCTTCGCCTCGGGGTTGGCCGCGATTTCGACCACGCTCGAGTGCCTCGAGCAGGGCTCCCATATCGTCGCAGTCGACGACCTCTATGGCGGCTCGCGCCGGCTGTTCGAGCGGGTACGCAAGCGTTCGATGGGTCTAAAGGTGAGCTATCATGATCTCACCGATGCCGGGGTCATCGAGGCGGCGATCGGAACAGACACCCGCCTTATTTGGGTCGAGACGCCGACCAACCCGCTGCTCAAGCTCGTCGATCTCGAGCGCGTGGCGGCGATTGCGAAAAAGCGCGGCATCTGGGCGGTCGCCGACAACACGTTCGCCACGCCCTATATCCAGCGACCGCTCGAATTGGGCTTCGATCTGGTCGTCCACTCGACGACGAAATATCTCAACGGTCATTCCGACATGGTCGGCGGTGTGGCGATCGTAGGCGGGAATGCCGAGCTGAGCGATAAACTCAAATTCCTGCAGAACGCCGTCGGCGCGATCCAGGGTCCGTTCGATTCGTTCCTGGCGCTGCGCGGGCTCAAGACGCTGGCGCTGCGCATGGAGCGTCATTGCGCCTCGGCGAGGAAGATCGCCGCGTGGCTCGAAGGCCACCCCAGGGTCCGGCGCGTGCTCTATCCGGGGCTCGCGAGCCACCCCCAGCACGCGCTCGCCAAGAAGCAGATGCACGGCTTCGGCGGCATGATCTCGGCCGAGCTTGCGGGTACGCTTGACGACGCCCGCCGCTTCCTCGAACGGTGCAGACTGTTTGCCTTGGCGGAAAGCCTCGGCGGGGTCGAGAGCCTGATCGAGCACCCTGCACTGATGACCCACGGCTCGGTGCCCGCCGAGATCCGCGCGAGCCTCGGCATCGGCGACACTTTGGTGCGGCTCTCGGTCGGCATCGAGGATGCCGACGATCTCATCGCCGACCTCGCCGCCGCGCTGGGGTAATCATCAGGTGATTAGCACGAACGCGCGGCACGCTCGGTGTACTCCCTCTCCCCATTTGGGGAGAGGGTCGGGGTGAGGGGGTTACCTGCGCTCCTGATGGATGCGAACCCCCTCACCCGTTCCTTGATGTTGCAAAAGAGAGTAGCCCTCTCCCCGACGGGGAGAGGGCACAAACGGCGATCGCGCGTCCGCGACACGATGGCAGGATGACCGAGAGTAAGCTGCGCACGCAGGTCGGTATTGTGGGCGCCGGGCCCGCCGGGTTGATGCTCTCGCATCTGCTCCACCGCGCGGGGGTGGAGAGCGTGGTCCTGGAGAATCGCAGCCGCGGCTACATCGAGAGCCGCATCCGCGCCGGGCTGATCGAGCAATGGGCGAGCGATCTCCTTGTCGAAACCGGCGTCGGCGATCGCATGCGGCGCGAAGGCATGTTCCACAACGGCGTCTATTTCGCGTTCGGCGGCGCCTTGCATTACATCAATTTCCGCGATCTCGTCGGCAAGGGCGTGACCATTTACGGCCAGCAGGAGGTGATAAAGGATCTGATTGAACAGCGCCTCGCCGACGGCGGAACAATATTGTTCGAGGCGAGCGACGTGAGCGTCCACGATTTTGCCGGCCGCGCACCAAAAATTCGCTTCCGGCACGAGGGGCGGGATGTCGAGCTCGCCTGCGATTTCATCGGCGGGTGCGACGGATTTCATGGGATTTGCCGGCCGAGCATTCCGGCGACCGCGCTTAGCCCCTATGATCGCGAGTATCCGTTCGGCTGGGTCGGGATTCTCTCCGAATCTCCTCCGCCCAAGCACGAGCTGATCTATGCCTACCACGAGCGCGGTTTCGCGCTTTACACCATGCGTTCCCCCACCTTGGCGCGGCTTTATGTGCAATGCGCCCCCGACGATGACATCGAGAACTGGCCGGACGCGCGCATCTGGCAGGAGCTGCACGCGCGCATCGGCGGCACGCGCAAACTCGCGGAGGGCCCCATGCTGCAGAAGGGTATCACCGCGATGCGCAGCTTCGTGGTCGAGCCGATGCAGTATGGGCGGCTTTTTCTCGCCGGCGATTCCGCCCACATCCAGCCCCCGACCGGCGCGAAGGGTATGAATCTCGCGCTGGCGGACGTGAGCGTGCTCGCCCGCGCGATCACTGAGTTTTATCGCACCGGCCGCAATGAGCTGCTTGAGCGCTACTCGGCGACCTGCCTGCGGCGGGTCTGGAAGGCTCAGCGCTTTTCCTCGTGGATGACGCAGCTGTTTCATCTCGATCCGACCCATAATGCGTTTGATCGCAAGCGCCAGCTTGCCGAGCTCGACTATGTGACGAGTTCGGAAGCGGCCATGCGCTCGCTGGCCGAGAATTACGCGGGGCTGCCGGTTGAGATGTGAGCGGGGGTAGGGCGGATGCAGGTGCTGGTGGTCGGAGCGGGCGTGGTCGGGCTGTCGGTTGCCCGCGCGGCGGCGATTGCCGGTCATGACGTGGTGGTCGCGGAAGCCGCCTCCGGCATCGGCACCGGGGTATCTTCCCGCAACAGCGAGGTCATCCACGCCGGCCTTTATTATCCGACCGGATCACGGCGCGCCTATTACTGCCCGCGCGGACGGCGCATGCTCTATGAATTCTGCGCCTCGCACGGCGTGCCACACCGCAAATGCGGCAAGCTTGTTGTCGCCACCAACGCGCGCGAAATCGAGCGATTGGCAGCGATATACAAGCAGGCGCAGCTTAACGGCGTCGAAGGGGTCGAGATCATCGACGCCGCGGCGGCCAAGCATCTCGAGCCGGCGCTTGCCTGCGTCGCCGCGATGCACTCGCCGGAAACCGGCATTATCGACAGTCACCGCTATATGCTGGCGCTGCGCGGCGACCTCGAAGACCGGGGCGGCATGATCGCATTCAACAGCCCCATCGAGCGGCTGCGCCCCGCGCGCGGCGGCTGGCAGGCGGCGGTCGGCGGTAGCGAGCCGCAGTGGCTCAGCTTCGATGCGGTGGTCAATTGCGCCGGCCTCGGTGCTCAACGCTTGGCGCGCACGACGGAGGGCTATCCATCCGAGCGCGTGCCGCGGCTCGTGCTGGCCAAGGGAAATTATTTCGGGTTTTCCGGCCGGCCAGCGTTCTCGCGGCTTATCTATCCCGTGCCGGTGCCGGGCGGGCTCGGCGTGCACGTGACGCTTGATCTTGCCGGGCGCATGCGCTTCGGGCCGGATGTGGAATGGATCGAGCGCGAGGATTACGACGTGGACGCGAGCCGCGCGCTCGCATTCTACCAGCGCATTCGCGATTATTGGCCGGGGCTGCCGGACAATTCGCTTGTGCCCGACTATTGCGGGATAAGGCCGAAGCTTACCGGTCCAGGGGAGCCGGCGGCGGACTTCATGATCGAAGGGCCGCAGCAGCACGGCCTTGCGCGCACCGTCCATCTCTTCGGGATCGAATCGCCAGGACTTACGTGCTCGCTATCGATCGCCCAGGATGTCGCGCACGATCTCTCGAATTGACCCCTCACACAGGAACGGCATGAGCGAGAGCCGAGAGGAGAACACATGAGCCAGATCCGATTCATCAATCCGCAAGCGTTGGCAAACCCGCCCGGCTACACCCACGTGGTCGAGATCACCGCCCCGGCACGGATTGTCTATATTGCCGGACAGCTCGGCTTCGACCGCGAGGGCAAGCTCGGCAGCGACATCCGGCAGCAAGCGGTGCAGGCATACGAGAATCTGAAACACGCGCTTGCGGCGGTCGGCGCGGACTTCCGTCACGTCGTGAAGTTCAACAACTATCTGGTGGATCGCGCGCACTTGCCGATCTTCCGCGAAGTGCGCGACAGCTACCTCGCTGCGGACAATCGCCCGGCAAGCACCACCATCGCCATTTCCGGCCTGGCGCGAGACGGAGCGCTCATCGAGATCGAGGCAGTCGCGGCGTTGCCGACCGCCGCACGATCGAAGTCGGCCTCCGCATCCAGAGCTGGGAGCAAAGGGCGCACGGCGCGCGCGGTTAGGCGGCCCTCGCGAGTAAGACGAAAGTGAGCAGGATAAAAACCGGCAGCAGCACCACGGCTGACCAAAGCATGTAGCCGAAAAAGCTCGGCATCTTGATCCCGCGCTCCACCGCGATAGTATAGATCATAAAATTCGGCGCGTTGCCGATATAGGTCATGGCGCCCATGTAGACCGCGCCCATGGAGATCGCGGCGAGCGTTGGCGCAAGCGGCCCCATCAGCTCGCGGGCGTCGCCGCCGGCGAGCTCGAAGAACACGAGATAGGTCGGCGCGTTGTCGAGAAAGGCCGAAAGAACCCCGGTCAGCCAGAAATAGGCGATCTCGCGCGGAGTCGTCAGGCCCGATGAGCGCGGCCAAGAGCCATGCGAAGGCGCCGTCTGCTCCGGCATCGAGCATCGCTAGCACCGGAATGATACAGATGAAGATGCCGGCAAACAGGATGGCGACTTCCGCGATCGGCTCCCAGCTGAATTCGTTGGCCTCGCGGTGTTCGTTCGGCGTGAGCACGAGCGAGAGGATTGCGATCAGCACCAGTGCCGCGTCGCGTGCGACGTTCTGTAGCTCGAGCCTTGTGCCGTACGCGTCGACGCTCGTTGCCGGCTTCCATGCCGCCGCGGCGAGAATGGCGGTAATGATGCCCGCGATGAGCAGCAGATTGATGCTGCCGCTGACGCCGATATTCATTGGCCGCTTGCCTTCGCCGACGGTCGCGATGAGGCGGTCCTTGCGGTAGTGCAAGACGTCGAGCGCGACGAAGACTGCGAGCACGATGACAGCGACGAGCGCGGTTTCGAACCACAAATGGCGCGTCGTCCAGAAGAAGTCGACGCCGCGCAGGAAGCCGACGAACAGCGGCGGATCGCCGAGCGGCGAGAGCGCACCGCCGATATTGGCACCCTGGGACCTCATGCTGAGGAGCGTCGCAGCGCCAACCGAGCACACACGTTTCCACGGATTTGGCTGCGCTGCGATGCGTCTCGAAGCATGAGGGCCGTCCTCATCCTTCGAGACGCGCGCAGGCGCGTGCGAGTTCGCTGAATTACCGTCGGGCGCGCGCTCCTCAGAATGAGGACCCACCCAACCGCCCGCGCAGCTCAATGCGCCTCGTCCCAATTGTGGGCGGCGCGGGCCTCGACCGCGAGCGGCACGGAGAGCGAGAGCGCCGGCATCGGCGCCTGCGCCATCACCTTTTCGATAATCGGCAACGTCTTCTCCACCTCAGCGTCGAGAACCTCGAACACAAGCTCGTCGTGAACCTGCAATAGCATCTGCGCGGTGAGTTTCGCTTTCGCCAGCGCCGGCTCCATGCGCACCATGGCGCGGCGGATGATGTCGGCAGCCGTGCCCTGCAGCCGCGCGTTGATCGCGGCGCGCTCGTTGAAAGCGCGGATCGTGGGGTTCGGATTGCCAATGTCGGGATAATGGCATTTACGGCCGAATAGGGTGAGGACGTACCCGTTCTGCTTAGCAACGGCCTTGGTTTCTTCCATGTAATCGCGGATGCCGGGAAAGCGCTCGAAATATTTTTTGATGTAGGCGCTTGCCTCCTCGCGCTCGATGCCGAGCTGATTGGCGAGCCCGAACGCCGAGATGCCATAGATGATGCCAAAATTGATCGCCTTGGCGCGGCGGCGAATCTCTCCCGGCATGCCCTTGACTGGAACGCCGAACATTTCGGAAGCGGTCATGGCGTGAATATCGAGGCCTTCGCGAAAAGCCTTCTTCAGCGGCTCGATGCCGGCGATCTCGGCAAGAAGCCGCAGTTCGATCTGCGAGTAATCGGCGGAGACGAGCTTGTATCCCGCGGAGGCAATGAACGCGCGACGGATCTTGCGACCTTCCTCGGTGCGGATCGGAATGTTCTGCAGGTTTGGCTCAGACGAGGACAGCCGGCCCGTCGGCGTGGCCGCGAGCGCATAGCTGGTGTGGACGCGATGGGTCTGCGGGTTGACGTAGCCCGGCAAGGCGTCGGTATAGGTTGATTTGAGTTTCGACACTTGTCGCCAGTCGAGAATTTTTCGCGGCAACGCATGACCCTGTTCGGCCAAGTCCTCGAGCGCGCGGGCCCCCGTCGACCACTGACCGGTCTTCGTTTTGGTGCCGCCAGGAAGCCCAAACTTGCCGAACAGGATGTCGCCGAGCTGTTTCGGGCTGCCCGGATTGAGCGGCTCGCCGGCGAGCGACTGGATTTCGGCCTCGAGCGCGCCGGCGCGCTGGGCGAACTCGCCCGACAAACGCGACAGAACCTGGCGATCGATGGAAATGCCGCGCCGCTCCATCCGCGCGAGCACCGGGATGAGCGGCCGCTCCAGCGTCTCGTAA
>Ga0126381_100009832_pt1 | contig 10745 bp, 9 predicted proteins | sample PanSoiMetPlot_28_FD_96465 | JGI IMG/M metagenome (GOLD analysis project Ga0126381, IMG submission 96465) | Tropical forest soil microbial communities from Panama - MetaG Plot_28 | ecosystem: Environmental > Terrestrial > Soil > Tropical forest > Bulk soil | place: Panama | collected 2016-02-17
AAGCTGGTTTGGAACGATCCTTTGGCTGATTTACCGCTCCACTATCGCCAACTTAAAGACTTGCCTTACCTCGCTCCGCATTTGATCCAGAGAGCCTTAACAAATCAAGACGGCGAAACGCGCTTAACGGTCGATGCTGGGATTCAACGCGTCGCCCTTGATGAAATCCAACGTTTTCTAGCCAGCCGTCAGTCGAGCGGGCTGAACAATGCGGCTTGTTTGCTGGTTGATGCCCGATCGATGGATGTGCTCGCATCTGTGAGTTCCGCTTCTTTTTGGAGTAGCGCAATCCAGGGGCAAAACGATGGAACCAGACAGCTGCGTTCTCCGGGTTCGTCTCTAAAACCGTTTGTATACGCGATGGCTTTGGACCGCGGACTGATCGGCCCGTCCACCTTGCTTTATGACGTGCCTGGCCGGTTTGGAAATTATCTGCCTGAAAACAGCGATGGGAAATTTGACGGTCCGATTCCTGCCCGGTTGGCTCTGGTAAGGAGCCGAAACCTTCCCGCGGTTACCCTCGCGTCGCGCTTAGGTCCGGATGCGCTCTACCGGTTCTTAGATTCGGCCGAAGTCCACGGATTGAATCAGGTCAATAACTATGGACTTTCCGCCGTGCTCGGCACGGTTGACATATCGATGCAGGATCTGGTCCGGCTCTATGCCGGGTTGGTAAATCATGGCCAGATTAAATCGTTGCGCCTGAAAATGTCGGATCCAGCGGATCCCGGAATCCGGCTACTGTCTCCGGAGGCCGCTTTTATCACGCTCGATATGATGTCCACTAGCGAGGCTGGTATCAGGCTGCCGACGGCGCCTACGGTGAACATTCCTTACAAGACTGGAACTTCGACCGGTTTTCGGGACGCCTGGTGTACAGGCGTCATTGGACGCTATGTCCTGGCGGTTTGGGTGGGGCGGTTTGATGGTAGATCGAACCCTTCTCTGACCGGTCGTACCGCGGCAGTACCGCTCTTTATCCGGCTGGCATCGAGATTAGCTGAAGAAAGGAAGGTCACGGTTGCGCCATTGTCTCCACCAGCCGGAGCTAATCTTCGTCAGGTCGACGTCTGCTCGGTTTCGGGGTGTTTGCCGGGTCCTTATTGCACGCACACCAAGAAGGAATGGATTATTCCGGGAGTTTCTCCCATTACGCGATGCCATATTCATACCGCCGGCGGCAACGAAGCCTGGGATAGCGAAGCGGAGCATTTCTTTGAGACGATTGGACTCGGTCGCAAGTCATCGGGTGGGGATGGCAACGAAGAGCTACGTATCCTACCGGTTGCCCGGGATGTTAGTTGGCAAACAAACCAGGCAGCTAGCGAGCATGTGATACCGCTGCGTGCCCGTACCGCAGCCGGCGCCAGTCGCGTCTATTGGTTTGCCAATCGCGACTTCATCGGCTCTGCAGGTTCGGGCGAGACTTTTTATTGGTCCCCAGCGCCAGGGGCATACACCGTCGCTGCGACCGACGACCGCGGCCAATCGGACTCGGTGCAAATTACCGTGGAAGGTGACAGGTGATCGGTAGGGACGAGCTCCCGCTCGTCCGGGATCGTAGCTGTTTCCCCCCAACCGCTGCCTCGCTTGAGCATGTGCCAACCCGAAGGCGTGACAGATTGCTAGGCTGTGCGCGGTGTTTGCGATAACAATTACCCCGAAGGGGTCAAAGGACTAAGCCCGGGGTTTCAACCCCGGGTATCGCCCCCAGTCGGCCCCGCCCTGTAGGGGCGGCAGAACGCATGTGTCGGTCACAGATTTATCATTCGCTAGTCACCAAATATTTCCCTGTGCTTACCGCGTTTTTCTACCGCCCCTTCACGGCGAGCGTGCTTATGACGCGTTTCCTGGGGTTAAAACCCCAGGCTTAGTCCTGTTGCCCCTTCGGGCAGAGATCGAACACGCTTTTTCTGAAACTTTGCCCGCCCATTTTCAGTATTACTTCGTGACGACGGATGCCGGCGGCCATCGGGCGGCCAAAAAAATCCAAAAAAGTTGTCAATTAAGGCGGTTCCCGATCGTCGCTTAGAAAATACTAAACTGAGGTTATGAGAACGAAGACCATTTCGGATTATCCGCTCCTGATCGGAGAACTGCTGCGCCGTTCGGAATTACGAAAAGCACGACGCCAACGCTGGTCTGCCTTATTTAAGGGCAATCGGTTAGCGCAAAAAGGCTAAACGCCACGGGCAAGGACGGTATCGGGATGAGAATTGTAAAACTGCCTAGGGAACGGAATCCCTATTTTCTAACTGGACGCGGGAAAAAGAGATTGTGGTTTTTCCTACTTTGGAACCTGACCAGAAAGGGCTGATACGCAGCAAGCGTAGTGCTATCGGTCACTCGCGATAGCGGTAGACTGGTCTGCTTTCAGAATTTCGCTGTGAAAGTGACCCGAACACTTCGTGATTCTGCCGGATGAATCTCGATGTCGTTATAGCCGCCACCATCCGGTCCGGGCGGCTCGAATTTGAGCCGCGACGCGTAATATTAAGGCGGTGTCTTGGGCGTCTGGTCTAAAAGATTTATAGACGTCTAGGACGATACCGTATCGAGGGTTGAACTGGTACGCGCTGCGCTGGAATCAGCGATTCTCGCACGCAACGTTATTGTCGTAGCTGGCGCCACGATTTTGAAAAAGGTGCCACGCTCTGTTTCTACCTCGAGTATAAGGCGGCTCCGTACAAGGGCTATTACTTATCTCTGATAACTCGTGAGAAACGTTTGAGCTAAACAGCTGGTCGCCCGCTTTGGGGTTTCTTTACATCCGTCGCTGTTACGAGACCTAGATCGAATGGCCAAAAAAAAGGGATTTCAGAGCCGATCGCTCGCGATCAGCGAAATGATTCGGGACCAATTGGTAGAGCATTACCAGGATTCAGGGGACAGCGAAGTAGTTGGGACGGTCACGCTCGTTTACGATCACCATCGCCCTCAAGTTCAAAAAAGGCTCACCAACATACAGCACAAGCATCTCCATACGATCGTCTCGACACTGCACGTCCATTTGAATCACGATAATTGCTTAGAAGTACTGGTCGTCCGTGGCCGCGCTTCATTAGTAAAAAGCGTTGCCGACCATCTGATTGCCGCGAAGGGGGTCAAACACGGGAAACTGACACTGACGACGACCGGCGAAGAATTACCACCATAAGGTCATAGGCAGCGAGTGCGGGCCGTCTGCGCTTGATCGCTGTAACGCGGACCTTGTGAATGGGCTCGGTAAGTATTGATTCGCTATGCGTCATCAATGCTCGTGATGATGGTGTTCGTCAGGCTCGTGCGAATGTGAGTGGGTTGTGGCTTCGTGAGTGTGAGGGTGGCTGTGCTTCTTCGTCGGATTTCTAGGCTCACTGCCGGGAGGGTGCGTATGTTGGTGGTGGGGATCATCAAGAGAATGCTCGTGCTGATGCTCGATTTTTTCGTGAGTGTGAGTATGCGTGTGTTCGTGCTCCGGCATCCTCAAAGCTGCACTGTCTAAGGCTTTTCCAGGGGTGCAAATAGTACAAGGACTATGAAAAAATCGGGTCCTAACTAACCGGTAATCCCTCATATTAAACACCCAATAGAAGAATGCGCCTGAGGGTAAGAGGACTGCTACTTCCCACGGAAGTACCCGGGAGCGCTATACCGCGTGTGGAAAGATCCACAACTTACTGAAAAAAAGCGGTCCGATTAGCAGATCGGAAAAAATCGTGCATCCAACACTCGTTGGCCTACGCACGCTAGTTGAGAAGCTTCAATTGCCAAAAAAACAAAGAAAACGGATTCACCCATGAAACAGAGCATCAAGAAATCATCCATTTCAGCTGACCCGAGCGAGATTCAGGGAGTTAATCGTAGATCATTTCTAACCAGGGCATCTGCGGCGGGCGCGATCGTCCTGTCGCCTTTTTCCGCTTTGGCTAACACGGTTGGGAATGACAACCAGTTTGGTACCCTGAAAGAAGGTGATAAAGCCATTCTCATCGCGGCCGAAATTGCCGAAGCCCTCGCGGTTACGACTTACACGAACATCATCAATTTGGCGCCTTTCTTTCCTAATATTCCAGACGATGACCAGGGATATTTGCAAGCCGCACGCCAGGAGGAGATGTCACATTACCTGGTCGAACAATCCGTGACGAACGAACCGAGCCCCTTCACGAAATTCTTTTATCCCCCGAACATGTTTGTCGACTCCCAAACGACGATCAACGTTTTGGTCACGTTAGAAGACGCGTTCATCGCTGCTTATCTCGTAGGTGTTCGCCACTTCAGCACGGCTAACTTACGTGTTACCGCCGCTCGAATCATGGGCATCGAAAGCGACCATCGCACGTTGGCCAGGGTCATTTGCGGTGATATTCCGCCGCAAAACGGCGGCCCCCTTGCCACGGCTACGGGACTTCAAGGGGTAGCCGAGCTGGCTGATCCGCCGAACAATAATGAATACGAACGAACGCAAGAGTGGAACAGTATCGACCAAGCGGTCGCCGCGCTTCTGCCGTTCGTAGATAGAACCGCTGCGGCCTCTCACGGGTTCGATACCAGCAAGGTCTTTGAATTTCAGCCGTTCACGCCAGTCCCGCCGAGCCCGTTGGGCCAATTCTTCGGATTTCACGGTTAGTCCTATTTGCCAGAACTGTTACCCCGTTGACGAGCCGGCCACTGAGAAACGTTCGCCGGCTCGCTTCTTATTTCACTACCGTAAGGCTGGCGCACTCGTACGCTGTCGATGGAATCAGGGATACGCTTCAGATCAGCTCCACCCAATGCCCTTCGCGCGCGGCCAGCTGATTCCCAGAAGGACGGGCAAGACTGCAATATGTGGCAGTGTTTTTACCGTCCGCCAAGACTCTTGGAGCCAGAAACCCATACCACCGGCGGTGAAAGATCTGTTCTTCGGAAAGGCTCGCAGAATCTCAGTCCACGTTGATTAGCGGTAGGAAATCACGGCCCCGCTTAACCATAAAGGTCCACATGGCTTGGCCGGGCGCGGATAGAATTCGCTCAGCCCGTCGGATGGCAAACCATTGCCGCATAATCGGAAGCCCGTCCATTTTAAGCATTCTTAGTCTGCCACTTGCGACCTCGGCCTCAATCGTATGTGCTGAGATGATAGAAATGCCTAAACCCGCCATGACAGCCTGTTTGATCGTTTCGTTTGAACCGATCTCAATTCGAATTTTTGGGGACCGCAGGGCCAAACCGCTGAAGAAAGAGTCAAAAAGGGCTCGGGTTCCAGAGCCTTCCTCGCGAATGATAAATTCTTGCTTAATCAACTCACTCTTGGTGATCCGAGCCTTTTGGGCCAGGGGGTGTTCCGGTGGGACGATCAGCACATGCGGGTGAGGGCCTATTGGTTCGCTTTTTACAGGGAAGCTTTGCGGTGGTCGCCCCATCAAAGCGATATCGATTTCGTAATCGTGGAGCATGGCGACAACGTCTCTGCGATTCTCAACTGAAAGCTTAAGGTCGACTCCTGGATGCTGCTTCATGAAGGCAGCTATGAGTCGCGGGGCAAAGTATTTCGCCGTCGATACGGCTCCAATCCGGATCCGGCCACCAAGCATTCCGTTTGTGCCTTGAACCGAGTCAACCAGGTCCGAAATGATATTTGAAATTCGTGAGGCAGCCTCAACGACTTCGTTGCCGGCTTCGGTGAGACGCAGGCGGCCGTTTGAACGTTCGAACACCTGGAAGCCCAAGTCCTCCTCGAGCAGTTTTACCCTGGAAGTCAGGGCGGCCGGCGTCACGCCGAGAATCTGCGCGGCTTTGACCATGGTGCCGCATCTACCTACCTCGCGCACCGCTTCCAGTTGCCGGAGGGAGATGTTGGGCAAATCTGACATGATTAAATTATATTAAGCGATATATAAAATTCGTTCAATTTGCGTTTATTGGTCGAAGAGCAAAATCGAACCGGCGGGCGGCGCGACGACCGACACAATGTGGCAACTAATCTGCCGGCTTCCAACCGGGCGCACTTCCGAGCTCCGCTTGTTTTTGGCTCGACCGAGCCGATCCAGCGAACTATCTGTTATGACATCAATCCAAAGTATCGTCGGAACGCTCGCCACTATTTGGGCGACGCGGATTGATCCGGTCATAGCAAGAAAGGCGTCCGGATGTCACAGAAACACCCTATTATCTCGGTAACCGGTTCTTCGGGAGCCGGTACCACATCGATCAGAAAGACGTTCGAGCAGATTTTCCGGCGTGAAAAAATAAACGCTGCTTTTATCGAAGGCGACTCATTCCATCGCTACGACAGGAAAGGAATCCAGATAGTAATGGAGGAAGAAGCAGCGAAAGGTAATAATCATTTTAGCCATTTCGGACCGGAAGCTAACCTGCTCGAGGAATTAGAGGCTACTTTCAAGACCTACGGAGAAGCTGGACGAGCACGTTCTCGGCACTATGTGCACGATGCCTCAGAAGCTGCTGCGTATGGGGGATCCCCTGGTACGTTTACTCCGTGGGAGGATCTAGCGGAAGGTACCGATCTTCTATTTTATGAGGGACTCCATGGCGCCTTAGTAACGGAAACACTGGATATTGCGAAGCATGTCGATTTTAAACTCGGCGTTGTGCCGGTGATCAATCTGGAGTGGATACAAAAGATCCATCGCGATCGCTCCGCCCGAGGACATACCTCACAGGCGATAACAGAGACGATCCTTCGCCGGATGCCGGATTACGTGCATTATATTTGTCCGCAGTTCACTCACACCGACATCAATTTTCAACGCGTTCCGACTGTCGATACTTCTAATCCGTTCATCGCCCGGACGATCCCGACGGCTGATGAATCAATAGTGATAATCAGATTTAGAAATCCTCGGCCGATTGATTTTCCCTACCTGCTGTCGATGATGAAGGAGAGCTTCATGTCCCGCTCGAATTCAATAGTTATACCTGGTGGCAAGCTCGACCTGGCGATGCAACTCATTCTAAGTCCACTGATTCTGCAACTAGTAGAACGAAAACGAAGGGCTCATTGACGGCAGAATCTGCGTAATCTGAGAAACCTGCGGATCTTAAATTCGGATTTTGGTTTTATCTGACGGAACCCGTTTCGTTCTTGTCGAGATAGCTCCCAAAATGGCGAGCGAGTGATATCATGAAGTTCAAAGTCCGGGCCACCTCAGGGTCCTTGAGTAAGAGGGTAAACTCGAAAATGCTTCTGGCCTCATCGGAGTGTGCATCCGGATCCCGGGCAGCAGCAGACATAGCATGCCCAACGCCTCCGATGACTTTCACCACCTCCGGATCGAAGAAACCAGCTTGCCTTATTAATCCCAATTCGCTCACGAAATCGCGAACAACAGGTATGATTCCTTTGAGGGTCTCACCGGCGGCTTTCAAATCATCCACGTCGAAGCTTTCTAACCCGCTGGAAAGGGCCGATGCTCCCGCGTGGCCAAGCTCCGCAATCTTGTTACTGATCGAGTTCAACGTGCGTTCACCCCTGTCCAGAACGTCGATGAGTGCCTGTGATTTCTCGACCAGCACACGAAGCGACTCGAGGAACTGGGGATCCTGCAGGTTTTCTAGCAGCAGACGGGCATCACTTCCAGACGCGTCGGGGAAGGAAGAGATTTTAGCGCGCATCATCGGGTTGCCAGAGGTGTCTTTGCCCAGCGCTCAATCAGTCGCGGGCCGGTCAGTGCAAGGCTCGACCTGATACGAGGGGTAGCCCAACAGAAAAGAAGATTCACCTTCATAGGCTTTGCCTACTCGACGCCGCAAATAGCCGTTCGGGGGGGCTTCAGCGCAATCTCTCACATCTTGGTTCGGTGTGAAGTAAATTTTAATTCACGCAGCTCGGCATCGGCTTCGACAAGGCGAAGACGGTGGTTCCTAGATTACGCAATCTGAACGTATAGTTGCTGTGATAATTTTTCGGGATTACCATCAGCAGCAAGGGTCTAGCCGTGACTGATAACTCAACCCCCCTAAGACTCGCCCACGCTGACGATGGGCCCGCACAAGGTCTTATCAACACGTTGCGTCGGTTTCGAGATCGGCGTTCTGACCAGGAGAAGTGCGACTTTTGCGGAGCTGGTCTTCCTCCGGAGCACAGACACTTGTTGGAAATGAACAAACGGCGCATTGTCTGTACCTGCACGGCTTGCGCGCTTCGATTCCAAGACGTGGTGGGCGGCCGATTCAAGCTTATCCCGAGTGACATCCGCCACCTCTCGGAATTCGATCTGTCGGATCCGGAATGGGAAAACCTCGCTCTGCCAATTAATCTCGCGTTCTTTTTCTACAGCACGCCGCAGCAGAAGATGAATGCGATGTATCCCAGTCCAGCCGGCGCAACTGAATCGCTTTTACCACTAACCGCGTGGACGTCGTTGGTGGAAAGAAATTCGGAGTTAACCACGATGGTACCTGATGTCGAGGCGCTCTTAATAAATCGAGTCGGCAAAGAACGGGAGTATTACATAGTGCCGATTGACCTCTGTTTTGAGCTGATCGGGTTGATCCGGGTGCATTGGCGTGGACTTTCTGGCGGCGACAAGGTGTGGGAGGAAGTCGACAAATTCTTTTCCAAGCTAAGAGCGAGTGCGCGTTCTTGACCGACTGCAAGGTTCAGGAGCGACTCATACGAAATGCGTCGTGGAGCGCTGCCTCGCTGGCGAGGCCGAGGCAATGACGGGACAGCAAGCAAATGCCTGATCTAAATTTCAAAGTTACCGGAGTGCAGGCGGCTGCGCGTGGGTTGATGCCGTTGCTGCATTTCAATCTAGAGATTTCGAATCAGCCGCCCGCAGAAACGATTCAGGCAGTGATGATTCAGGTTCAAATTCAGATTCAATCTGCGCAGCGAGCGTACAATGACGCCGAGCGAGAAAGGCTCGAAGAGCTCTTTGGCACTCCGGATCGCTGGGGGCAAACCTTGCGAAACCGGCTTTGGACGCACGCCAGCACCACGGTGCCGCCTTTCACCGGACAAACAAAAGTTAATTTGCCGGTTCAGTGTACCTACGACTTCAATGTGATTGGTACTAAATATTTTTATGCCTTGGAAGGCGGCGAAGTGCCTCTGCTCTTTCTATTCAACGGGACTATTTTCTATGCAGGATCGCGTGGCGAACTGCTGGTGCAGCAAATTTCCTGGGACAAAGAATGCGTCTATCGGATGCCGTCTGAGGTCTGGACCAACCTGATGAATCATCACTACCCCAATCTTGCCTGGCTTTCGATTGGCCGGGATATCTTCGACAAGCTTAGTGAGTTCAAGCGCGAACACGGCTTGCTCACCTGGGAACAGGTTTTCGAGTTGCTGTTGAACCCGTCGCACGGAAGTGAAGCGGAGGCAGAACCTGTCGTGCCAAAGCAAGCGGTGGAGGAACTGCCGCCTGGTAACGGGGCGAAGGCGGACCTGTCGCGCCGTAGCGCAGCGGAGGCGGACGGCGAAAACTGAGTAAATAGTGTCAGTACAAAGTCTCCTCAAACCTATGAATCTCCCCCTGGTGAATGAGGTAGTCGAGGCCGTGCTTTACGAAGGCTATATTCTTTATCCGTATCGGCCCACGGCGAAGAAAAATAGGCAACGGTTCACTTTTGGGCGCGTGTATCCTCACGATTATAGCGTCGCTCAGAATGGAGCGGAACCTTTTGCGATGAAGACGCAATGTCTGCTCACCGGCGAAGACAGAACTCAGCTTGAAATAAGTGTTCGTTTTTTGCACGTCACTTCAAGGGAGATCTTATCGTTCCGAGAGCCCCAGCTTGAGCTACCTGCTTCTCTTTCCGCTGCGTCAGGTGAACTCGTACCGGAGCTACAAGTGGATGGTCAGAGCTTCTTAGCTTGGCAAGAGGCGGTGGAGCGGGAGGTAGATCTTCCCCGACAGATAATTAAACGGATAGCCGGCACTAAATATCGACTCCCGTTTGAGTTTCTTGCCGAAGAACATCTGGAGCCGATCAAGGACCGTCCCGGCTCGATTGTTGGCTTAATCCGGCGCAGGAAAGAACGATTGGAGGGTGAAATTCTCTGCGAGACCGAGGAAATAGAAGCCGGCCTATTCAAAATTGCGGTGGAGATCGTGAATCGCACTCCGATCCAGGAAACTGAAGTCGAAAATCAAGACGCAGTCCTGCTTCGCACGCTGGCCTCGACTCATACCGTTCTGCATACGGTTGAAGGAGAATTTATTTCGCTGATGGATCCGCCGGATTCTCTGCGTGAATTGGCTGCAGCCTGCAAAAATCAAGGCACTTGGCCAGTGTTGGTTGGGGAAGAAGCATCGGCCGATCGGACCACGATGCTTTCTTCTCCGATTATCCTTTATGATTACCCCAAGATCGCGCCGGAAAGTCCGGGCGAGCTATTTGATGGTACTGAGATCGACGAAATCTTGACTTTGCGGGTAATGACAATGACCGACGCTGAAAAAGAGGAGATGCGCCGATCGGATCCACGGGCGCGTGGAATCTTAGAGAGGACCGAATCGCTGACCGAAGACCAACTGCTGAAAATGCACGGAGTTGTGCGGGAGTTGCGATCATTTGATGAAGACATCTTTGGTAATGACCGCCGGCTTGACCAAGCTCTGGTCGATGGCGTTGTACTCCGGCCAGGTGACCGGGTGATAATTAAGCCTAGGTCCAGGGCAGATATTATGGATATCGCTTTGACGGGAAAGATTGCCGCCATTGAGGCCATCGAGCAGGACGCTGAAGGTCGTATTCATTTCGCTTTGGTGTTGGATGACGACCCGGGTAAGGACCTCGGATACATGCGC
>Ga0126381_100009833_pt1 | contig 10745 bp, 12 predicted proteins | sample PanSoiMetPlot_28_FD_96465 | JGI IMG/M metagenome (GOLD analysis project Ga0126381, IMG submission 96465) | Tropical forest soil microbial communities from Panama - MetaG Plot_28 | ecosystem: Environmental > Terrestrial > Soil > Tropical forest > Bulk soil | place: Panama | collected 2016-02-17
GCGCCCGGTCGCGATGGCCTGGACGGCGCTCAGCCGCCCGGCCCGCAGCGCGGGCAGCAGCGCCGCCAGCCCCACCAGAGCGCACATCAGCAGTGGCACCCCGGCATCAACGGACGTCGGCACGAGCAGCTGGCCGACCCCGTAGACGGTCGCGGTCTGGCTGAGCAGCGGCACCGCCAGCACGTTGCCGAGGACCACGCCGGCCAGGGTCCCGGCCAGGGCGGGGATCCCGGCCTGCGCCACGTACGCGGTCACCACCTGGGCGGGAGTGAACCCGATGCTCTTGAGCACGCCAATCCGGCGGTATCCGCTCACCACGGTGCCGTTGACCACGTTGCCGACGATCACCACCGACATCGCCAGGCCGATGACGCCGAACGCCACCACGAAGGGCACCAGGATCGAGACTGTCCCGGCTTCCTGGCTCTTCACGATGAGCCACGAGCCGGTCCCGGTGATCGTGTCAGCTGGCAGCGCCCTGGTCAGGGCCGTGACGTCGGCATTGATCTGTGACGCGGTGTCGGCGCTGTGGAACCGGTATAGCATCTGCGCGGCGGCGGGCGTGTGGGGTGCGCGCAGGGCGGCGATCTCCGCGGGCAGCACCCAGCCGTTGGCGGTGTCGGTGATCGACTTGGCCACCCCGACCACCGTCAGCACCGGGTCCCCCGGCGCGCTGGTCACGGTGATCTGGGTGCCGATGAGCTGCGCCGCGGGGCCGACGCCGTTGAAGCCGCGGGAGAGCACGATCTCGCCGGGCCGCCGCGCCCACCGGCCCGCATCGAGCGTCAGGTCATCCACCGGTCCGCCGGGCGATGCGCGGCCGGCCACTGTGGCCGACGGCAGGGTGATCCCGCCGTGTGCGCTGATCCGCGGGGTGATGGTCGCCTCAGCGAACGGCCCGGCGGCCGCGGTGACCTGCGGCAGCCGCCGGGTCCCCGCCAGTTGGCCGACCGTGGCCTTGGTGGAGTTGATGCTGGCGGCCACGTCCGCGCCGCGCTGCGCGTCGAACGCATGCTGGAACGGCCCGTTCGAGTCGAGGAGGAGCCCGAGCCCCAGCGTGGCTGAGGCGGCGGACACCAGCAGCACGGTGAAGATCACGACCGTCTGCACCTTGCGCCGGGTCAGCCCGCCCGACACGGCGCGAAACACTGGTGCCGCCCTCATCGCGGTGCCCCCGCGTCGGCGCCGACGGCGATCCGGCCGTCGGCGAGCTCGATCGTGCGGCTGGCGTACCGCGCGGCCAGGGCCGGGTTGTGGGTGACGACCACCAGCGTCTGACCGGACCGGTTGAGGTCGAGCAGCAGTTCGCCGATCTCCTCGCCGTTGGCGCTGTCCAGCGCGCCGGTTGGCTCGTCGGCCAGCAGCATCGCGGGGCGGTTCACCAGCGCCCGGGCGATCGCCACCCGCTGCCGCTCGCCGCCGGACAGCCGGGCCGGGTAGGCCTGCCGGTACTTCCCGATCCGCAGTGCTTGCAGCAGTTCGTCCGCCCGGGCGCGGGCCTTCCCGCGCGGCACCCCGGCCAGCTGCGCAGGAAGCTGCACGTTGTCCAGCACGGTCAGGTCGTCCAGCAGGTTGAAGAACTGGAAGATCATGCCGACCTGCTGCCTCCGGAACCGGGCCACGGCGGTCTCGTTCAGCCGGTCGATCCGTTCCCCGGCCACGGTGACAGTCCCGCTGGTCGGCCGGTCCAGGCCGGCGATCATGTTCAGCAGCGTCGACTTCCCGCTGCCCGACGGGCCCATCACCGCGACCGCTTCGCCGGGCGCGATCTGCAGGCTGACGCCGTCCACTGCGGGCGCGGCGTCACTGTCGTAGCGCTTGGTGACTTCTTCGAGCTCTATCAAGGCATCCATGCCCGGCAAAGTTAGGCCGGGCCGGTCCCGGCTCGCGTCGCCCGGAAGATGCAACTCGCCTGCCGCGGATGTTGATTTCCCACGCCCGGTCATCCGCGCGATGGAGCCGAATCCACCTGGCGGGCGACGTCCCCAGGGAGAGTCAGCGGAACAATGAACTGGTGAGCGAGGACAGGCGAACCCTGGTGCGGGCCGGGCTGGCCCGGGCGCTGGCGTTCGCCCGGTCCGCCGAACCATCGCACGCTCGCCTGTCCGAGCTGACCGCGCGAGAACTCCAGGTGCTGCGGCTGCTGGCCCGCGGGCTGAACAACGCCGAACTCGCCGCAGAGCTGACGGTCAGCACGGCGACGGTCAAGACCCATGTGGCCAGCATCCTCACCAAGCTGCAGCTACGGGACCTGGTCCAGGCCGTCGTCCTCGCCTACCAGACCGGGATCGCAGGCCCGCCGCCCGGCAGCCCGGCCTTGGACGGACCGTGAACCCCCAGGACGGCATCATCCGCCTCGGCAGGGTCGGGACGCCCATCCTGGCCTGCCCGTGTCGCTGATCACGCTGGGCTCAGGGCAAGCTGTGCGGCTGTTCGGGGGCGGGGCCGGTGCCGGCGATCAGTGCTGCCACGATCCGGCGGACCCGCGATGTCAGGTCGGGGACGCCGCCGGGGTTGGTGATCACCAGATGGTGGACCGCGCCGATCAGGGTGAACGCTAGGGCCTGGGTGTCGGTGCCGGGGGCGATACGGCCGGCCTGTTCCTCTGCGTCGAGGTAGGCGGCGAAATGGCCCTCGACATCACCGATCCCGCCGCCCCCGGCAGCAGTGGCGTGTTCCACGGCGGGGCCGAGCTCGGGGCGGGCGGCGATCAAGCTCATCAACGCGAGCGCGTTCGCGCCGAACAGCGCCACCGCGGCGTCGGTGAGGTTGGCGGCGATGCTGCCTTGCCCGGCGCGCGACGGCAGCGACGCCGCGGTGGCGGCGATGGAGGCGAACCGGGCGGCGGCAAACTCGGCGAGGAACGCATCCAGGTCACGAAAGTGCCGGTGCATCACCCCGTTGGACACGCCAGCCTCGGCGGTGATCGCCCGCGTGGTCAGGGCGGCCGGGCCGTCGCGGGCCAGGACCCGGTCGGCGGCGGCAAACAATTGCTCACGAACCTCGGGTATCGCCACCCCCCGCGGCATCCGGCCTCCCTCTATCCACCTGGCGGTTTGCAACTATGGACGGTCGTCCATTATGGTGTGGACCAGTGTCCATACTAACAGTGGGAGGACCCCATGGGTGGTGGCAGCAGTGGCCAGGCCGCGATGACGGTGCTGTGGGTGGTGCTGGCGGTGCTGGCCGTCGGCGGGCTGGGGGTGTTCACCCTGGCCCGGCGCAGGCGGGCCCGCCGGGCCCCGGGCAAGACCGGCGGTACCCGGTGATGCCCGTAGCCACCCCGGGCGCGGCGCCCCGGGCCCGGCTGAACGGTGATGGTGCCGGGGCGGTGATCGAGCTGCGCCAGCTGACCAAGCGATTCGGCGCCGTGACGGCGGTCGACCGGCTGAGCTTCCAAGTCAGGCCGGGCACGGTGACCGGGTTTTTGGGGCCGAACGGGGCGGGCAAGACCACCACGCTGCGGATGCTGCTCGGGCTCGTGCACCCCGACAGCGGGCAGGCGACCATCTGGGGTAACCGGTATGCCGACCTTGGCGTCTGGCGGCGGAAGGTCGGCGTGGTGCTGGAGGCCTCCGGGTTGCACCCCGGCCGGACGGTGCGTGATCACCTGCGGGTCCGGTGCGCCGCCACCGGCATCGCCAGCGCGCGGATTGATGCGGTGCTGGAGGAGACTGGGCTCGACGGGCTGGCGAGCAGGCGGGCCGGGGCCCTCTCTCTGGGGGAGCGGCAGCGGCTTGGGCTGGCGGCTGCCCTGCTCGGCAACCCCGGCCTGCTGATCCTGGACGAGCCCGGCAACGGGCTTGACCCGGCCGGAGTGGCCTGGCTGCGCGACCTCCTGCGCCGGCTGGGCCGGGCAGGCCGGACGGTACTGGTGTCCAGCCACCTGCTGGCCGAGGTGGCCCAGACCGCCGACCAGGTCATCGTCATCAACCGCGGTCGGCTCATCTCATCCGGCCCGGTCAGCCAGCTCACCGCCGCCACCGGCCAGGCCGTGATAGTGCGGACCCCGCAGGCTGCCGAGCTCCGCGCGGCCCTGGTGGCCGGTGGCGCGGCCGTCCGGGAACTCGCCGACGGCCGACTGGAGATCAGCGGGGCGGCCGTCGAGCAGGTCGCCACCCTGGCCGCGGCCCGCGGCCTGCCGATCTTCGAAATCACCAAGGAGACAGGGAGCCTGGAAGATGCCTTTCTGACGCTCACCGCGGGAGAAAGGAGGCCCGGATGAACGCGACGCTAAGGGCCGAGTTCCTGAAACTGCGCACGACCAAGACCGCCGCCGGGCTGGCCGGCCTGGCGGTCGCGGTCACCGCACTGATCGCCACCCTGGAATCGGCGACCGCCGGAACCGGGCGGGGCATGGCCATCCCGTCGCTGGCCACCCCGACCGGGCTACGCGACGCCGTGGCCAGCACCGGGTTCGCCCTGATCGCCGCCGCCGTGCTGGGCACCGTGATCACCTGCGGGGAGTTCCGGCACAAGACCGCCACCGGCGCCTACCTCGACCAGCCAGACCGCAAGCGCGTCCTGGCCGCCAAGGCCATGGCCGCAGCCGCAATTGGGGCCCTGGTCGGCTTGGCCGCCGCCGCAACCGCTACTGGGATTGGGCTGGGCTTCGCCGCCGCCCGCGGGTACCCGCTCGCCCTCCCGGCGGCCACTATCATCCGGTACGGTGCCGGGGCCGCCCTCGGTGCCGGGCTGCTGTGCGCTGCCGGCGTGGGCGCCGGGTCGCTGATCCGCCACCAGATCGGCGCGATCATCGCGGTGTTCGCCTGGGGATTCGCCGTAGAACTGGTCGTCGGCGGGACCGCCACCGCCGTGGCGCCCTACTTGCCCTACACCGCGGCCGCCCTGATGGCTGGCGTGACCAGTGGCGGCGGCATCCCGCCTATCGCCCGTGGCGTCATCGCGCTGCCGTTCGCCGCCGCCGCGGCCGTCCTGGCCGGCGTCGCCGTCCTGCTCGCGGCCGCGGCGGCGACCACCACCGTCCGCCGCGACATCGCCTGACCAGCCTCCATAGGTCAAAACTTCCGGGAATCCGAGCCGGTCGGTTGATCCGCATCCGGGATGAGCCGCTCCCGGCCCCTGACGCGCGCGGGTAAGCCGGAAGGCAGATTTGACTATGTGACGAAACGACGTTAGCTTACATCGTGAGCTTACTTCGTTAGTGTAGGGAGGCCGGGATGACTTCTCCGGCACCGGCCAGGGCACGCCGGGCCGCCGCCCGCCAGGCGCCGCGCGCGGGGCTGGATGGCCGCGCCCTGTCCATGTGGGCGTGGCTGCTGCTGGCCGCCGGGACGGCGGGCGGGCTGGTGTTCACCGGCGTCTATCTGGCCGAGGGCGCGACCCGGGCCGGGTACCGGGCGCTGGCGCAGCCGATCAGCGCGCTGAGCCTGGGCCCAGGCGGCTGGGTGCAGCAGCTGAACTTCATCGTCTTCGGCGTGCTGGTGTGCCTGTCGGCCGCGGGGTGGCGGGCGGCGCTGGCATCCGGGCGGGGCGCACTGGCGTTCCCGGCGCTGCGCGTGATCGCGGGCGTGGGCCTGCTCATGGACGGCCTGTTTGCCCAGGATCCTTCCGGCGGGTACCCGCCCGGTGCTCGCGCTGGGGTGCCTACGGTCCATGGGCAGGTGCACACCCTGTTCGCGGTGATCACGATCACCGCCCTGGCGGCTGGGTGCTTCGTCCTGGCCGCCCGGTTCGCCGCCGAGCCCGGCTGGCGGCGCTGGGCCGTCTTCGCCGTGGCCGCCGGGGTGGCGACCATCGTCCTCATCGCCGCGTTCGGCGCCGCGGGCGGGCACGGCGGGCTGGCCGGGCTGTGGGAACGAGCCGCCGGGGCAGCCACCTCGGTGCTCACCGTGGCGGTGCTCGCCCGGCTGGCGGTTACCGGCCGTCCCGCTGCAGGGGCCCGCCGCCTGGGCCCGGCCCGGGAGGTGGCGTGATGGCGCCGACCGTCCAGGCGGCACCGCTCCCAGCCCGGCGGCGGAACCGGCGCGGTGAGGGCGACCGGCTGCGGGAGGAGATCATCACCGCGGCCAGCCAGATCATCGGCGAGTCCGGCGACGACGCCATGCTGACGCTGCGCGGGGTGGCCCGGCGGATCGGGATCGCCGCGCCCTCCATCTACCGGCACTTCCCCGACGTCGACGAGCTGAAGATGGCGGTGGTGCAGCGTAGCTTCGCCGACTTCGCCGCCGCCCGCGACGCCGCCAGCGGTGACGGTGACGACCCGGCCGCGCGCCTGCTGGCCCGCTGCCGCGCCTACACCGCCTTCGCACTGGCCAACCCCGGCCCCTACCGGTATCTGTTCAGCCAGCACGCTCCCACCGGCGACCCCGCCCGCCCGCCGGTGAGCCTGCCCACCTTCCAGGCCCTGGCCGACTCGATCAGCCGCTGCCAGCAGGCCGGCCTGGCCAGCGCCGGCGACGACCCGCGCTGGCTGGCCGCCCAGGTATGGGCCGCGCTGCACGGCCTGGTGCTGCTGCGGCTCAACGCCCCCGGCTTTCCCTGGCCCGGCCCCCTCGAGCAGATGGCCGACCAGGCCGTGGCCCGCCTCATCGGTCTCGAAACCCCGGCGGACACTCGCCCCGCCTGACCGCGACACGCAAGGAGAACTGCCATGCATCCCACCCCTGGAACCCGGCACAGGCCGCAGGTCACCACCGTGGCCGGGCTGGCCGTAGCCGGCCTCGCCAGCGCCGTGATACCGGCCGCTGCGGGCCTGGCTTTCCTGATCTCGCTGGCAGCCCGGCGGCCCCTGGTCGCGGTGGCCGCCCGGCGCTGGCCCTGGCTCACCGGCCGCCCAGCCGCCCAGCTACCACACCGCACCCTCACCGGCCTCACCGCCGCCTGGGGCATCGGCCTGCTGGCCGCCGCCGCCGTTCAGGGCGCCGGCGCCCTCACCGGCGGGCCGGCCCTCACCAGCCCCGCCGGCTTCGCCGCCCGCGCCCTGATCGCCCTGGCCGTCGAAGCCATCCTGGCCGCCCTCACCATCACCTTGCTGCGCCGCAGCCCGGCCTCCGGCCCTCCGACCCGCGGCGCAACTCCTGGCCCAAGTCTTCCGCAGTCTTCCGCCCGGTCTTGAGCGCTCTTCCTGGCGGCGGCAAACCGCCGTGACCTTGGGCCAGTCGCATGGTGGCCGGCTCGCCGGCGAACAGGGTGGTCGCCCGGAGCGCGGCGGGATCGGTGGCGCGCTGCCCCGAGCCGGCGATCCAGTGAGCCAGCTCCTCGGCCATGGAGGTGCGCCGCGGCGGAAGACGGCGTGGTACAACCGCTGTCCCCGGTTGTGGTCGCGGGCCATCGCCTGGAACGCCCGGGTGGTGAGGCCGGAGATCGTGGCGTGGTCGGGCCCGGGATCCCCCGCCCCCCCACCCGCCATGCACACGACGGCGTTTCCTTGGTGACCCGGCCTAGCCCTAGCATCCGCTCATCAACTTCGGTCAACGCCGGGCCCGCATAGCTACCTGATCTAAAGGAAGTCTTGTCATGCACAAGAGCCGGTCCGGGTCCGTGCCGCCGGACGCGCCGCCCCAGGCCCGTGCCGGGGAGACTCTGTTGGCGCCCATCGCTGCCTCCCAGCCGCTGGGATCGGGCGCATCCCTGCCATCACCCGCAGGCGGGCCCAACGACGATCACAGGTCCCGACCGCGCCAGGACAACGGCTGCCCGCCAGCGACGGGACTCCCAACGCTGCTGCCGGTCGCGAGCCTCGATACTGACCTGCCCTGCACAGATGACCCGGAGCTGTTCTTCGCCGAGTCGCCGGATGACGTAGAGACGGCCAAGGCTTTCTGCCGGGAGTGCTCCGCGCGGGCCGCCTGCCTCGCCAGAGCACGGGAGCGGCGGGAGCCCTGGGGAGTCTGGGGCGGCGAGCTCTTCTTGCGCGGCGCGATCGTGCCGCGCAAGCGACCGCGGGGACGTCCGCGCAAGACGGACGTGGCTGCCTAGCCAGGGAGACATCCGAAGGTGTCGGACATGAACGCAGCCGGGCGCAGAATCGTCCACGCCATCCCCGACTCCCGCGCCGCATGCTCCGATTCGGCCAGAGAGGAAGCCGAGCGGGCCGATGCCAGCGAAATCGCCGGTGAGCAGCGTTTCGAGCCATTCGGTATCCCCGGTCTGCTCGGCGGCGGCCCACTCGTCGAGGAACGCGCCGATGTTGTCAGCCATGGAGATTCCTTTCTCACAGGCTCCGGCGTGGCGGGTATCAGGCATCGGCGCAACCTTGGACGAGGGCCAGGCCGACCTCGATGAGCACCCACCCGGCGCGGTGCCTGACCGAACCGTGCCGTGGGCGGAACTGCCGGCGTGGCATGTGGCGCCGCGCACGGGTGCGCAGCTCGTGCTCGCGCTGGCGGATGAGGTCTTCGGTCACGTACAGGTGCATGAGCATGGTCCTCACGACCGGTCATTTGGCAACGGGGGTGCGGGCGCGGGCAAGCGCCTTGGCGCGGACGATGTCAGGGTCCCGCGGGTCGGGCGGTAGGGCCTCGTGCCGGGGCCGCTCGCGCCTGGCCCGCGGTTTCTGGATACGGATCTGTTTCACTGTTCGTCATCTCCTCGGCGGTCCCTATCTGGGCCGGGTAAAACGAGATGCCCGGATCATCTTCGGGGCCGGTTCTTTTGACGAACGTAGGCGCGGGCACCGGGATGGGCGTCACCCGAAAGTGCGCGCGCGGGTGGAATCTTGCGTGCCAGCCCTGGGGGCACCAAAGTGCCCGGCGTGGCTGGCGGGAGATGGTTAGCGGATCAGGCCGAGCTGGCGGGCCCGGGTGACCGCCTCGGTGCGGTTGGCGGCGCCGAACTTGCCCAGGACGTGGCTGACGTGCTTTTTCACTGTGTCGAGGGTGACCACCAGCTCGTGCGCGATGCGCTGGTTCGACTTACCCGCTGCTATCAGCCGCAGTACGTCGGTTTCCCGGTCGGTCAGCAGCTCGGCCAGGCCCGGCGGCGCCGCGGCCGCCCGCCCCGGCGGCGGCGCGGCGGGAACCGGGTGGCAGGCGGCCGCGAGCGCGGCCAGGTACCCGGGGGTAATGCCGCGCGCCGCGGGCCGTCGGCCGCGGTGGGTGGCCAGCTGGGTGAGCAGCGCGTGCATCGGGGCACCCTCGTCGGCGAAGACCCGGACGTAGTCTTGCGGGCAGCCGAGTGTCAGCGCGTCGGCCAGTGCGCCGAGCGCGGCCGCCTGGTCGCCGCCCGCCGCCAGCGCCAGCGCACGCAGCGCCTGGATCTCGATGACGCTGTCGGCCCGGCTCTGGCTGCCTGCCAGTTCGAGCAGCCGCTGGAGAAGCACGATTGCCTGACCGGGAAGCTTCTGCGCGAGCAGCATCCGGGCCAGCGCGAGATATTCCGGTTCGCGGCTGTAGCTTGGTTCGTCATCGGCGCCGAGACCGCATTCGGCCGCCCAGCAGGCGACCGCGGCCACGTCGCCGTGCGCCAGTTTCAGGCGTGCCCACAACGATGGCACCGGGTTGAGCAGGGCGACCACTTGCGGGCTTGGACCGGCCTGCCGGGCCTCGTCCATGGCCGCCGCGGCCGCGGCCGCATCACCGTGCGCCTGCCGGATCTGGGCCACGGTTGCCAGCCCGGTGGCCAGTGGCTGGGTGAAGGCGAGCTGCCGGCACAGCGTCACGCCCCTGGTCGCGTGATCAAGGGCGGCGGTCAGCTCGCCCCGCTCGTACAGCACCCCGGCCAAGCCCACGTGCGCCATGCCCAGGTACGGCTGCTCACAGCCGGCCGGACCGGCACCAGTGGCCAGCGCTCGCCGGTAGGTAGCAGCGGCCGCATCTAGCCGGCCCTGGGCGCGCTGCATCAGGCCCAGGTCATAACACGCGCGCACGGCGAGGTAACCCTCGCCCGCCAACCGCCGCTCGGCGACCACGTCGGCCAAGCGTCGTTCGGCCTGCTCCAGATCGCCGCGCAGCCACTCGGCCCACACCAAGCTGGAGCGCACCAGGAGGCGCAGGTATGAGTCCCCGTCACCCAGCTGGGCCAGGGCTTTCCTGCTGCATTCAACGACTCCCGCCGTATCACCGCGCAAAGACGCGATATGAGAGCGCATGAAGGTGATCCACGCGGGGACGTTGGCCAGCACGCTGTTCGCCCGGCCGGTCGGCGGCTCATCGGGTTCGCCGGCCGTCGCGGCGCAGGCGCGCTCGGCGTCGTCGATCAGTGGTTCAGCCGCCTCCACCTGACCACCGACGAGGGCGGCGACCGCCTGGGCAACGCACAGGCGTGGCCTGGCGCGGAGCGTCTCGGGGGGCAACGCCGCCAGCCACCGTCGCAGGGTCGCCGCCTCGCTCCACCGGTAATACAACGTGTCGTAGTACCGCTCGGTCAGCCGGGCCGCCCAGACGACGTCGCCCGCGGCCAGCGCATGGTGCACCGCGTCATCGGCCAGCCCATGCTCATCACACCAAGCGGCCGCGTTATGGTGCAGCTCCCCTGCCCGGCCGGGCTGTTCCTCGTGCAGGCGGGCGCGCAGCAGGTCGGCGAACAGGTGGTGGTAGCGCCACCAGCCGCGCACCTCATCCAGCGGCACCAAAAACAGGCCCGCCCGCTCCACCTGCTCCAGCATCGCCTGACTGCCAGCCCGGCCGGTGACCGCATCACACAACTCCCCCGACAACCGGTCCAGCACCGAGGTTTCCAGCAAAAACTCCCGCACCGGCGCCGGCTGGCCGGCCAGCACCTCATCGGTCAGGTAGTCCAGCACAAAACGGTGACTGCCGCTGAACGCCGCCACAAACCCGGCC
>Ga0126381_100009834_pt1 | contig 10745 bp, 9 predicted proteins | sample PanSoiMetPlot_28_FD_96465 | JGI IMG/M metagenome (GOLD analysis project Ga0126381, IMG submission 96465) | Tropical forest soil microbial communities from Panama - MetaG Plot_28 | ecosystem: Environmental > Terrestrial > Soil > Tropical forest > Bulk soil | place: Panama | collected 2016-02-17
CGAACGGCTGCGCCGCTACGCCGAGTCGTCCGCGTCGATCGTCACCGCGCTCAACCGTTTCATCGGCTACGAAGCGGCGGCGCAGGTCGCGAAGCAGTCGCTGGAGACCGGCCAAACCATCCGCGAGGTGGTCATCGAGCGCGGTTACGTGGAGCGGGGCGAGCTGACACTGGAGCAGCTGGATACGGCGCTCGACGTGCTCGCCATGACGCGCCCCGCATAGAGCCCCTATGGGGGCCGCGCCACCGACGGGCTGGCGGGGCCGCTTCTGGTGCCTCCAGGCACACCATCGGGCCGAACTCCCCGCCAGCGCCCGGTCAGCCACCTCCTCCAGCACAGTGGTCTGGCTGCCGGGGTCGGCGGCACGGCGGGGCAGCAGCCGGCCGAGGTTGGCGATCAGATCCGCGCGCGTCCACTTCGAGTTCTCACGCGAGCACTTCTCCAGCGCTTTCTGCGCCGCGCGCGTTATCTCGTCCTGCGTCAGTGCCCGGCCCGCGTCACGCGGCGCGCAGCCGCCGCGTCCCAGGCGGTGTCGGAGGCGAGGAAGGTGATCGCGTCCGCGCTATCGCCGGGGCGGATGCTCGGCGCAGATGGCCGGGTCAGCTCTGGCCTGCCGACGGCTACTTCGCGGCGCGGGGTCACCGGCGCCGGAGCAGACGCCGCACCATCCGCGGCGCGGCGATCCCCGTGGCAAGCGTGGCCAGCGGGATGACGACATCTACCAGCGGATCGCGGATGGGCTTGAACAACGCGTTCCCGTCTTTGATCTCGATATAGCCGACCGGAGCGGCCGAGGCGCCGCCGCCCCCGCCGCCCCCCTGCGCCATCTCGGCCTGCTTGCGTCCCCGGCCAGCGCCCGCGCCGAAGCCGAAGCCGACCCTGGCCACCGGGATGATCGTGATGCCCGCGCGCGCCACCGGCTCCCCGAACACCGCCGACACCGACGCTTTGCTGCCCAGCTTCTCGGCCAGCCGCTCGAGGACCTCGGCGGCGGGCCCGGCCGCGCTCGCTTCTGCTTGCTGCTGAGCCTCGGGGGTGATCTCGGGAACGGTCATCATCTGTCCTTCCGTAGCCCGGTAGCGCTCCACGCTATGCCGGCAACCCCGCCACGACAATCGCACCCGGCACCGGCGAGCCAGCAGTGCCGGTGCCGAACAGCTGCGCCGCCCGCCCGCCGCCTGCCACCAGTCGATGGGCTTCCCCTCGTAGCACACATCGCCTTAAGGAGGCGGGCGATGCCAGACGCGCAGGAAGTTCGATCAGGACTTCCGGGAGGGCGCGGTGCGGCTGGTGCGGGAGACCGGTAAGCCGATCGCGCAGGTGGCCCGGTCGAGCTCGGCAGCCGGGTAGCCAAGACGCAGTGCGAGCTCACGTCCCATCTCAAAGTGGAGCGCGGTGCGGCTGCTCCGCGACGGATTTGTACATCTCCGTGACCTTTGCCCTGAACTCCAGATACCGGTCCACCAGCCGCTCGCCCAGCCGGTAACGGACCTGGCCAGACCCCGATACGAAACGCGCAAGACACGGGAAGCTGCTCATTTCAGCACCATCCCGGCGCGTGACGCGAGAACACTGGAGCGACACGGATCACCCGTGTATTAAGCGATCTGCGCAAATGCTGAGAAGGGATACGGCTCAAGAAGCCAGGATTCATTGGTCATGATCATCGTGCATGAGTATGCGTAATCGAGCATCAGCATGCGCTTAAGCAACGCCCGCTATTCGGCATGTGCGGAAGGCTCATCACTGCAGAAGCCGGTTGGTTTGTGCAGCAGAATAGCCTCCATGAGCGCGTCAGCTGATGATCATCGTCGACGGTCGCGCAGAACGAAGGCGGATATCGCGCGTCATAATGATCGGCCGAGTGATCAAGGGCGGCCTGGCCTGGTAGCTGATATGATTCGGCAGTCGGTTCGAGCGTTCGAACAGGGGGGTGATGATGGCGGCGGAAGGTCAGCCAATAGGTCAGCCGTTCTCCGCACTCCCGGGTACTCCTCCAGACCCTTCCAGACACGGTAATCGCAGGCAGGCGCCGTATCCGGCCTGGTCATAGAGCCCTCTTATTTGCATGGCATGCAAGAGGTCAGGGGTTCGACTCCCCTTAGCTCCACCCAGGTCAGCGGCCGGTTCCGATCTTTTGATGACCATTCTGGCGGGCCGTACAGCACGAAAGTACAGCAGTAGCTGTCATGCCTGGCCCTTCGCCGGAGTCTGGCACACGCAAAATGGATGCCCAGCCGGGTCGAGCAGCACCGTCCACCGCTCGCCATCATCGGGCTGGAAGTCGGGCTTACTCGCGCCCAGCTCCAGGCACCGCTGAACCGCTTCCGCGACATCGGCGACGTTGAGGTCCAGGTGGTAGCGCTTGGGCGCGGTCGCCGAGTCAGGCCAGCGCGGCGGCTCATAGCCGTCTACGCGGCCGAAGCGGATGCTTGTGCTGCCGTCAGTGATCACAGCTGACTCACCCGGGTAATGACTTACGTCCCATCCCAGTACCTGGCGGTAGAACTCGGCCAGCTCACCGGGATCGGCGCACTCCATGTCCACCTAGCATAGGGACGAATCCCGCCACCCCGACCTCTCCTTCATTCGGCACCGTGATACTCATGGGTTCCCACCCCGGTCTGAAATCGTACGGCGATGTCGCTGAGCTGTCTGAACCGAACTGGGCTCCGCTTGATGCTTGACCCGGGGTTTTGCCCGGGGGGGACGATGACGTCGGCAAGCTAGCTCGCTGGATGGGTGGCGAGCAGGAACAGCGCGTCAAGAAGACGCCACCAGTCGGCCTCGGCTGGTTCGCGGCCCAGGGCGTGGGCGATTGCCATCAGCGCGGCTACCAGCCCGAGCGAGAGTTCATCGGCATTCGCGCCGAGTGCCGTAGCCATCTCGCCGACTGTCTCGCGGAATCTGGTGGTGCGTCCCAGCCGGACGAGGGAGGCGGGCACCTGTGGCGCCTTCGACCTTCCGGCTCCATGGCCTTGGTCAGGCTGGACGAGGTTGATCTCCAGTCTCATCCCCAGAGCCTGCGCGAGGCGGCCAAGTGCGGCAACCGTGGGGTTGCCCCTGCCGTTCTCCAGATTGGCGACGTACGGGACCGACAGGCCCGCATCGGCGGCAACCGATGCCACCGTGCGGCCCTCCGCCGTGCGCCTGGCTCGCACCTGGCTGCCGACTTCTGAGGGCTCCACGGTCCTCCTGTCTTGACAGAGCACCGAACTATAAAACTATTCTCACAGAATAGTCGAGACGACGGCGGGTGGTCATGCTTCAAGCGCTGCGGATACGGGACTTCCGGCTGCTGTGGTGCGGCACCGTCATCAGCTCTTTCGGCTCGTGGCTGCTGATCCTGGCCATCCCCGCTCACGTCCTGCTGGTCACCGGCTCGCTGCGCGACACTGGGCTCACGCTGGCTGCGCAGTACCTGCCGATGCTGATCCTCGGCCCGGTCGCTGGCGTGCTCACCGACCGGTGGAACAGGCGTCGCTTGATGATCGCGGCCAACGCATTCTGCGCGACCGCGGTGGCGGCGATGCTGTTCGGCACCTCTGCGGGAAGGTGCTGGGTACTGTATGCGGCCCTGATCGCCGAGACCAGCGGCGGCGTGCTGTACGCGCCAGCCGCGCGAGCCTGCACGCCTGCCATGGTGGGCACCGGGACCGCCCTGAGCAGCGCCAACGCACTGAACTCGTTCACCGCCGGTGCTGTGCGGCTGATCGGCGGCCCGCTGGGCGGCATCCTCCTGGCCACCTGCGGCATCATGTGGTTGATCTGCGCGGACAGCCTCAGCTACCTGGCATCGGCCGCCGCCATCTTCCTGACTTCCCGGACAGCCAGCCAGCGCACCGACACCCTGACGACGGTCAAGGACGCGGCCCGGGACCTCGCCGAGGGAGTACGCGTCCTGCTCGGCCAGCCCGTCGGCCGGGCGCTGCTGCCCATCACGGTGATCTTCCTGGCGGCCAATGCGTCGCTCAGCGCCGTTCTTATCGCCTTCGGCGTCCGCCAGCTCGGTGGTAGTGAGCACACCGGATTCCTGCTCGCCAGTCTCGGTGTGGGCTTCCTGCTTGGCGCACCAGTCATCCGCGCGCTCCTGGACAGGGCGCAGCCCCGCAACCTGCTGGCCCTCAGCCTGACCGCCACCGCAGCCGCGTACTTGGTCCTGTTCACCTCAAGCTCGCTTACCGTTGCACTGCCCGCCGCAGCCGCCGTGGGCATGTTTGGCTCGATGTCGCAGGTGATCCCGCAAACCACCGTGCAACGGGTGGTCCCCAACACAGCCCTCGGCCGAGCTAGCGCGGTCTTCCTGACCGGCGAGGCAGCCGCCACGCTCATCGGAGCTCTAGCCGGTCCTTTCCTAGCCCAGGCATCACACCTCTCAGGCCTAGCCGCAGCCGCTAGTCTCCTCACCCTCAGCGCGGCAGCACTCACCCGGCTGATCGTGCCGCCTCTGCCCGCGATCATCCCCCTCGCCGCGCACCGGATGGAGTAAACGGTGATCACGGGCCGTGGACCTGAACCGCACGCCGGGGACGCCCACCGCTCCAAGATCTAGGGCGCGTCAGGATCAGGTGAGGCCTGTCATCCGGGTGCCCGAGCTTGACGGTCATGCCAGGCTCTCTCCCAGCCGCCGCAGCGCCTCCCTAGTGGTGGCGTCGGGCACCTCGGTATAGATCTCCATCGTGATGCTGATCTTGCTGTGCCGGAGGATCTGCATGACAACGCGCGGGTGGATATCCAGCGCGGCCAGTAGCGACCCGCAGGTGTGCCGGGTGTCATGCATCCGGATGCGGCGGACGCCTGCGCGGGCGCAGCGAGCGTGAAAGCTGCGGTTGAAGTTGCGGTGCTCTATCGGGGTTCCCCAGCGGGTAGTGAAGACCAGGCCGAGGTCATGCCAAGCGCTGCCTGCGTCTGCTCGGGCCTGGTCTTGCTGCTCATGGCGGCTCTTGAGCGCGGTCAAGCAGATGTCCGGGAGCGGCAGAACTGCGGCGGAGCCTTCAGTCTTCGTGTCGGAGTGCAGCAGGTTATGACTGACGCGCTGGAGCTGCCAGTTGATATGCAATTCGGCGGCAGCCGCGCGGACGTCGTTCCAGGTGAGGCCGAGGGCTTCGCCTCGGCGCAGGCCGAGCACCAGGACCAGGACGTAGGCGGCATAGAGCGGGTCGCGGTCGTGCTGCGCGGATTCCAGGAACCGGCGAGCCTCGTCTACTGTCCAGGGTTCGCGGCGCTGTTTACGTGGCCCGCGGATCCACGCGAGGGCAGCAGGGTTGCGCGCGAGCAGCTCCTCGGTCATCGCGTGGTTGAGCGCCGTCCGCAGCACGTTGCGCGCGGCTTGGATGGTCCGCGCCGAGGTGTACTGCTGACAGCATTTGCCGACCGCGCAGCATCGGCGCCGGTCCTCGGGCCTGGCCTTGTCCTTGCCCTGAGCACAGCACTGGCAGGTCGCCGCCAGCTTGTTCAGCCAGCCCTGGATGTCACGAATGGTGATCCTGTCGAGCCGCTTGCTACCCAAAGCAGGGACGATATAGATCCGGACCATGGTCTCGTACATCGCGTAGCTGGCGCCTGTTCCTGGACCCCGACGGCACCGCCATCCAGGACCGCGAGCGGGAAGAGCAATACTCCGACAGGCACCTGTCGGAGCTCACGCGGATCAACATCATGACCATGCGAGAACGAGTCCGCGACCACCTGACACCGGAGGCCCGGCAGCGTTTTCAGATTGCCATCTACGACGAACCCATCCGATTCAACGTCATTCTCATAGACGACCTGGTTGGCATCATCCGGCCCTACCTGCCGCACCAGCGGGGCGTTGACTCACCGACCTTCGTCGTGCGCCGTCGCTGGCCTGAGCTGGGCCTGTTCCCCATGTTCGAGGCGGTATTCTCCGCACTGTGGGCAGGGGGCAAGCCGCTATGAGCGAGACCGGGCCGCTGCTGGCAGCCGCCTTCCGCGCCATGGATACCGCCGCGGAGATAGCCAAGGGCCAGGCCGGGACCGCCACGTCCAAGGGCGACCGGGACATGGTGACCGACCTTGACATCGGGATCGAGCGGGCCGTGCGCGCCAGCCTCCGACAGGACGCGCCGGAGGTGGCGTTCCTCGGAGAGGAGGAAAGCCCGGGCGGTAGCACCAAGGGCCTGACATGGGCGCTTGACCCGATCGACGGCACCGCCAACCTGGTGCACAACCTGCCCCTGTATGCGGTGTCGCTCGCCCTGGTGGAGAACGACTCCGCGCTGCTGGGCATCATCGACCTGCCGATGCTCGGCCGGCGCTACTGGGCGGCCAGGAACCAGGGCGCCTGGCTAGACGGCGAACCCATCCACGTCAGCAGGCTGAACGCCTGGCCGAGGCCATGGTCACGCTCGGCGACTACGCGGTAGGCGACGAGGCCACCGCCAAGAACAGACTCCGGTTGAGCGTGACCGCCCAGCTCGCCCGCAGCGTGCTGCGTGTGCGGATGCTCGGCTCGGCGGCCATCGACCTAGCCTGGCTAGCCGAAGGCAAGACCGACGCCTGCATCATCCTCAGCAACCAGCCCTGGGACACAGCAGCAGGCGTCGTCATCGCGGCCGAAGCAGGCGCACAGGTCGTCGACCTCGACGGGTCCCCGCACACCATGCGGTCGAAAGCCACGATCGGCGCTCCGCCAGGCCTGATCGCCGAGATCCTCGACCTGATGCACCGCGCCCGGACCCTAGACACGCCCGACCCTTTGGAGCTGTGACAACTTTCTTTACGTCTTTAAAGCTGCGCCGCGAGGCTGCGCCACCCGGCGCAGCGAGGCGCTGTTGTTCGAGTGGAGGTGAGAGACCTTCGCCGTCGTCTTGTCGCAGCAGGGCGGTGAAGCTGAGGGCAGCCTGATCCGGGTGGTGCCGGGGAGGGCGGGAGCAGCCCTGACAAAGCCGGGACGTGGCCAGTACTGCCAGATGGGGCGGGTCCGGCGAGCGTGGCGGAAAGGAGTACGCGAGGAACCGGTGTCGTTACGTCCTTCATCCCGTAGACCGGCTCAAACCTGGTGGATAGGGGCCGGGCGCGGTGCGTCTCGCCGTCTCTTCTGGCGGCGGGAACTTCCCGGGAGGGTTCTTTGACCAGCCCGGGGAGGCCATGGGGAAGGTCTGCGGCGTACTCGTGGCGAGGCCGCTGGGACACAGCCGGGCTCCTCCTCCGCCGAGCGAATGACAGTGAACGCGGGAACCACCCGGTGCTGGTTCCCGGCGGCGGGCATCCGGTCCGCTGGCCGGGATAGGCGCGCCGACCGCTGAACGGGCCGGGTGGGGCGGAGCCGCCGTAGTACTCCGGGGCCGGGAGAGCCGGTCACATGGGGAAGGGCGGCAGCGGTGACGAGGAGGGAAGGAGGCTGCAATGCCGCAAGACGCACCGCCGAATGGCGGCGCCCGCGATCAGGCCGGACAAGGGCCGTGGTCGCGGGTAGCGGGGATGCAGGCCAAGCTTCACCGTTGGGCGGCGGCCGATCCGGGCCGCCGGTTCGATGACCTGTTCAACTTCGTGCACGACCCGGCGACGCTGATCGTGGCGTTTGCCCGGGTCGCGGGCAACCAGGGCGCGAACACCCCCGGCGTGGACGGCGTGACCGCCGCCTGGGTCGGGGAAACCGTGGGCGTGCCCGGGTTCCTGGACGACCTGCGGGCCGCCCTCAAAGACGGCTCGTTCGCTCCGCTGCCGGTGCGGGAACGTAAGATTCCCAAGCCCGGCGGGTCGGGGAAGCTCCGCAAGCTGGGGATACCCACGATCGCGGACCGGACCGTCCAGGCGGCGCTGAAGCTGGTGCTGGAACCGATCTTCGAGGCGGACTTTGAGCCGTGCTCGTATGGGTTCCGGCCCCGGCGGCGTGCTCAGGACGCGATCGCCGAGATCTGGTATTACGGCACCCGCGGCTACCGCTGGGTGCTGGATGCGGACATCGAGGCGGCCTTCGACACCGTGTCCCACGCGGCCCTGATGGACCGGGTGCGGGCCAGGGTCAAGGACAAGCGCGTCCTGGGGCTGGTCAAGGCGTTCCTCAAGGCCGGGATCCTCACCGAACTCGGCAACCATGAGGACACCCACACCGGCACGCCGCAAGGCGGCATCTTCACGCCCCCAACGCAAGTGCGTACCCGGGGCAGGCTCCGCGTCGTCGTCACTGTCCGTGCTGGTGGTGGCGGGGGCGGGCGTGTCACCGCGTGTGGGGATGGAGTGGCGGATCACGATCTTGCCCGGGCCGACCAGGACTTCCTTGACGAGCAGCCGCACAACGCGCTGGCGGTCCCCGACGGTTGCGGTGTCTGCGGATTTGCGGAGGGTCGCCAGGAAGTCCTCGAGGTTGCCGGCGAGCTTGAGGTAGACCTCGCGGTCGGCGAGCTGGGCGTCGAGGGCCTGGGCCTGGTGGCGCAGGCTGGTCTCGCGGGCGCGCAGATCGGGCATCCGGGCGCGGAGCTCGTCGAGGGACAAGAGGTCTTCCTGGTAGGCGCTGATCAGCCTGGTGATCGCGCTGGCGGTTTTGGTCAGGGCGTCGTCCAGGCGCTTGCGCTGGGCGGTGGCCGGGTCGGCGGTGCGGATCTGGGCCAGGCGGTTGTCGATCTCGGCGCGGATCAGGGCGGGGCCGGCGATCAGGTGCGTGATGTGGTCCCAGACGACCTGGTCGAGGTAGTCGGCGCGGACCGGCTTGCTGTCGCATACCTTGCCGTGCTCGAACCGGTAGTTGTCGCTGCCGATGCACCGGTAGTAGAAGATCTTGTTCCCGGCGCTGGTGGTGGTGTGGCCGCGGTAGCAGGCATACCCGCAGCCCGAGCAGGTGGCCAGGCCCTGGAGCAGGGACGGGGTCTTGCTGGCGCGGGAGGCGAACTTCTTGTTGCTGGCCAGGCGGCGTGCCACCCGCTCGAAGGTCTCCTCATCGACCAGCGCCGGGACGTCGATCTCGACCCAGTCGCCGCGCGGGCGGTCCACGGTGGTGTAGGCGGCGCCGGTCGCGCGCCCGGCCAGCCGGGCGACCCGGTTGCGGCTGGCCTGCTGGTCCAGGCGGCCGGTCTTGCCGAAGCAGGCCCGGCCGGCGTAGGCGGGGTTGCGGAGCATGCCCCAGATCGTGGACCGGTCCCAGCGGGCCTTGCCGGTGCGGGTGGTGACGCCGGTGCTGCCCAGCCACCGGGCCAGCTCCGCGATGGCCACGCCCTCGTCGGCGTAGCGGCGGAACAGCCCGGCGACGATGGCGGCCTCGTGCGGCACCACCTCATACCGGGCGGCGGCGTGATCGCCTTTGCGCACGTACCGGTACCCGAACGGGGCTCCCGACAGCACGTTCACGCTGCCGGAGCGGGCCCGCTGGTTCTTGCCGCGGCGGGTCCGTTCCATGATCTGCGCCCGCTCATACTCGGCGATCATGCCCTGGAACTGGACCAGCAGCGCATCCTCGGGACTGTCGCCCGAGGGAGCGTTGACGAACACGACCGACGTGCCGGCCCTGGCCAGCTCCTCCATCAGCAGCGCCTGATGGGCGTACTTGCGGGCCAGCCGGTCCGGGGAGTAGCACAGCACCACGTCCACCGGCACCTGGGCCACCAGGTCCCGCAGCGCATCCAGGGCCGGGCGGACCAGCGACGCGCCCGAGTGCCCGTCATCCTCGAACACCCACTGCCCGGGGACGTCAAGCCCCAGCTGCCCGGCGTGGGCGCGCAGCGCCTCGGTCTGGGAGACGATCGTCTCCTGCTCCTTCTGCCGGGCGCTGGAGACCCGCGCGTAGATCGCCGCGCTGGTCATCGCGGCACCGTCCTTCCTGGCCGCCCCGCACGGCGCGGGCCGGCCCCTCGGGGACCAGGATTCGGTAGGCCGCCGACAATTCCGCGGCCCCAAGGCGGTCGAACACGAACACCGCCTCGACCACCAGCCCGCTCACCGGCGGGGACGGTTCCTGCGGCCCCGCGCGAGAAACTCCTCCAGGGCCTGCGCCACCACGGCTGAGATCGACCTCCCCGACGCCCGGGCATGCTCACGCACCCGCTGGGCAAGGCTGGCCGGCACCTTGACCGTGAACACCGTCGCCGGCTCGGGAACCACAACCGCTCCCGACCGGGCCGCGACCTCCACGTAACGGCGGGCCTGGCGCTCCGAGCAGCCGAACCGGCGGGCCAGCTCCCGGGCCGCCTCAGCGACCGGAACCCCCGCCGCGACCAGCCCTGCAGCAGCGTTGACGCGCTCGGCGTACTCCACGCCACCCACCCGGCCACCGCGAGCCATGTCACCAACGTACTACCTGACATGTCACGCACTCACCGCGACACACCAGGCCGCTCGCAACGCCGATAGCCCAGCGTCACCTCAAAGCAGAAGTTGCCACTTGCGTTGGAGGAGTCATCACGCCTTCTCGAGGAACTCGGCCTGGTCGGGGCCGAGGAGCTCGCTGATCGCCGCGGCCAGGCCAGGATGACGGTCAAGCTCGGGGTCGCGGTCCACCAGGGCGGTCGCCTCGCGTCGCGCCTGGCCGATCAGGTCCTCGTCCCGCAGCAGCGTGAGCAGGCGGAGGCTGGACTTGCGGCCGGCCTGGGCCGCGCCGAGCACGTCGCCCTCCCTGCGCTGTTCCAGGTCGAGCCGGGACAGCTTGAACCCGTCCAGCGTCGTGGCCACCGCCTCGAGCCGCTCCCGCGACTTGCTCCCCTCGGCCGCCTCGGTCACCAGCAGGCACAGGCCGGGCACCGTCCCGCGGCCGACCCGGCCGCGCAGCTGGTGCAGCTGGGAGACGCCGAACC
>Ga0126381_100009837_pt1 | contig 10744 bp, 13 predicted proteins | sample PanSoiMetPlot_28_FD_96465 | JGI IMG/M metagenome (GOLD analysis project Ga0126381, IMG submission 96465) | Tropical forest soil microbial communities from Panama - MetaG Plot_28 | ecosystem: Environmental > Terrestrial > Soil > Tropical forest > Bulk soil | place: Panama | collected 2016-02-17
GATCACCAACCCGACCGTGCACGAACAGGTGCTCGATCAGATCATGATCGCCAACTTCAAGGACAACGAACAGAGCTGGACGCTCTTGCCCGACGGGACGTCCACGAGTATCAAGGCGGCCTCCGGCGAGGAGCCGTTCAACGCGCACAAGTACTTCATGACCAATCCAAGTCTGTCGGGCCGCGGCAAATCGCTGAAGGAGTCCTCGCCCCGCAGCTTGTCGCGGCGGGCGGATCGTGGCTAGCGCGTGTCCCGGCGAAGTGGATACCGGTTCGCCGACCAGGACACGCGCCAATGCGTAAGCGCGGCGGCAGCCGGAAATCCGCGCAGGGACGCATCGATCACGGGCCGCCGATCGCGGTGTTCGACATCGGGTCGAACTCGGTGCGCCTCGTCGTCTATGAGGGGCTGACCCGCGGCCCGACCCCGATCTTCAACGAAAAAGTGCTCGCCGGCCTCGGCCGCGAGGTGCAGACCACCGGCCTGCTCGCGCCCGATGCGGTCGAGAAGGCGCTCGGCGCGCTCATGCGCTTTCGTGCGCTGTGCGGCACCATGGGGGTCAAGCGCGTGTGGGCGATCGCGACCGCGGCCTGCCGCGACGCCCGCAACGGCCGCGCCTTCATCGCCGAGGCGCAGCGCATCTGCGGGGTGCGCATCGACGTGCTGTCCGGCCGGCGCGAGGCCGAGCTGTCCGCGCTCGGCGTCGTCTCCGGCATGTACAAGCCCGACGGCATCGTCGGCGACCTCGGCGGCGGCTCGCTCGAGCTCGCCGAGGTGCATGGCCGCCGCATCAAGCCGGGCGTGACCCTGCCGCTCGGCGGCCTCGCGCTGCAGGACATCTCGGCGCGCTCGCTCAAGAACGCCGAGCGCATCGTCGCGCACGCGTTCGCCGACGTGGCCGTGCTGCGCGCCGGCCGCGGCCGCAATTTCTATGCGGTCGGCGGCACCTGGCGCGCGCTCAGCCGCCTGCACATGTGGCAGACCGGCTATCCGCTGCACGTGATGCACGGCTACGTCATTCCGGCCAAGGAGGCGGCCGAGTTCTCCCGCCTGGTGCAGCGGGTCGATCCGAGCACGCTGTCGCAGATCGAGATCGTCGCCGATGCCCGCCGGCCTCTGCTCGCCTATGCGGCGCTGGTGCTGGAGAACATCGTGCGCATCGCGCGGCCCAGGCAGGTGGTGATGTCGGCGCTCGGCGTGCGCGAGGGCCTGCTCTACTCGCTGTTGAGCAAGCCGGAGAAGAAGCGCGACGCGCTGATCGCCGCCGCCCAGGAGCTCAACGTGCTGCGCTCGCGCTCGCCCCGGCACGGCGAGGAGCTCGCCGACTGGGCCGAGGCGTTCATGGCCTCGACCGGCATCGACGAGACCCCGGACGAGAAGCGCCTGCGCCACGCAGCCTGCCTGCTCGCCGACATCGGCTGGCGCGCGCACCCCGATTATCGCGGCGAGCAGTCGCTCAACATCATCGCGCACGCCGCCTTCGTCGGCATCGACCATCCGGGGCGCACATTTCTCGCGCTCGCCGTGTTCTTCCGCCACGTCGGGCTCAACGACGACGACCTCTCGCCGCACATGCGCGAGCTCGCCACCACCCGCATGATCGACCGCGCCCGCATTCTCGGCGCCGTGATGCGCGTCGCCTACCTGGTCTCGGCCGCGATGCCCGGCGTGCTGCCGCATACGCCGATGAAGGTCGAGCGCGGCAAACTCCGGCTGAGGCTCAAGGGCCGCTACGCGGCGCTCGCCGGCGAGCGCCTCTACGCGCGCGTGCGCCAGCTCGCGCGTCTGATCGGCCGCGAGCCGGTGCTGCTGACGGACGAGAGAGCATGATCCCGAAAAGTGGGTACCGGTTTTCGGAAAAGATCATGCTCCAAGAACAAGAATAAGCCTGTTCAGCGGGTCGCCGCGGCGCTCGCGACCGCACGCTCCGGCTTGGGCCTCGCGCGCGTTGCCGACAGCGCGTGGCTCGTGTGTCCCGCATAGCGGACCCGGGGCGTCGGCGCCTGCGCCTGCGCCTGCGCCTGCTCGGGCTGGCTGCCGCGATCGAAGCCGGGCGAGCAGGCCGGATACAGGGCGGCGAGCTGCCGCCCGCGCAGATAGATCAGATTCTGATGCAGGCCGCCGTTCGTGCGAATCCAGGCCCGGATCCGCTCGGGATACATGTTCCACATGGATTGGGTGGCTTGCCGATTGAGGGCCTCGCCGCCTTGCGCGTTGTACGACCACGCGGAGTGAAAGCCGAACACTGCGTTCGGCGTCACGCAGATGCGCTCGCGCGGGACCATTGCCAGCACCAAGGTGCAGGCCGACAGGCATTGACCGTCCACCACGATCCGCTCGCCCGAGTCGCGAACCCGACTGAATTTCTGCACGTAGGTGTCGATGAGGCCGCCGGAATCGTTGGAAATCCGTTCGGCGAGAGCAGGCGACGCGCTGATCAGACAGATGACGATCAATGCGATGGAGCGCATGGTCGATTCCTCCTGCCCCCTTTTGGTTTCATTCGTCCGCACGCGTCGCAGCCGATTGTGCGAAGGGGCCAGCCCATCGACGTTGGACCGGGGCCTGCCATCCCGCAAGCCGTTCGGATGTCGCAGGCCGGTCTCACACGCGTGCCATTAGTCCGAGCGGGACGTCACATGACCATCATGTCACAATGTTGGCCGAGTTGCGCCGACCGCAAGACTGGCACGCCCGGTTCGCCGTCGCGCGGTGCCGCAGGGGCAGGACATGCGCGCACCCGGAGGGTCTTTGCCGTCGCGCGCGGCAGCGTCTCCACGTCCACGGTGGCGACCCCGTCGGCCGCCATGGGCGCACGCACGATCGGGTCGGCCGGCATTTCGCCGAGACCGTGCGCGCGCGAAACCTCGGCATCACGGGCCCTCGTCGGAGCCTCTATCCGCTCTCGTCGGCGACGCGCGTTGCTGATCGTGCAGCCGACCGCCAGCGCTCCGGCGGATCGTATGAACGGTTCCGCGCGCGGTAGTCGGCGACCGGAACCGGATGGGCGCGGCCTTGAAAGGCGCAAACCCTCGCTATACCGAGGTGTGGTTGTGTTTGTCGGGATGGCGTGAAACAGTTCCACGCGGGAGGAGGGGACAGGGAGCTGTCCCATGCCCATCAATGGTCCGGCAATCATTTCGCGATTGCTCGCGCCCGAGATGATCGGGCCTGTCGCTTCCGCATTCCATATCGATCGCAACATCGCGCAATCCGCCGTCAGTACGGCCGACGCAACGGCGGCGCCCGCGATGTCGTTGAGCGGACCGACGACCATGCCGCGCATGATCGGACGATCGATCTGTCAGCCGAACCGACGATGACGCACGAGCGGGGCGCTCCGAACGCAATCGGCGCAATGATGGAGACACACACATGAGTTCCTATCCTTCATACGGGCAGACGCCTCAGTCGACTTCGGCGGCCTCCGGTCCTCCGGCCGACCCGAACCCCGATCACAACGGGTCCGAGCAGGTCCGGCGCGACGGGCTCGGCGAAACGGTGAGCCAGCTCAGCCGGGATCTCGTCAGCCTCAAGAACACGGTCGCGCTTCTGGCCTCACAAGCCGGCGGCGGCGCCGCGAAGGCGGTGCGCGACATCGGCCAGAGCGTGGCTTCGCAGGTCGGCGATGCCGCGAGCGGCGCCGCGGACTCGAGCGCCGACCTCGCCGCGACCGCCAAGGAGCACGTCAAGACTTTCGCGTCCGAACTCGAGGGCATGGCGCGCCGCAATCCCTTGGGCACGATCGCCGGCACGCTGCTCGTCGGCATCGTCATCGGAATGATGTCGCGGGGACGCGGCTGATGTTCGCCCCGTTGCTCGGCGCCGTCCGTGCCGACATCGATCGGCAAGTCGGCTGGGCCCAGGACGCGGTCCGTCGCCAGGTCCGCTATGCAGGGGTCGCCGGTGCGCTTGCCGGCGTCTCCGCGCTTGCCGCGCTTGGCGCGCTGGCGGTCGGCCTCATCGCCCTGCATTGGTGGCTTGCCCCGCAGATCGGCGCGTTCGCATCGCTCGGCGTCATCGGCGGCGGCCTGCTGGCGCTGGCACTGACTCTGCTCGTGGCGGTCCTCCTGCTACGGCGCCCGCGCGTCGCCGCGCGGCCGGCGCTGCAGATCGCCCAGCCGGCGGCGCTGTTCGGCGTGCTCTCGCCGGCGCGCGCCGGGCGGGCGATCGCCGGCGGCCATGAGTCGTTGCGGCTCGCGACCGCTGCGGTGAGTGAGGGCAGCCGGTCGCAGTTGCTCGGTGCGATCGCGCTCATCGCCGTCGCCGGGATGTTCGCGGGGCGGATGTTACGGCGCGACCGGCCGATGGGAGGCTGAGCGCAGCTTTGCGGCGAGGCGGAGATCGGCTTGCCGACGAGGGCAAGCGCAAACGCGTGGTCCGGCGGACATCGCGATTTCCGCCGGACCGGTTGTGAGGGCTCGAAACCGCGATGCGCGCACCGGACCCGATCGCAAGTCTGCCCGTCGCCTGGTTCGGGAAGGGACTTGTGCGCGTTTTCGTTCTGCTCGCGGCAGGCGCGGCGATCGCCGGAGTTGCCGCCGCATTCGGGATCGCGCGCGACTACGGCTACCTGCACGCTTCGATCCTCACCGGGTCGCCCGGCGGACCGTATCACACGCTCGCCACTCGGCTCGCCGAGCGCGCCGTGCGCGAGCACGGACAGCTGATGGTGGTGCCGACCGCCGGCTCCATCGAGAACGCCAGTCGCCTGCGCGCGGCGCAGTCGTCGAATTGCGCGGAGAAGTTCGCCTTCATCCAGGACGGCACGCCGGTACCGTCGACTGCCGGGATCGAGCTGCTCGGACGGCTCCCCGAGCAGGAGGCGCTGCTGCTGCTCGGACGGCAGGGCCGCGCCTTTGGCACTTTCTCGGACCTGCGCGGCGCGTCGATCGGGATCGGGCCCGAGAGCTCCGGCACCGCGTATCTGGCGCGGCAGCTGCTCGAGGGCGCCGATCTGCAGTCACTCGACATCCGTCTCTCGAACCACGCGTTGAGCGAACAGGCCCGGCTCGTCGCGGAGGGCAAGCTCGACCTCGCCGCGTTCGTCATGGCGGAGGACGCCGAATTCATCCAAAGGATCATCAACGAGTATCGCCTTGACGTCGTGTCGCTCAAGGACCTCAACGGGCTGGTTGCACGCTATCCGTGGCTGAGCCTCAGCACCATTCCGGCTGGCCGCTATGACCTGGCGCGCGGGATTCCCGCAACCGACCGGGAAGTCGCCCGTCTCGCGACCCTCGTCGTCGCCAATTCCTGCGCCAAGCGCGCCGATCGCGTCGCGCTACTGATGCTGCTCGGCGCGGAGCTGCCGGGCTTCGTGCGCAGCAATCCGCCGAAAGCGACGAGCCCCGCGACCAAGCTGCCGCTTGCCCCCGCGGCGCATCAATTCTTCCTGACCGGCGAGCCGGAGATCGCCGATCGCTACTTCCCATGGCTGGTGAACGTGATGTCGCCGGCCTACTGGGTCTATCTGGTCATGGCGGTCACGGTGCTGTTCAACGGCATGAACCTTTACAGCCGGTTCCAGCTATGGCGCCTCGACGCGGCGCGGGAAAAGCTCGAAGCCGAGATCAAGACGTTGATCGCACCCGGGCTCACCACGCACGCGCTGATCCGCGCCCGGCCGGCCGAGGGCGTGATGGCGGCACCCGAGGGCCGCGCCGCCGCGGCGTCGCTCATGGATCGGCTGATCGCGCTACGGGCGCGCTGCGAGCGCCTGACTCGCTCGATCTTCACGCCGATGGGGAACGAGATGTTTTATCGCTACCAGCAGTCGCTGATCGACGAGGCGACCACGACGGTGGCCGAGCTGCTTGGGCGGGCGCCAAAGCCGGCGGCCTCGAAAGCCGATGCCGCGATGGAAGGCGCAAAAACCGTCGATCCGAGTGCGGACGCCCCAATTCAGCCGGGCGATTCCGGTTCGGCTCGGCGCGGTCCGCACCCTGTCGCGTTTCGCCAGCCGTCCGGTTGATCTCGGCGGCGGCGCGTGCGGCTGACCGATCCCGCTTGCCTCCGTGGCGCGGCGCCGAGGCCGTGGCGCGGCTGTTGCGCGAGGTCGCGCAGTCGGACGAACTCGGCGCGTTGCCGGCGTTCGCGTCCGAGTGCCTGGCGACGACGGCGCGCTTCTTCATCGATATCGTCGTGTTGCCCCTGGTGTTGCGGGCGCTGTACGGCGAAAAACTGGGCGCGCATGACATCGCTCCGCATGTGGCGGGGGGCGTTGCATTCTTCCTGGCCGGCTGCCGGCAGGGCGGCGTCAGTTGAGGGCCGTCATTGGCGTGCCGTCCGCGTGCCGCGACGGGAGCCCATCGTGCGGCTCCTCGTCGCTCGCGACGCGAAGCTTCACGGCCTTTTGCACCTTCTGAAAGGCGCGCATCTCGATCTGCCGCACCCGTTCGCGTGACACGCCGTATTGGTCGGCGAACGTCTCGAGCGTGACCGGCTCGTCGGTCAGGTGCCGTCCGACGAAGATGCTGCGCTCGCGGTCGTTCAACAGGCTGAGGGCGTCGCGCAGCGCGGTGCGACGGATGTCGCTTTCCTCGCTCTCGGCGAGCGCCGCCTCCTGGCTCGTGTTGTCGTCGGCCAGCCGATCCTGCCATTCGGCGGAGCTCTCATCGTCCCCTGCCGCGGCGTTGAGCGAGAGGTCGCCGTCCAGCCGTTGGTTCATCTCCACGACGTCCTGCTCGGGCACGCCCATGCTCTCCGCGATCAACGTGACCTGGTCGGAACGCAGGTTGCCCTCGAGCGCCGCGATCCGGCTCTTGGCCGCGCGCAGCTTGAAGAACAGCTTGCGCTGATTGGCCGTGGTGCCGAGCTTCACGAGCGACCATGAGTGGAGGATGTATTGCTGGATCGCGGCCCTGATCCACCAAGCCGCATAGGTGGCGAGGCGAAAACCCTTGTCCGGCTCGAACGACTTGATCGCGCGCATGAGCCCGACATTGCCTTCCGCGATCAGCTCGGCGATCGGCAGGCCATAGCCGCGGAAGCGCACCGCGAGCTTGGCGGTGAGCCGCAGATGGCTCGTCACCAGTTGCTGGGCGGCACCGCGATCGCCGTGCTCGCGCCAGCGCTTGGCGAGCAGATATTCCTGCTCGGGCGCGAGCATCGGGAATTGGCGGATCTGCGCGAGGTAGCGCCGCAGGCCGGGCTCGGCTGTCGCAGACGCAAGGGCGGGGGTGCGGGTTGCCACGGGCAGTCTCCTCGATCGCTGTCTTGCGAGGTGGTGAGGTCGCAAGGTCTTGCTGGTGTTGGTATCGCACGCGCCCCTGCAGCCGATAATCCGGGCCGATCCGAACGGACCATTCGGCTGGCCGCAACAACGGTCCGCGCCGCCGGTGCGGGCGCATTCATTCGCCGCAGCCGAAAGGTCTATTCGCCGGCGCGCCGATTGTTCGGTTCGGACTCCCCCGCATATGCGGCGTGAGGGAGAGGTCGGGCGCCGACGCGCCACCGGCCGGTCGTCCCCACAGGAGAGAGAAATGGCCCAATCATCATCGTATGCGCTCGCGCTGCTTGCGGCGCTCAGCGTGTCTTCCGCCGCCTATGCGAGCACCGCTCACCGCGGCTCGCCCTTCCAGGGTGCCCACGCCAGCGTCACAAAACCCTCGGAGACGGACGTCCGGCAGCAATGCGTCGAGCAGGCGCGCGCGCGCTGGGGGACCAACAGCCAGGACATGCAGACGCCGCGCGACTTCGCTTACCGCACCTGCATGTACGATCACGGCATCCAAAATCCGTGAGCCGCGCATGGACCGCAGTGCCCCGGACGTCCGCGCGTCGTCCGGGGCGCGTCGTCTGGTCGTCCGGTGAAGCTTTCAGCTGCGTCGCGCTTCCACGCCGATCCCGCGGCCGCGCCGAACCGAACGCGCGTTCGCAAGCGGCCCGCCATCGATGCCGTCCCGGGCCGCGCCGTCCGCGCTTGCGTCGACCGGAGCGGAAGGGGCTTCCGGTGCGACGCTGCCGCCGTCTCGCACCGCCGATTGCGGCGGGCATGAGACCGCGGCGAGCGCCTGGGGGATGTGCTTTTTGAGCATGTCCACGAACACGGTGCTCTTCGTCGGCGCAAGGCCGCGATGCGGATAGATGACCGCAACCGGCCTGGTGATGGTCGTGTACTGCTCCAAAAGCGGAATCAATCGCCCCGATTTCAGCGGTTTGGCCGCAACGAATTGCGGCAGCACCACGATGCCCTGGCCGTTCTCGGCCGCCTCGCGCAGCGCGGTCGTGCTGTTGGCGCTGAAGTTGCCGTGCACCGTTACGGGGTCCGTGCTGAAGATGGGCCAGCGGTCCCCCAAACCGGAATCCGTGTAGATCAGGCAATTGTGATCGACGAGGTCGGACGGCCTCTCGGGCAGGCGCCGGGTGGCGAAGTACTTCGGCGACGCGCAGACGACGAAGGCGAACTCGGCCAGCTTGCGCACGATCAGGCTGCCGCTGCTCGGCATGCGATGGCGCACGGCGAGATCGAAGTGCTCCTCGATCAGGTCGAGGTCGCGGCTCGATATGATCATGCGGACCGACACCTCCGGGTACTGCGCCGTGTAGTCGGTGATGACCGGGGTCACGAGATCGATCAGGGGCAGCGCCACGTTGAGACGGAGCACCCCACGCGGGACTGCCTGCATCGACTGCACGTAGTCGTCGGCGACGTCGAGGCGTTTGAGCAGGTCGAGGCATCGTTCGTAGTAGGATTCGCCGACCTCCGTCGGCTTGACGCTGCGGGTATTGCGGTTGAGCAGGCGCACGCCGAGCCGCTGCTCGAGCGCTTGGATTTGCGTCGTGACGACGCTTGGCGCCACCTCCAGGTCGCGCGCCGCGGCGGAAAATCCGCCGAGCTCCACGACCCGGACGAACGTGGCGATTTGGCCGAGCTTGTCCATGGCGGATCCTCGCGTTCCGTCCGAACACGTATTGGCGCCTCGCTTGCGCCGCCAGTCCCGGCCGCCGTTCGGTATTCGCGGCAGACGAATGGACCATTCACCGGAATGAATAATCCCCCCGCGTCCCGGCTTCATCCGGGACGCCGGACTGGATCAAATCTACTGCTGGTAAGCGTACTCCCGCTCGCGCATGCGCGCTTGTTCTTTCTTGCGCCAAAATCGCACCGCGGACCCGCCCGCCGGCGCGCAAAAAGAAATGGCCGGCGCGTGGCCGGCCATTCTCGGGTCGTCGAAAGATCTGGAGATTAACGGCCCTGAAGCTGGAAGTCGTAGCCGCTGCCGTTCACCGCCGGGTGCACGGGCGTCCGTGCCGACGCATAGGCGGGCGGGGCGGAGGGGGCTGCCATCCGCAGGCTGAGCGCATAGCCGGCCGCTTCGTCGCTGCCCTGCTGCTGGGCGCTCGCGGTGCCGATGCCGCCGATGAGGGTGGTCAGCGCCAAAACCGTGACAAGGGTCTTCATGGTGGTTCTCCTGTGTGTGCTTGCCGAGCCATTTCGTCTCGGCGGGGTTTGTTCGACACGCGGGAGATGGGTCGGGGAGGGGCCTTGGATAATCGGTGGGGATGCGAAAGGACTGTTCGCCGTGCGCAAGCAATCTCGACGACCGTATGGGCGCCGGCACGATGGTAGTGGCGACTGGCGTCGCCGCTGACGGCTCCGCGAAAAAAAGCAATAACTCCGGCCAGCACAGGAGGGCATGCCGTGACCACCGCGACCTACGACAAGGGCATCACCGCACTTCTGGTGGTCGATCCCTACAACGATTTCATTTCCGAGGGCGGCAAGCTCTGGCCCCACATCAAGGCCGTCGCCGAGGCGAACAACTGCGTTCCGCACATGCTGGAGATTCTGCACGCGGCGCGCAAAGCGGGGCTGCGGGTGTTCTACGCCATGCATCATCGCTATCGTCCGGGCGATTACGAGACGTGGAAATACGTCGCACCGGTCCAGCGGGCGGCGTGGCAGCGCAAGAGCTTCGAATACGGCACCTGGGGCGGCGAATTCCGCGCCGAATTTGTCCCGGCGCCGGGCGAGGTCGTCGCGCACGAGCATTGGTGCTCGAGCGGTTTCGCCAATACCGACCTCGATTTGCAGCTCAAGAAGCACGGCATCCACCAGCTGATCGTCATCGGCCTGATCGCGCACACCTGCATCGAAGCGACGGTGCGCTATGCGGCCGAGCTCGGCTACGAGGTCACGGTGGTCAGAGACGCGACGGCGGATTACTCGGACGAGATGATGCACGCCGCGCTCGACATCAACATGCCGAACTACGCCAGCGCGATTGCCAGCACCGAAGAGATCGTCGCCGCCATTGCGACGCTGTAAACCGCGAAGGCGCCAACCTCCCTGCGAAGCGCCGCGGCCTGCTCAGTGGGCGAAATGTCTGAGCACCGCGCTCGCCATCCTGGCGGGGTCGCGCTCGCCGCGTTCCGCGGCCTCGATGATTTTCTTGGCAACGAGTTGCGTTGCGCCGTCGGATTTGTCGGCGAGCCCGAGCCTGGAGCAGGCGTCCGTGAACGCGCGATCCATGATGCGGATCGCCTCCGGATCGAAGACCTTGTCACGAAGAAGTGGCGTGATCGGCATGGCGAACCCTCCCGCGCCTGTCCGCATGGCAGATATCGAATCAACGCGCGACAAAGCCTGTCAATCGGGCCACGCGAAAAGCTGTGGAAAACGACGCTGTTGGAACTTTTTTCCCGGTCATCGAAGGTGCGGCGACGACAAGTGCCTCTTCGGCACGCGCGCGCACAGACGCGCCGTGCCATTCTCTGCCCTCATCTTAGGCGCGCAACA
>Ga0126381_100009838_pt1 | contig 10743 bp, 11 predicted proteins | sample PanSoiMetPlot_28_FD_96465 | JGI IMG/M metagenome (GOLD analysis project Ga0126381, IMG submission 96465) | Tropical forest soil microbial communities from Panama - MetaG Plot_28 | ecosystem: Environmental > Terrestrial > Soil > Tropical forest > Bulk soil | place: Panama | collected 2016-02-17
CAGTCTCTGAACGTCGTCCGCATGGGGTTTCTTGGTGCCAAGGTCGTTCCCGTGACAGCCGGCCAGGCTACCTTGAAGGAGGCCATCAACGAGGCAATGCGTGACTGGGTTACGAACGTTCGGTCAACGCATTATCTTTTAGGGACGGCTTACGGCCCGCATCCCTACCCAATGATGGTCCGTGATCTGCACAAAGTGATTGGTGAAGAGGCTCGCCGCCAGATCCTCGAGCAGGAAGAGCGCCTGCCGGACTTGCTGGTCGCATGCGTTGGAGGTGGAAGCAACGCCATCGGACTTTTCTACCCATTTCTCCACGATGAGAGCGTTCGGATGGTCGGCGTTGAGGCGGGCGGGCGCGGAATTCGACCCGGGGAACATGCTGCCCGTTTTCAGGCGGGTCGCCTTGGCGTGCTGCAAGGCACGAAAACGTATCTCCTCGCGGATGAAGATGGACAAATTCAACTCACGCATTCCGTTTCAGCTGGGCTGGATTACGCGGCGGTTGGTCCCGAGCATAGCTATCTCCGGGATATTGGAAGGGCGGCGTATGATTACGCGACCGATGACGAAGTGCTCGAAGCGTTTTTGGAGCTTTCGAGAAGTGAGGGCATTATTCCGGCGCTCGAGTCAGCTCACGCTGTTGCTTACGTAATCAAACGGGCGAGGGAGATGAGACGGGACCAGATTATTATCATAAACCTGTCTGGGAGAGGGGACAAGGACGTGCAGCACGTGTTGCAACATCTTGCCGAAATGCAAGGGAGGCGATCTGCTTTTCCCAATGATTGAATTCGCGGAGATAGTTCCGCTTATCCGTGATTGAAATTCCAACAGAAGTGCCGGTAATGGCCTTGTCTAACGCGGTCTTGTTTCCGCATTCCTTGCTACCTCTTTACATCTTTGAACAGCGTTATCGAGAAATGTTGTCTCACGCCTTGGATGGAGACCGCATGTTTTCCGTCGCGTTGATAAAGCGAGGAATAGAAGAAGCTCGAGGAATAGAGGATCTGTGCCGAGTAGCCGGGCTTGGATTGATTCGGGCGTGCGTGGGGAATGAAAATGGAACCGCAAACCTCATTCTTCAAGGATTGGTCCGGGTTCGCCTGCTAAGCCTGGCCAAGGAAAAGCCGTTCCGAGTCGCTCGAGTCGAACTTGTAAAATCCGAACTCGGAAATCAGATAGAAGCGGAGGCTTTGAGTACAAAAGTTGTGGAGCTTTGCGCGCGCGTTGAGGAGCTCGGGGTTCCGCTTGCTCCAAATCTTATGGATCATCTGCGGCAGCTTGAATCGCCGGAGATCCTCTCCGATGTGGTTTCTGCAGCCTTTGTGACTGAGCCATTTCAACGGCAGCAGCTGCTTGAAGCGCATGAGGTGTGTGACCGCCTGCGTTTGCTGATCCAGTTTCTGAGGAATCAAGCGGGGTGAGCTCCTGCTTTTCATTTGTCATTCGAACACGAATGAATTAATGCTCATGCAACTATTCGCTATGATTCGTCACCTTATTTTCGCGGGTTCGGTTACTCTGTGTGTGGCGCTTGTGGCTTGTCAAACGACAAGCGCACCGAGAACCGTTGGCCAGGGGAATCGTTACGGATATGGCGCGCGTCCGTCGCCTACACCATCGCAGGTTAGTTCGACGCCCAAGACGACGTCTGCGCCGGCCGAATCGGAAACCCCGCCTCCTGAGGCTTTTCCTACCCCCTCTCCCACACCTCCGGCACAACCTGAAAACTATCCTACTGCAACAAAAGTCCAAGGAAAGAGTGGTCGGGTAACCAGTCCTTACGCACCAAATGCTGGCGAAGTTGACGTGGAAGGGTATCCGCCGGGCGCGGAGGTTAAGGATCCTTATACTGGGAAGATCTTTCTTGTTCCCTAGTGTCCTTCCCCGAAATAACATGTTTTTCGTTGCGATCAAAATGGACCGTCAGCTGGGACCGCCTTGAAAACAGTGAACTAACTCGGCAGCCGCCAGGCGAAAGACATCCTATTTCGGAGACAGGACGCTAGGTTTGTCTGAGCAACTTGGAGGATGACTTAAGGCAGCTGCCTGAAGCCTTTCTGGCCGAGAGGAAGTATGGATGCGAGGAGCGTCGGCATTGTAGGAGTGGGTCTGATTGGCGGATCAATTGCCATCGCCGCGCTTCGATCGGGTTACCAGGTCTGTTTGTATGATCGGGCGGGCGCGGACAGGTTGGCAGGTGATGGGTTTCGAAATGCCCGGATGGTTGATAATCTGAAGGATTTGGCGGCTGAAAGCCGTATGATTATCCTCGCGACCCCCATTTCTGCTATCTCAAGCGTTATCGTTCGGCTTGTGCCGTTCTTACGCTCCGAACATATTCTGTCTGAAGTTGCGAGCGTTAAAGGGCCTGTTGTCGCAGCGATCCGTGAGGCGATCGGTAACAAATGCGATTATGTTCCGGTGCATCCGATGGCCGGATCCGAAAAGTCTGGCGCTGGGGCCGCGCGTCCAGATTTGTTTTCGGGCGCGGTCACTCTTTTATGTTCTGAATTTGTGCGTAATGCTGCGAACATGCGATTTGTGAGGGATTTTTGGCAAGATCTGGGCACGAAGGTTTTCGCTACGAGCGTCGAGAAGCACGATGAGATGGTGGCTGCTATGAGCCATCTTCCACATTTGATCGCGGCACTGCTGGTCATACACGTGGCAGAGAATAACGTTGCAGCATTGGAAGTTTGCGGGAGCGGCTTTCGTGATTTGACGCGAATCGCGTCGGGTGCACCTGAGCTTTGGGCAGACATTCTGGTATCAAATGCCGCTGCGCTGGTGGATCACCTTGGCGGATTCCGGGATCTCATTGAACGAACTTTGCCGCTGCTTGCCAGCGGCGACGGGAAAAAGTTGCAAGCTTTGCTCGACGTCGCGAAGCAGAATCGCGATAGGTTAACGCGGTAACATTTATGTCCGAGCTTCACGTTTTCAGGGCGCCTAAGATTGAGGCAGAGATAAGGGTGCCCGGCGACAAAAGCATGTCGCATCGCGCTGTGCTTCTCGCTGCGATGTCCAATGGGACCTGCGTCGTAAGAGGTTTTCTCCCGAGCCAGGACTGTCTGTGTACTGTCCGCGCGATGCAGGAACTGGGAGTTCCAATCGAACGACCCGAGGAAACGACGTTAATAGTTCATGGCCAGCGAGGGAATTTTACGGCTCCTGCAAAGAGCATCGACTGCGGCAATTCAGGAACCTTAATGCGGTTGCTGTGCGGAATCCTGGCAGCGCAACCTTTTGAAGCGACGTTGGTTGGGGACGCCTCTCTTTCCTCCCGGCCGATGCGGCGCGTGATCGAACCTTTAACCAAAATGGGTTGCACGATAAAAGCTACGGGATCTGGCGAAACCGCCCCGCTAACTATACAAGGCGCCGTCCTGGCTCCGATTCGCTATGAGTTGCCGGTCGCAAGCGCGCAGGTGAAAAGCGCAATCCTTTTTGCGTCGCTGCGAACCCAAGGCAAAACAAGTGTTGTCGAGCCGATCGCGACCAGGGATCACACTGAGCGAATGATGTCCTATTTCCTCGTCAGATCACAACGCGAGAAGCTCGGAAACGGCTATGTGATTTCGATGTACGGAGATCAGGTGCCGGAGTCGCGCGATTTCACTGTGCCTGGTGATATCTCGAGTGCTGCTTTCTGGCTGGTAGCGGCCGCTGCTCAAGAGGATTCGGATTTGCTCGTTCGCGACGTCGGCTTGAACGGAACTCGAACCGGGATCCTTTCGGTCCTTCTACGGATGGGGGCGAGTGTCCGGGAAGTCGTCGAAGACTACGATCAGGTGGAACCCAGAGGAGAAATTCGCATTCAAGGCGGCAGGCTTCGAGGAACGGTAATTGAAGGAGGCGAGATAGCAAATGTAGTTGATGAAATTCCGGTTCTTGCGGTTGCGGGCGCTCTGGCACAGGGAAAGACGGTTATTCGTAATGCGAAAGAGTTGCGCTTTAAAGAGACGGATCGGCTCGCGGCGATTGCGACAAATCTTACGGCGATGGGCGTAGAAGTCGTCGAGCGAGAGGATGGTTTGGAAATCTATGGAGGATCGCCATTGATGGGGGCAAGGCTAAAGAGCTACGGAGATCACCGCATAGCAATGGCTTTCGCTGTCGCCGGATTTTTTGCTGATCGAGAAACGATTATCGAAGATGCCGGCTGTATCGCAACTTCGTACCCTGGCTTCGACAAACAGTTGGAAAGCTTCCTGACCCCGGAGGATAGTTCGCCTACGCCCGTGATCAACCCGGCTGAAATCTTGGAGAGGAATTGAAGTCCGATCCAGAGTTTTCAATTGTTGCGATCGATGGACCGGCGGCATCTGGGAAAAGTACGGTTGCGCGCAGCTTGGCGCGGCGGCTTGGCTTCTCTTATATCAATAGTGGAGCGCTGTATCGAGCCGTGGCGTGGTTTGCCTGCGAGCATAAGATTCCCCTCGATAACCCGTCTGCGATTTACTCGCGCGTCCGGAGTTCAACCTTCGAACTCAAACTGCAGAATAAAGAATTATTGGTCCGAATTGATGGGATTAATCCGGCGCCGCATTTAAGAGATGAAGAAGTGAACAGGACCGTTTCACATGTGTCTGCGATACCTGAGGTCCGGGATTTTCTGGTGAGCCATCTCCGAGAATTTCTCCTTCTGGACAACCTGGTAATGGAGGGACGCGACATCGGTTCGATGGTTTTTCCTGACACCCCGTACAAATTCTATATCGATGCATCCCTTGAAGTTCGGGCGCATCGCCGGATGGAGCAGGGGCACAGTGACGATCTTTTCTTCCGGGATCGGGTCGATTCTTCCCGACGCGCGTCGCCACTTATAATCGCGGAAGACGCCCATGTCATTGACAGTTCTTCGCTTACGATCGATGGGGTCGTGGGTGAGATCATTGGAAGGTTGAAGATTCAAAGGCTTTCGGCAGCTCTACGCCTCGATTCATGAAGCCGCTTTACTGGTTTTGCTACACGTTAAGTGGCCTCGCGGCGAAGACCGTTTTTAGTTATCGCGTGTTCGGGCAGGAGAATATCATCGAAGAAGGGCCTGCGATTATGGCCGCTAATCATCAGAGCTATCTTGATCCGCCGCTTGTCGGGATTACCTGTCGAAATGAACTCTATTTTTTGGCGCGTAAGACTCTTTTTGAAAAAAAATTGCTAGGATCCCTGATCTCACGTGTTAATGCGTTGCCAGTCGATCTATCGCGCGGCGATTTGACCGCTGTCCGGACGATTATCAATCTGCTGAAGGAGGGACACAGAACCGTCATTTTTCCCGAGGGCACCAGGTCTCTGGATGGAAAAATTCAGCAGGCCAGACCCGGAATTGGAATGATCATTGCCAAGACACTTGTACCCGTTGTTCCGATGCGAATCTTTGGCTCTTTTCAGGCTTGGCCGAAGGGAGGCAAAATAACGCCTCATCCCATAACGGTGGTTGTTGGCAAACCGTTGCGCTTTGTAAAAGAAGATTTCGGCGGCAGCAGCCGGGAGAGTTACCAAAAAATCAGCGAGCGCGTACTGGCGACGATCGCGGCCATCCAGCGCCCCGACTAGCTAGCCCGCAAAAATTACGCGGAAGCCAAGGCGACGCGCTGATTGCGGGCTAGCTAGAGAGCTCTTAAACAGCCGCTTCGCGCCCGTTTAAGAGCAGATTTCCAAACAAGAGGAATGGAAACAGTCCGTCTGAAAATCCTCTTTCCGAAAAAGCAGCAGAATCGGCCCCGCCGTCGCGGGACGGATTCTGCGGCCGGAGCCTGAATCGATCAGATATTTCTTCCAAACCCAAAAACCGAGGACGATTGGTCAGGGAAACAAAGCCGTTCTCCGGAAAATCTTCGCAGGAGAACAAAATTCTGATCGATACGTCAGGGTGATGGTCAGGCCCGTGTGACGCCACTCGCAACGCCTCAGCGAACGTCAACTCGGGTCCGACCCCCGACCCCCGACCTCCGAACCCCGCTCCTGTATCCCTTACTTCCGTCTGCGCTGAATTGTGATGCGCTTTATCCGGGCGTCATCGTTAGGGCTGAAACTCATGACATCCGGATTATCTTTGAGAGTATTGTGAACGATCCGGCGATCGTAGGAATTCATGGGCTCAAGTTTAACCGGCCGGCCCGAAATTCGGACCGTATCAGCTACTTGGCGAACACGCTGCCGAAGTCTGTCATCCCGCATGGCTCGCCAGTGACCGATATCTACCTGAACGCGAGGCGCATTTCGGTCATTTGCCTGAAGTATTCGATTCAAAAGAAACTGCAGATCCTCCAACGTTTCGCCCTCGTGACCGATCAATGCATCACTCTCTGCAGTGAAAACCTGCAGCTGGCGACCGTTCTCTGTTTCGACTTCCTGGATTTCCGCTACAAAGCCGAGATAACCAAGCATCGTATCTAGTATCTCCTTGGCTTCCATTCTTCGGGCTTCACATACTTACCGATAACTCCTCCGTTTTGCCATCGCCGGACTCTTGGCCACCTTAACCAGCGGAGCATCGGCTTGATTTCTTGTCAGATACATTTGAGCGACAAAAAAGAGATTCTGGACGGTCCAGTATAATGCCAAACCTGACGCGTAGTTATAGCAGATGAAAAGGAAAATCAGCGGCATGAAAAGGAACATCCTTTGCTGAGCGGGGTCGCCTGTCTTCGGGGTGATGCTCATTTGCCAAAGTTGGGTGGCGGCCATTACAAGGGGCAATATGTTAATCGGGATCCCTGCGAGGTGAAATACGGTGTCCGGCTGCGATAGATCGCGCACCCAGAGGAAGGAGCTATTCCGCAGCTCGATTGCTTTGTCGAGCATACCGTAAAAGCCAAAGAAGATCGGGATCTGAACGAGCATCGGCAGGCATCCGCCGAACGGATTAATGCCGTATTCCTTGTAAAGCTTCATCGTCTCCTGGTTCATCCGCTGGGGGTCGTCCTTGTACTTTTCGCGGAGCTCGTTCATGATCGGCGAAAGCTTCGCCATTTTTCGCATCGATTTCGTCGCGGCGTTTTGGAGCGGCCAGAGGAGGGACCGAATGATGATCGTCATGATAATTATCGCCAGCGCATAGCTCTTGACCCAAGCATGCAGCGTATTCATGACCGTCAACAGAATCTCACTCACCCACTTCGCCCATCCGAAATTCATAATTTCAGCCTGGTCATTGGGCAGCTTCGCCAAACGCGTAAACTCTTTTGGACCGGCGTAAATGGCAAACGAGACGGTTTTGCTCTCGCCTGGAGCCAGACTGAAACCAGGTATCTCCACAGCGCCTTCAATCCCTTTGAGAGGTGCCTGGCCATCCTCGGTCGGAAGATCGACCGGAATGGCCCAAACCTGGCTTCCGGTTTCTTCCAGCGGAGCCAGAATCGTGGCAAAGTATTGGTCGCTTACCGCTACCCAAAGGATCCTGTCCGCGGTTGCCGTGTAGACATCCTTCGGACCACTTGTCTGGAATAAACCAAATAGCTTGCCAGGGTCGAAATAGTTGACTGCAATCGAATTGAATTTGCCGTCACGATACCAGTCAAACTGCGTCGCAAAAATACGGTCGCTGCGATGGATCGGCACGGCCGTTCCTGTACTGACGAAATATCCCGGTGTCGCAAGCTTCGAAGTGCCTGTGTTTGTGAAATCAATTACAAGTTTGATTTGATAGTCATCCTTGAGCCCTGCTTGCTTCGCGAGCGTGTAAGTCTTTTTGATCTCAAGGCCTTCAGCCACCGTCCGCTTGAGTGTCGCCGTTCCGGCACCTGGATCGGTGGAAAGCTCGTACCCGGAGTCCTGCCAATCTCTCGGATTCTGCGTGATTGCGCCGATCGCCGCTGTACGGCCTGAATTGAGCTGCACGAAATGTCCCTCTTCGGCGCTGTGCTTTAGCAGCAAAACATTGGACAACCCCCCGCGATTGTTCGAGAAATGCAGTTCGGCCACGTCACTCTTAAGAGTCCCCACCTGGTCGGGAACTGAGGGGATCTTCATTGCCAAGTCCTGAGCCGGCGTAGGGGGAGTTGCCAGAGGTGATGGGCCGGATGTTTGAGCTAGCGGGGTTGCCGCGGGAGTCGCCTGTGCAGCCAGCACCGCTTGCTGTTGCAGATACTTTGCCCGCGCCTCCGCCATCTGGTGTTGCTGCCAATACATCGACGCGATGAGACCTATCGTGGCGATTACAACTGCGATCCAAGCTGTGCGATCCATTTTTTGATCCGGGTAGATACCTATCTATACTTTTGTTCTCTTGTCGTCGGCACAGGGTCGTAGCCGGAACCTCCCCACGGGTGACATCGACAGATTCGTTTTATGCCCATCCAACCGCCGGCGATCCATCCGTGAAGCTCGACTGCTTCCACAAGATACTCCGAACAGGTCGGTTGAAAACGACATCCGCTCCCAGGACCACCCGTCAACGCGGCAAGAAAAGGGGACACAGTGGCTTTATACACTCGAAGTAAGATCGGCAGAATTCGAACCATGAGGCCTTGACTCTAAAATAGAGGCGCGCTTGGCGAGTCGCAACCAGTCTCGCTCAAGCTCCTGATACGCGACAAATGCCGAGGAAGCTCGAGCGATAGTAACAATCCAATATCCATCCCTGATCTGATCTTGATTCAACCTGAATATCTCCCTCATTCTCCGCCTGACCTGGTTTCGAACAACAGCATTTCCCAGTCGCCGTGTGGTTATCATTCCCACCCTCGACGTCAGGCCTGCTCCGCGATTCAGTGCCACTAGGATCAGGTATCTTCCGGTCCAGGATTTCCCGGATTCTTTTACTAATTTGAACTCGGAGCTGAGCCGTAGGCGAGACGCGCGTCCAAATCCAAACTTTGTCCGCCCCTGGCGGATCATAATTTCCTTAGGCCTCAGTATGGCGGGCAAATTGAATCTCCACCCCCCCCGGGATGAGCCGTTTCCGACCGCGTTGACGCCGGCGGGCCAATATCGCTCTTCCACCCTTGGTTTTCATCCGCGCGCGAAATCCGAATTGGAGCTTCCGCGTACGTTTTGAAGGCTGATATGTTCTTTTCATGTGAGCAGATCCTGGACGTTGAGAGTCGGGAAGGTTATTCAGCCGGGGGAGAATGTCAATCGAAGAGGTCCCCTTCTCCGGTTGCGTCCAAGTCGAATCTGGGCCAGCATTCGTCCCGCTCAATAGCCCATAATGGAATCACCAGCCGACACGATTGAACTTTTGAAACGGTACGGTTCACAAATCATCAGTGAAGCCGAACTTAGACAGAAACTGGAAGAGCGCCGTCCTCTTCGAGTGAAATTCGGTGTCGATCCGACTTCGGCTGATTTGCATCTCGGACATTCTGTCCCTTTGCGGAAGCTCAGGCAGTTCCAGGATTTCGGGCACTTAGCAGTTTTGGTTATAGGCGATTTCACTTCCATGATTGGCGACCCGACCGGACGATCCTCGACCCGACCAATGCTGGACTACGAACAGGTCGTCAAAAACGCGGAAACATACCAGGCTCAAGCGTTCAAAATACTCGACGCCGCTCGCACGAAAGTGGTGTTTAACGGCGAGTGGTTTGCGCGCATGAATTTCATGGATGTCATCAGGCTAAATAGCCGCGTGACGTTTCAACAGATGCTGCAGCGCGAAGATTTTAAGGCTCGACTTGAGGGAGGGTTGCCGATTTTCCTCCACGAATTCCAGTATCCGCTTATGCAGGGCTGGGATTCTGTCATGGTGCAGGCGGATGTGGAGTTGGGAGGAACAGACCAGCTATTCAACATCCTGGTCGGTCGCGATCTGCAGAAAGTTCAGGGGCAACCGCAGCAAGTTGCATGTCTGCAGCCTATTCTGGAAGGGTTGGACGGAGTCCAAAAAATGAGCAAAAGCCTTGGCAACTACGTCGGGATAGACGAACCGCCAAGCGAAATGTTCGGCAAACTGATGAGCATCTCCGACGAGCTGATGGCTCGTTACTACAACATTCTCCTGGGCGAAGCTTTGCCGGCAATTCACCCGATGGACGCCAAAAAGGAGTTGGCCTTTCGCATTGTAGAGCGATTTCATGACCGGGCCGCAGCAAAGTCGGCGTTGGACGATTTTGAAGTAAGGTTTGCCAGGCGAGACCTGGCAGCTGCCGAATTGCCCAGAGTGCGCCTGAGTGAACTCGGCGAGGATATCATTTCCGCAGTAGTTGCGGCGTATGCTCAAGGTTTCAATCTCACGAAATCGCGGAGCGACGCTCGCCGACTTGTGGAGCAGGGGAGCGTTCAATGGCGCGGTGAAAAGGTATCCGATCCAAGAGCCCGGATTCAGTTTGCTCCGGGAGAAGTTCTCAGGTTGGATAAAACGCGTGCGGTTCGCGTCGATTGATCCTAGCTTGGCTAAGCCAGAGTAACGTTGGCCTTTATTCTGCCGGCCGGTTTTCATCGGATAGCATGTCCTCAACCGATTTCCGTTTCCTGAGTCGCAGCCAATTGTTCCAGGTCTTTCGCAGATTATCCCTAACCGAGAGGTATTCCTCGTTTAGATCGTTCTGCTTGGGGATCTGCTCCAGAATTCCTCGTACCGAAAAGTCATCAGTCTTCAAAATCGTGTAGGCAGTTCCGATCGCGGCATGGTGATGAGCATCGCTTCCTGCAGTCATCGGCAATCCGCGCTGACTGGCATATTCAAAAGCCGAGTGATTGTACCGTTTGAGCGTGCTCGCGGCATTGAAGACCTCTATGGCATCGATCGGAAGGGTATTAAGCACGTTCTCTCGTATGCCGGCCCTGAAAAGA
>Ga0126381_100009839_pt1 | contig 10743 bp, 8 predicted proteins | sample PanSoiMetPlot_28_FD_96465 | JGI IMG/M metagenome (GOLD analysis project Ga0126381, IMG submission 96465) | Tropical forest soil microbial communities from Panama - MetaG Plot_28 | ecosystem: Environmental > Terrestrial > Soil > Tropical forest > Bulk soil | place: Panama | collected 2016-02-17
AAGCTTTCGGCCGAACAAAATGGAGTTGGGATGGCGTTGCAGAAACTCTGAGAGCCGTTGAATCGACTCGGCCGCCGCATTGATCTGGGAAAGCGAACCGTCCAGTTGATAACGCAAACTTGAATCAGGCTTCAGCAGTCGAGACAGCTCGGCTGTGCTGATCCGCAAATTGGCAAGTGTTGCTTTTGCTTCTTCGAGCGTCGGTTTCAGATTATCGACTGACGGATCCATGCGCTTGAGCGTGTCGGTCAGCTGATCAAAGGATCCTTGAATACTCTTCAGGGTTCCTTTGATTTGTTCGCCACTCACAAGATCATGAACCGAGTCTGAGGTCCGGGTCAGCGACGGACCCAGTTTTTCCAGCTCAAGCGACTCGACTTTCTCTTTGATGCTGGCGATGAGTGACTGGAAGTCTTTGGAGATTCCAAGAAAATCCACATTCCCGAGGTTGCTGATCGCCTTGGTCAGGTTCGCGAGGATGGTATCGATATCGGACGGCTGCGACGGAATTTCGAAATAAGCCGCATCGAGCGGATCGTGGCGCATTACTGCAGGCTCGGCATCTTTGTAAATGTCGAGCGAGATGAATAACTGGCCGCTGATTATACTTTCAAATTCCAACTTAGCCCGCAAGCCGGCATTGACGGCCGTCTCGTAGCGATCGCGTTTCGAGAAATCGATCGGTAGATTCAGTTTTGTGATGATGGCGCTTGTATCAACCTCATAAACCACTTTAACACTCGCCGGCTTCCCTTCCCCCTCGAACTCGAGGACGATCCGTGTAACTTTTCCCAGCGTAACCCCTTTATACTTGACGTTAGAGCCAATGGATAGCCCGCTGACCGATTGATCGAAGTAGGTCACATACCCTTGTTTCTTTACAAAAAGATTCGCAGTTCCCAAGTAGATCACGGTGCCCAGTGCGATCGCAAGAGCACCGAATACGAATGCTCCGATTAAAGTAGGGTTCGCTTTCTGGCTCATCAGCTCATGCTCCGTTTGTTTTATTAGCGGATCCGCCGCGCAGCAGGAATTGGCGGACCTTTGGGTCGCCTTCCTTTACTAACTCCTTGGGATCGCCGTGTGCGATCATTCTCTTCGTTTCGCCATCCAGAAAGATTGACGTATCGGCGATAGCAAAAATCGAAGGCAGTTCATGGGTGACGACCACAATGGTGGTGCCGAGACTGTCCCGCAACCGAAGAATTAGATCGTCCAGCCGGCGAGAGCTGATCGGATCAAGTCCCGCGGACGGCTCATCAAAAAAGAGTAGCGCAGGATCAAGCGCCATTGCGCGAGCCAGCCCGGCTCGCTTCCGCATCCCACCGCTGATCTCGGATGGATAGAATTCTTCAAATCCTTTCAACCCGACAAGAGCGAGCTTGATTGACACAACCTCAGCCACCTCTTTGACGGAAAGTTTCGTATACTGCTCGAGTGGGAGGGCCACATTTTCTGCCAGCGTCAGAGCGCTCCAAAGCGCGCCGGCTTGATATAGCACTCCGAAAGACCTTTGGATTGCTTCCTTTTCTTCTTCGGACGCCTTGCCAAAGTTCTTCTGGTAAAAGAAGACTTCGCCTTTTTCGACCTCTTTCAGCCCGATCAGATATCTTAGGAGAGTGCTCTTGCCGGAGCCGCTCCCGCCCATGATCACCATGATCTGTCCCTCTTGCACGGTGAATGTAACACCGCTCATCACCACATATGAGCCATAAGCCATTTCGAGATCTTTGACTTCGATCGCGACTCTCGGGCTCTGAGAATGGCTTTGTTGCTGTGCAGACGCGTCGCTCGGACTCATTCGACAATTAGTAGGCCTTGATCACTTCTTGGACGACATCAATCAACGCATCTGTCGCAACGATCCAGGTGATCGCATCAACAACCGCAGAAGTTGCAGCATTTCCTACGGCTGCAGCGTTGTTACCACACTGCATGCCTCTTTGACAGCCCGCCATCGCAATGATCCCACCGAAAACAGCGCTCTTTACCAGCCCGGTCAAGACGTCTGATATCCCGAACGAGCCTATCGTTTGATTCCAATATTGGACCCAGGTGATCTTGAGCATCCCGATTCCGACACAAGCGCCGCCGAGAATGCCGATCAGATCTGCATAAAGGACCAGGAGCGGCATCATCAAAAAAAGCGCCGCCAACCGAGGCGACACCAGAAAATCCATCGGAGAGATCGCTAACGTTTTCAGCGCATCAATTTCCTCCGACACTTTCATGCTACCGATCTGCGCGGCAAATGCAGCACCGGTACGGCCAGCCATAATGACGCCGGTCATGATCGCGCCCATCTCCCGGTTCATCGCGACGGCTACGAGGTTGGCAACAAAGATGCCCGCGCCGAATTGCCTAAGCTGGATCGCGCCAACAAAAGCGAGAATTAATCCGGTCAGGAAGCTGATCAATCCCACGATGGGCAGGGCCCTGGCACTGCAATCCTCCATCGTTAGCCAGAAGAGGCGCCAATCAAAGGCGGCCTTGCCCCGCAGCATTCTTCCAAGACTCAATACCACCTCACCGGTGAACGCCAAAGTTGATGAAACGCCTTCCTTGCCTGCCAGCACAGCGTTCCCGAGCGCCGAAAAAAGGTTTTCCCTGGGCCGCTCTTTGCGGCCTGTTTTGCTTTCCGGCACTTCCTCTGATAAAGCGATCAGACTGGCGACAGTTGGTGGTAGGGTTTCCCGTCCAAACTTGACCTGGCGCTGATGGCACCATTCTTCCACTCGGGCAACCAAGATCAGCAGACTTGTGTCCCACGATCCGAGGTGGGTGCTGTCGAATTCAACCGAAGTCACGCCACTTTGCTTATCCAAGTTGGATACCAGTTTTTCGACGTCAGCATGTTGAACCTGCCTAAGGTTCCAGTCCCCTTCGAGTGTGAGGACGACTTTATCGGCTGTTTTGTTAATAGTGGCTTTGGACGGGGATGCTGCGAGATCAGATTCCATTAGATAGCAAGGCGTTGGGTTCGGGTCGACTGGAGAGCGGTTCGGCGCCTGCGGGATCGCCGCGGTTGCGGAGTCATCAGAGCACTGGGTAGAACGACGGCGGCGGCGATCCGGCCAATGCCGGACTGCTCTCCAATCGTTTTACAGCGTCTTGGGCTCCTCAAGTTCTGCCTCCGGCTTCTCCGGTCGCGTGACCATGTTTGTGGCAGCATCGTAGTCCATAAGCCCGGCATAACGACCCCACGCGATCATCGTCTGCAGGATCTTTTCTGGATTTTCGTATGGCAACGCAACCGAAATATCTTTCAAGACTGTTTCCTCGTCGATCTCGTCCTGCACCTCTAGATAAGCCAGAATAATATGGAAGAGGCGGAGCTTCTGCACCTGTTCCGCGAAGATCTGCTGACGCGTTTCGTTATCGGCAGTAATGAATTTCTTACCCAGCTCGGTGAAATGGACCTCGTCTTTCGGAGTATCGACGAGCTCTAAAATCTCGGCCGCTTTCACCAGAGCGATCGTTTCGCCAAAGTCCTTTCCAATCTCGTTCGCTAGATCATAGATATCGGTCAGGTCAGGATTATCCTCGATGATGCTCAGCAATCCGAGAATCTGCCCGACCGGAACGCACGGTATGGATTCCATACGAGTTCGCGCACGCGAAACTGGTCGTCCGGAAATAAGTGGAGGCTCGGGCGGGATATCCGGCAGCGCTTGCATAGTGATCGTCTGGTGGATCACTTTCACCAGCTGCTGAAACCCAGGGTCATTCGGGTTACGAGGGTAGGGGAGATGGTTGTCGAGAACCAACCCTAAACGGCCCGGGTGCGGAAAGAGAATGCAAATGCGCGTCGCCATTTCGACCGCCTCTTCAATGTTGTGCGTTACCATGAAGATGCTTTTCAACGACGTCGCCTGCTCTTGCCAGAGAGTCACTACTTCGCTGCGTAGATTCTCGGCCGTTAAGACATCAAGGGCACTGAATGCCTCATCGAGGCAAAGAATCTTCGGTTCCGCAACCAACGCGCGGGCAATCCCGACACGCTGACGCATACCTCCTGAGATTTCTCGCGGATAGGCGTCGTGATAGTTATCGAGCCCAATGAGATCGATTGCCTTATCAACAGCAACCTCTTTCTCGTCGCGCGGTAGCGGCTTCGCCATTAACCCGACCTCGACATTCTGCTGAACAGTTAGCCATGGATACAAAGCGAAGGTCTGGAAAACGATTGAGGCATATCGATTAATTCCTTCAAGCACTTTGTCGTAGACCAGCACACGTCCGCTTGTCGGTTGAGTTAGTCCTGTAAGGCAACGCAAAAGGGTTGATTTACCGGAACCGGACTGTCCGAGGAGGGCGAGCAGTTCGCCTTCCTGGATCGCCAGATCGATTTGGTCTAATACTTTGAGTTCCCGGCCGCCGGGCATAGTGAACATCTTGCTGATGTGGCATAGCTCGACAATCGTCCTGCGTTCGGTCGCAATCGGTCGCGGAGTCTCGACGGTGGCGGTTTCCATAAAGCTCTAATCGAGGTGAAAACGATGCTCAGCGTAGCTGTAAAGACGTCTCCAGACCAGCTTGTTAATTACTACCACAAACGTGGCCATCACTGCTGTCCCGCAGATCAACGGCGCGCTGCCAGTATTGGCAGCCTGAGAGCTGACCTCGGCGATATAGGCTCCTAATCCCGTTGCTTTCAAGGTCTTATCACCCCAAGTCGCAATTTCGGCGAGGATCGTTGCATTCCATGCGCCACCGGCCGCGGTGCAAGCACCGGTGATCCAAAACGGGAAAATTGCCGGCAGAATCAGCGTTCTCCATAGCGGCCACCCTCGCAGTCCAAAGTTCCTCGCTGCCTCAATTAGATCGTTCGGGATCGCCATAGCACCAGCAATAACGTTGAACAGGATATACCATTGTGTACCCATCGCGATGAGGAGGATACACCCCCAGTTCATGTCAACATTGTACCGGACAAACAGTCCGACAACCAAAGGAAAGGTCATGTTGACGGGAAATGAAGCGAACATCTGCACCAGTGGCTGAGCGATCTGGGCGATTCGAGGCCTCGAACCGATCCAAACCCCGATGGGTGTCCAAATCAGCGTCGCGAGCGCTGTCACCGCCACAACCCGCAAGAGAGTTATAAAGCCCAGACCAACGATCTTCGCAATCTCCGCAAGAGAGATATGCCGGTAGACTGCCTCGTAGCCTGCTATGATTCCGAGAAGAACTTGATAAAGCAAACCAATTAATAATAGGCTAGCGATCAGTTGCCCGATGTATTTTCCGATCCGATGGGACCGCACAGGCTCTAGATCACGGCGTGCTTGGTGCTTCAATCGAAGCTCATCAAATAATGCGGCCATCGGCTGAACGATCTGTTTTTCAATCCACTCAAATAGGTACGCTCGTCGCAAGAAGTCATAGAACCAGGACTTCGGCGGATAGGCCGATTCGGTCAGTTCCATTTTGAATTTATCGGCCCAGACCAACAACGGTCTCCACACCAGTTGATCGGTAGCCAGAATGACTAGAAGCATCGCGACAATCGCGAAAAATGCTGCCTTGTTGTCTCCGGTGCCAACGGCGTTTGCCATGTATGAACCCAGGCCGGGCAATTCAATGTTTTTGCCAAGCACGGTGATCGCTTCGCTCGCACTAACCGCAAACCATCCGCCCCCGAACGACATCATCGCATTCCAGATCAGGCTATGCATCGATGCCGGCACTTCGAGCTTGAGAAACCGTTGTCGAGCGCTTAGCCGAAAGCAGGTGGCCGCATCGTGAAGATCCTGCGGAGTGGTAACCATCGAATGGTAGAATCCGAAGGCCATGTTCCAAACTTGACCAGTAAAGACCGTGAGGATGCTCGCGCACTCAACCCCAAGCATGTTTCCGGGAAAGAGTGACACGAAAAAAGTCACGAAAATCGTCAGAAAACTAAGCACCGGCATGGACTGCATGATGTCCATGAACGGAAGAATGATCGCTCGCGCGATTTTGTTCTTTGCGGCAGCGTACCCCGCACTAAATGTGAAGATCAGCGAAAATCCGAACGCGATCCACATCCGCAGCAGAGTGCGACCCGCATAGTAAGGAATGTATCGGATATCGGTGGAAATCGACAGCGACTGCGAGCTCGCATCGAAACGGACCATCATGCCGCTACCGAATTTGGCGATGCTCCACAACAGCCCGAGGACGGCGGCGAAAAGGATGAGGTCGATCCAGCCAAAGGATCGTTTGCTATCCGCGGCTCCAAGTTGTGTAGCAGTCGACTTCATGACAGAACTTCCGACCGGGAATACCAGCTTCAGGAATCATTTCAACGCCAAAACCAGGGCGCCCACGACAATCAGAGCGACGCCAATTCCTTCCCGAAGATCGAGTTTCTCCCGCAGAATTAACATACCCAATCCGATCGCGACTACTACACTCAACTTATCGATGGGCGCAACCTTGGAGACTTCCCCCACTTGCAGCGCTCGGAAATAACATAGCCACGAGAGACCGGTTGCCAATCCAGATAAAACAAGCATTATCCAGGCTTTCTTATCGATCGCCGCAATCGACGATGCGTTAGTCGTGAAGATTGCGATTCCCCAACTGAAAATGAGGATTACGCTGGTGCGGATAGCTGTAGCCAAATTCGAGTTCACGTCCGCGACACCGATCTTGGCTAAGATGGCAGTGGCTCCCGCAAACAGAGCCGATAGCAGTGCCCAAAAGAACCATTCCATAGGTGGACGGTAGCGTGAGCAGATGGGTGAAGCTAGCGGCGCTCACATCGCTGCTGTTAACGGTTTTCGGTATTCAGTTTTCGGTTTTCGGTTGGTGCGCTAGATGCGGCTCAGAGGGCGATATTTGTCGTTCTGGTCGTCGTCCTAGTTCTCGGTGGGGTCGATAATAAATTGGCACACCTTGGAGGACCGATGCGCGCTGGAAAATCACGACCCGCCCACATCCGCCCGAGGCGGAAGCGTTGTGGGCGCGGTAAATCGTGACCCTACCCAACAGGGGGCCAAGCATTAACATTAATCGTGACTTTCGAGCACAGATTTGCTCGGAGCGAATCGTACGAAACGCCAAACGCTTGAACCATTTAATGGAACCAATCAGACTGTGACGGGTATGTCGCTTCGGGTTTTAATCTTGTTCGCGCATCCGGCTTTTCAAAAATCGCGGATCAATCGCCGTCTTCTACGCGCGGTTCAAGGACTCGAAAACGTCAGGATCCATGATTTGTACGAGGAATACCCAGATTTTCAAATCGATGTGGAACGCGAACAGAAACTATTGCTCGATCACGATATAATCGTTCTTCAGCACCCTTTCTTCTGGTACAGCGGCCCGGCGCTCCTCAAGGAATGGGAAGACCTTGTTCTCGAATATGGATTCGCATACGGGGTGGGCGGAACGATGCTTGCCGGGAAGCGGATGCTTTCTGCGATTACAACCGGGGGCCCTGAAGCGGCCTATCGCAGAGTGGGCTATAACTATTTTACCTTCCGTGAGTTCCTGACGCCGTTCGAACAGACGGCACGCTTTTGTCACATGGAATATCTGCCGCCATTTGTCGTGTTCGGTTCGTTCAAGTTGTTTGACGAACAAGTACTCGCCGAGCGGGCGACCGCTTATCGTCGGGTGATCGAAGGTTTACGTGATGAAAGATTCGATCTGACCCAGGCGCCGTTACCGGAGTACTTCAACGACATTTTAACGGCACAGGCTCACCTTGTCTGACAATGGAATCCGAAGGCCTCCTCTTTCAGGCGTTTATTTATCTGCTGGCTGCAGTAGTCACTGTGCCGATCGCGAAACAACTAGGTTTGGGATCAGTCCTCGGTTATCTGCTGGCAGGCGTTATTGTCGGGCCACAAGTTCTCGGGTTGGTCGGTCGCGGTGAAGGCGGGGTCATGCACGTGGCGGAATTCGGAATCGTGATGATGCTCTTTCTGGTCGGTCTGGAACTTCGACCGAATCTGTTGTGGGGCATGCGCGGACCAATCATTGGATCAGGTGGACTACAACAGATACTGACGACCATCGTGATCGCTGCTATCGCGATATTGTTTAGGCTGCCGATCCAAGTTGGGCTAGCGATTGGAATGATCTTTTCGGCGTCGTCTACTGCGATCGTCCTACAGAGTTTGAGCGAACGAAATCTCCTGACCAGTAAAGCCGGTAGAACATCATTCTCTGTATTGCTCTTTCAAGACATCGCCGTGATCCCGATCCTGGCGATTCTTCCGCTGCTGGCTGTTTCAGGTTCCGGCGTCTCAACGGATCATGGCGAACCGCCGTGGCAACGCGCGTTGGTAATTCTTGCGGTGGTTCTTGCGATTGTTGCAGGCGGCCGTTTCCTGGTCCGGCCAGTGTTTCGCTACCTCGCCAGCATACATTTGCAGGAGATCTTTACCGCGGCGGCTCTGTTGCTTGTCGTCGGTATCGCTCTTGCCATGCAGAAGGTTGGCCTCTCCCCTGCCCTCGGCACGTTCCTTGCCGGAGTTGTTCTGGCAGAGAGCGAATATCGTCATGAATTGGAATCGGACATCGAGCCGTTCAAGGGTCTGCTGCTTGGTCTCTTCTTTATTTCGATTGGCGCGAGCATAGATCTCCGCCTGATTGCTCAGTTACCGCTGCTGTTTGCCAGCCTGGTGCTGGGATTGATCATTGTTAAGTTCTTGCTCCTGCTGATCGTCGGTAAGGTATCAAGGCTGGAGCGCAGCCAAAACTTTACTTTTGCCTTTGCCCTGGCGCAGGGAGGTGAATTCGCTTTCGTCCTCATCTCTTTTGCCGCGCAGAACCAGATTTTTGATCAGCGTTTGGGTAACATTCTTGTGGCTACTGTCGCCCTGTCGATGGTGGTCGCTCCATTCCTTTTAACGTTGAATGACAATTTCGTTCAGCCACGTTTCTCTTCTCGATTACCGGAACGAGAACCTGATGAAATTGATGAAAAGGGAAACCCGGTCATCCTGGCGGGGTTCGGCCGATTCGGACACATCATTGGTCGTGTTCTCAATCTACAAGGCATCAAAACGACAGTGCTCGACCTGGACGCGGAACAGGTAGATCTGGTCCGCAGGCTTGGATTGAAGGTATTCTACGGTGACGCTTCGCGCTTAGAACTTCTGCGTTCGGCAGGTGCAGACAGGGCGAAAATTCTCGTGTTAGCAATCGACGATGAGGAGAAGTCGATGCAGATGATTGAGACAGCGAGAAAGCATTTTCCAAATTTGAAAGTGCTGGCCCGAGCAAAAGGGCGCGATCACGCTTACAGGCTGGTCCGCGCAGGGGTAGAATACATTTTCCGTGAAACATTGGGAAGTTCGCTCGATGTCGCAGCGACAACCCTTCGTCTTTTAGGCTTCCGTGCCTATGAAGCGCGCCGCATCATCAGTGCCTTCCGGAAGTACGACGAAGAAGGAGTGCGCGAGCTCGCTCAATACAGCGATAACTTGGAGGAACTCTTGTCGCACACTCGGAAGCGAATCCAGACACTGGAAGAATTGTTCGAGAATGAACGCACCCGTGTGCGGCATGCTGACGTCGGTTGGGAGCCACCCAAGCCCGAGTAGCGGCGCTTTCAGCGCCGCTGTTTTCGGTTATCCGTTTTTCGGTTTTCAGTTTTCAGTTCGTCGCCCGCGCGAGCCTCCGTGAGGCGCCAACCAAAAACCGAAAATTGAAAACCGATAACCGCCAAAAGCCGCGCTGAAGGCGCGGCTAAATGCTTTCTGCGTGGCCGACCAGTGCTCGGTAGTCGTGAAGAATGCGTTTTACGCTGAACGTGACGGCGGAGACTTGGTTCTCAAAGGGCAGGTGCGCGGGTGTACGAATCACCACACTGAAGGGATGCGGGCGGACCGATTCGAGATTGTAAAAGGCATGCTTTGCCCGATCCGGACCGGGAAGCAATCGGATCGGTTCGCTGGAAAGCGGTACCAGCTTCTGCGCCAGCTCAAGGGCGGGCCATAGAACCTCAGTAGCGATGACCCGGCTGGAGACGCAGATTTGCAGCCCGGAAATCGGCTCATTACCTCTCACCGCGATCACGCCGTCCAATTCGTTATTGCTCAATTCTTGCTCGAAGAAATGGATGACAGGATCGCTGCTTTGCCGCCAGAAGTCGTTCTCAAAATCGCGCTCATTGGCCCGTCCTGCCGGGTTTGCGAATGGATAACTAAACAGCGCATAGTCTTGCGCTAGCCAGGGCGCCAAATCCAGCTCCACCAAGATTTTGACGACGGCTGCCATGCTGATGGTGTCTCCCGAATCGAGGCCGCCCATCAATCCGAGGCGGATCGGGATACCACCACCTCTAGGCCCAATCAAAACGTAACTTGGTATCGTTCGTCGGTGCAGCGCGACAGTGCGCCATTTCACGAGACTGGGAGAATCATCGGCAAGGACCTCAAGCGGACTCCAAGTTTGGTCAGCGACTTCGGAGTGGTTCAATGCAGCGAGTTGATCGACAGAAGCAGAGAAAACGGTGCTCACGAGTTCCTCCTATTGTTTTGGCTAATCTGACGAGAACAAAGATAGATTATCGGAAGATTGGACAATGTCTACTGAAATAATAGACATTCAACGGCGCTTTCAGCGCCGTGGGTTTTCCGTCTACCGTCGACAGTCTGCCGTCCACCGTTTGGTGCAGCTTGGAACGGGATAGACATCGGTAACACTTTTGGGTCAATACATCGGTAACACTTTTGGTTTTAGGGTTACGCTTTTTCTTAAGTAAAGATTCTGCGGTTTTAGTGCGTTTTAGGTGATTAGTCG
>Ga0126381_100009840_pt1 | contig 10743 bp, 9 predicted proteins | sample PanSoiMetPlot_28_FD_96465 | JGI IMG/M metagenome (GOLD analysis project Ga0126381, IMG submission 96465) | Tropical forest soil microbial communities from Panama - MetaG Plot_28 | ecosystem: Environmental > Terrestrial > Soil > Tropical forest > Bulk soil | place: Panama | collected 2016-02-17
ACGGTCCGGCGCCGCGCACGTGCGCTCGCCTGCCGCACGGCGCTGTCGTCCCGCCTGGCCCGGTGTTCGAGCATGCCGCCCCGTCCAGCTACCTTGCCGCCCCGATGAATGTCCAAGCACTGACCAGTGCACATCACAAATGCCCGGATCTCGTTGATCTTGACGCCGTATTAACACGAGCCGGCCAAGTATTCACGCGCCCTTAGCGCGCACCGTGCCGACTCCCCCGGCCCTGGGCGACGTTCGATGAGCCCGGCTCGCAGGCACTAGGCTCAGATATGTGACAGCAACCATAAGCATGACCAACTCGCCAGCCAGGGACGTCAGCGCCGACGTCATCGTGATCGGGGTCGTGGAAGGCCCGGATGGCCCCGAGTTGGCGGAGGGCTCGGCGGATGTCGACGCCGCCCTCGGCGGCACGCTCGCCCAGACGATGGCCGCCCTTGGCGCGACCGGCAAGGCCGAAGAGGTAACCAAGACCCTGTCCGGAGGTGACCTCGCCGCACCGCTGGTCGCCGCCGTCGGCCTCGGCCAGCAGGAGACGGACGCGGAGGGCCCGGCGACCGAGCGTTACCTTGAGGCGCTGCGCCGGGGAGCCGGAGCGGCGGTGCGCGCTCTCGCCTCAGCGAAGGTGACCAGGATCGCGCTCGCGTTGCCCGCGACCGACGCGGCGTCAGCGGAGGCCGTAGCCCTCGGCGGCTTGCTCGGCAGCTATTACTTCGGCAGGTACAGGAAGAACGGCCAGCCCGCCCCGCACCTGACGCTGGTCGCTGCCGACGAGCACGTTGCCGGTGCGCTCAGCCGGGCTCAGGTGATCGGCGAGGCGGTAAACCTGGTCAGGGATCTGGTGAACACCAGCCCAGCGCACCTGTATCCGGAAACGCTCGCCGCCGAGGCCGACAAGATCGCCGGGAAGGCCGGGCTCGAGATCGAGGTGCTCGACGAGGCCGCGCTGCAGGCAGGCGGGTACGGCGGCATCTACGGCGTCGGCCAGGGTTCGGTGCATCCGCCGCGGCTAGTTCGCCTGGCTTACACCCATCCGCGGGCCACCAAGACCGTGGTCTTCGCCGGCAAGGGCATCACCTTCGACTCAGGTGGGCTGTCACTCAAGCCGCCCAAGGCCATGGAGACCATGAAGTGCGACATGGGCGGCGCCGCTGCCGTGCTCGCGGCCTTGCAAGCGGTCGCCGCGCTGCGGCCGGCCGTGAACGTCGTCGGCTACATGTCCCTCGCCGAGAACATGCCTGGCGGCCAGGCTCAACGGCCATCGGATGTCATCACCATCTACGGCGGTACCACCGTGGAGGTGCTCAACACCGACGCGGAAGGCCGGCTCGTGCTTGCCGACGCCCTCGCCAGATCGGCGCAGGATTCGCCGCATCTGCTTGTCGACGTCGCGACGCTGACCGGCGCCCAGGTGGTCGCGCTCGGCAAACGAGTCGCGGCTGTCATGGCAAACGATGACGACGTGCGCGACGGGGTGGTCAGGGCGGCCGGGAAGGCCGGCGAGGCGATGTGGCCGATGCCGCTGCCGGAAGAACTGCGCAAGGGGCTCGACTCGAAGGTTGCCGACCTCGCCAACGTGGCTGCGGACCGTGACGGCGGCATGCTGACCGCTGGCCTGTTCCTGCGCGAATTCGTTCCCGACGGGGTCAGGTGGGCGCACCTGGATATCGCCGGGCCGGCGTTCAACGGCGGTGAAGCGTACGGCTACACCCCCAAAGGCGGCACGGGTACCGCCGTTCGTACCCTTGTCCAGGTCGCCGAGGACGTCGCCGACGGGTTGCTGTAATCCGCGCGGTCGATAAGCGCATGCGGGAAGATCAACGGAGATCAAGGAGCATCTGGTGACGCAGACCGGTAGCTACGACATCGTCATACTTGGCGGCGGCAGCGGCGGGTACGCCTGCGCGCTTCGCGCGGCCGAGCTTGGCAATCGGGTCGTGCTGATCGAAAAGGACAAGGTCGGCGGCACCTGCCTGCACCGCGGCTGCATCCCGACCAAGGCGCTGCTGCACGCAGCCGAGGTCGCCGATCTGGCCAAGGAGGCCGGTGAATTCGGGGTGGTCGCCAGCTTCCAGGCCATCGACATGCCAAAGGTCAATGTCTACAAGGACAAGGTCGTCGACCGGTTGTGGAAAGGCTTGCAGGGCCTGCTGTCCGGCCGGAAGGTCGAAGTCGTGCACGGCGACGGCCGGCTGATCTCTCCGACGCAGGTCGCCGTCGGCGATGACGTGTACGAAGGCACCCACGTGGTGCTCGCCACAGGCTCCGAGGCGCGCAGCCTGCCTGGCCTCCAGATCGACGGCGTGAAGGTGATCACCAGCGACCACGCGCTGATGCTCGACCGGGTGCCGTCGTCGGCGGTGATACTCGGCGGCGGCGTGATCGGGGCTGAGTTCGCCAGCGTCTGGCGTTCGTTTGGCGCCGAGGTCACGATCGTCGAGATGCTGCCGCACCTGCTGCCGCTCGAGGACGAAGCAAGCTCGAGGCAGCTCGAGCGAGCGTTCCGCAGGCGCGGCATCAACAGCCATCTCGGCGTGAGGTTCTCCGACGTCAAGGACACGGCCACCGGCGTGCTCGTCACGCTCGAGAACGGCAAGACTATCGAAGCCGAACTGCTGCTCGTGGCCGTCGGCCGCGGCCCGGTATCGGCGGGCCTCGGCTACGAGGAAGCCGGCGTGGCGATGGACCGTGGATTCGTGCTCGTCGACGAGTTGTGGCGGACGAACGTGCCGACGATCTCGGCGGTAGGAGACCTGACTCCTGGCCCGCAGCTCGCCCACGTCGGGTTCGCCGAGGGCATCGCCGTGGCGGAGCGGCTGGCGGGCCTGCCGGTCACGCCGATCGACTACGACGGCGTGCCACGGGTCACCTACTGCGACCCCGAGGTCGCCTCGGTCGGGATCACGTCCGCGATGGCGGCCGAACGCGGCATCGAGACCGAAGAGATCATCTACAACCTGGGCGGGAACGGCAAGAGCGTGATTTTGCAGACGCAGGGCCAGGCGAAGGTGATCGCGGCCGCCGGCGGCGGGCCCGTGCTCGGGATCCACCTGGTCGGCGCGAGGGCGGGTGAGCTGATCGCCGAGGGCCAGCTGATCTACAACTGGGATGCGTACCCAACGGACGTCGCCAAGCTCATCCACCCGCACCCGACCCAGTCGGAGGCGATCGGTGAGGCCCATCTAGCGCTGGCGGGTAAGCCGCTGCATTTCCACTCATGAGCAAACAGGCTTCGGATTAACTTAACGAAAGGTCAGCGCACGCCATGTCGGTCTCCGTATCCATGCCACAGCTTGGCGAGAGCGTCACAGAAGGCACCGTTACCCGCTGGCTAAAGCACGAGGGTGACCACGTCTCGGCCGACGAGCCGCTGCTGGAAGTGTCGACCGACAAGGTGGACACCGAAATCCCGTCGCCGGTCTCCGGCATCTTGCGCGGCATCACCGTCGCCGAGGACGAGACCGTCGCTGTCGGTGCCGAGCTGGCGATCATCGACGAGGACGGCGCTGCCGGCGACGGCCAGGTGCAGCAGCAGGCCCCCGCGCCCGCGCAGCCTGAGCCGTACCAGCCGCCGGCGTACCAGGAGCCTGCGGCATACCAGGAGCCGCCGGCGTACCAGGAACCACTGACCTACCAGGAACCACCGGCGTATCAGCAGCCGGCGGCCTACCAGCCGGAGCAGGAGCCCTATCCGGCCCAGACGCAGCCGTACCAGCAAGCCCAGCCCTATCGGCCGCAAGAGCCAGCGGCGTATCAGCCTTACCAGCAGCCGACGGAGCCATATGCGCCCGCAGCGCCGGCCCAGCCAGCAGAGCAAGCGCCGCCAGCGGAGCCGGAAGGCGCCGCACCGGGTGCCGAGCACGCCGGCCGGCACGAGGCGCCGGAGTTCCAATTCGCCGAGCCTGAGCCGCACGCGTACGAGCCGACCAGGCACACAGGCGCTGTCGCACAAGAACCCGCTCCAGCGGCTGTCGAGCCCGAGGCCGCGCTCGCCGAGCCTGCTCAAGAGGCCGAGGCCGCCCAGGAAGGCGCGGAAAGCCCATACGTGACTCCGCTGGTCAGGAAGCTCGCCGCCGAGCACGGCATCGACCTTGCGGCGCTCGCTGGCACCGGTGTTGGCGGCCGGATCCGCAAGCAGGACGTGCTCGAAGCCGCCCGCTCCCAGCGCGGAGCCGAGGCGCCCGCCGCCGCTCAGCCAGCTGTACCCCAGCCGGCTCCACCGTCGGTTCCCGTTCAGTCGGCCGCACCGAGCGCGCCCGCAGCCCCGCCGGTAACCGTGCCCGCACCGGCACCGCCGCCGACTACTCCCGCCCCGGCCGTGCCGGCTCGCCAGGCCGCCGCTCGCGAGGTGACGCCCTCTGTGAAGCGCGGCACGACCGAGCGGCTATCGCGGGCACGACAGGTCATCGCGCAGCGCATGGTGGAGTCGCTCCAGACCTCGGCTCAGCTCACGACCGTGGTCGAGGCGGACGTGACGGCGATCGCCAGGCTGCGCGACCGGGCGAAAGCGGCATTCGAGGCGAGAGAGGGCGTCAAGCTTTCCTTCCTCCCGTTCTTCGCTCTTGCAACCGTCGAAGCGCTGAAGGTGCACCCCTCGCTCAACGCTGTCATCGATACGGCGAGCGGCACGGTGACCTACCACGACGCCGAGCACCTCGGGATCGCCGTCGACACGGAACGCGGGTTGATGGTGCCGGTAATCAGGAACGCCGGCGACCTGAACATCGCGGGCTTGGCGCGCAAGATCGCCGACTTGGCTCAGCGGACCAGAGCTGGCCAGGTGAGCCCCGACGATCTGAGCGGCGGTACGTTCACGCTCACCAACACCGGCAGCCGCGGGGCTTTGTTCGACACCCCGATCATCAACCAGCCGCAGGTCGGCATACTCGGCACGGGAACCGTGAACAAGCGAGCCGTGGTCGTCGACGATCCCGACCTCGGGGAGGTCATCACGGTCAGGTCGATCCTTTACCTGGCGCTGACGTACGATCACCGGCTGGTGGACGGTGCTGACGCCGCGAGGTTCCTCGTCACGATCAAGAACCGGCTCGAGGGAGGCGCCTTCGAGTCAGAACTTGGCCGCTGACCGGGGTAAACGGGCATGCGGATAGCGGTATCTGGTGCCTCGGGCCTAATCGGCACGGCGCTGACCGCCGAGCTGGCCGCAGCAGGGGACGACGTGGTTAGGCTCGTCCGCAGGGAGGCCAGGTCAGGAGCTGAGGTCAGCTGGGATCCATCGTCCGGCCTTGATCCCGCGACGCTGACCAGTATCGAGGCTGTGGTCCACCTGTCGGGTGCGCCGATCGCGGCGAAGCGCTGGACGCCGGCCAGGAAGGCGGAGTTGCGCGCCAGCCGGATCACGTCCACCAGGACGCTGGCGACCGCCATGGCTGCCGCGGCGCCGCTGCCTCGCGTGCTGATCTGTGGCTCGGCGATCGGCTACTACGGCGACACCGGCGACCTGGCGGTCGACGAGAGCGGCCAGGCGGGCGCCGGCTTCCTGCCCGACCTGGTACGCGACTGGGAAGCCGCCGCCGAGCCCGCGGCCGCCGCCGGGGTCAGGGTGGCCTGTATCCGCACCGGAGTCGTGCTGGCAGCGGAAGGCGGCATGCTTGCCAGGCTCCTGCTGCCGTTCAAGCTCGGCCTCGGAGCCAAGATCGGTTCAGGCTCGCAGTACCTGAGCTGGATCAGCCTGACCGACGAAGTGCGGGCGATCAAGTTCGCGCTCGACCAGAATGACATTTCAGGGCCGGTTAACCTCACCGCGCCCGAGCCGGTCACCAACGCTGAGTTCACCAAAGCGCTGGCGAAGGTGCTCGGCAGGCCGTCGCTGTTCTCGCTGCCGTCGCCTGTGCTCAGCGCCGCGCTGGGAGAACTCGCGAGCGAGCTGCTCGCCAGCGCCCGCGTGGTACCCGCCAAGCTGGTTCACGCAGGTTTCAGCTTCCGTGACCCGGACATCAGGACCGCACTCACCACGATCGTGGCCGCTCGCCGCGCGGGCTGAGGGGCTAGGCGGCGTCGTGACCGGCCGGCTGCTCGACGTCATGCCCAGTGTCCTGACTGGAGTCAGTATCTTCTCCCTTGGCGAGCTTGATCAGCCGCTCAAGCGGCGTGCCCTGCCCGTCGGGGCCGAACAGGGGTACCTTCCACAGCGACGGCACCGGCCCAGAGCCGCCCTCGTACTTGATCACCTGACCGACGGTGATCCTGAGCAAACGCCTTGCGACGATGACGGCGATCACCGCGATCGGCACCTCTACGAGTAGTGCGGACAGCAAGCTGCCGAGGAATCCCGCCGTCCGTGTGTTGAGCACCACGTCGAACCACGCGTCGCACAACAACAGCGTGGCCAGCACGATCAGGCACATGATCAGTACCTGACGTCGTCGCCACGCCGCCCACCCAGTCATCGCGAACACAACGAGCTCGGCGATGTCGAAGCCCACCCAGGCGCCGCGCCAGCTCCCGGCGCGGTAAAAAGTGGGCAAGCTAACCGCGAGGTAGCCGATCCACGCGGCCAGGAGTATGCATCCCCCGATGATCAGGACGAGCAGCAAGTCCCATTTCCAGCTGGTGCCGGGCTTGACTGGCGGGTGACGGTCAGCGTCGACAAGCCGCCGGAGCAGGTGCCTACGCTCGTCATCCGAGAGTCTGCGCAACGCATCAGCATCAAATTTTTCATCCATTACCTAAAAAATCGTAACCGACGTGCTGTGGTGCCCCCGGTTCGCCTCCGGCGCGCGGTGACCGGCGTCAGACCGGCATACAGTTGCGGTGTGGATGGTGAGCTTGTCTTCGTTCTTGCCGGGTTCGGCGCGGACGCGGTGCGCTATGAAGAGGGCCTCGCCCTGCAGCGCGAATTGCACTCCCGCCGGGCAGGCGATCATATACCTGACTGCTGCCTGCTGCTCGAGCACGAGCCCGTCTACACCGCCGGGCGGCGCACAGAACCGCTTGACCGGCCGGTGGGCGATCCTGGCGCGCCTGTGATCGAGGTCGACAGGGGCGGCAAGATCACCTGGCACGGACCTGGGCAGCTCGTCGGCTACCCGATCGTCAAGCTTGCCGACCCGATCGACGTGATCGCCTACGTTCGCGCGATCGAGGAGGCGATGATTCGCACCTGCGCTGACGTTGGCCTGGCTGCCACCCGAGTCGATGGGCGCAGCGGCGCCTGGGTCACCGGCGCCAACTCCGGCGGACGTGACCGCAAGGTCGCCGCGATCGGCATCAGGGTCGCGCGCGGGGTCACCATGCACGGTTTCGCCCTGAATTGCGACAACGACCTGGGCTGGTACGACCGCATCGTGCCGTGCGGGATCAGCGACGCCTCGATAACCTCGCTGACCGCCGAACTCGGGCGCCGCGTCGGGGTCGCCGACGTTCTCGAACCGGCGCAGCGTCAGCTAGCCTCGGTGCTCGGCGCGCGCCGGATACACCTAACCAGCGCCGCCGAACTGCGGCACGTACACAGTCAGTCCTGAGGACGCCGCGCCCAGGGCGCCGGTGATCCTCGCAAGCCCGAACGGCGGCAGGTGCGCCGCGAGCTCATCCCTCGCGGTGAACCTGAAGCCGTCAAGCTCGGCCTCCTGCAGCACGATGTCGCCGCCGCCATCGAGCTGACCGCCGTCGAAGATCAGGTGCATGATCGGCCTGGCGTCGGTTCCGTACGGCTGCGACCAGTCGATGGCGAGTAGCCGTCCAGGCGCGATATTCAGGCCGATCTCCTCTGCGACCTCCCGGTGGCAGCCGACGTGCGGCGGCTCACCGAACTCGCAGATGCCGCCGGGGATCGACCAGTGCTCCCTGTAGTTCGGCTTGACGAGCAGCACCCGCCCGCCCGGGTCGGTGATCAGCGCTCCGGCCGCGACGACGACGCCTGGCAAGCTGGCAAACCAGGTGTCCGCGTCAACTGGCCCAGAGACTGCCGCCCCTGTCACTCCTGGCGCCTCAGCCATGCAGCGTGCTCGCGAGGTCGGCGAGGTAGGAGGCGACGCCATCGATCGGCACGGACGTCTGCTCGGCGCTGACCATGTCACGTACGGTGACAGTCCCGGCCTCCCGCTCGGAGTTGCCGTAAATCAGGCAAAGCCGCGCGCCGCTGTCGGACGCCCACTTGAGCTGCCTGCCGAGCTTGCCCGACGCCCCCAGGTAGACGCTGGCCCGCATGCCAGCGGCCCGTGCCTGCGACGCGAGCGCGAACGACTGAGTGGCCAGGTCCTCGCTCAGCACCGGCACGGCGACGTCGATCCGGCCGCGGGGCGCGCCGGCGTCGGGCAGCGACATCAGCGCCCGCTCGACGCCGATCGATGTGCCGGTCGCGGCGACGTCTGGTCCGCCGAGCTGTTCGATCAGGTGGTCATAGCGCCCGCCTGATCCGAGAGATCCTGGCACGCCGGGGGCCTCGGTCTCCCAGATCGGCCCGGTGTAGTAGCTGAGCCCGCGCACCATGCGCGGGGTGAACACGATCCGGTCAGCCGGAACCTGGGCGGTGACCAGCCTGAGTACCTGATCGACCTCGTCCAGGCCGGTGCTGCCCACCTCGCTTTCTTTCAAAATGGTCCTGATCCGCTCAGTCGCATCGGGAGCGGTCATGGCGACCACGAGCTCCTTCGCCGACTGGTCGGGCAGCCCGCGGCCGATCAGCTCGTCAATGACGGCGATCGGGCTGAGCTTGTCGAGTTTGTCCAGCGAGATCAGCACGCCATCGCTTAGGTCCTCGGGTACGTCGAACACCTCGAGCAGCCCGAGCAGCACGTGCCTGCAATTCAGCAGCAGCGTGAAGTTCGTGACACCAAGGCTCGCCAGCGCGTCGTGGTGCGCGCACAGGATCTCGGCGTCGGCGAGCGGCGATGTGCTGCCGAGCGTATCGATGTCGCACTGCGTGAACTCGCGGAACCTGCCCTTGCCGGGCCGGTCGGCCCGCCAGACAGACCCCATCGCGTAGCGCTTGTAAGGCGTGGGCAGCTGGCTTCCGTAGGCGGCGGCGACCCGTGCGAGCGGCACGGTCATGTCGTATCGGAGCGCGAGGTCAGCCTCGCCTGAGGCCTCGTGCTCACCCCGGCGCAGGATCTTGAAAACCAGCTTGTCGGCTTCTTCGCCATACTTGCCGAGCAGCACGTCGATGCGCTCGAACGCGGGCGTCTGCAGCGGCTCGAATCCGTAGCTGGCGAACACCGAGCGCAACACGCCGTACGCCCACTCACGCTTCTCGACCTCGGCGGCGAGGAAGTCGCGCGTGCCCGATGGTGGATCGAACTGGGTTGGCATGACATCCATGATCCCCGACTCACCCTGTGCACGTCATCTCGGTTACCTGTCCGGTCGGCCGAACGGCATGCACCGCTTAGGCTAGGAACGTGGTACTCGCACCAGGAGAGCGTCGTCTGCTGCGGATCGAGGCGCGCAACAGCCAGGTCCCGATCGAGCGCAAGCCGGAGTGGATCAAGACCAGGCTGCGCACCGGTCCCCAGTACACCCAGCTGCGCGACCTGGTCAAGCGCGAGGGCCTGCACACGGTGTGCCAGGAAGCCGGCTGCCCGAACATCTACGAGTGCTGGGAGGACCGGGAGGCCACGTTCCTGATCGGGGGCGACCAGTGCACCCGCCGGTGTGACTTCTGCCAGATCGCCACCGGCAAGCCAGGCCCGCTCGACACCGACGAGCCGCGCCGGGTCGGCGAATCGGTCGCATCGATGGGCCTGGCCTACGCGACCGTGACCGGCGTCGCCCGCGACGACCTGCCCGACGGCGGCGCGTGGCTGTACGCGCAGACGTGCGTGCAGATACACCAGCAGGTGCCTGGTTGCGGCGTCGAGTTGCTGATACCCGACTTCAATGCGGTGCCGTCGTTGCTTGCCGAGGTGTTCGCCGCCCGCCCTGAGGTGCTCGCCCACAACATCGAGACGGTGCCGAGGATCTTCCGCCAGATCAGGCCGGGGTTCAGGTACGAGCGCTCGCTCGAGGTGCTGGCCGCGGCAAAGGCCGCCGGGCTGATCACCAAGTCGAACCTGATACTCGGCATGGGCGAGGAACGCGAAGAGATCCGCTCAGCGATGGCCGACCTGAGGTCGGTCGACTGCGACCTGCTTACGATCACCCAGTACTTGCGCCCCTCGGCGCGGCATCACCCGGTCGCGCGGTGGGTGAATCCGACGGAATTCTCCGAACTAGAAAGCTTGGCCGTAGAACTCGGGTTCGCCGGCGTGATGTCTGGCCCGCTGGTCAGGTCGTCCTACCGGGCAGGCCGCCTCTACCGGCAAGCACAACAATCGCTGCGGAACGCGCAGGTCAGCGCCGTTGTCGGGCGGGTCGGCGAGGCGACAGCTTGACCGCGTTTCGCGTGCGGCAGCTAGCAGCCGTATCCTCACAGCCATGGTGAAGATCCCACGGCGCGGCGGTTCCGCGTCGTCGAACGCGACGAGGGCGCCCAGCGGCGCCACGGCCGACCAGCCGACCCCGGGCCGCTTCAAGCAGATCGCCATGGTCGCCGGCATGATCCGCAAGACCGACCCGAGAGCTCTGCCGATCGTGTTCGGCAGCGGCGTCGGCTTGATCGTCGTGTTCGTGCTGGTCGGAGTGTTCGCCGGGCTGCCTTTCCTGATACCGCTCGGGGTCTTGCTCGGCGTGATGACCACCATGATCTTGTTCGGCCGGTATGCGCAGTCCGCGCAGTACAAGGCCATCGCCGGGCAGCCAGGCGCCGCCGCGGCGATCGTGCAGCAGATGCGCGGCAAC
>Ga0126381_100009841_pt1 | contig 10743 bp, 5 predicted proteins | sample PanSoiMetPlot_28_FD_96465 | JGI IMG/M metagenome (GOLD analysis project Ga0126381, IMG submission 96465) | Tropical forest soil microbial communities from Panama - MetaG Plot_28 | ecosystem: Environmental > Terrestrial > Soil > Tropical forest > Bulk soil | place: Panama | collected 2016-02-17
GACCATTCGGGCGAGCTGCTTTTCGATTCCGCCGAGCCCGCGATTGAGGTATTCCTCGCGGACTTCGGTAACGGTGACTTCCCTTCCCGCCTGTGCGCAGACCTGGGCGATGCCTGAGCCCATCAGCCCGCATCCAAGCACTGCTACTTTGTCGATCGCCATTTCGTCTTTCTCCTTAATAAATCGTACGTGCCGAAAGCTCGTGCGGCCCGGCGGTACGACCGCACCGTGTCACGGCCGCCCTTACGAGGTAATTTTCATTGTTTCGCGGCGGCGACTATGGCGCCATGACAGACTCCTCAGAAAGTATGGGTTGAGCCCGGGTCCGGAGCAAGCTAAAGCTGAACTCTGAACCTGAAAGCCCCTGGTCTCAATCCGACAGATAAGGTAAAACGGCGAATGCGAATGTTCAACCACGGCGGAAGGCCCAAGCAGGAAGGTTCAAGCCGGAAGGTTCAAGCCGGACAAGGGGTCTGGTTTCGGAGCGGTGCACCGTTTCCGGCATCGAAGTCGAGTGTAATATTCCTTCCAGAATCCTGCGGTCGAGTCTAGATGCGGACAGTGGGTCCTGTACTGGTGAATCGGCACTCTTTCTGGTATACAAAGTCCATTGTGAAAATACGAATCTTGTCATCGCTCTTTGCCCTGTCCCTGTTGTTTGGGGGCTTGAACGCGTACGCCCAGGCCAACAAAGGCTCTATCCGCGGTATTGTCGCCGACAGTTCGCGGAGCCCGCTACACAGCGCTCAGGTGACGCTCGTGCGCACCGACACCAATGAATCGCGAGTAGTGAGGAGCGACGAACAGGGTGAATTCTCTGTCTCGGCGCTCGGGCCGGGAGCGTACCGGATTGAGGTTCAGCAGACCGGCTTCAAGAAATATGCGCGCCTGGTCACACTCGAGGTCAACCAGGACCTGCGGCTTGACATACGGCTGGAAGTCGGCTCAGTAAACGAAGAGCTGATGGTGCGGGCGCCAGCGCCGGTGCTGAGAAAAGATTCCACTGCGGTGGGAGCGGTGATCGAGAACCGGCAAATTACGGGGCTACCGCTCGATGGACGCAATTTCCTGGAGTTGAGCCTGCTGGTACCGGGCGCCGTGCCCGCGGCGCAGGGTTCGGCCAGCTCGGTTCGCGGCGATGTCGCCCTTAACATCAATGGGGCCCGTGAAGATTCAAACGGCTACCTGCTCGACGGAGTGTATAACGTGGATCCGAAGCTGAACTCGCTGGGAGTCACACCACCGGTTGATGCGATCAGGGAATTCGAGGTGCTGGCGAGCACTTACGACGCGTCGTTTGGCCGCAACGTTGGCGGTCAGGTCAACGTGGTCTTGAAATCAGGCGCGAATTCGCTGCACGGCAGCGGCTATGAGTTCTTTAGAAACGGCGCATTGGATGCGCGGAATTTCTTTGCGCCCGCTGGCGAACCGGCGCCGAGGTACCAGCGCAATCAATTTGGAGGCGCTATTGGCGGGCCGATCGTGAAGGACCGGACGTTCTTTTTTGCCGACTATGAGGGCTCGCGATCACGGCAGGGAATAACACTAATCACTAACGTGCCTACGGTGGCAGAGCGTAACGGTGACTTCTCACAGAGCCTGTTCCCCGCGCCAATCAATCCTTTTACGCAGCAGCCGTTTCCAGGAAACAAGATCCCTGACCAGTTTATCAATCCGGTAGGGCGTGCTATCGCAGCACTGTATCCGACGCCGAATCGCAATGTTGTTTTCGAGAACTTCGTCTCGTCTCCCATTCAGCGGGATCGCAACGATCATTTTGATGTCAGGGTAGACCATTCGTTCAATGAGCGGTCGACGCTGGGAGTGCGCTACAGCTTCGCCGACCGCAGCCTGTTCGAGCCTTTTACCGGGCCCAGCTTCGCGGCGATACCTGGCTTTGGCGACAACGTACCGAGGCGTGGACAGAATTTTATGATCGGCGAGACGCAGATTTTCTCGCCGGCGCTTGTGAACGAAGTACGGTTCGCTTTTAGCCGGGTTGCTGAGGCGGTGTTCCAGCAAGACAGCGGCACGAGCATCAGCAAGCAGGTCGGACTGCCAGAGTTATCGTCGAACCCCAGAGACTTCGGATTGCCGCTCGTAACAATTACGGGAATGTCGCCCATCGGCGATGAAACGAACAATCCCCAGAAGAGCGTCACCGATCTCTTTCAGATCCTGGATGGAGCAAGCTATGCGCGCGGCCGGCACCTGGTGAAGTTCGGTTTCGATTTTCGTGCGACCCAGCAGAATGCATTTCGGGATGTTGAATCACGCGGGTTTTTGACGTTCTCTTCACTAGTTCCGATCACCGGCAATGCGCTGGCGGACCTGTTGATAGGACTGCCGGAATTGACGGGCGGCGCAAGGCTCGACAATCCCCAGCACCTGAGGACCCGGAGCTACAGCGCGTATGTAAATGACAACTTCATGATCAGACAGGACCTGACTATCTCGGTCGGGTTACGCTATGAGTACAACTCACCGCCGGTCGACGTGTCGAACCGCGCGAATGTCTACGATCCCAAGACTCAGAGCCTGGTGCAGGTCGGCACGGCCGGGATTCCCAGGAGCGGCTATACAGCGGACAGAAACAACTGGGCGCCACGAGTGGGTGCGGCATGGACCATTGGAAGCAGCGGGAAGACGGTGGTGAGAGCGGGCTATGGATTGTACTATGATCAATCGGCGCTGGCGCCGAGCGAGGGGCTCTATTTCAATCCGCCGTACTTCAACTTCAACCTGTATTTTTCGCTGCCGGGATTGCCGCTGACAGTTAGCAATCCATTCCCGAGTTTCTTCCCGGTGCCACTGCCGGCTTCGGCCTTTGCCTTTCAGCGTGATCTGCGAACGCCGTATGTACAGCAATGGAACCTCGGCGTCCAGCGGGACCTTGGCAAAAGCCGCGTGCTCGAGATCGCATACGTTGGAAGCAAAGGGACAAAGCTAATTAGCGGCAGGGACATCAACCAGCCGTTCCCGAGCGCGGCGCCCATCAATCCACGTCCCGTGGCGCAGTTCGCTGATGTCACGTTTGAGGAGTCGAGCGCGGATTCAAGCTACAACAGCCTGCAGGCAAGATTTCAGCAGCGACTGGATTTTGGTCTGTCGGTTCTGGCCTCATACACCTGGTCCAGATCGATTGACAACGCTTCGAGTTTCTTCTCGAGCGCCGGCGATCCAAATTTTCCACAGAACAGCCACGATACCGCTGCTGAGCGAGGGCTATCGAACTTCGACATCCGGCATCGTTTCTCATTGGGTTACGGGTACGAGCTGCCCTTTGGTAAGGGCCGGGCGCTACTCGCGGATCGGGGCTTCCTGTCAACAATCCTGACGGGTTGGCAGAGCTTTGGAGTAATTACTCTGCAGACCGGCCGGCCGTTCACCGTCGCATTGCTGTCTGAGATCGACAACGCCAATACCGGGTTCGAGAGCCTCGGGTTCGGAGCGAATCAGCGCCCGAACCGCATAGCGGGCGGCGAGCTGTCGAATCCAACGCCGGACCGGTGGTTCAATACGTCGGCATTTCAATTTGCGCCGAGGGGCAGTTTTGGAAATTCCGGGCGAAACATCCTGGAAGGGCCTGGTTTCCAAAACGTCAATTTTTCATTGTTGAAGACGACGCGGCTCAAAGAGGGTCTCGGCCTGCAGTTCCGGGCAGAGGCCTTCAATCTGCTCAATCATCCGAACTTCAATTTGCCGGATAATTTCCTGGGTTCGCCGACGTTTGGGCGGATTCTGTCGGCTGAAAGCCCGCGCCATATCCAGTTCGGGATTAAGCTGCTGTTCTGACGAATAGATCTCAATCGAACTAAATTGGGATCCGACCTTTCAGACAAGAGTGGACGCGGATTTGAGCGGCTTCTTGATCCTGGAGCAGCTCGACTGTTAGGCAGAAGCGCCGAGACGCCGAGATCGAGCATAACGCAGTGTCGGTACGATTCGATGCGCGACCGTCTAATCCCTAGGCTGGAATTGGAATATCCACCGCCCCCGACGGCCAGCGGGGTCAGGCCCCCTTCCCCACCTCTATTGTGATTCATACTCGCCGTAGGATTTATCGGTCCAAACGCCGAGGGCGGGATTCCGGACCGGAGCAGATGGGTCTCACACAAGCTTTCACGGTCGCCTGGGAATGCAGAAGCAATATCGCGATCATAGTTGACAGGTAGCGGTCTTAGAATCAGCTACCGTCCAGATATGTCGAAGCAAGCCATTTCGGTCTGGTTGCGGACCAGCAGGTGGCCATTGGCAATAGCAGGATAGTTCCAGGTCTTGCCTTCGAGCGCCTGGAATTTGACCACCTCAACGTACTGGTCGGGAGTCGCCTTGACCAGTGCCAGCTCGCCGGTATCTGATGTCACGATTAAGTGACCGCTGGCGAGAATCACCTGACCGTAACCATATCGCCCGCCTTTCCATTTCCGCTCGCCGGTCTTTACGTCAACGCACGACAAAATGCCCTCGTCGAGTCCATAGACATAGCCATCGGACAAAACGGAGCTGTTGAACTTGTTCTTCATCGACGTGTTTTCCCAGGCCTTACGGGCCGACATTGTTCCGCCGTTGTTGCTGATCTCGACGAGCGCCGCCCCTTTACCGTAACCCGACGATATAAAGAAGTGGTTGGCGTCAACAATGATGGGCTGGGAGATGTTGATGCCCATTTGTGTGTCCCATCCGGTCTGCCAAAGCAACGCCCCGTCATCGGGCCCGAGTCCTACAATGCGATTGGCCGTAACCACTACAATCTGGCGCTTCCCAGCCAGCGTTACCAGCATTGGCGAAACATAGGCCTGCTTGTCGCCAAGCGCACGCCAGACTGGCGCGCCGGTCAGCTTGTTGTACGCGACAACGGATTTGCCAGAGGGTCCACCCGGAAGGACAACGACCTTGTCCTCCACGATCAGGGGAGAGGCGGCCATACCCCACTGGAGGTTCTCAGCGCTGTTTTCCCGGAGAATGTTTTTTGCCCAGTATTGCTTCCCGGTCTGAGCCTCAAGGCAAAGGAAGTCGCCCTGAGCGCCGAGGACATACAAGCGACCTGCGTCCCAGGTGGGGGTGGCGCGCGGACCATCACCGCCCATGGATTCTTTGAACTCAGCCTGCCAGCCCTGGGTCCAGATCTCACGGCCGGTTTCGAGATCATAGGCAGCTGCTATCTCCTGCCGCCTGCGTTGTTCAATTGTGAATGCCTTGCCTTCAGCGATCACAAAGGATGCGTATCCACCGCCGATCAATTGCTTCCACACCGGGTGAAGCCCTTCGGAAGGCCAATCGGTCCGAATCGGCTTTTCATCGTAGCGGCCGTCGCGGGCCGGCCCTCGGAAATCGGTCCAATAATTCTGAGCTGATTTTGCAGGAGTGGCCGGTTGGGCCGCCGTAGCAGGAGCGCTCGCGCTGGCACCGGCTACGCCGGGCGCTAGGGCTTCGGCTTTCTGGTCATCGGGCGTGCCAGGAGGCGGAGCTTGAGCTGGTCCACCCTGTCGCTGCTCAGCCCGTTGTCGTTCGAGATCTGCGTAGTGAGCTTCCGAGTCGGGGTCGGGCCTGGCGAGAAACATGCCGCTACCGAAGAAGAGGAAAAGGTAGATTGCGGTTAATGCGAGGGCCGCCAGGCTACCGAAAAGCTTTTTGCCGGTTTCTGTGTCCTTGCGCATCCAGATCAGGGCGAGACCGAGGGGAGGTAATAAAATCACCGCCAGAATGATGACAGCAAGGGAACGGTGCCAGGGTTCAGATGGTACCTCGAATGGCATATCAAGCTCCTCCGATGCGCTGCGCCCGGAATCTCGTTCGGGGCGCTGCAAAATCGAATCGGGAGTTTCGAACTCGGGATTTTCAAATAGGCTGAAGCGAGGTGCGCAGCTACCGTACTACGGCCTCAACCCTTGGGGGCTGCGCCGGCTCCGATACAGTAGAGATTCTTGTCGCCACGTATGAAGATTCTACCTCGAGAGATGGCGGGTGATGCGAACACGGGTTCGCCGAGGGAGTTTGTGCCAAGAACCTCATACTTCGGTCCGGCGGTTATTACGAAGGTATCGCCATCTTCGCTCGTGATCAAGATCTTCCCGTCGAACGCCACCGGTGACGCCTTGAAGCTTGCGGGAACCGGCACTCGGTTTTCGTATTGAACCTTGCCGGTCTTTACGTCCAGGCAGGTCAATATCCCGGCGTCGGTCATGAGATAGACATAGTCGCCGTATAGAATTGGAGAGGGCACATACGCAGTTCCCTTGTCATATTTCCACAGAATGGCAGCCGTATCAGTTATGTCGCCTGATCCGCCTAATTTGACGGCTATTGCGTGCTTGGCCTGGCTCCCGGCGGAGAGGACAACAATATCTCCCGACACAACCGGACTGGGTATCGCATGACTCTCGAGTCCCTTGCAAGTCCATAGCTCCTTTCCGGTAGCCGGTTCGTATGAGACGACGGTTTCAGCGCCATTGACCACAAGCTCGGTCCTCTTGCCGGTCCTCACGATAACGGGCGTCGCCCAGCTCGCATGGTTGTGGCGAGGAGTTCGCCAGACTTCCTTGCCGGTCTTCTTGTCGAGCGCTGTAATGTATGAACCCTCTCCTACGTCCAGGTCGCAGGTAAGGATGACAAGATTCTCGTACAGCACTGGAGAAGAGCCCGGTCCCATGCCGAGCTGCGGGATGCCGCCCAGATTGTCCTTCCACAGAAGGTTGCCGCCGAAGTCGTAGCAATACAGGCCCTCTGATCCGAAGAAGAAGTATACATTCTCGCCATCAGTAACCGGAGTCGGCGAGGCGTAGGTGTTGCGGCGATGCCGATAGTCAAACACCGGGCCATCGTAAGGCGTTCGGTCCCAAAGTAATTTGCCAGTGTCGGCGTCGATGCAGAAGACTTTGAAGGCGTAACTGTGATCAGAACCAACCCAATCAGGATGGGTGAACTCCTCATGATTCACAATGTGTTTGGGAGGTTTGTGTCCGGGAACCACAGGCCCTTCGATCGAAGAGGTGAGGAATATTTTGTTGCCCCAAACAATCGGTGACGAGTGCCCGGACCCTGGAATAGCAGTCTTCCACTGGACGTTCTTGGAGTTGCTCCACTGAGTCGGCAAGCCTTTCTCTTCGGATATGCCCTGGCTTCCAGGCCCTCTGAACTGTGGCCAATTGGAGCCGTCAGTCGGACTGGAGGTAGCCAGCGCCGGAGCACAAGCCAGCAGCGCGGATGCTATTGTGAATGAGAGCAGTTTTTCGATCGTTCGATGCATCGGATAGATTCCTTTCGTGCCAGTCTGGATTCACCGCGCCTTCGGTGATTTCGGTGCCGACTGCTTTACGCGGCCATCAGTTCTTTGTAGCAGTACTGGCGGCGCCCGGTTCACCGATGGCGAATACACTATGCTGACCGCGCACAAAAATCATCCCATCCGAAATTGCCGGAGTCGCCATCAGCACTTCGCCCATCGGATTGGTAGCAATCAGCTCGTACTTTGGGCCCGCTTTCACAACGAATATGTCGCCGTCTTCACTTGACAGATAAATCTTGCCGTTTGCCGCCACCGGCGATGCGCTGTACGAACCGGTAGTCTCGCCGATGCGCTGCTGGTAAAGGCGCTCGCCGGTCTTGAAATTATAGCAAGCGATGATGCCATGATTCGCACAGGTGTAGAGGTACTCGCCGTAGATTATAGGTGTCGGCATGTAGGTTCCACCACGCTGCATACTCCAGGCTACGTACTGGTTGGATGTTTCGTCCTTTTTGAGGGTGATATCGCCATTCGCCCCGGCCCTGATAGCATAGATCGGCTGATTCGGGTTATAGCTGTTGCATATAAATATCAAGCCCTGGGCCGCGACCGGCGTTGTGGCGGTGACCTCAGGATTACCCACTAACTTCCAGAGCTCTTTGCCGGTTGCCGGGTCGTAACCGCGGACCGCTCTTGTCGCATTTGTTATCAGCTCGACCCTCGAGGGCCCCTCGTAGATTGTTGGAGTGCCCCATGACGGGATCTCCTCGCGAGAAGTCCTCCATACCTCCTTGCCGTCCTTGAGGTCGTAAGCCGCTATAAACGAGTCTTTTTGGACGTCGCACTGAACAATGACCAGGTTTTTATAGATGATGGGCGAGCTGGCAGTCTCCCATTGATAACCAGGATCATAAAACCAGCCGGCGTCGAGAATACCCAGGTCTTTCTTCCATTGCAGCTTGCCGTTAGCGTCGTAGCAGAAGAGTCCTTCGGATCCAAAGAAAGCAACAACATTCTTTCCGTCGGTCGCTGGAGTCGAGCTGGCGTGACTAGATTTGATGTGGCGCTTGACCTTTGGCAGACCTTCAGACGCAATCTGGTCCCAGATGATTTTTCCGGTGTGCCGGTCGAGACAATAGACGTGCCAGGCATGCTTGGACAAGTCTGTGTCGGAAGTTACATCGCCAAAGAGGCCATGGCGGAAATTCTCGTTGCCCTTGCTGCTGACGGCGGTGGTAACGAAAACTCTGTTGCCCCACACCACCGGGCTCGAGTGAGCCAGTCCCGGGATGGGGGTCTTCCATAAGATATTTGTGCCCTTGGAGGCATCCCAGCTTGTTGGCGTCGGTTTGCCGTCGGCAACACCCGAAGCGTTAGGGCCGCGAAACGACGGCCAGTTCTCCGCGTTCGCGAGAGCTGCAATTGAAAACAAGATAACGACCAGCCCACAACGTCTCATCTGATTCCTCGATGGTGACATATCAAAATCCGTCCTTGCCAAAGTCCACATAATCCGGGTTGCTAGGGCGTGAAAGCCCAAATGGTCACAACTCATTTCTGCTCGACTTTTTGGAGAATAGTGGTTCGATCCCCGCGTTTAAATGTCACGCCGGTGACCTTCCCGCCCTCGACACGGAAGGCTAGGGTCACTCCTTCGAATTCGGCGATAGAAAATGTCGTCTTGTCTACCGCGACGAGAGTGAAGTCGTCTCGCCCGGCCGCACTACCGGTAAGGCTTCCCTCACGTATGGTAAATTTCATTTCGAAGTCTTCCGCCTTATAGGTTCCCTCATAGCTCTTCAGAGTCTCGACATCTACTTTGTAGTTGGTCAGCGCCGGCTGCGCTCCGGCCTTCTTCAGCATTTCGATGATCTCGGTCTCCTTCTGCCTGGTCGCAGACGCCAACGCTGACGATAGGGTCGCCTGGGGAATACCGCCCTTGTCCAGCGCCACCTTGACCATCGCGGCGTCCTTAGAGCCTACGGCCTGCATCAAGACGGTGTCGACTCCCTTGGCGCCCTTGGCCAACAGCACCTTGACCACGTCGGCGTGACCATTCATTGTCGCCCAGGTGATTGGGGTCGCCTTGTAGAAGGTATCAGTAGCATTGACATCGGCCCCGCGCTCGATCAGTAAGGTCACCATGTCGAGGTTACCCCTGTCACAAGCATATGACAGCGCAGTGGCGCCGTAGCGATTCTTTGAATTGACATCCACGCCCTTATCCAGGAATGCCCGGACTGCGGCGACGTCGCCCTTTCGAGCAGCGGCCAAGAGTTCTTCGGCCGGATCTTCAGCGAAAGCTATTCTCGCCGACAGCAGCAAGAGAGCAAGCAAAGCAATTTGTTTGGTGAGCATCGTCTCCCTCCGGAATGGCCGATCTATCATGAAGCACAAGGCAGTGTTACCGCCCCTTCTCATCGCCCCGACTTACGCGAATTCTCGCACGCTTTTTGGTCGAGGTTTTGTATGCCTTCTTACATTCGACAAGCTGCTCGGGATACACGCACCGAAGTCAAGGAATCTCGCTCAATAGGAACGTTTGCGGGCATCGGAAAGTTCTGAGATCGCATCCTTGACGCAATCATCCGTACCATACTATCTTGGTTTCGATCAGTCAAGAAATACACGATCCGTCAGAGGTGAGATCCTGCTAATCAGTGGATTTTGCGTGCCCTATTCTCACGCTCAATCCGACGTCGAGCATGAGTTGGTTGTTGTGGGGAAATGACGATGAACACCGCTATTCCTAGATGTCTAGTCCTGCTAATGGCCTCCATATTGATTTCCGCGGCATTGATTTCCGCGGCGCCGTCACCATCGGGAAGTGACTGGACTGACTGGAGAGGTCCCGGGCGAGATGGTATTTCGCGAGAGACAGGGCTACCGACCAGGTGGTCGCCAAACGGAGAGAACCTGTTATGGAAGGCGCCTTATGGCGGGCGCTCTGCGCCGATTGTTATGGGCGGCAGGGTGTTTCTGTTTAATACGGCCGGGGCGGGCGAGTCGATGCAGGAACGAGTAATGTGCCTCAATGCCGATACCGGAAAGGTCTTATGGGAACGCCGCCTGAACATCTACGAAAGCGACGTTCCGCCTCGACGCATCGCATGGTCGTCGCCGACGGGCGATCCAGCGACCGGTAATATTTACGTCTTCGGAGCAGCGAACGAACTGACAGCGCTAACGGGCGACGGCAAGATACTCTGGAGCCGGTCGCTGACCGATGAATTCGGCGCGTGGACAACGCATGGGGGGCGCACGACGTCGCCCATAATCGAAGGGAACCTCGTAATAGTCGGAACCATCATCGACGGCTGGGGGGATACTGCTCAACGCCGCCACCGCTTCTATGCTTTCGACAAGAGTACCGGCGAATGCGTCTGGACAAGCGCGCCGGGCGGCCGTCCCTACGATACCGTTTATCCCACCCCGATAATCGCTACGGTTAACGGGATGCGTTTGATGGTCGTCGGCGGCGCTGACGGGGCAGTGTACGCCATGAAGGTCCAGAC
>Ga0126381_100009842_pt1 | contig 10743 bp, 12 predicted proteins | sample PanSoiMetPlot_28_FD_96465 | JGI IMG/M metagenome (GOLD analysis project Ga0126381, IMG submission 96465) | Tropical forest soil microbial communities from Panama - MetaG Plot_28 | ecosystem: Environmental > Terrestrial > Soil > Tropical forest > Bulk soil | place: Panama | collected 2016-02-17
CGCGCCTGCGTCCAGCGGCGGCAGCAGCATCCGCCGCACGCTCGCCGGCAGCTCAGCGAGCCGGTCGCGGACCTCATGCGCGGCCTCGTCCCACTCATCGCGGCAGGTGAGCAGCAGTGCCAGCGGCAGCGCGGCAACGGCCTCGGCTGCTGCCTGGGCCACCAGCACCGATACCGGGTCCGACCAGTGCATGTCCTCCAGCACGATGAGCAGCGGCTGGCGCGCGGCAGCGGCGGCCACCGTCTCGACAATGGCGGCAGCCACAAGCTCCCGGTCCGATGGGCCGGCCGCCGCCCGCTCCTCCCGCCACGGCAACTCCAGGCCGATGGCGGCCAGCGAACGGCGCCACGGCCACAGCGGCGGCATGCCCGCTGCAGAGCACGCGCCGCGGGCCACCTGCATCCCAGCCTGCTCAGCCTGACTGACCAGCCAGTCGGCGAGCATGGATTTGCCCATCCCGGCCTCGCCAAGCAACAGCACAGCCCGGCCGTAGCCCGCCCGGGCGCTCGTCAGAGCGGTGGCAAGCTCGGCCTGCTCACGGTCGCGGCCGACGATCGCCATGTCGGCGGGCAGGTGCATGTGCACACTCAACCACACGCACTGCTGACGGCCCGGGTATGGCGGTCGGCCGTGCGTGCCGCCCGGTCAGCCCGCGCCAGCCGCTACGCCCTCGGAGAGCCAACCTGGACAGAACCCGCAGCGGACCTGGCTGGCGCTAGCCCCGGGTTCCTGCGGCCCGGCCGGGCAGGCGAATGATCTGCAGCCAGGCCCGCACGCCGACGGGATCGGCGAACTATCCCCATCAGGTGACTCGAACCAGCGTGGACAGCACTGCCAGACCGCGTAGGAACGCGGCGTCCACCGGCCGGGACCGCAGCCACAGCAAGCCCAGGCACACGCACACCAGCGGCAGCACGGGCACGCCGGCACCGCCACCCGCAGGCGGGACGCGGCGCCCGCCTTGTATGTCACCGGGACGCCCAGCGGAGGCGCACACGGTGCCACGGACGACGCCCCTGCCGTCCCCGGCCCGCTAACGTGCTGGACGGTGCCGGGCCCGGGGGTCGTGGCGATCCGGTGGAGGACGCGGCCGGGCGGGCTAGCGGTGACGGACTGCCGGGCGGGCCCGGCCCGGTTGGCCCGTGCGTTGCTGCCCCCGCCCGCCCCGGTGCACCCGGCGATGAGAACCGCGACCGCGCTAAGCAGCGCGCCCGCTCGTAGTGATCGGGCTCGGAGATGCGAAGCCGTCATCTCGCCCTCCCGGCATGGCTCAGGTGGTATCCCTCTGACGCACCTCGGCCGGGACAGGTTCCCACCGGGCGTTCTCCAGGGTTGATGCGGCAGCCGAGCCGATGTTGCGCTGTGGTTAGCGAAGGGCATCGCGGGGGGTAAGTCAGACCCTCGCCGAGCGACGCGGGCTCGACGCAGCCGGGCTTCACGGTCTGGCCCGCGCAGTCGCCCGGACGTCATCAACCGCGCGAACAACGGCACCGAGTACTTCCTGAGCTCGAATGCCGCCGACGAGGCGCACAACCCGGTCTCCGGCAACCCTGGAACCCGCACCTCCCACCAGCTCATCGTGTGGACGATGACGAACACGGCGTCGCTGAACGCGCAGCCGGCCACAAGCCGGCCCCATTCGCTCCCGATCGTCTCGACAGCGTCGCCGTCGACGCGGACCTGGCGTACCTCGTGAACACACTCACCTGCCGCATACAGGTGCTATGCGGGGTTGGCGACCCATTCGTCGAGTCCCAGCAGGCGCCGGCCCAGTGGGCTGAGCGACACCTGTTCACCCCGCTGCTCCTCGATGCGTCGTGGGTCACCGGGAAAGGCATCGCCGTCCGGGGGCGAGCAGGTGGACCACGACATGATGCGGCTGCGCCGCACCGTCTCGCGCTGCTGTCCGGCCGGGGGCGGTGGGTTCATGGCGACGTATTGGGCCAGCCGGGGGCGCTGCGAGGAGTTTCTGCCGTTTCCGTGCAGCAGCGTCGTCTTCCAGATGACCAGGTCGCCAGCGGCCAGCGGAACCTTGACGATCGGATGGTCGCCTATGTCGGGGGCCCGGGGGACCGGGCCAGCCATGGACCGTTCGTCGAGGAAGCGCTGCTGGTCGCGGTAAATGGAGGGGACGCACTGGAAACCGCCCATATCGGCGGACGTGTCCTCCAGCGCGAGAACCCCTTGCAGCCGGAAGGGGATGTCGGGGTACCGGTTGATGTCGGTGTCCCAGTGGATGAAGCCGGGCTGGTCGTAGTCGGGCCGGTCGGGCCGGACCGGCGGCTTGAGCGCGACCCGGTCGATGGAGACCCACAACCGGTCCGTGCCGTGCAGGTCGCGGAAGATCCGGTAGACCGCGGGGTGCTGCCGGACATCCCACATCGACTGGTAGTGGTACATCTCGACCATTCCCGGCCGTGGCCGGATGATGGCCGGCTGGTACCACGTGGCGGGGTCGCCGGGCGTGGCACCGGCATGGCGCCAGATGTCGTCCACGACGGTTCGCAGGATCGAGCGGGGCAGGCCAGTCGGCACGACGATGTACCCGTCCGGGTCCAGGGCTCCGCCACTCGGCCCCTGCTCCAGCGGCACGGCTGCGCTCTCTTTCAACTACCCTTCTCCGTCCTGTGACGCGTGCTGCGGCTGAGCCATCTCCCCCAGCATCCCCTGGACCGGTCCCCAATTCTCACCGTCCCGGCCCGCCGTTCCCCCCGAGGCACGGCAACCCGGCCCCGACCCAGAGCGCACCAGCTACGGGTCGTTCTGCTCCTTCACAGATCCCGACGGCAATATGTGGCTGGTCCAGGAGGTCACCACGCGGCTGCCCGGCCGGGTCGACGCCAGCTGAGTGATCAGCACCGCGTCCTTGTCGTCGGTCTCATCGACGTCCGGATCGTGATCCGGGTTCTCTACCGCCGCTTTAGTTGTCGAGCAGTTGACGGACCCAACCGCTCGATGCGGCGGCCGCGACGGTCTTGCCCTTGGCGTCGAGATCGGTACGGCTCGCACCGTGTCCTAGCAGCAACACGATGATCCGGCGCTGTTCCTCCTTGGCCGCTTCCGACCCAGAGTTGCTCTTGCCCGTATTTTGGACAGCCAGGTGGAGGGGGGTCGAACCGCTCTTGTTCATCAGCAGCGGATCGGCACCACGATCGATCAGGGCGCCGACCGCAGCCGAGCTTCGGGTCCTTACGGCTCGATGCAGCGGCGCTACACCGCTCTTGTCGATCGCGTCCGGGTCGGCGCCAGCAGCGATGAGATAAGAGATCACCTCGCGCTGCGCATTCGAGCCCTGGTTGTCCGCGCCCGTGCGTCCATCTGCGGCGTAGTGGAGCGGTTCGGCTCCCCTTCGGTTGCGGGCGCGAACCGCAGCGCCGTGTGCGACAAGCGTCTCGGCGAGTCCACGGTGATGGGCGGCGGCGGCGACATGCAGGGCCGTGTCGCCCGTGTAGACGTGGTGACGAATCGGGCTAAGGAAGTAGGCGCCGGGATCCTGGCGGGTCGCTCCGACCCCAAGCGGGTGGGTGGCCAAGCCAGGTGCTTGATCAAGCATTCGCGTGACCCCGACGTCGTCACGGGAGGCAATCGCAGCGAAGAGCGCAAGCAACGCGCCGTCGTCGAGCTCGTCGGGTTCCCGACCTGGGTTCGTCACGAATACAGATTGCCTTGCTATGAGCGACTGCGACAGCCCAGACCCAGAGCGTCGCCTCGCCTTCCGCTTTCCCCACTTCACTACGGCACGTCATCGTGTCTAGAGCAAGTTCCTTCCTAATACACCGGAGCGGATCAGTGAACATGACCGTGATCGGGCTGATCAGCGGGACGTCCTACGATGCGGTCGACGCCGCCGCCGCCCGGATGCGGCTGGAGGGCCACACGCTGTTCCTGGTCCCGCTGGGCTTGCACTCGGTCCCCATCCCCGCACCGCTGCGGGCGCGGATAGCCGCGGCCCTGCCTCCGCATGGCACAACCGTCGATGAGATCTGCCGCCTGGACACCACGATCGGGCAGCTCTTCGGCTCGGTGGCCGCCGACGCCAATGCGGTACTCACGGGCGGCGCGGCCGATCTGGTGTCGAGCCATGGCCAAACCATGTATCACTGGGTGGACGGCCGCATGGCGCTTGGCACCCTGCAACTGGGTGAGCCGGCCTGGATCGCGGAGGCCAGCGGGTTGCCGGTCGTATCCGGCCTGCGTTCTCGTGACATCGCCCGCGGCGGCCAAGGCGCCCCCCTCGCGTCGTTGCTGGATGCCTTGCTCGTGCTGGGTGAGGACCGGGCCACCGGCTCGCTCAATCTCGGCGGCATCGCCAACATCACCGTCCGGTCTGGCACCGGTGAGATCGTTGCCTACGACATCGGCCCGGCCAGCGCGCTGATCGACCGTGCCGTCGCCGATGCCACCGGCGGACGGGAGCGCATGGACATCGATGGCGTGCGAGCCGCCAGGGGCAGGGTGGACGCCGATCTGCTCGCAGTCCTGCTCACCGAGCCGTACTACCGTCTCCTGCCGCCGAAGTCCACGGGAAAGGAACTGTTCCACGCCGACTACGTGCGGGCCCTGGCGGGCCAGCGGGATGTGCCGCTGGATGACCTGCTTGCCACGCTGACCGAGCTCACCGCCATTCTCGTGGCCCGGTCCTGCCGCGAACACGGCGTGCAACAGCTGTTCGTGGCCGGCGGAGGGGTACGCAACCCGGCCCTGATGGGCCGTATCCGCGCGCTTACCGCGCCGGCCCAGGTGCGCGAGTTCGATGACCTTGGGATGCCAGCCCAGGGCAAAGAGGCCTACACCATGGCCGTCATCGGATTCCTCACCCTGCACGGCCTGCCCGCCACGATCCCCTCGGCCACCGGCGCGGCCAACAGCTCCATCCTCGGTTCGCTGACCCCCGGCGCCGCGCCCTTGCGCCTCCCGGCGCCTGCCCGCTCGTTCCCGTCCCGCATCACCATCGCGGCAGCGTAGCCTTACCGTCGGCGCCGGAGACGCCCGAGCGCTTCATGAGACGGTTTGAGAGGCAGGCGTGCATTCAGCTGGCCGGGGCGATGGTGAATACCTGGCCGCCGGGAATCATGAAGTAATACGGATGGCCCGGGTGCTTGACCTGGGTGAGTCCGGCGTCGAGCGCGGCCTGCAGCACGGCAGCCGGGTCGTCGGCGCGCAGTTCTAGCCAGGCACCGAGCCGCGGCTGCTCGTCATCTGGCGCATCGTCGGTGAACTCGATGCTGAGATGTCCCCCGCCGGGAAAGCTGACCACCAGCATCGGCTGGCCGATCCCGGGAAACTCGACGGTCCGCACGGGGGCGCCCAGGACCGTCTCGAAGCACCGGGCCAGTTCCGAGCGCCGTTGCGGCCGCGCGAAGATGTGCACGTTGCTGCCCAGGGCGATCACGACGTAGCTGGTCCTTCCGCCGATCTTGGAGCCATCCGGCGAACACCGCTTCCCGGTAATTGCATCCTCCCACGAGGCCAGCTCATGACGTCCGCGCATGATGAGCTTCCCCAACTGCCGTCCGCGCCGTCCGATCACCCCGGTGCCGTCCACCGGCCAGCTGCGGCTGGCCGTGGCCGCGGGACGTCCAGATCGCTGCCCGCCACGCCGATCCGCGCGTGCCCTGGGTCTAGCCAATGCCCTGGGATCTTCCGGCGTTGACCTGACCGCCAACCGTGGGCTGAAGTAATAGCCTGGGGATCTCAGTCGGCACGCGATCAACCCCGCGTCGGTGCCCGGGAGGCCGGATGCGCATTCGCGATTTACTTCGGGTCAAGGGCACGGAGATCGTCACCGTCACCCCCGACATAAGGGTGCGGCGGCTTCTCGCGGTGCTCGCCGAACACCGGATCGGCGCCGTCGTCGTCTCTCACGACGGCACCTCGGTCGACGGGATCGTCAGTGAGCGGGACATCGTCCGGGCGCTGGCAGAGCAGGGCGCTGCGGTGCTCTCGGAACCGGTCACGGCGATCTACACCGCGGAGGTGCACACGGTCACGCCGCAGACCTCCCTCGAGGAGGTCATGCGCATGATGACCGTGCACCGCGCGCGGCACGTGCCGGTCTTGGTCGATGGGCGCTTGGCGGGGATCGTGAGCATTGGTGACGTGGTGAAAAGCCGCATCGACGAGCTCGAGACCGAACGGGCCACATTGACCGACTACATCACGGGTGCCCGATAACCCGTGGCTCAGCCTGCAGGCGGACGTCCGGTCATGCTGCCGCTCAGCCGCCGGCCGGCACTTTTTCCACGGATGCGTCGAAGATCTGCCCGATCGAGGCGTCCAACTGCGCGTGGAACTGCTCCTCGGCCTGCTGGTCGGACAGTCCCTGGAGCAGGGCCCGGGAGAAACTCGCGATCATGCTCGGGTCCCTGGCCAGCAACGCGCACGCCTCGTCGCGGCTGTAGCCGCCGGACAGGGCGAGCACCCGGAGAACCCGCCGGTCGGCGGCGAGGCCGGCGTAGCGGCCCGGCTGGGTCGGGATGGTCAGCTTCAACATGACGGCGGCGTCGCCGGGCAGCGCCTCGATGCGTGTCTGCAATGCGTCGCGAAGCAGGGTCTCCGCTTCGTCCTTGTGCGGGCTGTCGATGCTGACCTCGGGCTCCAGGATGGGGACGAGCCCCGCAGCCGAGATCCGCGCAGCGTACTCGAACTGCTGATCGGCGATCGCGGCCACCCCGTCCCTGTCGGCATCGTTGATCACTGACCGCATCTTCGTGCCGAAGATCCGGTGCCGGTTCGCCCGCTCGAGCAACTCATCGAGCGTGTCGATCGGCTTCATCAACCGCACACCGTTTTGCTCCGCGGCGAGCCCCTTGTCCACCTTGAGGAACGGGACGACCTGCTTCTCGGCCCACAGGTACCGCGCCGTCGGGACTCCCTGCATGTCCCGCTCCATGGTCTGCTCGAACAAGATCGCCGCCAGGATGCGGGAGCCGTCGAACGCCGGGTCGGTGATCACCCGTGTCCGCATCACGTGAACGAGGTCGAACATCTCCTCCTCGGAGGTGTACCGGCTCTCGGCGATGCCGTAATCGGCCAGCGCCTTCGGGGTACTGCCGCCGCTCTGGTCGAGCGCCGCGAAGAAACCGCGACCCGACCGGACCTTCTCCAGTTGCGTGGCGTCCATGCCTGCCATCCTTGCAGCCCGGAAAGGAGGGTGCGCATTGCGGTGCACGAACAGCGGCCACCACCGTCAGGGGTCTCGCCGACAGGTTTCAGCGGCGAGCTGCCCGGTCCTTGCTCCGGCGTCGAGCCGCTCGCAACCGGGTACGCCGGGTCGAGTGGTGTGCGGCTCAGCACGGTGTGCCCCGGGCCGTCGGGCCGGCCCGGGGCACTAGGCCGAACCGGATCAGCGGGCGGCGTGCAGGTAGGTGCTGAAGGCCGCGCCACCCGATGACAGGCTGCCGGGGTACATCACCGTGACGCCTCCGGAGGTGCGGTCGATTTCCTCAAAAGTTGTCCATGGCCCCAGGAGTGTGCCGCGGACGCCGCCGTAGGTGACCACGCGGGTGTTCGCGAAGCTCCACAGCAGCTTCCTGGCGGCCGGGAGCGGCATCACATCAGCGTTGCGAGCGATAAGCGACCCCACGAAGGCGTGGTGGTACACCACCGCCGCGGACGTGGTCACCCGTACCGTCTGGCTCTGCCGGCTGCGCAGGTCGGTAACGGTGAACGAATCCTGGCGGGCGGGCACGTTGCGGGAGATAGTGATTCTCAGCCGGTCACCGGTACGCGGGGACAACCGGAAACCACCCTGGGCGTGGGCGGTGGCGGACTTCTGGTCGTAGAAAAAGACGCTGCCCGCGCCGCCGTTGCACAAGACCGTGATGCCGGCCAGCCACCGTGTGCCGCTCCACAGCTGCGTTTCGGCGACTGGGTTCTTGCTGGCGGCGATCCGGCAGGCCTTCACCGGCATGGTGGTTGCCACGTACCGGAACAGCCAGTTGTTGTTGTAGGCGGTGTCGTATCCGGCATAGTGATTGCCGTACACCACCACCGGTGCCGTGGCCGCACTTGCTGCCCCGGCGGTCGTCAACCCGAATGTCCCGATTACGGCGCCTGCTGCTGTGGCACCGGCAATCGCGCGTACGATATTTCTGCGCATCATAATATCCCCCCTCGGATCGCATGCCCGTCCGCGCCTTAATGAGGCGCACCGCTCGTGGCATTGTCAAGGCTGGATATCATCCGGCGGTGCCGACGGCGGGCAATTTGCGAGTCCTTTACTATTACTTTGCAAACAGGTACGGTCCGGATGGCACGGGATCATATGATTCCGGGCGAGCACTTACACGCTCCCCTCAGTCATCCCCGATGTAGCCCGTATTGGGATCGATCATGGCGAGGAAGGCGCGGATGCTCTCCCGGTGCTCCTCCACCGGCCGATTCGGTGTCCTGCTCGACCCGAATCCGTAGCTCTTGTTAGGCCCGCTCAGCCAGTCGTAAGCGGTGCCGCCGTCTCCAGCCCGGCGAATGGCGAACCGTTCGCCATCGACGTCGAGGGTGAACAACACCGGCCCGGGCCTTCCCTCTGTTCCGCGGTACGCAGCTGGAACGGCGGAGGGACCGTCGCCGTCACCGCTGCGGCTCCTGTCCACGAGAGCCAGCATCCACGGCCGCTGGCTTTGAGTCCATCGCACATGCGCTCGGCTGACGCACTCGTCTGCGGCCCGGCCGGCACCAATCGCAGGTGCATGTCTGGCAGGGGAAATACTCGCCGGGGCCACCGGGTTGCAGTGTGGGTTCCCCGGCCGCCGCTGCAAGCGTGCCCGCGCGGCAGCACGCGCAGGCATCGTGCAGGCGGGCCGCTGTCGTGGTCCGCGCATCGGACCGTGGATGGACCGTGGAGAGAGATGCCCAGGAAAGTTCAGCCGTACGGCTCCGGCGATGACGTCGAGGCTGCCGCGCTGGCCCGGTCCCGGCCGAACCTTACACCGGGGTATGTGAACGAGCTGGCCGCCACGATGACGATCGGGGAGGTCGCCACGCAGGCGGTGGAGGCTGTCCGAGCGCTGAACCAGCTGACGGCCGATGCCGGGGAACTGGCCGGTCCAGGCGAGGCCCGCGAGGTCGTCGGCCGGCTGGCGCTGATGAGCCGCCAGCTGCCCCAGCTGTGCGAGCAGCTCGCCCGGTTCCTGGTCGCGCGGCGTGAGGACGGCCAGATCCCGCGCGGCATTGGCGGCGACCCCGACGGCGTGCTGGTTGAGGTGTCCGAGGCGCTGTCCGCCGCCGGGCGGGCCGCAGACATGATGGCGGCGGCGCTGGCCGAGGCTGGCGCCAAGGCGGTCGGGCTGGATCTGCCGTCCCGGTAGCGGCCACAGACAGCGTAGGCCCTTGACACCTGAATGCGTGTTCTGTGTGATGCTCCGAAGACAAGACGGTATTCAAGGCTGCCGCGGCCCGTGGGACCGGGACGCCAGTCCCGCGGCCGGCGGGATATCGTGGCGCGACACGGTTTGCATTTCGACCCCGCCAGACAGCGAGGAGTTGTGTTTCACATGATCAGCTGCCTGACAGAGTTCGGACGCGTAGGTCTCACCGCGGTTGGAGACACGCCCGCCTCAGCCAAGGCCATGTACGAGAAAGCTGAACGTATTTTGCTCCAAGAGGCCCGCGAATCGCTGGCTGAGCGGCCGCTACTCGCGTAGTCCCACCGCGAGCGGCAGCAGGCCGAGACCTTTGAGGCTACTGGACGGGAATGCACCCCATCTCGTGCCTGAGCCGCACCCGGTCGGAGCGGTAGACGTACTTGGTCAGCCTGACCGGCTGTGTCGCGTCGTATGTAGTGCGGCTCACCACAGTGACGGGGACCGGTCGTAGCAACTCGAAGAACGCGGCTTCTACGGTGTCGGGCATCCGCGCGTAGATATCGTGCCGGTAGCCGACCGGCTGATGGCCGTGCTCGGTGAGGATCAGGCTGGCGCTCTTGGAGCTTTGTCCTGCCCGCTCCAGCGCGGTGCCTTTCACGATGTCCACCGGGTAGTAGGCGGCGATCAGCGACCAGGGGTCCTTGCCGAGGTACCGACGAGTGCTGCGCAGTACGAGGGGAGTCCCCTCGGCCACGTGCAGTGCCGCGGCGATCTCGGCGTCCGCGCTGGTTGTCTCCGCCTGGAACGTGGTCGTCGCTGGCCTGTCGGCCGGTTCGCCGGTTGGCTGCAGGGCGGCGTCGGAAGGCTCGCCAGCCTGCCAGTCCTCCTCCCTGGACAACACGACGGTGAGGGGAATGGCCGGCTCGGTCACGTAGGTGCCCATGCCCTGCCTGGTTTCTACCAGACCCTGCTGGATGAGCAAGCCGATCGCGAGCCGGATCGTGCTGCGGGACGCGTCGTAGGCGGCGGCCAGCATCGGCTCGGTGGGGAGTTGGCTCCCCGGTCGCAGGCTGTCCGTGGTGATCTGATCGCGCAGGTCTTCGGCGATCTGCTTGTACTTAGCGCCAGCCATCTGATCCTCCTCCGGGAGGTAACACAAGTATAACTCATATAGGTAGCTCCAGTCAGTTGAATCATTGGTATGACTTAGCTGACTGAGGTGAACCCATCGTATGCCCACGACAGAGCGACGGAACCTCACACACCGATAGGGACGGCCTGATGAAGACACGCGTTAGGTGAGGGGGCCCAGCGATGCACGTCCGCGATCAGCTCATCAAAGCCCGACCGCCAGTGGGGGCCGCAGCCCCGGGCCTCCAGGCCGCCCAGGCCCGGCGGGCGCGCCCGGCGGGCCTACCAGGCGATGCCCGCGCCGACA
>Ga0126381_100009843_pt1 | contig 10739 bp, 6 predicted proteins | sample PanSoiMetPlot_28_FD_96465 | JGI IMG/M metagenome (GOLD analysis project Ga0126381, IMG submission 96465) | Tropical forest soil microbial communities from Panama - MetaG Plot_28 | ecosystem: Environmental > Terrestrial > Soil > Tropical forest > Bulk soil | place: Panama | collected 2016-02-17
AGTCGGCAGGATTCAGGACAATCCAGTCGTCGGCCTTCAATCCATTCACCACTTCCAGTGAGACCCCGTAGTCACGCCCGATAGCGAGTGTTTGCAGGTGCACGTGATGATTGGCGTCTACTACCACAGCGCGCAGCCCTTCCGAGCGGAATAGCAGGGAGTTGACCGGCACTTGCAGCCGCTGGCCTTTCACTTTCACGCCCAGGTCTACCTGCGCGTATCCACCCGGCAGAAGCTGTCCGGACGGATTGGGAACATCCACCTCCGTCAGCAGCGTCCGCGTGGAAAGATCAATCGCATTCGCGGTACGCACCACCTTGCCTTGGAATCTCTGCCCAGGGTATTGCGCCAATTCCAGGTAGGCGCCGATGCCCGCATGAATCGAGGGCGCATAGGCTTCCGGCACATTCACAAAAACGCGGATCGGGTCCGTTTGTGCCAGGTAAAACAGTTGCTGCGACGTGCCGCCGTTGCCAGCGTTGACCAACGTTCCGATATCAATGTTACGCTGCGTGATTACCCCGCGGAACGGGGCATAGATCCGCTTGAAGGACTCCAGGTCCTCCAGCCGCCGCACATTCGCTTCCGAAGACTGCACCATGGCACGTTTCGCCGCCAGGTCGCCCAGGGCGTTATCCACTTCCTGTTTCGAAACCCCATCTGTCTTCAACAATTCCGAATAGCGCGCCGCAGTGATTTCCGAAAGCTGCGAGTTCGCCTTGGATGTGTTCAAATCCGCCCGCGCCTGGCCCAGTTGCTGGTCCACTTCTGGCGTATCAATATCCGCGAGTAATTCGCCCTTTTGTACGGTGGTGCCGATATCGTGGTACCACTTTTTCAAATAACCGTTGGTCCGCGCATAAATCGGGGACTCGACATACGCCTGCAATGTTCCCGGGAGCACCAGGTCCTCGTCGCCGGACTCCGCATTCGGATGGATAATGGCCACCGTTGGGATAGCCGCCGCTTCCGTCTCATTGGCCAGGGCTTGATATTGCGAACGGCGTTGGACGAGCAGCACTGCTCCCACCACGACTAGCACCGTCACGGCAATGAAGAAAGCCTTGAAAAGCGGGGCCTTCTTCTGCCCGGCGCTACCCCTCGTTGCTGTTTCTTCCGTTGTCATTCCTATGCTCCAAAAAGGTCCGATTCCTCAAGATACGGCAGGTTCCGCCGGCATTCCCCGGTGCCTCCGTCGCGCCAACCATCCGTGAATGATGGAGAAGACGCACGGCACAAAAAAAAGTGTTGCGACTGTTGCGAACAGCAACCCGCCAATCACCGCGCGGCCCAATGGCGCATTTTGTTCGCCGCCTTCGCCAAGCCCGATCGCCATCGGCACCATGCCGATCATCATCGCCAGCGCCGTCATAATCACCGGCCGGATGCGCACATAGCCCGCTTCGAGCGCCGCTTCCCGCGGAGTCTTGCCTTCAATCATTTGCTCGCGCGCAAAAGAAATCATCAGAATGCTGTTGGCCGTGGCCACGCCCATGCACATGATCGCCCCGGTTAGCGACGGCACGTTCAACGTCGTATGGGTAACGAGCAGCATCCAGCAGATTCCCGCCAGCGCTCCCGGCAGCGCCGTAATGATGATGAAGGGGTCCAGCCACGATTGGAAATTAACCACAATCAGCAAATACGCCAGAATGATCGCGCCAACCAGGCCGATACCCAATCCGAGGAACGACGTGTTCATCGTCTCCACCTGCCCGCGGGTCACGATGTGGCTCCCGCGCGGCAATTCTTTTTCCGCCTCGGCAACCAATTTCTTCACATCGTCTTCCACGCTGCCCAGGTCCCGCCGATACACCGACGCGTATACGTTGATCATCGGCTGCACGTTATAGTGGGAAATAGAAGCTGGGCGCGCCACGTTGTTCGTGCTCACCAGGTTCGCTAGAATCTGCGGCGTTGCTCCGGGCACGCTGCCGCTGATCGGCGTATTCTGCAGCGCCTGAAAACTATCCACACGATACTGCGGCGTTTGCACCGCCACGTTGTAGCTGACGCCGTTTCGCGGATCGAGCCAGAAATTCGGCGCCGTCTGGAAGCTGCCAGATAGGGAAACAAGCAAGTTCTGCGCCACGTCCTTGGCCTGCATGCCCACGTACTGCGAACGCGTGCGGTCCAGATTCATAAACAATGTCGGTGCATCAAAGGCCTGCTGCACGTGCACGTCCACCGCGCCAGGCACGTGCTCCATCTTGTCCGCAAGCTTCACCGCAACTTGGTAATTGGCGGGCTGATTCAGGCCCACGATCTGGATGTCCACCGGCGCCGGTGTCCCGAAATTCAAAATTTGCGTCACGATGTCGGCCGGCTGAAAGAAAAATTGCACTCCCGGAAATTCGGTCGCCAGCCTTCGCCGCAATTCGTTGACGTAGGTGGCCGTGGATTTTCCGCGCTCTTGCTTCAACTGCACAAGAATCTCTGCGTCGGCTGTACCGATCGTCCCCGAATTGCTGTAGGTCAGATTGATGCCCGAATACGGCAAGCCGATGTTATCAATCACTGTCTGTAGGTCTTTCTGCGGGATGGTCTTGTGGATCACCTGGTTGACTTCGTCCGCCAGTCGCGTGGTCTCTTCGACGCGTAGGCCGGTCCGCGCGCGCATGTGCAACCTGATCTGCCCGGCATCCACACTGGGGAAGAAGTCGCGGCCCAGGAAAAACGTAAGCCCCGCGGACATCACGCAAAATGCCAAAAAGCACGACGCGAACATCCACGGGCGGTCCAGCGCCGAAGTAAGAGCCCGCCGGTAGCCTCCGCGCAGCCGCTCGAAAGAGTGTTCAAATGCCTGCTGGTAGCGCCGGAAAAAGCCCATTTTTTCGCCGACGTGCAGGTCCGCCTGATATTCGTCTTCGGAGCTCAAAAGGTACATCGCCATGGTCGGCACAATCGTTCGCGACCACATGTAAGACGCTAGCATTGCGAAGATCACTGCCTCGGCCAGGGGCACGAACAGGTATTTCGCCACACCGGAAAGAAAAAACATCGGCAGAAACACAATGCAGATGCACAATGTGGAAACAAACGCGGGCACCGCGATTTGTTGCGCGCCGTCCAGAATCGCCTGCACCGTCTCTTTACCCATGGCCAAGTTGCGGTTGATGTTTTCGATTTCCACCGTGGCGTCGTCCACCAGAATGCCCACGGCCAGTGCCAGCCCGCCGAGCGTCATGATGTTGATCGTTTCCCCGAGGGCGCTCAGGCACAACAAGCTGACGAGAATCGAAAGCGGGATGGAAATCGCGATAATCAGCGTGCTCTTCCAGTTTCCCAGGAACAGCAAAATCATGATCGCCGTCAGGCACGCGGCAATCAGCGCCTCTCGCAATACCCCTTGAATCGCCGCCCGCACATATATGGACTGGTCGAAAAAGTTCGTGATGTGCAAGCTGGGTGGAAGCGAGGACTCATAGTTCTTCAGCACCTGCTTGACGCGGTCCACAATGGATAATGTGGAATTATTGCCGGTCTTGTAGATGCTCATCAGCACGCCGCGCTGCCCGTTGGTAAGCACCACGTTGGTTTGCGGCGAGAAACCGTCGCGCACGTGAGCAACGTCCCGCATGTAAATCGTCGAGCCATTGACCGTCTTGACCGGCAAATCGTTCAACTCCGCCACCGTTTGCGGGCTGCCGTTCATCTCCACGTTGTATTCCAGGCTTCCCAGCTTGGCGGTCCCGGTTGGCAAAATCAGGTTTTGCGCGTTTACGGCGTTTACCACGTCAACCGGCGAAAGCCCCTTCGATTGCAGCGCAACCGAATCAATATCCACGGAGACCACGCGCGACTTGCCGCCATACGGATAAGGCATGGACGCGCCCGGTACCGTGGCAATCTGCGTGCGTATGAAGTTGTTGCCGTAGTCGAACATTTGCTGTTCGCTGAGCGTGTCGCTGTTCAGCCCGACTTGCAAAACAGGAACAGTAGATGCCGAATAGATAATGACCAGCGGCGGCGTGGTCCCCGGCGGCAGGTTCCTCAGAAACGTTTGCGAAATCGCTGTGGTCTGTGCCAGAGCCGTCTGGACATTTGCCCCTGGATGAAAGTAGATCTTGATGAGCGCGATTCCGTTCAGCGATTGCGACTCCACGTGCTCCACGTCGTTCACCAGCACCATGATGCCGCGCTCGACGTTCGACGTGATCCGCCGCTCCATCTCCTGTGGTTCCAGGCCGTTGTAGGTCCACACCAGCCCGATCACCGGGATGTTAATTTCCGGAAAGATGTCTGTCGGCGTCCGGGGAATCACCACCAACGTCAACAGAACAATCACCATCGCCATCACGATAAACGTGTATGGCCTGGACAGAGCTAATCGGACGATCCACATAAACTATTCTTGGTAGCCTTGGGCCTGGGGAGCGGGACACGCTGCCATCGCCACGGACTGGTCTAGCGCCTCGATTTGGTAACGCATATTAGACTACCGATGACCCTGGTTTGGGTACGCTCCCCTGCCCCCCAAAAAGTCCTTGGAAATTTTTTCGCGCGGTCCCGACGGTCCAAAATGGCCTGCGTTTTCATCCATTGCCTGCCGCGTGAGTCCAAGTGTGTGTCCTAGCCATGCACCCTCCAGCCACAATTTCACCCCATATCATTTTCTTTGCGATAGAGTAGTGCCGGTTGTTCACCCGCGCCATCTCGACTTTCCTGATTAGGAGGACACACGTGAAACTCTTCGTCTGCGCCGCAATCGCGCTGGTTTCTCTTTCCGCCGGAGCCCGGCAATCTGCCGCTCAGGCTTCCGGTAAGCCGGTGGTGGTAAGCATCAAGAATGCCGAAGGCCAGCCGGTCGGCACGGCAACGCTGACGGCCGAAGCGAAAGGAGTAAAAATAGCGCTCGATATCAAGAAGCTTCCTCCCGGTGAGCACTCCATCCACATCCACCAGTTCGCCAAATGCGATCCGCCGGATTTCAAGTCCGCAGGACCGCATTTCGATGCCGGTGCGGGCGGACACGATCACGCGCACGCAGGTGCGCCTGCGGGTGACATCCCCGATTTCTCTCTGATCGTGGGCAAAGATGGAACCGCGAAGGTGACCACCGTCGCCCCGAACGTCACGCTTGGCGACGACGATCACTCCGTGTTCAGCAATGGCGGCACGGCGATCGTGATTCACGCTGTGGCCGGCGGCACAGGCAGTGGCGCCCCTCCGCGCATCGCCTGCGGCGCCATCACGCGTCCCTGACCATCAGTTAGTGACCAGCAGTGTAGGGGCGGGTTTATCCCGCCCTCTTGCTTTTGAGGGTGAGTGTTCTTACAGGAAGCATTTTCCTACCCTCTATTTATGCGTCATTGTGAACACGCCGTCCCAGCCCACTGGCGGTTCGTCGAACAAATATTCCTGGCAACGCTTCCAGTACATGCGGGAAGGGCCGTCCCCGGGGAAGCGCTCGAGAATGGCTTGAAACGCTTGCTGCGCTTGCTCCCATTGCCGCTTGCTGTAGAGAGCGCGCGCCACCGCAAAACACCGCAAACGCTCCTGCAGTTCTGTAAAGTCCGGTTCTTTCTCCAGTTCCGCCACTTTCCCAACCAGCTCATAAATCGTCACCGGCTGCAGTTTTCCTTTGACGCGGATAATATCCAGCTCCCGGAAAAGGAAACCATCCTTCTGCACTTCGCTAAAGGTGGACTCGTTCACCAGAATGTGCGTCCCATACTCCTTGTTCAGCCCTTCTAGCCGCGAAGATAAATTCACCGTGTCGCCCAGCGCCGTGTAGGCTCTGCGCTGTTCGGATCCCATTCTCCCGACGCTTGCGGGCCCGGAATTCAACCCGATGCCGATGTCCAGCTTCGGTTTGCCTTGCTTTTCCCACTGTTCTTGCAGCTCGTGCACTCTCTTCATCATCGCCAACGAAGCCTCGCAGGCATTAGCGGCATGGCCTGGCTCTTCGAAAGGAGCCCCCCAAAAAGCCATCACTGCGTCGCCAATGAATTTATCCAGCGTGCCCTGCGCATCGAAAACGATTGTTGTCATATCCGAGAGGTAGCTGTTCAGAAACAAAGCGAGCTCCTGGGCGTCCAGTTTTTCAGAAATCGTGGTGAATCCGCGGATGTCACTGAACATGACCGTAATTTCGGTCTTGCGCGGTTCCACGAGCTTCGGATTCAACATCAGGCGACGAATCACCTCTGGGGGCACAAACTTGCCAAACTCCGAGCGCAATTTGCGCTTTTCCTTTTCTTCCACCAATGCCCTGTACAGCGAAACCATCATCACGTTCGCGGTCAGCGTGGCTGCGGGGAGCGTGAAGTTCAGCCAGTAACCGCGCAGGAACGCAACGTCATTCAGCAGGCCAAAGGGTACAAGCAGCGCCAGTCCAAACCACATCCAGCGCGGCGAAATCAGCGCCATGGCCATTCCCAGGGGGAGGCCCACCATCAGAATCAGAAACAGGTCGAAGATTTCCTCACGCGGTCCGCGCACCAGGAAACCCTTGTTCAGCATGTTGTCAATCACGTTCGCATGTACTTCGAGGCCCGGATAATCAATGCCGCCGTAGGGCGGCGTGCGCAGGTCGCCGATACCTGTTGCCGAAGCGCCTACCAGCACGATCTTGTCGCGAAAGGTTCCCGGCGCGAATTGCCGGTTCACGACGTCCGCAATGGAAAAGTAGGGATAGGTCCCGCGTGGCCCGCGATAGTTAATGAGCACGCGGCCCAGCCAATCCGGCCGGACGGTTAGTTTGTCGCCGAATTGCAGGGAGGTCACTCCCGTCGGACCATAATTCACGGTCACTTGTTCGGTTTTCAACCCCAGATACAGACGGATCGTCTGCACTTCCAGTGATCCGTAAAGATCAATGTCATCCGGGTTGCTCGACCGGCCGAATGGCAACACCAGCGACCCACGGCGGAGAACTCCATCGGCGTCGGAAGTTATATTGAAAAAGCCGATGGCCGTTTTCTCGTCGTTATCGGGCGGCGCAAGCTGCGGAATATTGGCGATGGTTGCCGTGAAAAGCGTACCTTCGTATTGAAAAGTATTTAGAAGAGACGCGAAGTCCGCCTTGCCGCTCGCCGGATTGATTGCGTTGCGGTTCAACGAATACCACTGCACCATCTCGGCATACTTGTTGAGGGCCGCATCGTCGATTCCTTTGATCTCGTTCGGCTGCAGATAAAAATTCCCCAGTACCACCGGGCCAAAACTTCGCAGCGACGCGGCAAACCGCGAATCGGCATCGAACTCCTTGGCAAGTTCCGCCACATGGGCTTCCAGATTCTTGTCCGGCGGCCGGCCCTTCTTTTTGTCGTTCTCCATCTGGTCCCAAAGCGCGCGGATAGGTGCCGCAGACTGGTCGGGCTTGTCGAAGGTTATATCGAAGGAAACCACGCGCGCCCCGTCTTCGCGCAGCGCGTCCAGCATTTCGCCGAAATACTTTCGCGAGAACGGCCACTTGCCCAGCACTTCCTGCGACTTCTGATCAACGGAGACCACCACGATGCGCGGGTCCGGCGGCGTATATCGCGATGAACGGTAGCGGAATCGCGTGTCCAGTGTGCTGTATTCGAAGCGCTTCAGGAAGTCGAACAATGGCGTGTTGCGGTCACCCACAAAGGTGAATACATAAACGCCCACAGCGAGAAGAGTGATTCCCGTGCTGATGAAAAAGACCGCGCGATGTTGCCACCACGCTCTAAACAGGCGAACCCCGTATCCGGCATGGTCGCGTCCTTCGCGCGTTGTTGGCATGACCAGTGGCTGGCTATTCGCGGAAAATAAAATTCAAGCGCACGCCGCAGACTTCAATCAGATCTCCGTCATTCAGGCGCACGGTTCCCGGAATAGGGTTGCCGTTCACTGCCGGTACCTTATCACCGGTGCCTAGATAATAGCCATCATCGCGCTGATTGATTTGAGCTGCCATCATGGGCTTGAACCAGCCCTTCAGGCGCACCGTGGCCATCGGGGATCTTCCAATCACCGTGAGCTTATTCGTCAGCGTGTATTCCTTGCCGTCCACTTTGCCGCTGAGCACCACCAGCGTGGCCACCTTCACGCGTCCCGAAGCGAATTGTGAGCGCTCCCCCATGGCCGCGGCTTGTTGAAGCATGTCGCGGCGCGCCTTGGTATCGAGCACCATGGTTTCATTGATTTTGGGAGCCGCGGCTTTGCGTCCCGTGTCCCAGGGAATTGCCGCATCCGCTGTTGCATCCACCTTGATGTGGTGCTTCCCGATCCAGATCGCGTCGCCGTCGTGTAGCGTGGCGCGTTCCACCCGCAGATCGTTCACGAAGGTTCCATTCAGACTATCCAGGTCTTCCACCACCAGGCGGCCCGCTTCGTAATAAACCCTGGCGTGGTAATTCGAGACCGCAAGGTTGTCCACCGGCAGATCGTTGTCCGGTGAACGGCCAATCGTGACCGGTCGGCTCCCGATGGGCACTTCCTTCACCACCTTGTTTTCAAACATCAGGCTGAGCTTCGCCATGCCGTCTCCTCCGTGGAGGTTCTAATCTTTTTTGGTCGCGCCGCGCCGCATCCAGGAGAACCACCCTTTATTGGCGTCATCCTCGAAACGCACGACGATCACCGTAATGTTGTCAATACCGCCGTTTTCCTTTGCCAGTGCGATTAATCTCTCCGCCGCCGCGCTCGGCACCGTTTCCGCCTGCAACGCGCCCGCGATTTCCGGCTCGGTCACCATGCGCGTCAACCCGTCCGAACACAGCAGCAAAACATCGCGCGGGAAAATCTCCGTTTCATCCACGTCAATTTCCACTTCCGGGTGCGCTCCGAGGGCGCGCAGCAAAACGCTTTGCATCTCGCTCTCTTCCGCCTGTTGCGGAGTAATCAAACCACGGCGCACCTGCTCCGCTACCAGCGAATGATCGTTGGTGAGTTGCTGCAAGTTGCCACCACGCAGCAAATACGCCCGGCTGTCTCCCACGTGGGCAATGCTCAAGCGCGCATCCGTCAGCCATGCCGTCGTAACCGTTGCGCCCATTCCGCGCTGCTCGGGATTCTTCTGCGCCGCTTGATAAATCTGGAAATTTGCCTGCGCCACAGCGTTTCTCAGCCGCCGCGTTTGCGAACTCCAATTCTCGCCCGTCTCCTCCAGCACGGTTACCCCGCCGGAATCCTCTTTCGCGTCCGCGCAATACTTGCTGATTACGTCCACGGCCATGGCGCTGGCCACTTCGCCATGGGCTTCTCCGCCCATTCCATCCGACAGAATAAAAAGATTGAGCGCTTCCACGATCTGGAAGGCATCCTCGTTATTCGTGCGCACACGCCCAACGTCTGACAAGCCGCTGCTGACGATCTGCACAGCTTCTCCTTCAAGCCTTCCCGCAAACACAGGAGGTACCCCCGGCGTAGACACCTCAGCGAATCCGTACCTCCCACGCTAGCAGACACCTCGTTGCTCGGAAAGGCTTTGCGCCCAAGTGATTACCTTTCGATACCCGCCGCTGGCCCACTTGCCAGCCTGCCAGCATACTCGAAGCTTACCGGGTGGAAGCAAGGGCATTGCTCGGTACCCTTCTGCGCAGGCGGTTTCTCCACTACAATCTCGATGTGCCCATGTTCCCCAGCCTCTTCAGGCCCCTTGCGCTCTATCTCGCCTTGTTTCTGCCTCTTTTGGCGATTCGTCCGCCGCAAGAACCCCCTGCGGCCTCGGGGGCCCGCATCCTGCTGCTTCCCCGGAAGCTCGTGAGCGGCGAACGAGCCACCTTGGCTGTCTTGGACATCAATGGCCGCCTCACCCCCAGCGTGACCGTGGAATTCACCAACGGCGACAAGTTCACCACCGATGCTACCGGGCGAGCCCTGTTTGTCGCCCCGCTCAATGTAGGGAAGATTTTTGCTGGCATCCAGGGACGACCAGGCCGCGTTTCCAGCGCGATTGTCACCTCGGCGGAATCACCCTCCGCGACGCAAGAGGTAAGCCTCGTTCCGCGCGTAGCCTCCCTTAGCGACCGCCTGGAGATCTACGGCCATGGTTTCTGCGGCGACGCGGATGCCAACCGCGTGACCGTTGGGGGCTCGCCGGCCCTGGTCCTTGCCTCTTCACCCGCGTATCTAGCTGTTTTGCCTCCCGCGGACATGAATTCCGGGCCCACGCAGGTGCAGGTCAGCTGCGCCCAAAAGAGTTCACGCGCGTTCACCGTCACCTTTGTGGCTTTAGACCTCGATGCCAACTCTGCGCCGCTCGCCCCTGGCGAACACCGCTTGTTGACCGTGCGCGTAAAGGGAAGCACTCTCAGGGTGAATCTCGAAGCACGCAATCTTGCGCCGGATGTAGCAGAGCTCCAGGGCGGCGCATCGGTTCGCACCGTGTCCACGGGCGGCGCGGAGAATGTGGCAAAATTTGAGCTGGTCGGCAAACAGCATGGGAACTTCATCATCTCGATTCGGCTGGTATCTCCTGCCAGCGCGCCGCGGCCCTGAACCCCGGCTGTCTCCCTCGCTATGATCTCGGAGATTCGATCGTGCCCGAACTTCCCGACATCACGGTGTATCTCGAAGCGCTTGAGCGGCGCGTCCTCGGGCATATCTTCGAGCGCATACGGATTGCCGGACCTTTCCTGCTGCGCACGGCCGAGCCACCGGCGGATTCCGTCGAAGGTCACAGGATTGTTGCGTTGCGCCGCATCGGCAAGCGCATCGCGCTTGGTTTCGAGAACGGCCACTGGCTGGTGTTCCACCTGATGATTGCGGGGCGTTTGCATTGGAAAACGAAGGCCATTGTTCCGGACGGCAGACGCACGCTGGCG